>Ga0209343_10006705_pt1 | contig 13738 bp, 11 predicted proteins | sample RifCSPlowO2_02_FD_184026 | JGI IMG/M metagenome (GOLD analysis project Ga0209343, IMG submission 184026) | Groundwater microbial communities from Rifle, Colorado - Rifle CSP2_plank lowO2_0.2 (SPAdes) (version 2) | ecosystem: Environmental > Aquatic > Deep subsurface > Groundwater | place... | reverse complement strand
CAATGGCTGCTTCCTGAAAACGGTCTCCTGCCTCAATAACAACATGTGATTCATCTGCCTTTGCCATGCCGTCTAAAAGGATCTTCTTACCCTCTGCATCAAGAACTTTAATTACTGAATCAAAAAATTCATTGTCTTCTTTTGCTATATGATTCCTTAAGTTTGATAATATCGAATTGCTTATACTATCGTTTATATCCCCTTCTTTTAATCCGTTTCTGAAAGAATCCAGAAGGGCTATCAGCTCTCTGTGGTCCTCCTTCATAATAGCGATTTCGCTCGCACTGTAAGGAGATGCCTTCTCTAAAAGAGGGAAAAGAACAAATTCCTCCTTCTCAATTGAATGGTGGTGAATCCCGTCTTCCACTTCGGCAGTAGAAATCCATAAGCCATCAATATCTCTGCTGCGTACCTGCTGCTCAATAAGGTCAAGTTTTTTAAGAACGATCTGATGCTCTCCCTTGAGTATTTCTATAGGATCCGGACCTCCCTTTTCAATGGTATTTTCTACCGGCTGTACATCATCCTCATGCCCGGCCCTTCTTAATTCAAGTACCTTGAGGGTCTGGGGAAATCCCAGCCGGCAATAGCCTCGGGGGGTCTTAAGATGAGATTTGTCTTCATAAGAGGCGGCCAATTGATTAAACAGGGCCTCATCCATACTCAGGACCCCTTCACGGCAGCCCTTTATCTGGCAAGACTGATGCAAACATTTATACCTGATTTCAATCTTCTGCTCTGCCATTTTTCACACTCCCTTTCTTGTAATTGTCATCCCGAACCTTGTGCTGAACTTGATTGAAGCTCCCTGCAGCAAGCTGCAGGGATTACGCTGGCTATGCATTTTCAACATTATTACCGGATCTTACTTAAGCTACCTCTACATCCTGTTTTGGCATCTCCGGAATGCCAAACCTCTCATTAAACTTATTCACAAAATATATCAGGACCCTGTAATTTACCAGGAGTCCTCTATACAACTGTGTCTTTGTAAGGGTATCAAAGTAAAACTCATAAGAAAACTGAACCTGTCTTGCAATACCCGTTTCATCCAGATTAATATCATAGCTGCTTTCAGAGAACATGAGGTCTTTCCTGATCTCATTATAAAAAAGCTCCCTCTCATCCTCTTTCATCTTTTTCAGCAAATCCATATGTTCAGGTGCGATAGAAACACCATTCAGTAATAATATTAGTGATGGATAATCCTTGGGTTGTATAATACGTTCTTTTTTCGCAGTTCCTAATGGGAAATCGATCTCAAAATGGAAGTTAGCACTATTATCCTTGTACTCCTCTATGTTGTGATGATTCTCATTTAACCATTTAAGTACAGTTTCCTTCGCCTTTTCAACTGTTGTGATCTCCAAAATATTCCTCCCTTTCGTTTTATATGGGGACACTTCTCATATTTGTTCAAGAAATATGAGAAGTGTCCCCTGTTTTTGTTACGTCCTACTCATGCCCGCCGCCAACTTCCATCTTGTAAGCCTGACACACTTGCGAACATCGCGTACAGTAAAAGGTATGTGTCAGCTCATATTCTTTATAGACAGGGCATGTCCCGCAGATACAATCCTTCTCCCATTTTATCTTGCTGCTTGTCCCTACAAGTGGAAAACAGTAACCAACCGGATTATCGCCCTGAACATAAGTTGGACATTTAGTACATAGGCACTTGCCTGTCACGTATCCCTGTTTTGCAACATATTTTTCCTTAGGCATATCCTCGACCCCAAAAGGGTCAAAATCACTTATCCTTGCCATAAAGCACCTCCTTTTTTATTATTACATACCAAAAACTTCCATTAAATCAACATCCAACCCTGCCAGCACCTTTGACTTCACCTTTCCTGAACCCTTTGCAGAGGCAAATTCCCTGTAAATTCCCTCATCAAGGGTCATAACCTCAATGGCCTTTTCTTCAGGAAAGACAAGCCAGAATTCTTTGACTCCGTAACGCTGGTAGATATCTCTCTTTTTCACGGTATCATAAAAAGAGGTTGAAGGGGATGCGATCTCAACGACTAAATCAGGGGGACCCATCACGGCCTGAGGCTTTATTATGTCTCCCCTTTCCTTCGAGATGAACAGGATGTCTGGCTGAACGATAACATCCTCTGCCAGGACGACATCCGTAGGGGCATCAAGAATAGTACCGAGATTATTTTCCTTAACAAATTTCCCCATGATAAATTCAATCTCCCAGGAAATCCTCTGATGCTTCGTATTAGGCGCTGGAACCATAATCAATTCCCCCTCATATATCTCATACCTCTTCTCATCTTCAGTGAGCAGGTAGTCAGCATAGGTATACTTTTTCTCTGTGACATTACCAGTTCTCATGGCCGGCATCCCATTCTCCTCTTGAGCCTGTAGGGACAGACCTTAAGGTCTGTCCCTACATATCTTTTACCGTATAGATATATTAAAACCACTGTTTCAGGATGTCAAGAAGTTTACCATTTCTGTTATTTCAAGAGTGAATAAAGACTGTAACCTGCAATAGCTATCCCGGCGGCCAGATTCAGCGGTCTGGTAGTCTCTGAGGGCTTAGGCATAAAGAGGGCATCTATCCTTAACGCCTCTGTAATTTTATTACTTACGAAGGCCGCCAATATCAAGACCGCCCCGTAACCAATACCGAGGAGGGTTACTATCATATCTATTTGGCCAATCATTTATATCACCCACGCTGATAAAAATCCCCCCATCCCCCCTTTAGAAAAGGGGGGTAAGGGGGGGATTTGAAAGAGAATTTTCACCATAAAAAAAGAGGGAAGGCCGCGACCTTCCCTCATGCATATCAGACCATTATCCTATTTATGCTTTCTGCAGGTCGATGCGCTTTATCTTCTCCTTTTCAGCATCTGAAAGCCTATCCCACCATGTGCCTTTGACGTTGCCCCAATCCCCCCGCTCACATCCCTTACGGGTATAGTACCACCAGTTGATAATGGTGGAATACGCATAGTAGATTGCGATACCTGCAAAGAACGGGATGGCGCTTCCATAGCCTGTTATAGATCCGCCGATGAGACTGGTGAATACAAACGGACCGAAGGCCGCCCAGGCGCCTGTCCAGCCGAGCATCTGGGCCCCCTTGGAAGCTGAATAGGCAAAGATTATCGGATACTGGCGGAAGGTCGCTGCGTTGTTTATGCCGGTCATCAGGAATATCCAGAGCATTCCATACACAAACCCCGGAAACTGTTCAAGCCCGGCCGGCGTAAGGTATCCCCCGAATATAAGGTACAAACAACCTAATATCTGTCCTATCGTTGTGTATTGCATACCAATGCTTCCACCCAACTTGTCCCATATAGGACCCGTGACAGCGCGGATAACACCCCCGATGAGCGGGCCCAGGTATGCGTACTGCAATGGATCCGGCGCACCATCAAAACCGCCGTAGATGACCTTTATCATCATCGGGAATGCCGCTGCATATCCTGAGAAAGAACCGAATGAGGCGATATAGGTTATCGTGCAATTCCAGGAATGCGTCAGAGCCCTGTTCCTCTTACTCAGGATTTCAAACTGTCCCTTGAAGCCCCTCCCCTTGAGAGTACCGATGCTTCTAAGGAATATCATGGAGAGGATAAAGGCGATGATAAGCCATGGGATATACCAGAACGCTGCGTTTTGCACCCATATACCCTTTTTAATCACATTCTTGACCGCTACGTCCGTAACAGCGCCTGCGGCATTTTTCTTAACAGGTGTAAATGGGGCAGTCCCGCCCACCAATATGCCCTCGGTCTTATTTACTGCTATGATCTTGCCTGAGGCGTCTTTCACAACGTCCGCCTTTATGGCCTTGACAGTGTCGGTATCTTGAACCACTACGTCCTTGACCACACCGGCGTCTTTCGTAACCACTATGGCGGCGGCCAATTCCGGCTTATTAACCACTATGTCCGTAACCACACATTTTGCGTCTTTTTTCTTACAATCAACGCCGACTGCCGTTGGGTCTTCAGCGACCTTTGTAACCGTTATCGCGCCCTTAATCACATCACCCTTGGTGAATATCTGCGGCCCGCCGACAGCGGCGCCGAAAATAGCGAAGGTTATAATCCACGGCGTTACGAACTGGACAACGCTCACCCCGAAATTGCCTATGCCTGCCTGAATCCCCATTGCAAGTCCCTGAAGCCTCTTCGGGAAGAAGATGGACGTGGAAGGCATGTACGAAGAAAAGTCTCCACCTCCCATGCCGCTGAGGAACCCTATAATTATGAATGTCCAGAACCCCGTATTCAGGTCCTGCACCGCAAAACCAAGCCAGACCATAGGTATGAGCTTTATGATGGTCGCTATACTTACGACCGGCCTTGTCCCAAGTACAGGGATAAAGAAAGAATGTATCAATCTCAATATCCCCGATGCGAGTCCTGGTATCGCCGCGAGCCAGAAGAGTTCCATAGTAGAGAACTTGAAGCCGATATTGGGCAGCCTCACAACCACAGCGCTCATCACAAACCACGTGGCGAACGAAGAGACCAGAGAGAATGTGGTTATACCGCATGTGCGCCAGGCAAGTCCGCTGCCATGTTCCTTCCAAAATTGTGGGTCTTCTGGTTCCCATTTCATTATCTTTGACATAATATCACACTCCTTTTTTCATCTTCAGTAGTAACTGCAAAACCATGTTGAAATTAATAATATCTTTATGATCAATTTAGATTTCAATATACTTATCTCATTTCTTCAATGTAAATTTGGACATGAGATATGCTTTTAATAACATCAATATATTTCCCTGTTATCACCCCCCTTTTACAAAAAAACGGGGGGAATGATATCTTCCCAATCCCCCCCCGTAATATGTACGCTATGTACGCCTTTAAACAACTTACTTATACTGTACTGTATTCTCCGTTTGTCCTCTCCTGGTGTACCATCTGACCACCTGATATGGCCTCCAGAGGTAGGCATATGGACGTACTACCACAAAGTGTGCAAGTCTTGTAAATGGGATAAGTGCAATAAATATCATTGCATTAAAGATATGCACCTTTGTTATCCATCTTAAACCCGAAATATACTCTGGATTTGGCTGTAAGGATAGTATTGACCATATCCACGGCACAGCAACGGCTGCATACCAGTTTGAGCCCCATCTGTAGAAGATGGCATTGATCAGACCGGTAATAACCTGTACCAGTAATACAATAAGGGTGAGGACATCCCATCCTGTTGTTACAGCCTTAACCCTCACATCGGAAAGTCTACGGTAGGTAAAGACCAGAAGACCAAAGAATGCGAGAAACCCGAGTGCAAGACCTGAGAGTTCAAGTATATAAAGTCTTACAGGTACACCGTTCCATGCCAGTATTGCCCTGGGGAAGAATATACCAAAAATGTGTACCAGGAGGATAGTTATTATCCCGTAATGCCAGGGGTTTGCGCCATAGAACAGCACTGAATTCTCAAGGAACTGTGAGGACTGGCTGGACCATGAATAGCGGTTTGATGTATATCTGTATATCAAACCCACTATACAGATAGTAATGAAAATATACGGCAATGCACCGAATAACATATTATGTATCATTTTCTATTTAACCTCCTTCACATCCCTGTCTATGAGCCTATAGACAGCGTTGATTATATGATAATAGGGGTTGTCCTGGTTTTTTGAAAAATTCTTATTCAGTTTTTCAAGGGCCTTTATCAGAAAATCCCGTTTGAAATCCTTTTTTACCTCCTCATCCTTCGCGAACCCGAGGAACCTCAGGATAAGGGGGAGATTATCCGGCAGCTCCCCCTTACCATAGGTCTCAAACGAAAACTCAAACCTTCTGTACATGGCCTTTATATGAACAAGATTTTCTGCCCTCTTAAAACCATCATAGATGTGGGCACCCATATCCAGGGTGGTATCAGCGGACATCTCGAAGGTATATGAATAAACACCCTGAATGTCATCAAGGGGCATATCCTCTGTTGCCTTTTTAAACTCCCTGACCCCATTTATGACCTCCGGAGGATAGTCCGTTAAAGACCCTACAATATTAATTGCCTCACCTATCCTCGCGGTAAAATCCTCCCTCGGATACTCGAGGAGGATTGAAAGCTGGGTATATAAATCTTTACCAACGAGTGTCTCCATAGATTACCACTCCCTTCCTACAAATTCCCTTTTCTTTGTACCAAAGCCAACTGTACCTCTCTTCTCGTACATATTCCTTGGATCAGAGATCGTCTTGGTCTCACGATGCGTCTCAGGAATAACAAACCTTTCTTTGTAAGTAGCAAGTGAGTTAATCTTGTAGATCTCCTCAGCATCCTGAGCTGAAAGGCCTGTCTGGGTAAGGGCTGCTCTGACCGCACCTTCACCCACATCCCCGACACGCTTCTGTCTCCAGTACATTCTTACAGCCATCTGTTTCTTCAATGACTCGACTACGAGGCTTTCATTCCCCGCAGCAAGAAGATTGGCCATATATTTCACCGGTATCCTCATCTTCTCTATCTCATTGAAGAAGTCATCGGACTCAGGATCAAAGACCCCTCCCCTGTCAGCCTTAGCCTGGTGAAGGATTGGCGATAGTGGCGGGATATAAAAGTTCATTGGCAGCGTCCTGAATTCAGGATGGTTCGGTAATGATATCCTCCACTTCTTAAAGAGGTTGTATGACGGAGAATTCTGGGCAGCCAGAATCCAGTTATCTTCCATGCCACCCTTCCTTGCTGCATCAATAACCTTGGGATCAAAAGGATCCAATATGATATCCCTCATCCCTTCAACGATCCTGTCCTCTGAAAGCTTTGCAGTATCCTCTATCCTCTCGGCATCATATAGAAGGACACCAACAGTCCTGATCCTTCCTACGCAGGAATGGGCGCAGGCATTTGGCTGTCCTGTCTCTGTCCTTGGATAGCAGAATATGCATTTTTCAGACTTCCCTGAAGCCCAGTTATAGTATGGCTTTTTATAAGGACATGCACTTACACAGAATCTCCATGCACGGCAGATGTGCTGATCGAGGAGGACAATTCCATCTTCACCCCTCTTGTACAATGCACCTGACGGGCATGATGCCACACAACCCGGGTTCAGACAGTGGTTGCAAATCCTCGGCACATAGAAGTAGAAGAGCTTATGAAACTTAGTTAAAAGCTCCTTCTGTGATGCCGATAGATTCCTTAGATTCACATCGTTAGTTGCATAGAGAGGAGATCCTCCCATATCATCGTCCCAATTTGGTCCGAGTGATATCTTCTCCATAAACTCACCGGTAATCAGGGACTTAGGCCTTGCAACCGGCTGATCGTCACCAAGCGGTGCATTAAACAGATTCTGATAATCAAAGGTAAAAGGCTCATAGTAATCATCTATAGTCGGGAGGTTTGGCTGAAAGAAGATATTTGCGAGTGTTCTGATCTTCCCCGGGCCTTTAAGCAGCTTAAGCCTCAGGCCGCCGCTGCCGGTTACTTCCCATCCGCCTCTGTACCTCTCTTGATCCTCCCAGGTCACAGGATATCCTGTGCCTGGTTTTGTCTCTACATTGTTCCACCACATATACTCTGCACCCTGACGCGTGGTCCAGATGTTCTTGCATGATATACTGCAAGTGTGACACCCTATGCACTTGTCAAGGTTAAAGCTCATTGATAGTTGCGCTCTTACGTCCATTACCATTTCACCTCCTGATTCCTCATTTTTCTAACAAGGATGGTTGTATCCCTGATGATTGGGATTGGCCCCCATGAGTTAAATCCATAGGAGAATTGCCCATAACCGGCAACGCTAAGGGTCGGGAGTTTCAGTCTCTGTCTTGTAAGGCTGTTATGGAAACCTCCCCTCCTCTTCTCCCTCTGCTCTGACTTGGGTACGTTCACTGTCCTTTCCTGTGAATGATAGGCAAAGGCTACACCTGACGGTATCCTTGCGCTCACTATAGCCCTGCAACAGAAGATACCATTATCATTAAATGCCTCTACCCAGTCATTATCCTGGATACCGACGCTCTCTGAATCCTTATCATTGAGCCAGATAGAATTACCGCCGCGCGATAGTGTCAACATCCTCAGGTTATCATAATGGGTTGAATGGATCTGCCACTTTCCATGCGGAGTAATATAGTTGAGAACAAGTGCGCCGCTCTTGTCACTCTTAACCAGTTCATTCATCTTGTTCGGGTCTAATTTGTACTTATGGGTAACCAGGGCCTCACCGAACTTGAGATATGTCGGATGGTCAAGATAAAAGTGCTGCCTGCCTGTAAGAGTTCTCCACGGAAGACGGTAATCGACCTGATTGGTATACGCACAATAGGCACGTCCATTGTTGGTCATACCTGTCCACAATGGGGATGTAAGATATCTTCTTGGCTGTGCCTGCATGTCTTCGTAGGTGATCCGGGAACCTCTGTAAGGGCCTGCTATCTCATCAGCAAGACCATGCCAGTGATCACTCATCTTGATCTCATCTCCGTATATCTTCTTGACAGACTCCTTGGCCTCTTTATACTGCGACCCATGGAGCCCTGTATGGTGCTCTTCCACCTCCCATCCCTCGAAACAGACCTCGCCGTTTGTAACGGTTGAAAAGTGCAATATAACATTACATACCTCTCTTGCATCCCGCAGTGATACATAGCTTCCACCATCAAAGTCTACCTTACGAATATGCTGGTTATTCATCAGCTCTTCGTAGTATTTCTTCCCGTCGATCATAACGCCGTGGAAGCCATACTTTCCCTTCATGAGTGGACCAAGGGAGCCATGACGGTTATAAACATTCGCAAAATCCCTCGACACTACAGTGATGTTAGGCATGGTAACACCAGGTATTGCCTCACACTCTCCCTTTTTCCAGTCCTGCACATCAGGGATAGCCGGCTGAGTAATCTCATTCGGTGAATCGTGCATAAGCGGTGTTGCCACAACATCCTTCATCGGTTTCGGGAGGTGTTTCTTTGCCTGCTCCTGGAATTTCTGGGCAAGGTATTCAAACGCGTCCCAGTCACTCTTGGCCTCCCAGTTCGGAGGTGTACCGGCGCCCATTGGCACATAGTAAGAGTGCAGGTCAGTTGAGTTAATATCCTCCTTCTCATACCAGTGTGCAGCCGGGAGGACCATGTCGCAATAAACAGGCGTTGTGTTCATGCGCATATTGAGATCTACCAGCAGGTCAAGTTTCCCAAGCGGACTTTCTCTGTATTTCATCTCCTTCAGATGCGGCTTTGCCACCTCTGTACAATCCATATTATGGTGAGTGCCAAGGAGGAATTTGAAGAAGTATTCCTGTCCTCTCGCACTTGAACCGAGGGCATTTCCACGCCATATCATCCATACCCTTGGCCAGTTCTCAGGTGCATCAGGGTCATCAACTGCAAAGTCCAGTGCGCCTTTTTTGAGCTGTTTTACCACATAGTCAACAATCTCAGCATCATTCTTGGCCCCTGCCCTCGTGGCCTCTTCTGCTAATGCAAGTGAGCTCTTGTTAAACTGCGGGTACCATGGAAGACCTCCAATTCTCACTGCCCTTACCTGCCAGTCAGCGCAATGCTCGTATTCAAGCGCGCTTGGATCCGGAACAGGAACGTAATCCGTTAATTTTGAGTCATACTTCCACTGCTGTGTATGTATATACCAGTAGCTCGGTGTATTCTGAAGTCTTGGCGGCCTGTGCCAGTCTAATCCAAGGGCTACCTGTCCCCATGAATCAAATGCAGCGAGTTTTTCCTGGCCCACATAATGTTGCTGACCACCACCGTTCCTTCCAACACTCCCGCATAACATCAATGCGTTAATAAAGGACCTGTAGATGAGGTCTGAATGATACCAGTGGTTGCTGCTTGCGCCGCTTATAACCATTGACCTTCCCCTGGTAACCTCTGCATTTGAGGCGAACTCTCTTGCAACCTGAATAACAGTATCACGGCCAATGCCTGTGTACTTCTCCTGCCATGCAGGTGTGAATGCCTTGTCATCGTCATAATTCCTGGCAAAGTCACCGGTTAATCCAGGTCTTGCAACACCAAATTGTGACATATGCATATCATATACAGTAGTTACAGCCACCTTACCTTCTGTGGTTGTCTCAACATATTTTACAGGTACCTGTCTCTTGTAGACCTCACCTGTATCGAGCTCATAGAAGGCACACTCCATTGCCGCATCCATATTACTGAGGAAAGTAAGAGCCGGGTCGAATTGCTCACCTGACTTTTCATCTTTAATCAGGGTATTCCATTTCCCCTCATTCTCTTTCCTCTTAGGATACCTGAAGCCCATACCTCCATAGACAACACGGGGCTTATTGGTCTTTGTATCCCACATGGCAAACTTCCATTCAGGATTATCAGTATCAGTATAATCCTTCAGGTCCATTGCCTTGAGATATCTACCCATCTCAAAGCCATTCTTGGTCTTCCTGAGCTTAATGAGATGAGGCATATCAGTATACTGTTTAATATAATCAATGAAGTATGGTACCTGTCTGTCAACATAGAATTCTTTCAGGATTACATGGCATATTCCCATCCACCATGCGCCATCAGAACCTGTCTTGACAGGGACCCAGAGGTCTGCATATTTTGCAACCTCTGCATAGTCCGGTGAGCATACAACCACTTTGGCTCCACCCATACGAAGTTCGGACACATAGTGACAATCTGCAGTCCTTGTCCTGTTTGGTGTTGCACCGGTGATTACCACATAACCTGTGTTGTACCAGTCTGCACTTTCGCAGACATCAGTCTGCTCACCCCATATCTGCGGATGTGCATTCGGAAGGTCTGTATAATAGTCATAGAAGCTCATGCTGACACCACCGATCAGTTGGTGGTATCTGGCACCTGCTGCATAGCTGACCTGTGACATGGCAGGTATCGGTGAAAAGCTGATATTCCTGTCCGGTCCCCAGGTTTTAATGGTGTGAATCTGTGCAGCAACAATAATCTCTGATGCAGTCTCCCAGTCACTCCTCCTGAAACCACCCTTTCCTCTCGACCACTTGATCTTCTTGTGGAGTTCCGTGTTATCCACAATACTCTTCCATGCATCCACAGGGTCTGAATGCCTTGACTTTGCATCCCTCCATGCATCGAGGAGCGGCCCTCTTATATAAGGGTACTTTACCCTCACAGGGCTATATACGTACCAGGAGGCTGATATACCTCTTTGGCACCCTCTCGGCTCATATGGTGGAATCTTATTATCAAGCGGTTCATAATCTACCGCCTGCAGCTCCCATGTAATAACACCGTCTTTTACATAGACCATCCAACTGCATCCACCTGTACAGTTGTTTCCATGGGTACTTCTGACAGTCTTATCATACTGCCAGCGGTTTCTGTAAAACTCTTCCCAGCCTCTTTTAGCTGGATCGACAATATCCTGAATCCAGGTCATCGTTGTCCTCCTTTCCCTCCGTAATTTCGCCAAATCGCCTCGTGTGCGGTACCGCCGCATCTGTTCCTGTATCTTCCACCCCATACAATGCCGAAGAAGATAAGGACACCCACAAAGCCTGCTGCACTAACACCTACAAAAACTCCTGTCTTGCTTGAAGTCCTCTCTGGCAAGGACTTAAAGAATGCCCTGAGGTTATCCACCTCTTCATCAGTAACATTCTTTCTTGAAAAGACGGCCCCCATGACCGGAGTGGCTGGATTATTTATCCATCCTGCTGCGATCAGAGGGTTAGTCGGGGCAGGGCCCACTCCATACTTCTCATTTGGGAGCATCAAATTGGGACCCAGGGTTCCTCCGCCTAATCCACCAACGCCAATGTCATGACATGATATGCAAGGCGGTCCCCCATTCTGAAACCTTATCTCCCCTGTATACAACTTCCTCCCCATATCAGGATCTCCTGGTATTGGGGCAGGCGCTGCCTCCTCTGCAGCAGGCATCTGCTCCCCCCCCGCTGTCTCTGCAATAGCATATCCAGACAGAAGGAAGCTCCCTGCCATGAGAAATACAGCCAAAAACAATACATGAAGCCAGTATACTTTTTTAATACTCAACATCCTTTACACCTCCTTTCATAAAAAAAGTTTTTAAAGATGGGAATAGCAGGACAATTAACCCGCCATTTTACTTTACTCTTCTCCTCCGGTTCCCCTCCCAGAGAACAAGGCAAGATAATCAGTCTTTATCTAAAGACCCATAAAACAGGACAGGGTGACTTCTTTGTAACCCTGTCTGTAACACTTCCCATAAAGAGTTTTCCCATTGCTGAATAGTGATGAGTTGACATAACAACCAGATCAGCCTGTTTCTCCCTGGCTACTGCAACTATTTCATACGCTGCCTCACCATCCCTGATAACAGTCTCGATATTATTGACCCCTTTATCTTTCAATCTTTTTACTTCTTTCTCCAAAAGGGCCTTTCCTTCGTTTATCCATCCCTCATGGATTTCTCCCCACTCCTTTGAGTCAGTAGCCATGTGAGTGGATCGGTACCATTTCTCTACCACATGTAAAAGGATCAGTTTCGCTCCGGAAAGCCCGCTTATATATGCTGCTGCATCTTCACCCATCTCTGTCAGTTCTGATCCATCTACCGGACAGACTATAGTTTTATATTCCACCATTGATTATCTTTTATCTTTGTAAAAACCATCAGATTATGCAGTTCCTTGTGCCACCCTTCGGGAATACTGCGACTCACTCGCAGCCAATGCCTTACCACCTTTACCAACCCACGTCCTTGTCCACTTACGCTGCGCTATTCTTAGCATTATCAGTACCAAACATGCAAAAACTGCAAATGCAAGAAATCCATATGCAAATGTCCCTGTATATTGCTTTGAGAGCCCCATTGCATTGGGTATAAATGCACCGCCGAGTGCGCCTATCTCTCCTATCATGCTACCCGCAACAGCAGTAGTGGTTGGCCAGCGGAGCGGGACTAACTGGAATAATGATCCATTCCCTGCGCCAAGTGCAGCAAAACAGAACATAAACATTATAGTTGTTGTTACCAATGGCGGGAGTGTTGCCCCGAAAAACATCATAGCAATAATAACAACGAATAAAGCAGTAAGAGAGTTAATACCGCCGATTCTGTCTGATACATGTCCTCCAAGTATTCTGACACCACTACCCATAACTGCTGCCAGCATGGTCAATTGTCCTGCCTGAATCTTTGTCACTCCAAACTGGTCGTAGAAATATGTTGGAAGGAAGTTGGACAGGCCGATAAAGCCACCGAAGGTAATTATGTAAATCAGATTAAATGACCATCCATCTTTTTCTCTAAGGCATTTCATCAGTTCTGACAGCTTCTCATGCCCTCTGTCAGGAGGTTCTTTCGCTAAAAAGATCATTACCAATATAGGGACTAACATGGTGAGTGCTGCAAAACCATAGACATTCTGCCATCCATATTTTGTTGCAAGCGGAGGAGCAAACAAAACCGCGAGAACAGTCCCGCTGTTTCCGGCGCCTGCAATACCCATTGCCAGTCCTTTATACTGAGGCGGAAACCAACCGGAACCAAGTGAAAGTGCAACTCCGAAACTCGCACCTGCTATACCAAGTAAAACACCCATTGCCAGGACATCTGAATAAGTAGTCACCACAAAATAACCATAACACATGGCAGCGAATATAAATCCCATCTCAACAAGCGCTGCATTTTTTCTCCCGATATACTGGGATAAAACACCGAGCGGGAAGCGCATAAGCGCTCCGGACATAATTGGAACAGAAATCATAAACCCCTTCTGTGCCGGACTCAGATTAAAATATTCACTGATAAATGGCGCCAT
>Ga0209343_10006702_pt1 | contig 13739 bp, 13 predicted proteins | sample RifCSPlowO2_02_FD_184026 | JGI IMG/M metagenome (GOLD analysis project Ga0209343, IMG submission 184026) | Groundwater microbial communities from Rifle, Colorado - Rifle CSP2_plank lowO2_0.2 (SPAdes) (version 2) | ecosystem: Environmental > Aquatic > Deep subsurface > Groundwater | place... | reverse complement strand
AAAGAAATGATGAGAAATAATGGTACTCTTCATTTGTTAGTTGTGAGCGGTTCACATATAGCAATACTTGGGAATATTGCGAGCCCTCTATTGTCAGCTATTGGATTAAGAGGTAGAGTCGCGGCTTTGAGTTTGGTTCCTGCATTATGGTTTGTATCTGGAGTGTCAGGGTTCAACGAACCCATACTGATTGAGATGGTTTCTGACATGGTGTTGCTTGCACCATTTATATTAAGAAAGAATTATAGACCCGGTTCGTTCGAAAGGTTGGGGATAGCCAGTTCGGTTTTGGCCGGGCTGAATCCCGGGATCTTAAATAGTTATAGTTTTTGGTTATCCATGGGAGCACGAAGTTCCCTCATAGTAGGAATGTCCGCTACTCGTCGTAGAGCACGTGATCCAAACGTTCCGATCTTATCTAAGATCGGAGTCATCAATCGTAAGAGTCTTTCAATTTTTGAAAAAAGCGCGATTGCCTCAATATTTGCTACTCTGGGAATTCTGCCGATTTTAACATCGCCCAACATCAACAGTTCAGCGGCGAATCGATCTAATAACCGTTCAGGTCAAATCAGTCTAATCTCTCCGCTATCTAACGCTGTTGCTGTACCATTTGCAGAGCTCAATTTGATTTCAATTCCAGCTTTCATTGCTTCCCAAAAAGTACCAATAGAATTTATTCAATCTGCCGGCAGAAACATGCAAATGATTACGTCCGGACTGTTTATTGATTGGAATAAAGCCACATCATCCATTCCGTTCGCATCCCATAAAATAAAGCCATTCACCCGATCTCAAGTATTTTTATATTATTTTCTCTATTCAAGCGTTTTGCTGGGCTTCTATAAAGCTAACCAACCAAAACAAAATCAAACCAAAAGAAGTTAAAAAGTTTCCCTCTCTACTCTGATCATTCTTCATATTCAGATTCTTTTATAAATCAAGACATTCAGCTTAATTTTCTGCACAGATTGACATTATTCAAATATTGTTCGTTTAAATTTGTCGGTTTATACTATGGTTAAGGATAAAAGGGAATTATTGCACTATGTTTAATATTGATGAAATCAGATGTCGCCTACGATCTTTAGATCTTAACGAACAATGTTCTTTAGAAGATGTTAGAAAACAATATATCCAAATGATCAAAAAATATCACCCCGATACTTGCAACAGTTTTTCTAAACAGGAGGCAACGAGAAAAGCGCAAAAAGTCATTGCTTCTTATGAATGGCTCATGAACAACTGGCAAACGGTTCAGACGTTTTTAAATTCCAATCAGGATCAGGGCATGAACAATCTAACAACGCATCAATCGGTTGAATCCAACAAAATTTGCCCTCATAACGAATGGTTTAAACCCTTATGGAACGGAACGGGTCTGTTGGACGGTATTGAGTTTGTTAAAAGATGTTTACTTTGGCTGGCGCAAAATTGTTTATTGTATGCCTTAATATCATTGAGCCAATCGGATTTAGACATTGTGGATACATTTTTGTTGTTGACAATATCGTTATCAATTTTGATCGAACTGTTTAGAATGAACGAGATAGACCAAATTTTTGCCCCTAACTGGATGCGCAAATTTTATGAAAAAGTAATGACAAAAAATCGGGTGGTTGGGGTCGCAATCGCTATTTTTATTTTATCTCGGTTAATTTTACGTAGAGTCTAATGGATACTATTACAATGGAGAACAAACCGCTTAACTTATACAAATTACCAATCCCGTTCATAAACCGTATTTTTGGCAGACCTCTTACTTCAGATTTTCGTACAAATTGTTTATTGGGGGATCATCCGCGACGTCATAAAGATAGCGATACAGGCTCAAATCCAGATGGATGGGCAGACGGCGATATCCACCCATCATTGCGATTCAGTTGGAAGCCTCCTGCCAACTATAAAGAGCAACTGTCAGGTTCGAATCAAGATCTCAGATCGATTTTTGAAGCGTCAAATTCGTCCAATAAGTTCTCGTGCCACTGCGGGTTAAAAGGCGATGTGATTGATTTTACCAGGTATTTATTAGCGCCTAAAAGAAAAAATCCACAGGATGAACTCAATATGGTCTCGGGTGAAGAATCTAAAAGGTATCTCACACATATTGCTAATCATATAAACGAATATCGCCGATACACAATTTTAATGCCTGACAAAGTATCGGAAAACATTTATGGCAGTCAATATTCCGGCCTTTACCACATTGCTCGCTATGTAGGGTGTAGAAACGCAAGCGATGTACCCGAATGTTATATGTCTTTAAATCGTTTATTAGGAATCGACCGAGCTCTACTTGCGCGTTTGGAAATCGGGTATGTGTCTGATGACAAAATGTTTAAGGACGCATTTATCAAAGATACTAGATTTAAAAATAAAAATGAACTGATTAGTTCAGGCCTCTTTAATAATAGCGGTTTGGCCGCATTTGAAAAAGGAACAGTTGTATTGCCTTTTAAAAGAGGGGGTTCAATCACTCACCTTTACGGATGGAATCATTTTGAATCTAAGGAACTTTTCATTTCGAACCCCTACCCACTTTACGAAGAGGATATCATACTTGGGTCTTGCGGCATTAGGACGGTCATTGTTTGCGATAATTTGCCAGACACTTTACTTTTTCTTAATGCAGGGTATTTAGCTGTGGGGGTCCCTTGGTGCAGCAATTTTAACAGTAGTCAAGCTGAACCTTTCAGAGAAGCTCAAATGATATTACGCCACTCTAAAGGATTGAGCGTTATCTTAGCGTTTAACCCTTGGGCATACGATTTCGAATCAACAAAAACGTTTCTATCACAACTCGGTTCTATCCGTAAAATAGGAATGAAAATTTCCCGTTTAAAACTACCGCCCGGCATTCGGCATATCAGTGACCTCTTTAGAAGAGATTTAAGCAGCGCAGGTATCGGCATTCAATTGACAGACTCCGGACTATTGGAGGATTATGATGCGTGATCAAAGAAAAGTTAGAAGAGAGATAGTAGGGAGAACAGAATCTTTGAATTCTCAGGTTATCAATATTCAAAAGATGGAAGAGCTTCTTGGTATTGATGGGAGAAATATAACTATGCTGAGGATTATTCATTCTTGCGGACCCTTGATCCAGAATCTTGTGGGTCTGTTTAGCACTGATCATAAACAGATTAAGATTGAAGACCTGATCCAAATAGCTCAAGTAGAAGTTATTGGCGCTGTCCTGGATTATATTCACCAGAAGCAGAACATCGGATTTTCACAGTTCGTAAAACAGCGGATTTTGTTGTCATTTGAAAGAGAACTTTCCAATTGGACTAGTTCGAATCGCTTTTATTCTGATTATCGAGGTAGACTAAGCGAACAGTTAAAGGCAATTAATGAATCATTAACCCAATCGTTTAGAAACTTGGATTATAAGACTAGATCAAATGAAAAGTATATAGATTCCATTGAGCTCGACTTAGATCATATTTGCGACAAAATTGATCAGGAGTTTAAATTCTCAGTTTTTAAAGAAGAAGAACTATATAGTCTAAAAAATTGGAATGAGAACTATCGGAAAAACTCTCCTCTTTTCCCTACACTTGATTCCTGTCTTCATAAAAGCACATTGATAAATGACAATAACCGATATAAAAGAAGAGGTCTTTTCAAACAATTATTAAATTTATTGCGTAAATTTAATTCTTACAAATCTTTTTTGAATGGATTAATAATTCTCATACTTTCATGTTCAACAGCATTTATACAAATTATCTATTCTGATTTTGACGAATTGGTTCCTCGTTATGATGAACGCGGATATTCAAGGTCCCAGAGAATCAATCATAAGAACTCTTTGTACCGCAGCAGCTCATTATCCAATACGAATGGCTTAAAAGAAGAGATCACTGACCCTAATGAACCCTATTTTATCGCTGACGGCATTGCAGTTAAAAATGCGGGGAAAAAAGTTGCTGAAGAGGTGCGTATTGAAAGCGCACAAAGTCTTTATGGAGATATGGGAATTGTGAGCAACACAACTCTCCTGAATGGCGGGGATCCTATTAAGCCAGGACAGCGGGTTAGTCTTGAATCTGAAGGGATATATTTAATCAGTTTTATCACGACGAATAGAGAAATGGTGCCAATAAAACGAACAAACCGTATCATTGTGAAAGGATTATCTGGAATACCATCAATCGAAATCTTTCGTAAAGCATCAAAAAAAGGCGAGTTGCCGCAAGTTCTAATAAAATCGCCAGCCTATTGCGAGATTGATTTTAAAAACCAGTATCGGTTTGGAGAAGAAATTAGAGAAACTCCATTTGAACCGATTGAGGATAACCGTTCTCTGGGACCGAGATCAATTTTTACTCTTAAACCCCGCAAAACTAAAACGTGGCCTGAGACCGGACGTCTTTATATAGGGTACCAATTGTCTGGACAGGATGAGAAAATAATCACTAGAGTAGTCAATATTGATGATGTGTTAGAAGGCGATGCGTTGAATGAGTGGAAAGCAGTTCAGCCAGAACAACAATCTCATCTTTCAGATGAAACAGTTTCTCAGCTTCCGAATAATATCATTTCTGTAATGGTCCTCTTAGTTTTAATCTTGTTTGCTGGTCTATATTATTATAAACACTATTTCTCAAAGAAGACTCTATCCGGCAAATATTCATTACCAGAACAAATTCAAGGGAAAAATCGCACATCACTCCCAAATCTTACAGTCACAGATCCAAAACCTATTCTTATACCGTTCTGGCATAACAAACTTATATCTCAGAATGATTCATTAGACCCTGACGTATTTGCAATTGATGATCTTAATGGACGGAGGTTGTACTTGAGCCAACTGGCTTCATCAATCAATAAAGGGAATTCGTATCAATTTGTGTTGGATCGGAATAAGGGGATTAAGCTGCCGGAAAATAAACGATTCTACATTAAACAAAGCGCTGGCCGTGCGCGACCGCTCTTGTGTACGTATAACGATGCTGTCAAAAAAGAACATTACAAGATTGATGGGAGAGACGGCATGTCATTGTACTTGAAAGGGGAAAGAAGGAATGGAAAGACCACCTACTCGATTGTATGTGATCCGGAAGGGACTTACTGCTTTCAACCCGTGGCACTTGCTTTGAAAATTTGCGAGAACAATAAATATCAAATTGAATGTTTGAATGGGTTTAAAGGTGAACCCAATATTGAATTTAAAGATTTTATAGAACCCAATCCTTTGCAAGATCAAAACGAATCTGCAGGGAATAAGTTGGAACAGGAACTAAAACAAGGATCTGATCCTAACTCGTTATCAGAATATTTGAGTACGATCGCGGGAATAAACGGCACGAACAATAATCAATCTGACAGTGTTTAATGTTTCATTTTAAAATGAGGTGTTAGATCAATGATGAGCCCAGACGAATTTATTGATATTGACCGGCCGGTGCCGGTTACCCTTTATAGGGATGATTTAATTGTGGAGATTATCAATCTCATTGCAAGAAGGGAATCAATACTGCTTTTAGGAAATCCTAAGTACGGGAAAACCAATATGATCGAAAACGTTATACTCCCGTTTTTGAACAATGAACAGGATACAGAGCCAATCGTAAGAGCGTTTGCAAATAAAATGCTGCCCGCGACAAAAAAACTAAATTACGACTATTTGTATATTCAAGATGATCTCAAAAAACGCGTCTTGATTGATGCTATCAACACATTTGAAATGAAGTCTGGTAAAAAAGCGGATTTAGGCACCAACCCATCCATGGGAGCAGCTTCGTTAGTTTTCAAAAATTTAATTAGAGAATATATCAGAGAGCAAAGATTGCTTGCTTATTATATTGTACTGAAACAATGCAAGATGGACGACGAGGCGTTGGGTTTTATAGCAACATTAGATGACGTAGTTAAATTTGTGATCGAACTTGATTCTGAGACTGCCATAGACTTTTATAAAACCAGCTTTGCACAAAAATGTAGTTATGTCATCTTTCAAGCATTTACACCGGAAGAAGCTAGATCGTTTGGCATGATCATGATGGAAAAAGAAAGAGTTTATTGCAGTAAAGATGTATATGAAGGATTTTTGCAGCTCAATCATGGACAAGGGATACTGGCTCCAGGCGAAATCGTTGAGAGAGCGCGGATACTAAAGCAGCAAATTATGGACTATGCTTCCCGCCACATAAAGTTTACCTACCAGGCATTGAGAGAATTATTTCCTTATGCTCAACATAATTCTGATCGGATCAATACCGTACCGGTCCATTTAGTCGTTGCTTATTTGTGTACTGTAATATTGTTTTGGTTTTGTCATCCGTATTCTTACATAGATATCGTAAAGTATGCGGTCAGCGGAGGATTCATTGTGGTTGGCATTTTTGGATTTAACTTATGGGAAAGAAGGAATCGAACGACTAAGATGCAATATATGAGGAGCCGGTGATGTTGTATCCAACGCACATACTTTTTGGAGCTCTAACTGTTCCTATTGTTGATGGCTTTACCAAGTTTCATTCCGATTCAGTGTCTATGGTAGTACAAACAACGTGCGCTATCTTGGTTGGATCCGGGCTGCCAGACATTGATTCACCTAACAGTTATTTTGGCAGATTATTCCCAAAATTATCTGATACCATCAATTTAAAATTTGGTCATCGCGGATTTTTCCACAGCTACATTTTTACTGGGGTTGTGTTTCTTACCCTCCTTCTCGTTGCATGGAGCTTAAGCGTCTTATCAATCAATTTGTTTCCATTCTGTGTTAAGACGGTTTGGTGTGTTTTAATGCATGAATGGTTAGACAGTTTAAACCATCAAGGTGTGCGACTATTCAACGATGAGAATGTTTATTCATTCTTTGAAAATCCAACAATGGCGATTCGCGTTGGGTCAAGAAAGGAAATGAAATTTCAGAATGTTCTACTACTGTGTTTTTTAATTAGTCTACCGTTTTATTTTGTTCCTATCGGTCAGGCGCTCTATTACATTAACGAGAATCCCGGGAATGCTCTTGAAATTATTAAAACTAAGTATGAAAAGCACGGCGCGATCATAGAAATGCAAGGAAGGTGGAAAGAGACGGTATCATCTGTGACTAAGGGTGGAACCTTTGTTTTTGCCAATGTAATTTCAATTGATTCTGAACGCAATAGTCTGGAACTAAAATTAAAGGAATCAAACGGAGTGTTCTGGGCGGATATTGACGGTTCTAATCCCAATGCCGCTTTAACTATTACGCGGATAAAGAATATAAGGTGGATAGATGCGCCTTTAAAAACGATACAAATTCGTAAAGAATTTGATGATCTCATAAACTCGGACTTCCCTATGGGTTCTTACATAACAGGTAGAATCATGACCTCAGCCAGAGACGAGTTGCAGCGGTTATTTGAAGCAAAAACAACACCTAACGGATCTATTCATAGCCGGCTCTATAGTAAAAACAATAATAAAGTAGTTTATGAACTGATTAATTTTTCGGCTGCCGAGCTAGCAGATTTGCTTCCCCTATATGTAGATTCAGCCAACCTTAATGTAACCTACAGGTCTCACTCTCATGCTTTTAGTTCAATGTAGTAAATGTATGTACAAATGGGAATCAAATGAAACCCCACGCAGGTGCGTTTCATGTTATTACATTGGTAAAGTTGAGTATTTACGTGATGTTGAATCGCAAACTTCAACATCTTTTAAGGAGATGGTTGATGTGCCCACCCCTTTTCTTTCTCTGAATCAATATTTAGCTTGCAGCAATTCGATTAGCGGCCAGAACAGGAAAACTGGCGGATTTAGAAGTGTTGGGATCACTCTTTTAGGGGGACCACCGAACATTGGCAAGAGCATTTTTTTGATACAGTTCGCAAAATATCTTAGCGAGAAAGGGAACATTTGTGTTTGTGCAGTCACAGAAGATGGCGCATTGAGAAGATATCAAAAAGAGTTAATGAATGTTAAAAATGTGCATATTCTTGACGTAGCAGACAGTTTTTTTGATGATATTGAAAGATTTGTCAGAAGAATTAAGCCTCAGTACTTATTTGTTGACAGTATTGATGAGACAAAATATTTTCTGCCCAGTTACGGCGCCATGGGATTGGGTAAGCTGCAAAACCAGCCAAAGGGATCCCCAAGACAAACAGTTGGAGTCATAAAAAAGTTGCATCAGATTTCAAAAGAGATGAAAATTCCGGTCTATGCAGCCTCGTTTGTGGATAAGGACAAACCATTAACTTTGTCAGGCGCAATTGAGAAGTTTTATTTGTCAGACGATGTATTTATCCTATTGCATTGCGAAGGAGAAGAATCTTCTATAAAACAATTTTATGTTAAAAAAAGAAGAGATCATCCAACTCCGTCTGATCCATTTTATCTTAAATTAAGAAAAGGCGAAGATGGAAAATATGCAGATATCATGCCAGGCGTTGATCTTCGAGAAATCATATCGGTCATTAAAGGAAACGCCGGCGCAGTTTTATGCGCTTCTCTTAAGGAATCAAAATTTAAACAATTATTGGTTGGAGAAACTGTGATTAAACAGACTTTGTATGGGGATAACATTAGAAGTGAATGGATAGTACCAGATAAAGATCTTCAAACTGTTAAAGCTTGTATGGAACTGTTGCAGATTCATGCAGACAATTTAATGGTTCAATCCTCAATTGTGTTTACTCCACTCTCAGAGTTGTCAGTATTGGCAGCGTGTTATTCATTGCAGCAGAATAAATCTCCTCTTGGCAAAAAAGCATTGTTTATTGGCCAAGTGGATATTGCCGGCAATGTCTTGCCACTTAACGTTGATCCTTGGGTCAGCAGTATTCATATCCCGTTTGATTGCAAAATCGTTGGTAATTTTTCAAAAATGCGGTACCCTTTTACAAAAAATCAGGCACGGCCAATTTACCATATTGACGAGTTGGAGCATGTTTTTATCTCTTTGGAACACCAAGAAAACAATTTGGTAAGTAATTCGGTTCAGTCTGGAAGTATAAACCTAAACAAATGAAATCATCTTATAAATCTATATCTACGATTCATACCAAAAAACTTAATTTAAAAGTTTGTACTTTTCATGTGCTTATGACTTTTGTTTATTTGTTATTTATTTTTAATCCGTATGCCTATTCTTTTCAAGGAGAAGCATACAGACTACAGGAGGGAGACAGGGTCGATATTAGTCCTATTGGCAGCGTTTCCGACTACTACATGATTCCACCGGACGGAAGACTCTATATTCCCAGTTTGGGTTATCAGGCTGTTTTAGATGTTCGAAACAAAACTATTTTTGAGGTTGCTAAAGAAATAGAGTCTCTCCAATCAACCCCTAGACCGATTGTTTACCGCGTTAAACTGGAAGAAAGGTACCAAGGCGATGTGAATGTCTTAGGCGCATCGAAAATTATAGGGAAACAGCGGTCTGACAATCTGATGGCTGTTCTATCTAATGCGGGTTACGATCTAGAAAAATGGAATGAAAATATAAAAGTATGCTTTAGTGATACTCTGGAATGTAAGGCTTATCAGTACAAGAATCTCGAATCATATCCATTCCAATCACCGTATGTCCCGCGCGGAAGCACTGTTTTCCTTTCCGAACGTAAACTTTATAAAAAGTTCGTTGCAATTAAGTCTACCTACCCTTGGATTGGCGGTATTATAACCGGGGTCGTTATAGCGCTTTTAGTACGCAAGTAATCTGAGATATATCATATTTTTATCCGCCTTTCTTTAGAAACGACTCCATGATTATTTTCGAGCAATTTGGTGCTGTAGAGAAGGGATCAATCAAACTCAAACTCATAGTTAAATGTATCTATTCGTTCTATTACATTAATGTAGTTTCACAAGCATGCCGTAAGCTCTTTCGGAATCAATGTTACTCTTACATCCAGTTAATGTAACCGCTAATGCGCGCATGTATCTTTACATAGTGGCAGAATTGTGCAAACGTTCAACCCTTCTTTTTAACGTAACGTTACAATGTACTTTACGTGCTTATTAATAGATTTAAATAGAGTTAGTTAATTGTTTTGAGTTTTTAGTTTTATTTTTTAGTGTCCGTATGAATTAGGGGGTGATTATTATGATGTCTTATAGTGATTTTATTGTTGCTGAAAAGTATGTGTTTTCTAGAGTTTCTTCTACCGAAGTGGATTTTGTGGTTCAGATTGAGAAGTATGCCGGTTTGTTAAGGGATTTTGCTGAGAAAAGAAGATATGAGTTATCCGAGAATGAGCTTCTCTTATTCTTGTTAAGAGTTAAAGGAGGTGTTAGGAATGGATCCTTCAAGGCTACCTAATGGTAACAGTGAAGTAAGTATGTTTTATAGTGATGATGCTGAGTTGGTGTTTGGTTTGAGAGATCATTTTAGATCTCTAATTGAGGAGTTTGGGAATCAGGTTTTTAGGGAAGATTTATTGATTAAGTAGTAATTTTTTAGTTCTTGCAGTAAAAATTAAACCATCTAAAGGATGGTTTTTTTATTTTAGTTTAAGGAGGCTTATATGAATACCAGTACATTAAATGTTTCGATTCAAGATCGGTTAGGTTTTGACTGTACTATGAGATTAATGAATTCTTTTGGCAAAGAAAAAATTGTGTCAGGCACTTATGATGGGCGTGTACCCACGCACGAATCCAATGATCAGGAAAAGTGCGCGATTGAAAAAGATGTTAATAAGTTTCTATCCGAGATCCGGGAGAAAAGACAATTTGTCTTTGAACAAACCGGAAAATATGTTTCTTTACTTCATCATGTAACTTTAAAACCGGACCCCAAGGGATGGAGACTCTATAGAGAAGTTGTTGGTTTTATTAAGAAACATAGGGCTGATCGTACACTGTCTAACAACCAAAGCAATCTTTTAAACCGCTATCTTTCTAGAGCAAAAGTATCATTACTCAAGGCGCGTTCTAAACGGTTAAATGAGATCAAAACTGCTATTGATTTAGCTTACAGAGTTAACTCATTAACCGATTCTAACGAATTCAAGACACTAAAACGAGAAATTTACACTCAAATTGGGTCATCTTTAAATCAATACGATTATTATAAATACGTTGTTCCGGCTATTGTTAATACTAAATTTAGGCTTTTTAATTCACATCATCAGTAATTTACCTGCACCCTCCTTTCCTGCGTAGATAGAAGGTACTCCGATATTGTTGGCATCTCCTATCTGCACTATACTTTTAGCAGGGATCTGTGAGGTGTCCTAATGAACGATATCAATAATGAACTAAAAATTAGAGCCAAGAATATTCCTATTGCTGAACTTGCATTAAAACTTGGTATTGATGTTAAAGGCGGGGTTCATTCAAACAATAGAAAAGTACTATGCCCATTTCATAAAGAAAGAACCCCGTCTTTTAACATTGATACCAACAAGAACCGGTTTAGGTGTTTTGGATGCGGCGTTTCTGGGGATACGATTGAGATGGTCAAAAAAATGCTAAATATATCTTTTCCAAAAGCTATTGAGTATTTAACAGGACAAACATTCTCTGATTCTTCTGGCCATGAAACTAGAACTAGAGTTAGTTCCCCGGGTCCAACCACTAAAACTCCTAAAAGAAAAATATATGAAATTCTAAATACTACCTACCAACTTTACAGACCGATTTACGGAGAAGCATTGCAGTATATGCACGAGAGAGGACTTTCTGACGAATCCTTGAATTATTTAGGAGTTAAATCACACCACTCACCATATGTTGTGGGCAGATCCTTACAAAAATTGTTCAAGGTAAATGAATTAATTGATTCTGGACTGTTCGCTTACAGCCTTCAAGGCACAATATACTATCGGTTCAATCAATATCCGATTCTATTCCCTTCATTTAGATACAGAAGGCTCGTATCATTTAGGTGCCGTTCACTTGTTTCACCTTATGACGAAACTCAAAAAGATAAAAGATGGATGGGACTGGGATCTGGTATTCACCCATTCTTCTTTAATTACGATCTTGTTGTTGAATCAAACAGTAATTTGTTGATACACGCTAGTGAAGGTCCTACAGACCTCTGCTCTTTAAAAGAATTAGTATTAATGAGTTATTTTAAAGGATTCAATACTAGATTCACAGCATTAATCCCTGACGTAAATAGTCCGATATTAGGTTACCCATCTGTCAGTCAATTCGATGAAGAGGTCTTGATGTCTCTACAGGGCAGAACAATTTGTATGTGGATCGATTCCGGGAATCTTGCAGAAGATAATTTTAAAAAGTTTAAATCTTTAGCTCGGAGGTACGGGATTAAGGCCCGCAATATGAGAGCGTTAGGTTTTTTGCCTGTCGATTTTAAGGATGTAAACGAACTTCTTTGTCATGCTAAATTTAACCGATGAGGATAGTACGAGTTTCAAAGGGGGGTACTCATGGGCCATTCTAATACGACTACGATAGTTCGTCAGAAAGATTACAGTACAGATCCTGTATTAAATGAGACTTTGCTGATGGTCCCGTTATTTATAAGCATTGAATTGCTAAAAACTCTAACTGATGATTTCGGTATTCAAAAAGATAATATTCGAACCGTATACCGGTTGGATAAGAAAATTGAAATCTATATTAAAAATCTTCCTCCTAACGATATCGATCCGTTTGTAGAAGCGATTGATGGGTTAACTAAGTTTTTGTTAAGTAGGTCATAGTTTTGATGTCTTTTGAGAGCTATCTTTCTGCGTAAATTGACATAATCCAAATATTGTTAGTTTTGTCAGTCTCCTCTATACTTTAGTTATGAAGCAAACATGTTTATTCACATTTAAGGAGGCTCCATTTCATGATCAATCCACTGTTAATTATAAAAATTGCAAAGCAATTGGATGAGCTGATAGCCTACACTAAATTAAATCGAAACTATTTAGGAGATAAACAGGTAAGTGACATTGAACAAATGACCGGTTTAATGAGGGTAGATATTGAGATAGGTTTAGCGTTTTTAAACGTTCACTCAAATATCAATAAACGGTAACCCAATATTCAATTAATGGAGGAACCATATGGAAACGGTTAGTTTGAACCAGACCAATATCAGTCAAAACACAAATAAAGTGCCGTCAATCACTGGTGTAACCAGCGACTTTTTTGAAGCAGACCATTTGAGAAGCAGGGTATTCTTGGATAAGTACGCCTTAAAGAATGAATCCGGCGATGTTGTTGAGGACTCTCCAACCCAAATGTGGAACAGGGTTGCTACTGCGATATCTTCAATCGAACCCGACAATCAATTAAGAAATCAATGGTATGAAAGATTTCTGTGGTTGCTAGCAGACTTTAGATTTATACCTGGCGGTCGGATTCTCTTTGGAGCTGGGAATCCTAGAAACGTAACCCTGTTAAACTGTTATGTGATTCCTGTAAAAAGCGATTGTCTGGAAGATATTTTTGACTGGATGAAAGAAGCAGCGCGCACTTATTCTTACGGCGGCGGAGTGGGGACAGATATCTCAATTTTGCGCCCTAAAGGAGCGCGAGTTAATAACGCCGCTTTAACTAGCACAGGTTCAGTTTCGTTTATGGACCTATTTTCGTTAACTACTGGGACGATCGGCCAGTCTGGCAGACGGGGTGCTTTGATGATAACTATGCGTGACTCTCATCCGGATATTATGGATTTTATGCAAGTGAAGAGAAACCTGCGAACCGTTCGGTACGCGAATATTTCGGTGAAGGTTTCCGATGCTCTGATGAAGGCGGTTGAGAAAGATGAAGATTTTGATTTATCTTTTGAAAACGAAAAAGTGAAAGTCCACAGAAAGATCCGC
>Ga0209343_10006695_pt1 | contig 13747 bp, 16 predicted proteins | sample RifCSPlowO2_02_FD_184026 | JGI IMG/M metagenome (GOLD analysis project Ga0209343, IMG submission 184026) | Groundwater microbial communities from Rifle, Colorado - Rifle CSP2_plank lowO2_0.2 (SPAdes) (version 2) | ecosystem: Environmental > Aquatic > Deep subsurface > Groundwater | place... | reverse complement strand
TTCGCGGCCTCGCTACGCTGAAAACAAAAAGGGGGAGTTAGAAGAAATACAAAAAGCCCACCCACCCTTTTAAATGTAGTTTGACTGAAAGAGAAGAAGAGAAAGAGTAAAAGGTATTTGCTGGCGCGCCATGCCCCCACTCCGCACAAATGAATTACTTTAAAGTCATCATTCGCTTCTCCTTGGGGATACGCTTCATCACGAAAGCTAAATCAGACTTTGAACTTTAGTGGTTTATTTCCGGCTTCGTGGGGGCGCCTCAACTGGCCTGCGCGCGGCCCTTCAGAATTAAAGGTTATTTGGATAGGGAAAAAACCAACCTTTTCACTTAATATAAAAGTAAATCTCAATCCATTTCACGCTCGCCGCTCGAGATAAGACTCGCGGCTCGCTTCCTTGCGGGTTTCAGGTTTTACCTTGGCCAGCACAAGCCGTGCTTTCCAGGGTAAAACCCCGTGCTCGGCCAGCGGGCACGCTTTACAAGTCCATTACTCCTAGTCCGATTTACGGATTTAATCTTTTATTACTTTGTGTTGCCCGGGTTTCTGCTCCTTTTGGGAGCAGTGTGCCTTTCAGGCACCCCCCAGTCGCGGCGCTTCATACCCTTTATAAGTCAAACTGTTACTTGTACCCCAGAATATATTCAGAGTCAGTGGTTATTTTTTCTTTTTCAGGATCGGCGGCTGCGCCAAGCAAATTTATTTATATTTCACTCCATCAAGGCTGGTTAGTTCCGCCCGGAAAAATCTCTATCTGCCAATTAGGCCTACTGCCGGGCGATTGAGTTTTGTTATTTCCGTCTTTTTTTAAATGGGTTAGTTCTGGGTGAAAGTATATTTAGAAAAGCCAATTGTTGTTTTGTAAGTCCAGTTCTTATTATTTTTCTAGTTAAGAGTAAGTGATTAAGCCCACTTTCATATTTCTCTTTAAGTTGCATATATATTTGAGTTAACTCTTTTTTTGTACAACCAACATATGAATAAGTCTTAATCCAAGAGTTAATGCTTCTATTTAAAAAATCCACTCTTACAAATAAAATTTCAGGCCTACTTGGATTTAGTGCATCGGTTATTGAGCCCAATTGGTAGTTAACTTTTTCACTGGTTGGCTCTACTATCCACCTTGATTGATAAGCTTTTCTAATATGAATGCCTAAATATTTTGCAGATGATTCGATCCTATATCTTTGCGGAGGCTTTTTACTACCTAAAGAGTAGAATTTTAAATTAGAAGTCGCATCCAAAATTTTAGGAATATGATAAAGTTGTTTTTTTGCCTCTCTAGGATTTTTAGAAAATATAGCAACATCGTCCGCATATCTTAGTGCTTTAATATTTTTTTCCTCAAGCACCTTATCAAATTTTATTAAATAAATATTAGTAAATAGCGGTGATAAAATTGATCCTTGAGCCACACCTGAATGGGTTGAAGGTAAGGCCGATTCTATCCCTGTGTATCTGTCGATTTTAACTATTTCCGGATCTAAACATTTGTTTAATAGTTCTTTTAAACTCTTATCTCCACCACATCGACTCATGATTATTGATAGTAATTTTCTCTTAGGAATTTTCTCAAAAAAATCCTTAATATCCATGGTTGTTAGGTATTTATAACCATCTTTGTAGTATTGTTTTATTCTATTAACAGCTAGCTTAACCCCGACTGCCTCACCAGCATAACTTTTTTGTAAAAATCCAATGCTAATGTTATTTTTTAATTCAGGAAAAAGGGTGGTTTTTGCACTTCTTTCTAATGAGATTTGAATAGATCTTTGAACAATTTTGTCTCGGATGCTAAAAATTCTTATTGGCCTAAATGTTTGATTTAGCGGATCGGAGTGTTTTGGAATTTTAATTTCTGTTACTTTATTAAATTCATACTTATGATCTTTTAAATCTTCGGAAATTTTTGTGAGATTGCTTTTTAGCTTTGAATTAAAATCTTGAACACTCACACCATCTATTCCAGGAGTTACGTTCCTTTTTTTTCGAACATGCCTCCATGCCTGATTCAGTTGCCTATATGAACTTACTTCTTGTAGATATTTCATAAAAAAAGCGTCTGACTATAAGCCAAACGCTAGTGGTGATTCTCTGCTGGTTTTTTAAACACCTACAAAATTAATCTACCTGTTTAAAACAGAGGAAAGCCTGAGTTCTCAACGCTTGTGCTTTGAGCTTTCTGACTTCTGTTGTCGTAGTTGCCGGGCACCGGTTGATTTAGTCTTAGGGTTGAACTGTGAATGTTCATTTGTAACCCCAATTCTAACATAATTGTTAATACTAAGCTATAGGCTTTTCTTTTCAGCTTCGCCTTTGGCTCGTCTTTCTGTTTCACCCCTGGAAAACTTCTTCCGGCTATCCTTCTATTTTCTCTACTTGCCACCTTTTGTAGCGTTACTGGTTGATTGGTGGCCAGTTGATAGCCTGAGTTCTCAACGCTTGTGCTTTGAGCTTTCTGACTTCTGTTGTCGTAGTTGCCGGGCACCGGTTGATTTAGTCTTAGGGTTGAACTCAGTGCCCCTATTATACCATCTACCTCAACTATTTGCCCTGGCTGACTTGTAGTAAACATTTTTTCAGTTTAAAATATTTTAACATGAACTTAAAAGTAGTTCGCAAACTCTCCACATCCGGCAAATACTCCAAAGCCCTTAATCTGCCCCGGGAATTTTTAAAGTTACTCGGCTGGCGCCAAAACCAGAATTTATCGGTTGAGTTAAACAAAACTAAAAAGCAGTTAATCGTTAAAGATGCCAAAAAATAATTCTACCCAAGCCAAAGACTTAGCCGACCAATATCTCAAGCTTTTGGCCGATCAAAAAACTCTCCAATTTCAAATTGATTCAATGAAACAAACCCTGGCTAAATTCTGCGAAGAGAATCAGGTCAATGAATTACAATCCGGTAATACCCGCCTCAAAGTTTCACAAGGGGATAGAACGATGTTCCCCAAGGCAGAAGAACAAGGCCGCCGGGAAGTCATGGATATTATGTATAAATCCCAGGAATGGAAATACTCGGTTACCTTTGATATTGTTAAATTAGGGTTAGCCTATGATAAAAACCAACTGTCTGGAGATTTAAAAGAAAAACTCAAACCTTACATCAAAACTGAACCGTTTATCCGGGTGACTACCGGGAAAATTTCTTATGGCCAGGAATAAACCCAAATTACTATTGCCAAGATTGCCTAAAAATTTTCTTACTGCCGTTATTGCTTTGGTGACTTTAATCCTCGGCTTTTTCTCCGGCAATTACTACTCTCAACAAAAACAATCCAGCTTAATCATGAAAGCCACAGTCACCAGAATAATCGACGGTGACAATCTCGAATTAGATAACGGTAAATCCATAAGGCTATACGGTATAAATTGTCCGGAAAAGAACCAGAAATTTTCCCAGGAAGCCATTAATCTGTCCGCTAAACTGGCTTTAAACCAGCAAATCACCATTGACTATCAACCAAATTACACCAAGGACAGGTGGAATAGGTTATTGGGCTACGTGTTTATTGATGACACGTTCTTGAATGAGGAGCTGATCAGACAGGGTTACTGTGAAGTCACGATTTACTCAAAGCGGGCTAAACTCAAATACCAAGAAGAACTGATAAGTGCCCAAGACCAAGCCAAGCAGGAAAAATTTGGCCGGTGGAAATAAATTAAGCCAAAAAGGTTAATTTTTTCTATTGACCAGTTTTAAAATACTCAAAACCACCGCCAGATAATCGATAAATATCCATAAAGATTTTATCGTGGTTATTAGTCTCTTTATTAATGGTTATTTCTACCTTCCCATCATTATCAATATCTTTCACTATATTTTTGATATCTCTGTATTTCATATTAAGATCAAAGTCTTTATCATGATGAAAATACCCCCAGACTGATTCAAAATCAATAAGCAAAGCCCCTGTTTTTTTATCAACAGCAATTATCCCCTCGCTTTGTTTTAGTCCAGGGCTGTCGTTATTGTTTGTTACTTCAACTAAATAAATTTTAATATTCCCTAATGCATCTTCAGTCGTGTCTATAATTTTATAGCTCAAATCTCCTTTGTTTTGATTACCATTCGCTATCAAATTATTTATTTGAGCCTCGTCCAGTCTATAAAGTTCGGTTTCATATTTTTCTAATATGAAGGTTTTTTTATTAACATGAGAATTGTTAGTCATACCATTTCTTTTTAGCAAAACAAAACTGCCATAAGATAAAATTCCAATAAGAAAAACGGCTGAAGTGACTATCTTAATTAGCTTTTTGTTCATCTTAATTCTCTAGCAAAGGCCGGTGGGCAACCACTCAGTCCAATTAAGCAATTAATAGCGCTAGAATAAAAGTAATACCTGTTTCTTCTAAGGTATTGTAGACGGTCTAAAATGAAATAAAAACCTAACTTTTCTTTTACTTCAAAAGGTTTACTACATGAATTCCGACAAAACTCTTTTTCATCATTCGTTAGCATTCCTTCTGGTAGTAAAGCCTTCTCAAAAAATTCAGGATATGGAGGTTCACAATCGTTCTTGCAAAGAGAGTCATAATCAGAATATAAGCTCATTAATTCAGGCTTAAGAGTTTCTAAGTCTTTTTGAATTCTCCATCTTGAAGGGATAGTAATTATTACTGAAACGGAAATTAAAATAAAAGCGATAAAACCTAATGAGTAGGCAATGTTTTTAAATTTCATCCAGTTTTGATTTTTTGATTATATAAATCTAAAAGAATATAAGCAGAAATTGTTAAATCAAGAATTGAAGATTTTCCGAACAGATAAAACAACAGAATAAAGACGCTGAAATATTTATATACTGGAAACTTGTTTTTTAAGTAAATGAATAAAGACGCTACCCCTAATATTGCAGGTATCCAAAGATATACATAAAACATTTGCTTAATTAATAAATAAGCTAAATAGGATTTGGAAATGTTTTTAAGTTTTAGATTGCCTTTTTTTAACCCCCACAGAGATATCGTTAAACCGATAAAAAAAACTAAAAAAGGATTTATTTCAGGCATATTTTAATTTTCTTCTTTCCCAATCTTTAAATATCTGACCTCTTGTTCGTAAATCGGCACGAATTCATTATCCCGCCAAACAAATCTGGTCCGCGTTTTTCCTTCAGCGCAGCACCGGGGCCATCCGAATTCTCCATTGGCCCACTCAATGTAAAAGCCGTTACTGGTATCGGCCGGAATAATGCTCGAATTATCCTCTTTAACCGAAAAAATTATCCGGCCGTCTTTGACAATATCGCTGCTGTAAGAACCACCGTCGGCCGCTCCGGTAAAGTTGTAATACACAATCGTTTCTTTTTTTCCGTCGCCGTCAACGTCAAACTCGTCAAGATAGGCAATGTAATAATCCGGCAGGTAATTGGTTGATAATAGGCCGTAAGTTTGGAAGTTTTCTCTGATTAGAGCATCGCTAAAAATCTCCTCATCCTTTTTATACTCCTTCAGTATCGTGTCAAAACTCTTTTTGATAAGCGGCTTTATTTCCGATGAAAAATCGCTGATTGTAATATCCAGCGTCGGGTAAGATTGATAGATGGCCTTATTATCCAAGGCCACTTTTCTCCAATCGGTAATGTCTTCACCGTCGGAATTTATCACTGAGCCCCACTCGATATTTTTCCGGGAAAAATACTCCAGAGGCAAATTCAACCATGGAAGCTGTTTAAACTCATCTGTTTGTACTGCCTGCTTAACCGGCTCTGTTGGCACGATAGGCTTATTATTCTTTACATCCGTGAATTCTTTTTGGAACAATAACCCAATAAGGAAGAATCCAATCGCGACGATTATTGTTTTCATTAAATTTTCAGCTTAATGGCGCTCTCAAATTTTTCCTTGAATTTCAGTTTAACTAACGACTCCAGCAAGTCCGATCCGGCATAACCGGATAAAAGAGCAATTTCAAACCCGCCACCCATAAAGCTGGCGGCAAAAACCCCAATAGCCATAGCGACCGCTACGCTCACAAAAAACCAGCCGTAATTAATCTGTTCTTCCTTTTTAAGGATCAGGCTTTTGGCAATACCCATTATTCCCCGTAAGGCTCCACCCAACAAACCGCCTAATATTATTCCAAACATAGAACCAACCTCCTTACGACTTAATAGTAGCATAAAACCAGACTATTTGGTGTAGAATAAGCTAATATGCCAGTACTTCAATTCAAGGGAAAATCATTTGTTCAAAACCATCACCTTACGGTTAAATACCATCAGTTAATCCCACAAAAAAATAAAAGCCTGACCGATAAAATAAGTCTCAAAGATAATCTCATCATTCACGGGGACAATTTAATTGCCCTCAAAGCCTTATTACCTACTTACGCCGGAAAAATCAAGTGTATTTATATCGATCCGCCCTACAATACCGGCAATGAAGGCTGGAAGTATAACGATAATTTAACCCACCCGATGTTTAAAGATTGGTTAAAGAAAACTGTTGATAAAGATGACCTAACCCGGCACGATAAATGGCTTTGCATGATGATGCCGCGGTTAAAATTGCTACGGGAATTATTAAGCGACGATGGCGTGATTTTTGTGTCAATTGATAATAATGAAATAAATAATCTTATAACTTTAATGACTGAAGTATTTGATGAAACAAATTTTATTTCGACAATAGCAAATGTGAATAATCCTAAAGGAAGATCAGATGATAAATATTTGCCTACAGCCCATGAATATTTAGTTGTTTTTAAAAAAGGAAACAACCCAACATTATTTGGATGGAAACCAGAAGAAAAAGTTATACGAAGGTATCGAAAAATTGATAAGGATGGAAGAAAATGGCGAGAAATTGATTTACGAAAAACTGGCGAGGGTGATAGACGACAAGATAGGCCAAATATGTTCTATTACTTTATGTATAACGAGAAAACAAAGGAATTAACCCCAACAAAAACGACAACTATTCCGAGTGGTTTTCAACAAATTAAACCTACAAGAGAAGATGGTGTTGAAGGAAGATGGCGATGGGAAATTGAAAAATCGAAAAAAAACTTATCGAGACTTTATGCTCGATATATGCCAAATAGAAGGAAGTGGTCAGTTTTCGAAATGGATTATTTCGATGAAGATGATTTAATTAAACCAACTACAGCGTGGACAAAAAAGGACTTTAATACTGAAAGAGGAACCGAGCAATTTATTGAGCTTGGATTTAAAAAAGAAGATTTTCCAAAACCTAAACCTGTAGGATTGCTAAAACACATTCTTGAATTTGCAACAGATAAAAATTCCTTAATCCTTGATTCATTTGCTGGGTCGGGAACAACGGCACAGGCGGTGCTAGAATTAAACAAAGATGGCGGCAACCGGAAATTTATTCTGGTGGAGTGCGAGGATTATGCTGATAAAATTACCGCCGAAAGAGTCAGGCGGGTAATTAAGGGTGTACCAAAATCCAAAAATGAAAATTTACGAAAAGGTTTAGGTGGCAGTTTTTCCTACTTTGATTTAGGTGACCCCATCGAAATGGAAAGTATTTTATCCGGTAAAGGTCTGCCTATCTTTATGGAACTGGCGCGATATGTATTCTATACTGCCACTGGCGAAGAATTCGATGAAAAGAAAGTAAATCAAAAAACCAACTTTATTGGCGAGAGTAAAGAATATCAGGTATATTTATTTTACAAGCCAGACTTGGAATATCTGAAAAATACCGCTCTAACTCTGGATCGAACTAAAGAATTACCTAAATTTAATGGCAAACGCCGCTTAGTTTTTGCGCCAACAAAATATCTTGATCAAGATCACTTGGATCAATATCATATTGATTTTGCCCAATTACCATTTGAAATTTACAAACTGGCGAAATAATTATGGACATTACTCTAGAAAACTACAAAGGCCTAAATCTAAAAGAGTTAGCTTTAAACAGTAGATTTGGGGATTTAAAATTTGAAAAAAGTTTCCCCCAGTTAGTGAATCTTCAAAAGATGTTCATCGAGTTTGAAAAACTTGGATATCAAAGAGAATTAGCACCAAGTGAACAGGCTCAAATCCTAAATGCAGTTAATCAATTCTTAGATTATTTAAAGCAGATTCAATTATTTGATTTAAATCAGCAAAACCCAAAAGAAGTACATGATAATTTAGAAAACCAAATTGAAAATTTCTACAATTCGACTATATCATCCTTAAGAAATTTTCAAACATATTTAAGACAAGATATTATTTTAAAAAGCCAAGATCAAAAGAAACTTCAAGAAGAAAGAGAAAAAATTGTTAAAACTAGACAAGAACTACAAGATAAATTAGGCCAACTTCAAAAAGACCTAGAAAAACAAAGATATAGAAAAAAGAAAATTGAGGAAGAAAAAGGGTCTATTGCGGCTACTCAACTTGCTATTCATTTTGCAAAACAAAGTAACGATTATGCCAAAGAAGCTGATAACTGGTTAAATAATCGACAGCTTTTTCTTAAATCTTTAATAATTTTGATTTCAATTAACTATCTGATTTATGTTGTTGTATTCTTCTTAAATATTTTTAATAAAATTCCTTTTGGAACAAGTTTTATATTTTCAATAGAATACGGAGTTATTAATTTGTCTTTATTGTCATTGCTTTTTTACTCTTTAAGATTTGCCTCTCAAAATTACAATATTTTTTCTAATTTAAATGCAGTTACTAGGCACAGGAAAAATGTTGCCCAAACACTTGACGACTTTCTTGGTACAAACCCTGCAACGGAAATTAAAGACGCAATGATTAAACAGGGAACTGAAGCAATGTTTAAACACCTACCCACAGGATATATTCCAAAAAGCGAGACAAAACAATCAGATCCAATAATTGAGGCAGTAAGTAATTTTATTTTAAAGCGTGAATAATTAAATGGAGCTTAAAGAATATCAGTTAGAAACGCTAAAACAGGTTAAAAAGTATTTAAAGGTATTGGGAGAGTGGAGGAGTAAGGCACGGGAAAATCCTGATCTGGAAATAGATTTTCCGGTCAAGGCATGGGAAAAGTTAAATATTAACAGACCTTACTTGCCAAAAAAAGACGGCTTAAATAATCCTTTGCCCAATTTTTGTTTAAAAATCCCCACCGGTGGTGGCAAAACTTTATTAGCGGTAAAAAGCATCGATTTAATTAATCAAACTTATTTAAAAAAACAAGCCGGGTTGGTTTTATGGGTTGTGCCGACGACGCAAATTTACAATCAAACTATAAAGGCATTAAAAGATAAAGACCACCCTTACCGTCAGCATTTAGATTTAACCAGCGGTGGTAAAACTTTAATCTTGGAAAAAACCAATCGTTTCAATCCGCAAGACATCAAAGAAAATTTAGTAGTTTTAATGCTTATGCTTCCCTCGGCTAACCGGCAAAGCAAGGAGACATTAAAAATCTTTCAGGACAACGGCAATTTTAGTGAATTTTTTCCGGGAGAAGATAATATCAAAGGCCACGAAAAATTCTTAAATAAAATTCCTAACTTGGACACGTTTGAAAGCGTGCCTGGTATTTGGGGCAGACAAATTAAAACATCATTAGGTAATGTTTTGCGCTTATTAAAACCAATAATAATATTAGATGAAGGCCACAAAGCCTACAGTCTTTCGGCACAAAATACTCTTAACCATTTTAACCCGTCGATAATTGTTGAATTATCTGCCACTCCGACTGCAGGCAGTAATATTTTAGTGGAGATTTTAGGCATTGAGTTAAATCGGGAAGAAATGATCAAACTTGATCTGCATATTACTAATAAGGCCAGCCAGGACTGGAAAGATACGCTTCTGGCCAGCATTGAACGCCGAAATAGTTTGGAAAAAGAAGCGGTTGATTACTTGGCCAATACCGATAAATATATCCGGCCGATTTGTTTAATTCAGGTGGAAAGAACCGGCAAAGACCAAAGAGGTAAAGGGTTTATCCATGCTGAAGATGTCCGCGAACAACTAATCAATGTGATGGGAATTCCGGCAGAACAAATTGCCATTAAAACCAGTCAGACAGATGAGCTGAAAGAAATTGACGATATTGGTGGTTTAATGTCTGCTAATTGCCCTGTTCGCTACATTATCACCAAACAAGCATTGCAGGAAGGGTGGGATTGCTCGTTTGCTTATGTTTTAACCATTTTAACCAACCCCAAATCTAAAACATCTTTAACCCAGCTTGTTGGCCGGATTTTGCGCCAGCCCTATGCTCAAAAAACTAAAGCTCAATTGCTAGATGAAAGCTATGTTTTCTGTTTCCAACAGCAAGGCGGACAAATACTGGAAGAAATTAGAAAAGGTTTTGGCCAGGAAGGCTTAGGAGACCTGCAGGGATTAACCTTATTAGACGATGAAACCAATCAGGCTTTAAGAACCCGAGCAAAAATATTTTCCCAAAGGCCTATTTTCCAAGCACCAGCCTCGCAACTAATTTTCCCGGTGTTTGTAATCAAAGATTCAACCGGCTGGAAACCGGTTAATTATCAGGAAAATATTGTCAGTCAAATTAGCTGGAACGAAATTAATATTGATCCATTAACAAAACTCCACCTGTCAAAATTGGAAGAAAAAGACACTGAACAGTTGGCCACCTTATCCGAAAACGTCGAAGAGCTAGTGAAAACTAAAAAAACAATCAAGCTTAAACATAACGGCTTCAATCTAGATGAAGTTTTTATTGCCAGAAATTTATCCGATATTATTCCTAACCCTTGGATTATTTTTGAACTAACCAATAATGTAATGGCCAAACTGATTAAGAAAAACGGCCTCAATTTAGTGGTGAATAACTTAGTTTTTATTATTGAAGAAATGAGAAAACATTTTAGTCAGGAGAAAGACAGGCTGGCAGAAAAAGTTTTCCGTGAATTAATGAATTCCGGGAATTTAAGATTTTTGATTATCGGTAAGGATATGAATTTTACCCTGCCGCAGAAAATTACAATTAGCGGCGGAATAAAACCATTAATTACTAGCGACGGCCTACCACAGAAGAGTCTGTTCGAATTTGTGGCCGATGATGATTTGAATCAAACCGAGAAGACTATCGCTCTTTATCTGGAAAACCAGCAAAATTTACTATTTTGGTTTAGAAATATGCCCCGGCGTGATTATGCCATTCAGGGCTGGAAAAAACATAAAATTTATCCGGACTTTATTTTTACTACAAATCAGTCAGTCGATAAAAACAAAGTTAAAGATGTTTATGTAATTGAAACCAAAGGAATTCACTTGAAAGAATTTAAAGATACAAGCTATAAGAGATCGGTTTTTAACATCTGCAATCAAGAAGCAAAAAAATCAAGCTTTAATGAATTAGGCATGAAGTTAAAAGAAATACCGATGAAATTTCAGGTAATCGATGAAGATGAATGGCAAAATCGATTAAATAGTTATTTTTAATTAAGTTATGGATAAATTGCTTACCGAATCTTTTATACAAAAGTCAGTTATTGAATATTTATTCCGAAAAGGCTGGAGCAGGAATCTTCGTTCAAAAACGGAAAAAGAGCATGGAGTTGATATTAAGGTTAGGCATAATCGCTATGCCCGTTATTGGTTGATTGAGGTTAAAGGTGAACGTCATTTAGAAAGCAATTTTTATCACGCACTGGGTCAAATTATCAGTCGGATGAAAACCAAAAGAAAAAAGGGGTATAAATACGGCTATAAATACGGTGTAGGCTATGCGGTTAGTTTTAAAAAAAAGGTAATCAAAAACCTGCCATATGATGTTTGTGATAAATTAAATCTGTACGTTTTTCTTGTTGATAAAAGAGGAAAAACAGAATTATTTGACTGGAAAAAATTAAAACAACTGCAAAATTAACTCCCCCTTTTTGTTTTCAGCGTAGCGAGGCCGCGAAGCGGCCGAGCGAAGCGAAGCAGTTTCCTTTTAGCGAAGCGAACCCCGCCGCAGGCGGGGTGAGCGGAGCGAAGCGATTGGCAGTTAGCGGTTGGCAATTAGAAGTTACAGTTAATCAATGGAGGGCGGGTTAGTTTTGGTTTTCCGGTTAAGTTGTAGTGGCTGGTTGTTTCCGGTTTCCCGGTTAATTGGTTGGGTTGGTTGTCCGGTTCCGGCCGGAAGCGCTGGTGGTTTCCGGCGTAGTCAACCGGCCGCCAGCGGCGGCCTGGCGAGCCAAAGCAACCCGAATTAAGCGGTTTAGCCTGGTAAACGACGCCTTGATTGTGATTTGGTTTAGTCTCCTGTTCCGGTTGGTCGGCGTTGGTCATGGCCGGTAGTAATACCGCCGGCGCCGTTCGGGCCGGCGCGATGTCGCGCGACCTGTCGCCTCTGTTAGTGGCGGATCGACCTATGGTAGTATTAGTGCAGGCCTGTTTGAAGTAAGTTCGAGCCATGTCGTATAATGGCTCCCATGCAACAACTGTATTTAGCCTCGAGCATTGAGAGTTCAGCCGGCCATATCGCCAAACGGATCAGCCTACGAGGAGTCTCCTTGCAAGTTCTCAAGGCCGCGTTTATCTATACCGCCGGAGAAATCGAAGATGACAAGCGCTGGATTGACGCCGATCGCGATGGTTTTAAACAGGCAGGCATTACCATATTCGACTACACCATTACCGGAAAAACTGCCAAAGATTTAGAGCGTGATTTGGGCGATTGCGACCTGATCCACGTTAACGGCGGCAACGCTTTTTACTTACTCCTCCAAGCCAAAAAATCCGGTTTTGATAAATTTATCAAAAAACATATAAATAAAGGCGTTATCTATACTGGCTCTTCTGCCGGCTCCATGATCGCCGGTCCGGATATTGCTATTACCTGGCGGCCGGAAAACCAACCTTATGCTGAAGCCTTACCCGATACCCGCGGCTTAAACCTTGTCGACTTGGTCATTTTCCCTCACTGGGGCAGCTCGCGCTTTAAAAAAATCTTCTTTTCGTACCGCCTCAAAAACGCCTACAAAAAAGGCCATAAAATCATTTTGCTAAACGACGACCAGTACGTGGCAGTCACCGACGGCAACTACAAGATCGTCGACGTGACTAAAGATTAGCGTTGCGCCAGACGCGGGCCATGGTAAAACCTGACTAGGGCATTACCGCCTTTGAGTGGGACAAATGCACGCGGAGTTTTTTGCGCCGCCATTAAAGCGTCTTGATAAACAATTTCACCGATTACTTTTCTGACAACATCTTCAGGGTTTGGTCCGTCAGCGATACACCGGGCAAAAAAATTTCCCGGGAAAAATACACCGATAAACCTCTCCTCTTTGGCTTGATTGCCGTTAAAAAACGAGCACTGGCTGACAGAAGAAAGGGGGGAAGTGAACACCGGCTCGACCGCAATTACTAAATGCCCGAGCCGAGCCAGCTCGCGCACGGTTGAAGCAGCGGCTTTGCCGCTGAGAGAATCAAGACTGGTATCTTTAAAGTCACTGGTATCTTTAAAGTCAACCGTTTTGGGAAATCGTAAATGTTCATTCGACCTTGCCAGCTGGAACAGAACCGTCTCAAACGTGGCGTTTAGAGTTTGAACGGTATAATCAATTTCTTTTCTGTCGTTCTCGTCTATTTTGGCTTCATCGGTCATATTCAATTATAACTCTACGCTTTCTATGATATCACACGGCCGCTTGGCTCAAGGAACTCTCTGATCGGCACATCAACTTGACTTCGGTGCAAAATAAGTTTGTCTTCTCCTTTTTTTCTCCTATTTTCAATCTCCGTTTCAGCCTCTACCAAAGCGTCAACAACCGAGAAGCTGTCAGCACCGCCGAGGTGCTGGATAGGAAAGTCTAAGTTCAAACACACTCCT
>Ga0209343_10006694_pt1 | contig 13748 bp, 15 predicted proteins | sample RifCSPlowO2_02_FD_184026 | JGI IMG/M metagenome (GOLD analysis project Ga0209343, IMG submission 184026) | Groundwater microbial communities from Rifle, Colorado - Rifle CSP2_plank lowO2_0.2 (SPAdes) (version 2) | ecosystem: Environmental > Aquatic > Deep subsurface > Groundwater | place... | reverse complement strand
CGGGGGGTAGGTCCCGATATCTATCGGGCTAACTGTTCCACACCACGGTTCGCCAGGGAATCGGCACGCTCGTTGCCTGGGTCGCCGTTGTGCCCCTTGACCCATCGCCAGTCCAGTTTGTGCCCGCCATGGGTCACCAGTTGGTCGAGTTGCTGCCACAAATCCACATTTTTGACGGGTTGTTTGGCCGCCGTCTTCCAGCCCTTGGCTTTCCAGCCGGGAAGCCACTCGGTAATGCCCTTGAGCACGTACTGACTATCCAAATGCAGCGTCACCGTGCAAGGCCGTTTGAGGGCAGTCAGCGCCTGAATGACGGCCATCATCTCCATCCGGTTATTGGTTGTGCCCTTTTCCCCCCCAAACAGTTCCTTTTCTGTGCCATCAGGCGAACGCAAAAGCACGCCCCAGCCCCCGGGGCCTGGGTTGCCCTTGCAGGCTCCATCGGTATAAATCACCACCTGGTTCAATTGTTTCTCTCCATCCATTAAAAATCATGGGTTCGGCTCGCAATGGACACCGCCTTGCCAGTGCGAACCGGTACGCTTTTCCACGCCGGACCCAATAGTCGAATGCCGCGCACCCGCTTTACCGCCACCAAAAAATAGGCAGAACCCAGTATGGGCCACCAGCGCGGACCGATACGGTCCATCCATTCAAAACGCTGCAACCACTTGTCAGACGTCACGGCCGGGCGATAACAGCCAAACTGGCCCAACTCAACCTCAAATCCCAACAACCGAAGCCAATCTTGCAATCGCCAATAGGTGATGAACTCACCGCAATTGGGCAAAAAGAGGTTTCCGCGTCCAAACCTTCGGTACAAATGCCCACGCTGTTGGCGAAAGCCCCACAGACTGACAGGGTTCAATCCACAAATCACCACCCTCCCCTCGGGCACCAATACACGCTCCACTTCCCTTAGCGTTGCGTGGGGGTTGGCACTCAATTCCAAGGTATGGGGCAAGACCAGCAAATCCATGCTGTTGGCGGGCAAGGGTAAAGCAGAGAAGTCGCACAGCAGCGCAGCTCCCGCGCCCATGGTGCGTCCAGCGTGATTCTGAACATCCTCCAGGGCCAACCACTGGTGTGGCATCCTATTGGCTCGCAAACCTTCCAACTCAGGTACGCCAAGTTGCAATGCATGGTAGCCAAAGATATCGGCGACGGCCTCATCCACGTAGGAACGCTCCCAATCCAACAGGTAACGTCCCGCAGGTGTCTCAAACCAATCGTGCAAACCTATAATTTGATCGCTCATGAAGTTAATACCGCTGCCCGCCTTTGACGACAACTACATCTGGATGCTGCACGACGGGCAAGAGGCTATCGTAGTGGATCCGGGCGATGCACAGCCCGTTTTGAAGGCCCTGCAGCACGAGGGGGTGCAACTGAAAGCCATTTTAGTCACCCACCACCATACCGACCACACTGGGGGGGTGGACTCTTTGCGCCAGACCACCGGCGCCCAGGTGTATGGGCCTGCCCACGAACCCATGCCCGAGCCTCTGAAACGGCTCGTTGAAGGCGATATGGTGTCCGTCCTGGGCTTAGCGTTTCGGGTCTTGGACGTACCTGGACACACGGCAGGTCATATTGCCTATTTTTGTGACTCAGCGGCGCTGGCCGGCGACCCCGTGTTATTTTGTGGAGACACCTTGTTCAGCGGGGGCTGCGGTCGCCTTTTTGAAGGCACACCGGCGCAAATGCTGGCATCTCTAGAGCGATTGTCCGCCTTGCCAGGCTCTACCCGTGTATGCTGCGCCCACGAATACACCTTGGGCAACCTGAAATTTGCACTGGAAGTCGATCCCGATAATCCGCAACTTGCAGCCCACCGTGCGCATTGTCTCGATCTGCGCGCCAAGGGACTAGCCACCTTGCCAAGCACCATCACACTTGAAAACCAGATAAACCCGTTTTTACGCAGCCGCCACCCCTGTGTCATGGCATCCGCACGCACCTTTGATGCCAAAGGCGTGTCCCAGACAGGGGTATTTGCCACGCTGCGCCAATGGAAGAACCATTACCGATGAATTTTTTAAAAATAGTATGCCTCGCGTTCACCGCATGGCTCGCCGGATGCGCCAGCACCACCACCACCGTCGGCGTCCCAACTGGCACACCGAGCCCTGCAGAACACACCGGCACCACCGTTGCGGCGTCTGCCCCCGGTGACGGGCTTGCTTTGGTGACGAGCCGTGAGTTGCTCCGCGCCGCCCATTTGCCTGCGGCAATCCCCAGTACAACCCAAAATACCGACAACGCCCCCCCACTGGCACCCATCAGTGCGCAGCAAACAGCTTCGCGCACGGTGGTGGCGTTGGCCCCACCCGCAGATTTGTGGGAGCGCATACGCCGGGGCTATGGCATGCCCGACCTGGACAGTGATTTGGTCCATGACCGCGAACAATGGTATGCCTCCCGACCCGACTACATCTTTCGGATGACGGAGCGCTCCAAAAAGTACCTGTTCCATGTGGTGGAAGAACTCGAACTGCGCAACATGCCCACCGAACTGGCCTTGTTGCCGTTCATCGAGAGTGCCTTCAATCCCCAAGCCGTTTCCAGCGCCAAAGCGGCGGGAATGTGGCAATTCATGCCCGCGACCGGCAAATACTTTGAGCTCAAGCAAAACGCATTTCGGGACGACCGACGGGATGTCCTGGCGTCTACCCGTGCCGCACTGGATTACCTTCAAAAACTGTACGGAATGTTTGGTGACTGGCATCTGGCCTTGGCCGCCTACAACTGGGGGGAAGGTAGTGTGGGCCGCGCCGTCTCCAAAAACCAGCGCTTAGGCCACGCCACCGGGTATACCGACTTGAACATGCCCATGGAAACCCGGTTTTACGTACCCAAATTGCAGGCCGTGAAAAACATTGTCTCAAGCCCTGCCGCCTTCAACTCCAAACTCCCCCTGATCGAAAACCACCCCTACTTTCAGTCGGTCACCATCCGCCGCGATATCGATCTGGCGCTGGCGGCGAAATTGGCGGAGGTTCCGCTGGCTGACTTCAAAGCGCTGAACCCGTCGATCAACCGCCCGGTCATCATGGCGGCTGGCACACCGCAAATCCTGCTGCCATGGGACAACGCCGAAATCTACCAAAGCAACCTGGAGGGCTACAGTGGCGGCCGCCTTGCCAGTTGGACGGTGTGGATCGCCCCCTCCACCATGCGCCCGGCCGATGCGGCCAAACGCGTGGGTATGGGTGAGGCAGAGCTGCGCAGTGTCAACAATATTCCCCCCAAGGTGGTCATTCGGGCGGGCTCCACTCTGCTGGTGCCCCGCTCCGCCCGGATGGAGCAAGATGTCACCTCCCACGTCGCCGACAACGGTCAAATTTCACTGGCGCCTGAAGTGGTACTCAAACGCACCGTGGTGCGTGCTGGCCGGGGCGAAAATGTGGCCAGTATTGCGCGCAAGTTCGGCGTCTCCACCGGCAATGTGGCGCAATGGAACAAGGTAGGGGCGTCCGCCAGCTTCAAGCGCGGTCAGCAGGTGGTCGTGTTTCTGCCCCCCTCTGCCCGCTCAAAAACCAGATCCGCTTCCGCCAAACCGGCGGCCAAAGGCCGTGCAGTCGCCTCCAAAAACACCAAGGGCAAACCCATCCGTTTAGCCAAACGTTGAATTCAACGGTAGCCCACGAACAGGATGGCAATATTGAGCGCAAAGGCCAGGGACCAGACCAGGCTGCGCACCGTGGCCATGCCGGAAACGTACATCATGATGTACATCATCCGCAGCACCACAAACAAAAACGCCAGGATATCCAAGCGGGCCTGGTGGGCCCCCAATTGGTGGGCAATGATCACCGCCCCGATAAAAAATGGCAGCGCTTCAAAGCTATTGGCCTGTGCCGCGTTGGCGCGTGCGCGCCAGTCGGTCTGGCGGGCCAGCCACGCCCGTGGATTTTCATTGTCAAAACCACCCAAGCGGCGCGACTTGCCAAACATACCGGCTTTGGCAATGCCCGCACAGGCAATGGGCAACAGCGAGGCTACCAGTACGCACCAATAGGCAAGGGTAAAGTGTGCGAATTGCATGGAACTCCAACTTTCAAACAAAAAAGTGGGCCGACGCAAGTCAACGGCGGTCCACCAGCGCATGGGCGATGGTTCCCAAGTCAACGTATTCCAGTTCGCTGCCCACCGGCACCCCCCGCGCCAAACGGGTAGGTTTCACTCCACGGGCTTTGAGGCCCTCGCTGATGATGTGGGCCGTGGCCTCACCTTCCGCCGTGAAGTTGGTGGCCAGAATGACTTCTTGCACCACACCGTCGCAAGCCCGTTCAAACAATTTTTTGAGCCCCAGCTCGTGCGGCCCGATACCGTCCAGCGGGCTGAGCTTTCCCATCAGCACAAAGTACAGACCTTTGTACGCATTGGTGCGCTCCAGCGCCGACTGGTCAGCGGGAGTCTCTACGACGCACAGTTTGGTGGAGTCCCGTTTGGGGTCCAGACAAGTGGCACAGATCTGATCTTCGGTGAACGTGTGGCAGCGCTCGCAATGGTGCACATGGTCTACCGCATCGTGCAAAGCGCGGGCCAACAGCTGGGCGCCGGCACGGTCGTTTTGCAGCAAATGAAAAGCCATGCGCTGGGCCGACTTGACACCTACGCCAGGCAAGCGCCGCAGCGCCTGGATCAAAGCGTCAAGGGAATGGGCATCGGACATGGCGGTGGGGTATAGCCTTTAGAAAGGAAACTTCATTCCACCAGGCAGGCCAGGCATGCCCGCAGTGATCTTGCCCATTTTTTCACTGGAAGTGTCTTCGGCCTTGCGCACTGCCGCATTGAAAGCCGCTGCCACCAAGTCTTCCAGCATGTCTTTGTCTTCGGCCAGCAGGCTGGGGTCGATGGTCACACGCTTGACATCGTGCTTGCAGGTCATGGTGACCTTGACCAAGCCCGCACCGGACTCGCCGCTGACTTCAATATTGCCCAACTCGTCCTGGGCCTTCTTCATGTTGTCCTGCATCGCCTGGGCTTGTTTCATCAGGCCTGCGAGTTGTCCTTTGTTGAACATGGGGGATTCCTTTAAAAGTGTAAAAAATGAAATGTGCCGTTCGCTACGCACCCACTACAGGGGTTTGATCGAGCCTGGGACGATTTTCGCGCCAAAGTCTCGCATCATGGTCTGCACAAAGGGGTCATCAAAAATAATCTTCTCGGCGCCAAGCTGCCGTTGCGCAGCGGCAGCCGCGTTGCGCCGCCCGGGGCTGTCAACCACGCGGCCAATTTCCACCACCAATTTGACACCAAAACCAGCCGCCTGCAGCGCACTGGTTAAACGGTCCCGGGTACTGGGTTGATTCAGCGATTCACGCTCCAAGCGCAAAATCCATTGGTCGGTGTCACGAGCCACCAGCTGCGACTGCAAGGCCAGCTCGCGCACCATGGCGGTAATCGCTTCGCCCTTGATGAGCTGCTGCACGGTGGCATGCCAGAAATCGCCATCTTCGGTAGGGACCAGCACCGGTGCGGCAGCGGCAGCCACCGTGTCGGCGCGGTTTTCCGTTTGCGTGTGCACTGGAATTGCTACAATTTCAGTAGCTGCTTGCGCAGATTCCATGCGGGCCGGAGTCGTATTTTGTTCACAATTGGGGGCAAATTCGGCAGGGATGGCACCGCTACGTACCGGCAGCACCTGGCCTGGCGGAAAGGCTGACGCATTGCGAGGGGCCGGTGGTGTCACGGTTGGCACAACCGTCGCAACGGCCATCACGGGGGACGCCGCCAATGCTGCAGGCGCATCTTCCCACGGCTGGAGCACTGCGGGCTTGGCGGCAAGAGGAGCTGGAGCTGCAGCCGGCGGCGTAACCGGTGAACTAATCAGAGTTTTTTTTTCAGCCGGTGGTGCATACGCCTGGTCCGGCACGCCCCCAGCCACCTGCCCCTTGGGCTTGAAAGCCAGCAGGCGCAGCAGCACCATGGTCAAAGCGGCATATTCATCGGGCGCCAGTCCCAAGTCCCCTCGCCCATGCAAACAAATGCTGTACAGCAATTGGGTTTCGTCCATGGGCATCAAGGCCGCCAGACGGGCGGTGTCCGTAGCTTCCGGGTCACTGTCGTCATCGGCCACACTGGCGGTAGTTGTTCCTGCGGCCTGGGCCAAGGTCTGTACCACGGCCATGCGCTGCAGCACGGTGGACATTTCCTCTAGAGTCGAAGCAGCACTCAGTCCATTCAGACGCAGCGCCTCGGCGGTTTCGACCACGGTTTTGCCATCGCCCAGTGCCAGCGCCTCAATCAATCGGAATACGTAGGATCGGTCCACACTGCCGAGCATCTGGCGCACCGTGGCCTCTTGCAATTGGCCCGAGCCAAAGGCGATGGCCTGGTCGGTCAGGCTGAGCGCATCGCGCATGGAGCCGCGCGCCGCGCGGGCCAGCAGGCGCAGGGCTTGCACTTCGGCGCTGACCTGCTCCACCTCCAGCACCTTGGTGAGGTGCTCGCGGATGGTCTCGGGTGCCATAGGCCGCAGGTTGAACTGCAGGCAGCGCGAGAGCACCGTGACCGGCACTTTTTGCGGGTCGGTGGTGGCCAGCACAAATTTCAAATACTCGGGTGGCTCTTCCAGCGTCTTCAACATGGCGTTGAACGCCGTGTTGGTGAGCATGTGCACCTCGTCAATCATGAAGACCTTGAAACGCCCCTGCACCGGCTTGTACACCGCTTGTTCCAACAGCGCCTGCACTTCGTCCACGCCCCGGTTGGAGGCGGCGTCGAGCTCGGTGTAATCCACAAAACGACCGGAATCAATGTCGGTACAGGCCTGACAGACACCGCACGGTGTGGCGGTGATGCCGCCCTGCCCATCCGCGCCCTGGCAATTGAGGGATTTGGCCAGAATGCGCGACACCGTGGTCTTGCCCACGCCCCGCGTACCCGTAAACAGGTAGGCATGGTGCAGTCGCCGGGTGGTGAGTGCGTTGGTCAAGGCCTGCACGACATGGTCCTGCCCCACCATTTCGGTAAAGTTGCGGGGGCGGTACTTGCGGGCGAGCACGAGATAGGACATGCGTGGATTCTAAGGTGCGGCCCGTATGAGATTTTCTGGCCCCTGGGTCTTTAAGTTGGCGCCCGCGCCCTTACAATAGAAGTTGACGGGCCTTCCCGCATGGTAAAGCGGCCAACCGGGTCAGGTGGGGAACCAAGCAGCCCTAACTGTGGAGCCAGTGCCGGGGTCAAGGCTCGTCAACCTCATTTCAAGCGCCAAAACACAAGAGGGGCACCAGGAAAACCTGGTGCCCCTCTTGTGTTTTGTGCAGTGTGTATTTTTTGCCAGCGGCCGTTGCCACCTGCGCCTTGATCACCTCAAGGGCCTCCATTTTTTTCTTCCAGTGCCGATAAGAAAGCCATACCTACACCGTATGAGGAGAATCCCGTGGAATCCAACAGCACTCTGTTTCTCTCGCAGCGCGAACTTGCGATACGTTGGAGTCGCTCTGAAACAGCCATTGGTCTGGCCAGCGCGGTCGGCGTTGGCCCCCGCTACGTCAAGATCGACGGCGCGCTCAAATATCCCGTTGAGGAAGTTCAGCGCTACGAACGGGCCTGCCTATTTTTTGACCCTGCCGAGGTGGCACTCCAATCGGGAATGTAAATTTCGCGAGGAACCGAGGTCAGAGCCACATGCCATGGCTCGGCACCTGAATGGACTGCGCCGGATGGCCTGCGGTGGCGAACGCACCCATGGCAAAACTCAGCAGCGATATAAAAATGCTGGCGAAAAAAGCGGTCCAAAAACTCGACACTGAAAAGCCCCTGACCAGCCGCGCGACCAGCAAAATCATCAGCGCGTTGATCACCAGCAAAAACAGGCCCAATGTCAGGAAGGTCAAAGGCAAAGTCAACACAATGAGCAATGGCTTGACGATGGCATTCGCAAATCCCAGCAACAGTGCAGAAACAACCAGTGAAGACACATCGTCAAACCGGATGCCCCTGAAAATGTGACTTGCCACCCACAGCGAAAGGGCAGTGATAGTCCAATGGAGTAGAAAGGGCGTCAAATGGTCCAGCATGTACGGATGGGTGTTATTGGGGTGAAAAACACAATATACCTTTGTGATGGCCCAGCCCAGGAAAGGTCACTCTACAATTCACGACCTCCCGCACCAAGTCCATGCAAATTGCAGCCATGAATTTGAAGTCATTCTGTCGTTTGCTCGCGCCGCTGCTGATAGCACTGTGGTCTCTGGTGCCCCTTGCGGCCCAGGCGCAGCCCGACGCCACTTTCCCTGTATTTGAGATTTCCCAGAATACCCCGGGCCGGATAGATGTCGAATCCCACATGGGGGTGCTTGTCAACGCGACCCGAGACCTCACCGTAGAACAGGTTGCGTCCCCAGGGCAGCACTGGCAATCGATTTCCCGCCCCTCTCCCAATTTTGGATTCACCCAGGACGCTTACTGGTTTCGCTTTCAAATCAACAACCAGAACCCGCAAGAACTCTTGCGGTTCATTGAGTTGCCCATCCCCTTCATCGATGAAGTACAGCTGCACCATTACGCCGGGGGGGCACTCCAAACGCGTTATGCCCTGGGCGATGAGCTGCCTTTTGCACAGCGGGTGGTCATGCACCGGAACTTTGTCATGCCGGTGAAATTGGCGCCAGGGGTCAACCTGGTTTACCTCCGACTGGCCTCGTCGGGAACGATCGAAGCGCCTTTCCGGATCTGGGACCCGGTCCAATTCCATGCGGCCAGCAATGACGAAAACCTGGTGCAGGGCACGGTGATTGGTGTGTTGTTGATCATGATTGCCTACAACCTGTTCATCTTTTTCTCCACCCGGAATATCAATTACATCTACTACATCTGCTTTGTCGCCAGTTACCTGCTGTTTCACCTCACGCTGACGGGCTACACCTTTGCCTATGTCTGGCCCCATGCGGTTCGCTGGAACAGTTTTGCCATTTCCACCTTCATGGCCAGCTCCATGCTCTTTACCTGCCTTTTTGCAGGAAATTTCCTCAAACTCCGCAAATTTTCGATGCCCGCGTTTTATTGGGTGTGTGCGCTGACGGTTCTGAGCGGCCTGTTGCTGGCACTCACATTCGTGCTGCCCTACCGCCTGACCGTACGTATCGGCGCGGCCATCACCCTGCCCATTGCGATCACCGCACTGGTGCTGGGGTACTGGCGATGGTGGGCCGGCGCCACGTTTGCGCGCTTTTATTGCCTGGCCTGGACTGCTATTTTGATCGGTCTGTGTGTGCTCAATGCCAGCAAGCAAGGCTGGATACCCCTCAATGGGTGGACCGAGAATGCATCGGAAATTGGCATCGTGCTGTTGGTGATGCTTTTGTCGTTCACGCTGGCGGACCAGATCAACAACGACCGAACCCTGAGGCTCAACGCCCAAGCCGCAGCGCTCACCCATGAACGCCATGCGCGTGCCACCCAGCAGGCCCTGATTCGGGCCACGGAAGACGCCAATCGCGAACTGGAACAGCGGGTGCAGTCGCGCACCCTGGACCTGAATGCGACGCTGGAACAACTGAAGGACGCCAACGACAGGCTGCAACTCCTGTCCACCACCGACGCACTGACCCAAATCAGCAACCGGGCTTATTTTGATACCGCCCTGGCGTTGGAATTCCGCCGGGCCGTGCGACAAAAGTGCGCCTTGACGCTGGTCATGTTGGATATCGACCATTTCAAACACGTCAATGACACCTACGGCCACCTGGCGGGGGATGCCTGCTTGCGTGCCTTGGCGGACCGGCTGCGCCCCAGAATCAACCGGGCTGGCGATGTATTTGCACGGTTTGGTGGGGAGGAATTTATGATGATACTTACGGCGAGCGACCTGACCAGTGCACTCGCTCTGGCCGAAGACTTCCGCGCAGCCATCGAAAGCCTGCGGGTGGAGTTTGAAGGCCAAACCATCCAGTTCACCGGGAGCTTTGGCATTGCATCGGCGATCCCCCAGCCCCCCCTAAGCGCGCAGGACTATCTGGCCGCCGTCGATAAGGCACTTTATCAAGCCAAGCACGATGGGCGCAACTGTGTCAGGTCGGCCACACTCCCCCACACCGCAGCGGGATCAGCCTAAACCGCCCGTGCACCGGCCATCAGAATCGGTAGCCCAGCCCCACCGAACCCACCGTGGCCGTGGGTTTGGACGTCAAGCCGGAGTTGGACCTTTCGGTGTAGCCAACTTGTTCAAACTCGGCCTGCAAATACAGATGGGGACTCAACATGGTGCGAATACCTGCGCCATAACCCGTTCCCGTGAAATTGTCGCTCAGGGTGACTCCTGTCGACAACTTGGTTTCCCCTTTCATGCCCTGGTAAGACACCTTGCCGTACGCCAGCGTGGAGTTGGCCACCAAAAAGCCTGGCTCGAAATACAGGGAATACAGATCCTTGGCTTTTAACTCATACCCCACCCCCCCGGTGGTAACCGCACCGGCCTTGAAGTCGCCAGGCCCGTAGGTCAAGCCCACGCCCAGCACGAAACTGTCGCTTGCCGCAAAACCATACGCAAGCTGGAGATTGCCGCTTTGCGAGTTATCACTATTCTTAAACGACGCGCCCCCCACACTGAACTCGTTGGATGTGTTGGCAGCGTTCAAATTGACGCCCAAGCTCGGACCCTCAAAATTTCTCATTTGCGAATACGCCTGCGGCGCAATCAAGGCCGCGGCAAGCGCTGTTGCCATGATGAATTGCTTCATGTGAACCGTCCCTCTCCATTTGGATGCCCATCACGCACCCGATGCAATGCCGCACCACACGGCATGGGGTCCAATGTATGAAGCAAGGCGGCAGCGTCTGTTGAGAAAAGTCACGTTTCAGCAGCGCCCCACGGAACCCGCCCAGCAGCAGGTTTCAAACACGCACTTTTGCTACTATTTCAATAGCTGCTTGCGCAGTATCTACGGGGGCTACGGCCTATTTTCACCTAAATATTCCACCACCCCCTGCCCGGCCTTGCGGCCGCTGGCAAAGCAGGCGGTGAGCAGGTAGCCGCCGGTGGGGGCTTCCCAGTCCAGCATTTCACCGGCACAAAACACGGCGGGCAATTGCTCCAGCATCAACTGGGGCGAGAGCACTTCAAACAACACACCACCGGCACTGCTAATGGCCTCGTCGATGGGACGGGCCGCCTGCAGGGTGATCGGCAGGGCCTTGATGGCGGCGGCCAGTTGCGCCGGGTTGTCAAACACCGCTTTGGGCAGCAGCTCGTGCAGGATGGCGGATTTGATGCCGTCCAGGTGCAAGCGGCTTTTGAGGTGGCTGGACAGCGAGCGGGTGCCGCGCGGATGGCTGACCTCGGCCAGAACTTTTTCAGCCGACAGGTCGGGCAGCAGATCCAGGGTGAACGTGGCGCTGCCGGTGCGGACGATGTCGTCGCGCAGCAGGCTGGACGCGGCGTACACCAGGCTGCCCTCCACCCCGGTGGCGGTGGCCACGAACTCGCCCTTGCGCTGGAAGGTCTGGCCTTGCGCGGTGGTGAGCGACATCGCCACCAGCTTGAACGGTTGCCCGGCAAACTTCTCCGCAAAAAAGGGACTCCAGCCCTTTTGCACATCAAAGCCGCAATTGGCGGGCAGCAGGGGCGCCACGGCCACGCCTTTTTGGGCCAACAAGGGCACCCAGGCGCCGTTGGAGCCCAAACGCGCCCAGCTACCGCCGCCCAGGGCCAGCACCACGGCGCGGGCGTGCACCTGCACCGGGCCTTGCGGCGTGTCGAAACTCAGGCACTGGTGTGCGGGTGCCGACGGGGTGGAGGATTCGGCCCAACCGGTCCAGCGGTGGCGCATATGGAGTTGCACGCCGGCGCCCGTGGCGGGGTGGCGCAGGCGGTGCAGCCAGGCGCGCAGCAGGGGCGCAGCCTTCATGTCCTTGGGAAATACCCGGCCCGAGGAGCCTACAAAGGTTTCCACCCCCAGGCCCTGCGCCCAGGCGCACACGGCGGCGGAGTCAAAGTCTTGCAGCAGTGCCGCGATGGCTTCGCGGCGGGCGCCATAGCGCCCGGCAAAGGTATCTGCGCCCTCGGAGTGGGTCAGGTTCAGCCCGCCCTTGCCGGCCAGCAAGAATTTGCGCCCCACGGAGGGCATGGCATCAAACAGGTGCACGGCGAGGCCGGCTTCAGACGCCACTTGGGCGGCCATCAGGCCACTGGGGCCGCCGCCAATGACTACGACATCGACAATTTGGTTTTCAAAGTTCATGCCCTATTGTCAGGGATGGACCAGTTCCACCAGGGCGCCTTGCGCAGTTAAAAAGGCGGCACGCACCGCCTGGCCTGGGTAGGCCAGCGCCACGGCGGAGCGGTAGGCCAGGAGTTGCGCGCGCAGATCGGCCTGCAGTTCGGGCTGGGCGCTGGATTTGTAGTCCAGGACCCACCACTCCTGGCTCGTGCGGTGCTGCACCAGCCGGTCCAGGCGCAGCATGCGGCCCCGGTGCGCCATGGCCACTTCGTTGCCATGCCAGCCGAGTTGCTGGCTGTCCCATGCCCAGGCCCCTTGGCCGTTCAGGATGGTGTGGGCCATGTGGCGGGCGCCGTTCACCTGCTCGGTGTCCAGCGCAAAGTCCTGCGCCACGGCGGCCCACTGCTCTGGCAACCAGCTCGCCGCCGCCACACCGCCGGCTGCGGGTTGCACCCATTCCAGCAGGCGGTGCATGGCTTGGCCTATGCGCGAGTCGAGGCTATCGAGGGCGGCATCTGCTACCAATTTAATAGCTGCTTGCGCATAGTCTGTAATGGCTGGAGGCCTATTTGGCAGTATTTTTAGCAGGTAATCATCCACCCGCACCTCGGCGTGCACATCGGCGGAAAGCGGCACCACTTGGGCCACGGCGCCCACCGCAGCCTGCCAGGGCGCGTCCTGGGCCTGGGCTTCCAGCCGCTGCCACCAGCTTCCCGGGTTGGGGCTGTGCGGCTCCAGGCTGGACACCACCAGCGTGCGCTGGGTGCGCGTCAGGGCGACGTACAGGGCATTGAGTTCCTCGCGGCTGCGCTCGGCCTGCTCCACGGCCAGGGCCTCGGCCACACAGGCCGGGGGCCGGGACTCGCTGGCCAGAAACACAAAGCGCCGCGGGTAGGCGTCCTCCCCCGGCCAGTTCACCAGCACGCCCATGGTCTCGGATTTGAGGGCCTCGCCATCGGTGTCCAGCAGCAGCACCAGCGGCGCCTCCAGCCCCTTGGCGCCGTGGATGGTGAGCAGGCGCACCGCGTCGGTGTCGGCCCGCACCGGCGCAGCCAAGCCGCCGGCGCGCAGGGCCCGCACCAGGGCATAGGCCGTGACATAGCGCCCGCCATCCACCTGCAATGCCGCCGACAGGAGCGCCCGCAAATTGGCCAGCACCGCGTCGCGCTGGTTGGGGGGCGTGGTGGCGGCGTAGCGGGCCAGCACATCGCCATCCTGGTAGATGGCATTCAGGGCATCGTGCGGCGGCACGCTGTCTACCCACTGCTTCCAGGTGCCCAGTCTCTGGCCCAGCGGGGCCAGGGCCTCGGGCAAATCGGTGCTCTCTTGCAGCACCTGCAGCCAGGTCACGGTGGGCTTGGCGGGGGCGGGGGCAGTGTCCGGCAAGGCGGCCGCGTTTGTTTCTGCGTTTGTGCCTGTATTGGCATCGGTGTTCACCTGTGCGGCCATCACACGCTGGCGCAGCACCAGTTGCACCAGGTCGGCATCGTTCACGCCAAACAGCGGGGACTTCAGCACCCGGGCCAGCGAGAGGTCGTGCCGGGGCGACACCAGCACGTCCAGCAGGGCCACCAGGTC
>Ga0209343_10006693_pt1 | contig 13750 bp, 14 predicted proteins | sample RifCSPlowO2_02_FD_184026 | JGI IMG/M metagenome (GOLD analysis project Ga0209343, IMG submission 184026) | Groundwater microbial communities from Rifle, Colorado - Rifle CSP2_plank lowO2_0.2 (SPAdes) (version 2) | ecosystem: Environmental > Aquatic > Deep subsurface > Groundwater | place... | reverse complement strand
AGCGCGTTTGCGGTCAGCTCGTTCATTGTGGGCATTGCCGGCGCGCTGTGGGGCTTTGTCTACCTGGGGGCGTGGGAGCCCGCCGCCTTCTCGGTGGACCTGTCCTTCAAGATGCTGTTCATGGTGATTATTGGCGGCATGGGCTCCATCATGGGCAGCTTCTTTGGCGCCGGCTTCATTGTGGTGCTGCCGATTTTCCTGAACCAGTTTCTGCCTTTGCTGGGCAGCGCGGTGGGGGTGGAAATTTCCACGGCCGGTATTTCCCATGCCGAGCTGATTATTTTTGGTGCCCTGATCGTGTGGTTCCTGATCGTGGAGCCACATGGTTTGGCCAAGTTGTGGGCCCTGTCCAAGCAGAAGCTGCGCTTGTGGCCCTTCCCGCACTGAGTTTGATTTTTTACCGCGTTGTTCGTTCATTAACCACAGGCATACCAATGCCGAACTTTAGGAGACTTCCATGAAACTTCGCAACATCGTTGTGGCCAGTGTGCTGGCCGCCGCCGGCGCTGGCGCGTTTGCCCAGGCCAAGGAGCAATTCTTCCCGGGTCTGCCTTACCGCACCGGTCCCTACGCCCCCAATGGGGTGCCTTGGGCCAATGGCTACTCCGATTACCTGAAGTTGACCAATGCACGCGGCGGTATCAACGGGGTGAAGGTCATTTATGAAGAGTGTGAGACGGGTTACGACACCGCGCGCGGCGTGGAGTGCTACGAACGTCTCAAAGGCAAACACGATGGCGCGACGGTGTTTCAGCCGCTGTCCACCGGTATCACCTTCGCCTTGACCGAAAAAGCCCCGGGCGACAAGATCCCCTTGATCACTGCAGGGTATGGCCGCAGCGAGAGCCAGGACGGAACGGTTTTCAAATGGAACTTCCCTTTGGCCGGAACGTACTGGTTGGCGGCTGACGCCCTGGTCCAGACCATCGGTAAAAAAGAAGGCGGAATGGACAAACTCAAGGGTAAAAAAGTCACCTTGGTGTACCACGACTCTCCGTACGGTAAAGAACCGATCCCCTTGCTGCAGGAGCGTGCTGCCATGCACGGTTTCAACCTGCAATTGCTGCCGGTGACTGCCCCTGGCGTGGACCAAAAAGCCACCTGGTTGCAAGTGCGCCAGGCCAAGCCAGACTATGTGCTGCTGTGGGGCTGGGGTGTGATGAACTCTACCGCGCTCAAGGAAGCGCAAGCCACCGGTTATCCCCGTGAAAAGATGTATGGCGTGTGGTGGTCGGGCGCTGAGCCCGATGTGAAGGACGTGGGTGAAGGCGCCAAAGGCTACAACGCCGTCACCATGCAGCACGGTGCCGAGCCGCAATCCGCCGTGGTGAAAGAAATCCTGGAAAAAGTCCATGGCAAAGGCCAGGGCACCGGTCCCAAGGAAGAAGTGGGCCAAGTGCTGTACATGCGCGGTGCTATGAGCGCCATGCTGTCGGTGGAGGGCGTGCGCCGTGCGCAGGAGCGTTTTGGCAAAGGCAAGTGGGTCAGTGGCGAGCAGGCACGCTGGGGTTATGAAAACCTGGCGCTGGACCAGAAAAAACTGGATGCCCTGGGCTTTGCGGGCGTGATGCGCCCGATCAGCACCTCGTGCGCCGACCACATGGGTTCCAACTGGGCACGTGTGCACACCTGGGATGGCAAGAAATGGGAGTTCTCCTCTGACTGGTTGCAGGCCGATGAGCAAATTCTCAAGCCCCTGGTCAAGACCACCGCAGCCAAGTACGCGGCCGACAAGAAGCTGACACCCCGCACCCCTGCGGACTGCCAGTCTTGATAGCACCCCCGTTGCCCGCTCACTGCGTGTAGCGGGCCTCCCCCCTCAAGGGGGCAACACCAGCGGCCCGGCGAAGCCGGCTCCGCGGTGTTTCTGGAAGGTGTGGCTTGCTTCGCATTGCCACCATTCCAGAGGTCCGCAGGTGAGCTGGCGGCTCTTGGGAGCCGCCAAATGAAAGGGCCGCGTTGCGGGGCTTTCATTTGGTTTGAATGGAACTAACACCATGAGTGATACGAAAAAAATCGTTCTTAACGTCAACGGCATTGAGGTCATTTACAACCACGTGATTCTGGTGCTCAAGGGCGTGTCCCTGCAAGTGCCGGAAGGCGGGATTGTGGCCATTCTGGGGGGCAACGGGGCGGGTAAAACCACCACCTTGCGGGCCATCTCCAACCTGCTTGCCGGGGAGCGCGGCGCGGTGACCAAGGGGTCCATCGAGCTGCGTGGCGAGCGCATCGAAAATCTGTCTCCGGCCGATCTGGTGCGCCGGGGCGTGGTGCAGGTCATGGAAGGGCGGCATTGTTTTGCCCACCTGACGATTGAAGAGAACCTGATGACCGGCGGCTACACCCGCAAAAGCAGTGCCGAAGTGGCTGCGAACCTGGAGAAGGTGTACAACTACTTTCCCCGCCTGAAAACGCGCCGCACCAGCCAGGCCGCCTACACCTCGGGGGGCGAGCAGCAGATGTGTGCCATTGGCCGCGCCCTCATGGCCAACCCCAGCATGGTGTTGCTGGACGAACCGTCCATGGGCCTGGCGCCGCAAATTGTGGAAGAGGTGTTCGAGATTGTGAAGGACCTCAATGCCAAAGAAAAGGTCACCTTTTTGCTGGCCGAGCAGAACACCAATATGGCCCTGAAGTACGCCGACTATGGCTACATCATGGAGTCCGGCCGCGTGGTGATGGACGGCGCGGCCCAGGATTTGCGCACCAATGAAGACGTGAAGGAGTTCTACCTGGGCATGGGCGGGGGCGAACGCAAGAGTTTCAAGGATGTGAAGAGCTACAAGCGTCGCAAACGGTGGTTGGCTTAGAGGAGGCTTGGTTCCATGGAGAATTCTCATTTTGACGCGCTGGAAGCGCGCGACCCGGCGCTGCGTGAAGCGGCTTTGATGGCGGCGCTGCCTGCGCAAATCGGGCACGCACAAAAGTCTTCAGCGGCTTTTGCCGCCTTGCTGGCGCATGTCGACCCCTTGGCGGTGGTGGACCGTGCTGCGCTGGCCCGGCTGCCGGTGGTTCGCAAGCACGAGTTGCAAGCGCTGCAGCAGGCAGCCCGCGCCCAGCAGCCTGGCGCAGTGGCCAGTGGCGATGTGTTTGGCGGCTTCAGCACCCTGGGTTTTGGCGCGGCCATGCCCCGTGTGTTTGCCAGCCCGGGCCCGATCTACGAACCCGAAGGCACTGCGCGGGACTACTGGCGCATGGCGCGGTCCATGCATGCCGCAGGTTTTCGCCCGGGGGAGCTGATCCACAACAGTTTCAGCTACCACTTTGTGCCGGCCGGTTCGATGATGGAAACAGGCGCCCATGCCATGGGTTGCACCGTGTTTCCCGGTGGCACCGGACAGACCGAGCAACAGGTGCAAGCCATGCGCGAGTTGCAGCCTGCCGGGTACATCGGCACGCCCAGCTTTTTGAAAATCATTGTGGAAAAAGCCGCGGACATGGGGGTGACGCTGCCCAGCGTCAAGAAGGCCATGTTTGGCGGTGAGGCCTATCCCCCGAGCCTGCGCGACTGGTTTATGGAGCGCGGCATTGCGGGCTACCAGTGTTATGCCACGGCGGACCTGGGGCTGATTGCCTATGAGACCGTGGCGCGCGAAGGTTTGGTGCTGGACGAGAGCGTCATTGTGGAAATCGTGCGCCCCGGCACCGGTGACCCGGTGGCGCCGGGCGAGGTTGGGGAGTTGGTGGTGACCACGCTCAACCCCGGATACCCCTTGGTCCGTTTTGGGACCGGTGATCTATCGGCTGTGCTACCGGGGCCTTGCCCCACGGGGCGCACCAATGTCCGCATCAAAGGCTGGATGGGGCGGGCCGACCAGACGACGAAGATTCGTGGCATGTTTGTGCACCCCAAACAGGTGGATGACATCGTCAAACGCTTCCCCGAGGTGGCGCGGGCACGCCTGGTGGTCAGTGGTGAGATGGCCAATGATGTCATGACCTTGCAGGTGGAAACCGCCTGCAGTGGGCCAGATTCCTTGGTCGCCAAAATTGGGGAGGCCATTCGCGATGTCACCAAGTTGCGCGGCCATGTCGAGGTGCTGTTGCCGGGCACTTTGCCCAACGATGGCAAGGTCATCGAAGACGCGCGCAGCTACAAATAGGCTTGGCCGTGCCGCCGCGGCGCGGCCTACACCCCCCAAACGATTTCCTTGCCCGCTTGCTGGCAGCGTTTGAGCATGGCGATGAAAGGGGTTGCACGCAGGCGCAAGGAGATTCCTTCGGGGCGCTGCGGCGCCTCCCCTTGCTCCTGGGCCTGCTTGGCACGTGCCTGTTGTGCTGCTTCATCTTCTGCGATTGCGGTTTCCAGCGCCACAATAGCGGCCTGCATGTGTTCGGGCAATAAAATGCCTTGGGTCACTGCGGATTCGTCTTTGCCAATGATGCGCAGTATTTGCCGGCCATTGGGTTCTAGCATGATGAGGTCGCCGGTGACCTTGGATTTAAATTTATACATTGAGACAAAAGGAGATCGTTGGTGGCAAATCTTCACATACGGCGCGAGCATGCCCTGGGACTGCTGGCCGCGCGCAAGGTCGCGTTCAAATGGGCCGAGCAGGTGGAGGAAGAGTTTGACATGGAGTGCACCTATGAAGAAGGCGACGTGTCAGATGTGGTGACGTTCACCCGCTCGGGGGTGAACGGCACTTTGAAAGTTCTGGCCGACCACTTTGAACTGGACGCCAAATTGGGTTTTCTGCTGGGCGCTTTCAAAAACCGTATTGAAGCCGAGATCGTCAAAAATCTGGATGGCTTGCTGGTGGCCAAGGCCGCAAAAAAACCCAGCCCCAAGAAGAAATAAAACTGCACTGATGCTATGGTTTTTATAGCTGTTTGCGCAGTACCCATGGGGGCTGTAGCCTGTTTAGCTTAGGGATTCGATCAGGTCGATGTACTGCTGCATGGCGTCCTTGTCTGCAGTTCCCTTGAAGCCATTCCAGGCGTCCCATTTGGCGCGTCCCACCATGTCGGTGAATCCGGGTTTCTTTTCGGTGTTGTCACCGGCTGTCGCTTGCTTGTACAGCGCATAGATTTTGAGCAAGGTGCCGTTGTCGGGGCGCTCTGTCAGGCTTTTGGAGCCTGCAACTGCGGCTTCGAATTTCTTTTTCAGATCTGCCATGGGTTTCTCCGTTGGGTTTGAATGAGAGAGTGATCAAAGGTCCACACCCGACGCGTCTGGGTGTTCGGCCCATATCTTAAGGTGCGTTTTGCCTGCAAAATAGCGCGGCGTGCAAAGCGTCTGTGAAATGCTTGCCCTTTTTACCGATTCCCCTTTGTTCTGGAGTTTGCATGGTGACCCGAGTGACTGCCCACAAAATCGGCCCCAAGGTATCCCGGGCCGCACGCAAGACGGCAAAGGGGGTGCAGCAAAATGTGGCCGATGCCGTAGTGGGCGCCCTGGGGCTGCATGGCGAACGCATGAGCAAGGTGGATACGGCTTGGTTGCGCATGGATTCCCCGTCCAACCTCATGATGATCGTGGGGGTGTGGGTGACCAAGCCCGGCCTCCGGTACGACGATTTGCGCGGCCGTATTGAGGAGCGATTGCTCAAGTACCCGCGTTTTGTGCAGTGCGCAGTAGAGGACTCGGCCGGCGCTACCTGGATCAACGACCCCAGGTTTGACCTGGGCAACCACTTGGTGGTCGAGAAGTTGCCCAAGAAGCCAGCCGGACGGGAGCAAGAGGCCTTGCAAAACCGTTTGGCCCAGCTGACCATGGAGCCGCTGAACAAGCAACACCCGCTGTGGCGGTTCCATCTGGTCGAAAACTACAAGGGTGGCTCGGCCTTGTTGGTGCGTATCCACCATTGCATTGCCGACGGCATTGCCCTGATTTCGGTGATGCAGTCCCTGGTAGACGGCGGATCGCCCCCCCCCGATGCACCCCATCGCGATGCCCGCCGCGCAGGGCTAGAAGGGGCGGAAGATTGGATTGCTGACGCCCTGCTCAAACCCCTGACCCATATGACAGTGCGCGCCTTAGGCGCGGCTGGTGAGGGGCTCGTACGATCCTTGGACTTGCTGATGGACCCCCAAAAGGGCATGGAAAAGGGGGTGCATGAGTCGGTCGATTTGGCCAAGCTTGTATTCCATGCCGCCAGTGATTTGGCAGCATTGGCGCTGATGCCCGACGATTCGCCGACCCAGCTCAAAGGCACCCCAGGCCTGGGAAAGCGGGTGGCCTGGTGCGCACCGATACCTCTGGTCGAGGTCAAGGCGGTCGGCAAGGCCCTGAATTGCTCTATCAACGATGTGCTGATGAGTTGTGTCGCCGGGGCACTTGGCAATTACCTGCGGGAACACGGCGAGGTGGTTCTCGACAAGGAAGTCCGCGCCATGGTGCCGGTGAATTTTCGGCCCTTGGACCAGGCTTACAAATTGGGGAACCAGTTTGGACTGGCGCCTGTAGTACTGCCCATTGGGCTGGACAATCCGGTCGAGCGCCTCTATGAAATGCGTAAACGCATGCGCGAACTCAAGGACAGTATGCAACCCTTGCTGGCTTTTGGCTTGCTGGCGGTGGCGGGCTTGCTCAACAAGTCCACGCAAGATGCCATGCTGGGTTTGTTTTCCAGGAAAACCACGGCGGTTTTGACCAATGTCCCGGGGCCAGTTTCCAAGCTGAAAATTTGCGGTGCAACACTGGAGGAAACCTTGTTTTGGGTGCCTCAGAGTGGTACGGTCGGCCTGGGCATTTCCATCTTGAGCTACGGAGGCGGTGTGCAGTTTGGTGTCGTGTCCGACGCTACCTTGTGCCCGAATCCCCAAGAAATCATCGACCAGTTTGAGCCCGAGTTTGCCAAACTGGCCTTGCTCACCTTGATGTTGCCGTGGGGGGACTAGCGCAGAGCGATCCCGCCCATGCCGGTGGGCTTGCTTAGTTCGCCAGCTCGGCTTGCGCCAGTTCCACGTCCAGCCGCTCCATGGCGTCCATGGCCTGTGCGCGAGCGACTTGCTCGTACAGGCGTGTGGCCTCGTCAATGCCCTTGTCGCCCTCCAGCATGACCAGCGCGTTGGCGTATTCAATCAACGCAACGGTGGATGCTGGCGTGAGGTTCAGCCCTTGCTGAAATAACTTCAGGCTGGTTTCTTTTTTTGCGCCATACGTCATGTTGCCTATCAAGGCACCTACCTTGTCAATCACTTCGGCGTGAAAAGCGCCCAGGCCAATGTGGGCGTCGGCGTGGTTCGGCTGCAGGCGAATGGAGGTTTCCATGGCAGATTTGACCTTGCGGCCAATGCCTTGCGCCAGTGCCTTGGCCACGCTGATGCCTTGGCTGTACCGGCTCAGGGCATAGCCTTGCCAGTAATACGCGTTGGCATTGTTGGGTTCTGCGCTGGCTTGGCTCGCAGCACGCTCGGCCACTTGCATGAAAAGGCCCAATTTGGTTTTTTCATTGGGCTCCAGGTAGTTCGCATAGATGCAGGCGGCCTTGTTGGCCACCGTGGTGCCAGCGGGACCTGCCTTCAGCCCCGTTTCTACGGCTTCCTGAAACTGGCCGCTGTGAAACAGCGCCCAAGCGGTCAGCACATTCTTGTCTTTGGGCAAAGGCTCCTGGTCGCCTGCATGAAGACGTTTCCAGTTTTTCTTGACGCCAGCAGGATCAAACGGGTAGTCGTCGGCGTGGATGAATGTGGTCCAAATGGCCATCGTAGCGGTCTCCTCGGTGCGCCTAGGACGCGGTGTAAGCGCCAGCCAGTCTTTGCAAATGGGTGCGTTGCTCTGCTTCCAAATAAGGCACCAACAGGTTCAGCACATGGTGCGCGCCGCGCATCAGGGCAGCTTGTGCACTTCCGGGCTCCAGCGCATTGCGCGGGTCTCGAACATACTCGAAGCTCAACCAGTAGGTCAGCACCACGACCATGCTGGTGGCCGTTGCCTCCACTTCGCGTGAATCAATCCGTACGGCGCCGGCACGGCTCATGCTGTCCAGCAAGGCCTTGACAGACCGCGTCTTGTTTTTCAGCACCGATTGAAAATGGGTCTCCAGCCGTCGGTTCTTGCTCAACAGGTCATTCAGGTCGCGGTACAGAAACCGGTGTTCCCAAATCAGCTCAAAGAGCGTGTGCATGAAGAACCAGGCATCTTCGACATCTCGCACATCGTCGCTGGCGTTGAGCAAGTCGTTGAGTGATTTTTCGTAGCGATCAAACAGGGAGTTGATCAGCTCATCTTTGGCCGGATAGTGGTAATACAAATTACCCGGGCTGATGCCCAACTCAGCCGAAATCAAGGTGGTCGATACGTTGGGTTCACCAAAGCGGTTGAACAACTCCAGCGTGACTTCAAGGATACGTTCTGCAGTGCGGCGGGGGGCTTTTTTGACCATAATTTCTTCTTAATGGGACGGATGACGTGCTGCTGTTGCCAATGCGTCGGCGATGTCGTCCATGACTTCTTGCAGCGTTGCAATGGCCCGTCCCAGTCGGGTGTTGGCTTTTGCGGGCGCTGACAGATGCCGTTTGGGATCGTCCAGCACGTTGTGGTTCAAGCTGATGCCATGGCGTTTCAGTTTGGCAGACAGCCCCGTCTTGCGGGAGCGTAGCATCTGACGTGTTTGTTGGTAGGCGTGTTCGGCCAAATGGCGCCGCTGTGCGTAGCTGAAGGTGTTGGCCAGGTACAACTCCGGGTCCCGGTGGTCTGGTTCAATCAGAATAATGTCCGTATGGGGGTAGGTGTGCTCGTACTGTTTCATGCCCAACTCCATGCGGGAGTGGATCATGGAGCGAAACGTTTGGCTTAGCACCGCAGGTAAGCCTCCATCCACTATGCGCGGAATCCATCGCTTCTCGGATGGCAGTCCTTGTTGCATTACTTTGGCAACGCGCGGTGACGTGGCGTCAAAGGGAACCAATGGGTTCAGGCAAATCATGAGGTCCACACCATCTTCCAATGCCACGGACGCATGCATGGTTTTTTTCAGCGCCCCGTCTACAAAGTACTGGTCGTCGATTTCCACAGGGGGAAACAGGCCTGGCAAAGCCGAGCTGGCTTGCACAGCCTGCGATATGGGGATGTGGTCCCACCCCGGACGACCAAATGGAGCGGGCTCCCCGCTGTCCAAATTGGTGGCGACCAAAGTAAGTTTGGTTTTGAGTTTGCGAAAGTCGTTGGTCCTGCCTTCGCGGCTGAACAGGCGGGCCAATTGCGTATCGACCTGGCGATTGGAGAACACGCCGGTCGGCAGAGCGGGGCCCAGTCGTTCCAATGCCTGAACGATGGACTTGCGTCCCAGCGTCATGTGCCATAGGGCTGACAGGATCAATCCGGGCAGCATGATGCCGCGTCTGGCAAATTCACCATAGGCGGGCTCCATCAGCCATGACGGATCAAAAGTTTCTGAGGGCGTACTGTCATTTTCAATAAATGACGCACACAACTCGCGCGGGGTGATTCCGTTGGCCAATGACGCCACAATGAAGCCGCCTGCGGAAACGCCGACGTAATGGTGCAATTTGGTGAAGTCCAAACCGTCCAGGGACTCCTCCAGCGCGCACATGGCTCCTATTTCGTAAATTGCACCCAATGGCCCCCCCCCAGACAGCGCCAAGGCGATCTTTGGTGGCCTATTTATTTCTTCATTCATATGTGCAAAGTGTAGAGCGCTGATGGGCTTGTTTTTGTTGCAATGCAACAAGTGAATATGGGTCTATGTGGCGGGACAAAACGTACCGCAAAAAAAAGGGCGCCTTGGCGCCCTTGGAGAATTGGCTCTGAGCCGCCAAAGCGGACTATTCCGCCTGAGTGGGTGCTGCTGGGGCGGCCGCTGCGGTTTCTGTCTTGCGTGTAGAGGCTGCGCGTTTTGTTGTTGCTTTGGCGGCAACTTTGGGCGCTGCAACTTTGGCCTTGGCGGTCGCTGTCTTGGCGACTGCCGCTTTGACGGGGGCTGCGCTAGGTGCGGGTGCCTTGGCAGACATCTTTTGAACGGCCTTGTTCAGTTCGTCAATGCGGGCGATCAGCGCAGCAATATCTTTGGCCGAAGGAACGCCCAGCTTGTTCAAGGCTTTGGCCACGCGCTCTTCAAAAATGTTTTCCAGTTTGTCCCATTGGCCCGACGCCTTGGACGAGATGTCGGTGGCCATGGTGGACATCTTGCTGGTGGCTTCAGAAATTTTTTCTTCCGCAGCCGCTTTGGTTTTGCGCTGGATGCTGACGCTGTCCTTCACCAAGGTTTCAAGCGCCTTGGCGCCTTCTGCCTGCGCCTTGGTGAATGCGCCCAAACCCGCTTGCCAGATTTGCTGTGCCGAGTCTTTGACGGAGCCAGGCAATGGAACGCCAGTGGTTTTTTGTGTTTTGGATTTTTGCAGCTTTTTGACCATGGGGTACTCCAGAAAAGAGGGGGGGTAATTTTTGCGAAACTGGCTTGCTATTGCACAAGGAAATGTAGCGCCTAATTCCGACTGTACGCGCAGACCTGGTAAGCGTGTAGGTGCTGCTTTCTAACTTCCTGGCTTCAAATCTTTATTTGATTCACGCAGCGTACAGATGTTTGCCGATGCTCGCTGAAAAGAATGGCGGGCGGGCGTATGCCTGCATTTTGACCGACAAGGATTAGCCATGATAATTGGGGGCGCTGCCGCGCTCTTTTTAATTTACGCGTATGACCCCGTCAAATTCACCAAGCTCCCTCCCCAAAGTCGCCCTCATCACCGGCATCACGGGCCAAGATGGCTCTTATCTGGCTGAGCTGTTATTGGACAAAGGTTACGAGGTTCACGGGATCAAGCGTCGGGCCAGTTCGTTCAACACGGATCGTATTGACCACATTTATCAAGATCCGCACATCGACAATGCCCGCTTCAAGCTCCACTATGGCGATTTGACGGACACCAGCAATCTCACCCGCATCATCCAGCAAGTGCAGCCAGATGAGGTCTATAACCTCGGTGCGCAGAGCCATGTGGCGGTAAGTTTTGAGAGTCCAGAGTACACGGCCGACGTGGACGGTATGGGCACTTTGCGCTTATTGGAAGCCATTCGCATTCTTGGCCTGGAGAAAAAAACACGCTTTTATCAGGCATCCACCAGTGAACTCTATGGTTTGGTGCAGGAAACACCGCAGCGAGAAACAACCCCTTTTTATCCCCGCAGCCCTTATGCGGTGGCCAAGCTTTATGCCTACTGGATCACGGTGAATTACCGTGAGGCCTACGGCATGTATGCCTGCAACGGCATCTTGTTTAACCACGAGAGCCCGCGCCGTGGTGAAACCTTTGTCACCCGCAAAATTACCCGCGGTTTGGCCAATATTGCCCAGGGTTTGGAAAAATGCCTCTACATGGGCAATATGGACGCGCTCCGCGACTGGGGCCACGCTAAAGACTATGTGCGCATGCAGTGGATGATGCTGCAGCAAGAAAAGCCGCAAGACTTTGTGATTGCCACGGGGGTGCAATACAGTGTGCGGGATTTCATTCTGTGGTCTGCGCAAGCCTTGGGTATTACGGTAGGGTTTGAAGGGCAGGGTGTGGGCGAGTGCGCAGTGGTACTCGCCATTGCAGGGGGGAATGCACCGGCCCTGAAGGTGGGGGATGTGGTGGTGCGGGTTGATCCACGCTACTTCCGCCCTACCGAAGTAGAGACCCTTTTAGGGGACCCCGCCAAGGCCAAACGCGAGCTCGGATGGGTGCCAGAGATTGCCGCGCAAGACATGTGCAAAGAAATGGTGGCGAACGACTTGGCCCACGCCAAACAGCATGCGCTGCTCAAAAGCCATGGGTACAACGTGAATGTCAGCCATGAGCCCTGAAAAAATCTACATTGCCGGACACCGAGGCATGGTCGGCAGTGCCATTGTGCGCACGCTTTTGGCCCAGGGCATGCCGCAGGCCAGCCTTGTCACCCGTACCCATGCTGAACTGGATTTGTGCAACCAGGCTGCTGTGCATGCGTTTTTTGCCCAGGAGCGGCCTACGCAGGTGTATCTGGCGGCGGCCCGTGTAGGTGGCATCCATGCCAATAACACCTACCCTGCGGACTTTATCTATGACAACCTGATGATGCAGGCCAATGTCATTCATGCGGCCCACACCCATGGTGTGCAAAAACTGCTGTTTTTAGGCTCCAGTTGCATTTACCCCCGCTTGGCACCACAGCCCATGGCCGAGGACGCCTTGCTGACCGGCCCTCTGGAACCCACCAACGAGCCCTACGCCATCGCCAAGATCGCGGGGATCAAGCTGTGTGAAAGTTATAACCGCCAGCATGGGCGCGATTACCGTAGCGTGATGCCCACCAATCTGTACGGTCCAGGTGACAATTACCATCCGGAAAACAGCCACGTCATCCCTGCGCTAATACGCCGTTTTCACGAAGCCAAGGTGAGCGGGGCGCCCGAAGTTGTTATTTGGGGCACTGGCACGCCTAGGCGTGAGTTTTTGTATGTGGATGACATGGCGACTGCCAGCGTGTTTGTCATGCAACTCCCCGTATCCACATATCAGGCCCATACCCAGCCCATGCAAAGTCACATTAATGTGGGTTTTGGCAGTGATATCACAATATTTGAATTGGCCAACGCGATAAGGCTGGCCGTAGGTTATGCAGGGCACATCAGTTTTGATGCCACCAAACCCGACGGGACGCTTAGAAAATGGATGGATAGCAGGCGACTGATCGACTGGGGTTGGCGTCCCACGGTTGCATTAAGTGAGGGACTGCGGAACGCCTACTCTGATTTTCTGAGGACGACTGCCGATGGTGTGCTGTGAAGGATGGGTGCTTGTAAAAGTTTTCATTTCGGATTTTTGGGATTCGATTTGAAAATATGTGTTCACCATAATTTTATGGACCCGTTTTTTGGAGGGCGAGCATGGCAATGGAATGGCCAACACCTTTAAAAACCACTCCTTATATGGAGTGTCTGAATAGACATGCAGACGTGATCGCTGCAGTTATTATTTTTTTAAAGTAATACTTTGCGATGCAGTCTTGCACTGATTTAAACTAGCAATCCGATCCTATTTTTCCTTGGAGATACGCGTGACCAATTTGATGGATATTCAAAGCCAAATCGAAAAACTGCAAAAACAGGCCAATGAAATCAAGGCAAAGGAGTTCCACAACACGGTTCTGGAGATTCAGGCCAAGATGCAGGCCTTCGGTATTACCGTCAAGGATTTGCAGGGCGGGAAACCTGCCAAGGTCACTAAAGGCGGGCGTGGGAAACCAAAACTGGACATTGCCAAGACTCCCAAAGTATCTAAAAAATCCGCTAATCCAGTGGCCGCAAAATACCGGGGCCCCAATGGTGAAACCTGGTCTGGCCGGGGACTCACTCCGCGCTGGCTGGCCACGTTGATCGCACAAGGCCAAAGCAAAGAAGCATTCGCGGTCGGTGCATAAGCCCTCCAATGGTGGAGCTACCGTAGCTGCAGCTGCACCGGGAGCTGGTAGCGCTGGAGTTGGCGGCTGCTCACAATGATGTGGTCACCACCAAAGCTTTTTCTTCAGCATGGTCAGGGCTACCAGTGCAACTGATCCATGTTCGACTGTCGTGAGGCCTGCGCGTTGCGGCAGAATTTTCTACTGGTTCAACGAACCCCATCTTTCTGATCTCCCACCACCATGTCCGAACCTAGCAGCGTAGCCTCTTCCCCCATCGCCCCCCGTGACCAGGCTGAAATTTTGGCCCAGGCCTTGCCCTACATTCGCAAGTTCCATGGCAAGACCATGGTCATCAAATACGGCGGCAACGCCATGACCGACCCCGCCTTGCAAAAAGCGTTTGCCGAAGACGTGGTGCTGCTC
>Ga0209343_10006689_pt1 | contig 13755 bp, 17 predicted proteins | sample RifCSPlowO2_02_FD_184026 | JGI IMG/M metagenome (GOLD analysis project Ga0209343, IMG submission 184026) | Groundwater microbial communities from Rifle, Colorado - Rifle CSP2_plank lowO2_0.2 (SPAdes) (version 2) | ecosystem: Environmental > Aquatic > Deep subsurface > Groundwater | place... | reverse complement strand
AAAAACCCATTCCGATTAGTTCAGGGATTAAGGTTAATGTCGCTAATGGCGAAGTTTCTATTGAAGGACAGAAGGGAAGGCTTACCTTTGGCTTACCTGCCCGGATATCCTGCGAAGTAAAGGAGGATCAGGTTTTTGTGAAATCACCCTTACAGAGCCGGTTAGATAAATCCCTCTATGGCTTAGCCCGCAGTTTGCTTGCCAATATGATTAAGGGCGTAAGTGAAGGTTATGCCAGGGAATTAGAGATTCAGGGGGTGGGATTCCGCGCTTCTGTTTCGGGGAATACCTTGAGCCTTATTTTAGGTTTTTCACACCCGGTCAATTTCCCGATTCCGGCGGATATAAAGATTGAGACGCCAAAACCAACCCAGATCATCGTCAGGGGTATTGATAAGCAGAGGGTTGGAGAGGTGGCAGCGCAAATTCGCAGAATCTATCCGCCTGAGCCGTACAAAGGAAAAGGTATTCGTTACTCAGGCGAAATTATCCGTAAGAAGGTCGGAAAGTCCGCGGCTAAATAAATGAAGCCCAGACTTACGGAGCGAAGCGAACGCCTGCCTGCTCAAGCAGGCAGGTAAGTTGTATGTCCATTAAAAATGACTACAGTTAAAGAGGCAAAAAGAATTTCCCGGCATAAAAGAATAAGAGCAAAAATTAGAGGCACAGAGGAATGCCCGCGGCTCTGCGTCCATCGCGGCCTGCGCAACATGCAGCTTCAGTTGATTAATGATACAAAATCAAAGACGCTCCTTTCCTTATCAACAAGGGCGAAAGAGCTGCGGGATAAGCTTGGCTATTGCGGCAATCTAAAGGCAGCCACTCTCTTAGGTGAGATGTTCGCGCAAAAGGCAGCGGCTAAAGGTATAAAGAGAGCGGTTTTTGACCGCAGCGGTTTTGCCTATCAGGGAAGAGTAAAGGCGCTTGCTGAGGCTTTGCGTAAGGGAGGGTTAATTTTTTAGCTATGGAACAGAGGAGAAGAGAGCAATCGGAATTTATTGAGCGGGTGATTAGTATCAATCGGGTTACCAAGGTTACTAAAGGCGGGAAAAAAATGTCTTTCAGTGCCCTTATTGTCCTGGGCGATGCAAAGGGCAGGTTAGGCTATGCCCTGGGTAAGGCGCATGAGGTTGCCGATGCCATCCGCAAAGGCCTGCATATAGCTAAGAAGAACTGCTTTAGCGTGCCCCTTGCGGGAACAACAATTCCTTATGAAGTAATCGGGCATTATGGCGCAGCCAAGGTTTTGCTGAAACCGGCAGCTGAAGGAACCGGAGTCATTGCCGCCGGCTCTGTGCGGGCAGTCTGTGAGGCCGCGGGAATAAAAGATATCCTGACCAAAAGCCTTAAATCAAATAATCCCATTAATGTGGTCAAGGCAGTGATTGACGGTTTGAAGCAATTGAGGGCCCCGGTAAAACCTGAAGCCGCGCAATTAAAAGGTGACAAGACAAATGGCTCTTGAGTCGTTGAGCTCGGTAAAAGGCGCTCATAAGAAAAAGAAACTTTTAGGCCGCGGCCCGGGTTCAGGCCATGGGAAGACCTCCACGCGGGGACATAAAGGCCAGAGGTCGCGCTCAGGCAGGGATTTTTATCTGGGTTTTGAGGGAGGGCAGTCTCCCTTAATCCGCAGAATACCCAAAAGAGGTTTTCACCATAAGCCGGCCAGGCAATATCAGCTGGTAAACCTTAAAGGGCTAAGCAATTTTTCCGAAGGATCTCTTATTGACAGCAATGTTTTGGCAGAAAACAGGCTGATTAAGAATAGTAAAGGCCTGATTAAGATTCTCGCAGAAGGCAGGCTCACTCATGCGCTTACCGTCCGAGCTCATAAATTTTCTAAGGGTGCCATTGAGAAGATACAAAAGGCCGGCGGGAAAATAGAGATTATAGAATAATGCTCAACGCCCTGCAGAATATTTTTAAAATTCAGGACCTCAGGAGAAAGATTCTTATCACCTTAGGCCTGATTGCTGTCTATAGGTTAGGCAGTTTCATCCCTATTCCCGGGATTAACGCCCAGGAATTAGCGCGCTTCTTTGACAGTATTGCCAAAAGCCAGGGAGGCACCATATTAAGCATAATGAATATGTTCTCCGGCGGCTCATTAGAGAAGCTGACCATCTTTGCCCTGGGGATAATGCCTTACATTTCAAGCTCAATTGTTATTCAGCTGCTTACCGCGGTAATACCTGCCCTGGAAAAAATATCCAAGGAGGGCAGGGCCGGCCACCAAAAGATAAATCAGTATACCCGCTATGCGACAGTGGGCCTGGCATTAGTGCAGTCTTTCTTTATCGCTCTCTGGCTTGAGCATCCGGGGAGATTCTTAGAAGGCCTGAATATCGTGATGAATCCCGGCTGGGGCTTCAGGCTGATCACGGTAATTACCCTGACCACCGGGACTATCTTTATTATGTGGGTAGGAGAGCAGATTCAGGAAAGAGGTATCGGCCAGGGTATATCGCTGGTTATCGCCGCAGGAATTATTTCGCGTATACCGGTAGCCTTGCAGCAGCTTATCGGCTGGACTACTCAGAGAACCGACCAAACCCGCTATTTAACCCTGGCATTTATGGCGGCCTTATTGGCGGGGGTTATTTTTGCGGTTATTCTGGTTACCCAGGCGCAGCGCAAAATTCCCGTTCAGTATGCGCGCAGGGTGGTAGGCAGAAAAATCTACGGGGGCCAGTCAACGTATATTCCCTTAAAAGTAGACACCGCAGGGGTGATCGCGATTATCTTTGCCCAGTCCATCATTATGTTTCCGGCCACCATCGCCGCCTTTATTCCTAATGCCGCCTTCCAGAGATTTGCCGGGTCTATGGTAAGAGGAAGCATTTTCTATACGATTATTTACGCGGCTTTAATAATTTTCTTCTGTTATTTTTATACCGCGATTACCTTTAATCCGCAGGATATCTCGGATAATCTAAAGAAATACGGCGGTTTTATTCCGGGGATCAGGCCAGGCGCGCCCACAACCGAGTTTCTTGATTTTGTAGTTACCAGAATCACCCTCTTCGGGGCGGTATTCATCGCCATTATTGCCATTTTTCCCGATTTCATTATGGCGCGATTCAAGGTGCCCTATCTTATCGCATCATTTTTTGGAGGCACGGGGATCTTGATTGTTGTTGGCGTAATGCTTGATACTATTAAGCAGATTGAGTCTCAATTATTGATGCGCCACTATGAGGGGTTCATTAAAAGCGGACGCATTCATGGAAGGCGTTAATCTGTGTAATCATTTTAATCCCGCACCCAGTCCCGCCACAAGGCGGGAAAAAGTCAGAAACCGCGGCTCTTAAGCCGTGGAGCTTCATATGATGATTATTTTGATGGGAGCCCCTGGCGTAGGCAAAGGAACGCAGGCAAAGGTCTTAAGCCAGAAATTGAAATTAAGGCATATATCAACCGGCGAGAGCTTGCGCCAGGCAATAAAACAGAATACTTCGCTTGGAAGCAAAGCAAGGCAGTATGTTGAATCGGGCCGGCTCGTTCCGGATCGGCTGATTACCAGGATGGTCATCCAGCGGCTTTCCCGCAGTGACGTAAAAGTTGGGTTTATACTTGACGGTTTTCCCCGCAATATACAGCAGGCAAAGGACCTGGACAATTTTTTGAGCGCTAAGATTACCCGCGGTTATCTGGTCATCTATTTAGATGCCAGCGAGAAGACGCTCATCCAGCGGCTTTCCGGCCGCAGGCTATGCAATAAGTGCCAGGCGGTATTTCACTTAGTTAATATGCCTCCTAAGAAAGATATGCGTTGTGACTTCTGCGGGGCTGAGCTTTACCAGCGCCCTGATGACAAAGAAGAGACGATTAAAAACAGGCTTCAGGTTTATCAGGAACAGACTCAGCCGGTTATTAAGTATTATGTGAAGAAGAATCGCCTGCTGCGTATAGACGCAAATAGAGGGCTTAAGCCGGTGCTTAATGAGTGTTTGAAGCTTTTAAAAAGAAAGGGATGATTTTTATAAAGTCTGCCTCTGAAATAGAGGCAATGCGAAAAGCCGGCCGCGTTTTAGCCGGGATAGTTGACAAATTACGCAGCAAAATAGCTGTTGGTATTTCAACTGAAGAAATTGATTGCTTTGCCGAGGAGTTAATCTTAGAGGAAAATGCCCTCTCGGCATTTAAGGGATACCGCGGATTTCCCAAGAGTATCTGTGCCTCTATTAATGAAGAGGTGGTGCACGGCATTCCTTCAGGCAGGCGGTTAAGAGAGGGGGATTTGTTTAAGCTTGATATCGGCATAAATCTAAACGGTTATTTTTCTGATTGCGCCATTACGGTTGCCGTAGGCAGCGTCAACGGGCGCAGGCGGCGGTTAGTTGAGGCAACCAAGAAGGCGTTAGACCTGGGTATTGCCCAGGCAAGGGTTAATAATCATCTTATGGATATTTCCGGGGCAATCCAGAGTTATAGCGAATCACAGGGATTTTCGGTAGTCAGGGATTTTGTAGGCCATGGCATTGGCCGCGATATGCATGAAGCGCCTGAAATTCCCAATTTCGGGCAGTCGCATACGGGTGAGCTTTTAAAAGAGGGTATGATTTTAGCTATCGAGCCGATGGTGAATATGGGAGGCTGGGAAGTCAGGCTCTCTGATAATGGCTGGACCGCAGTGACAAAGGATAATTTACCGTCAGCGCATTTTGAACATACGGTTGCCGTTACCGCAGGGGGCCCTTTAATACTTACGAAATAAGAACAAATGCCTAAAGAAGAAGCTTTAGAAGTTGAGGGCGTGATAAAAGAATCCCTGCCGAATGCGATGTTCCGGGTGGAATTGGATAACGGCCATGCGGTGCTGGCTCATGTTTCGGGAAAGATGCGTATGCATTTTATCCGTATATTGCCAGGCGATAGAGTTAAATTAGAGTTATCCCCTTACGATTTAACCAGGGGAAGGATAACCTACAGGGTTAAATGAATCCCGCACCTTCTAAATATTCAAAGATTTTAAGAATTAAAGATATGGGACATATAAGATACAGATTAAGTATGAATAAGAAAGAAGGTACGGGGTGAAGGTCAAATCATCGGTAAGAAGGATCTGTGACCGCTGCAAGATAATCCGCAGGAAGGGCGTGGTGAGGGTTATCTGCAGCAATCCGAAACATAAGCAGAGACAAGGATAATTGATTGTGTAATGTGTAATGCAGCACGTTACACCTTAAACGTTACGCAATAGTATTAAGTGAGGGGATAATATGGCAAGAATTTTCGGTATAGACCTGCCTAAGCACAAAAGGATAGAGATAGCGCTTACTTATCTTTATGGTATCGGAAGAACCTTATCTAACAGGATACTAAAAGCGGTTGCCATAGATCCTAATAGGCGGGCTAAGGATTTAAGCGATGAAGAGGTTTCTAAGATTGCGAATTTCATTCAGAAAGGCGGATATAGGATTGAGGGTGAATTACGCCATGAGATTTCAGCTAATATTAAGCGTCTTATGGATATCGGTGTCTGGCGCGGGATTCGCCATAAGAAGGGGCTTCCGGTAAGAGGCCAGCGCACCAGGACTAATGCCCGCACCCGTAAGGGGCCGCGCAAGGGCGGACATACCGTCGGAAAGAAAAAGGAAGAAACAAAGCCTGCGGCAAAGGCAAAAGCGTAAGAAATGAATGCAAATACGGAGAAGATAAATGGCGACAAAAGAAAAGGCGCGTAAGAAAAAGCTCGCAAAAGGTATTACCCAGGGCGTTGCTCATATACTGGCCAGTTTTAACAATACTATCGTCAGCATCACTGATAAGCGCGGTAACGTATTGGTTTGGTCAACTCCCGGGATAGTCGGTTTTTCCGGTTCAAAGAAGGCTACTCCCTTTGCGGCCCAGGTTAGCGCAGCGGATGCGGCCAGGAAGGCAAAGGATATTGGTTTAGAGTCGTTAGAGGTGTATGTAAAGGGCCCTGGCTCAGGACGGGAATCCGCAATCAGGGCTCTCCAGGCAGCAGGATTGAACATTACGCTCATTAAAGACACAACTCCAGTTCCTCATAATGGCTGCCGGCCGCAGAAGAAACGTAGAGTCTAACCAGAGAAACATAAGCAGAAACAGGGCTAATTGAGTTTATTGAGTTCATAGAGTTCATTGAGTTAAACTCAAGCAACTCCGAGAGGAGCGAGGTTATGGCAAGATATGTGGGAGCAGATTGTCGGCTATGCCGTAGAGAAGGGTTAAAACTTTTTCTGAAAGGCATACGTTGCTATACGGAAAAATGCGCTATTGCCAGGAGGGCATACGCCCCTGGCCAGCACGGCGCAGGCAGTAAAAAGGGCTATCATAAGCTTTCTAATTATGGAGGACAGCTCAGAGAAAAGCAGAAAGTAAAGAGAACTTATGGAGTAATGGAAAGGCAATTCAGGCGCTACTTCCAAATTGCCTCAAAGACAAAAGGTGTAACCGGTAAGATCCTTTTACAGCTTTTGGAAAGACGTTTAGATAACGTCGTCTTCAGGATGGGATTTGCGCTTTCGCGGGATGCGGCCCGCCAGGTTACTAACCATGGCTGGGTTTTTGTTAATCAAAAGAGAGTTAATGTGCCATCCTATCTTATTAAAACCGGCGATAGTATTGAACTGAAGGCTAAGCCGAAGGGCTTGGAATATATCCGCCAGAATATCAAGCTGGCTGTAGAACGCGCTAAGCCGCCATGGTTAGATGTGGATAGCGAAAAGTTGGCGGGGAAGGTATTGCGATTGCCTGAAAAAGATGATATTTCAATGCCCATTCAGGAGCAATTGATTGTAGAGTTGTATTCTAAGTGAGCCCCCACCGTTTTGTTTCGCTTTTGGTGAAGCAAAGCGAACCAAAAGCGAAACAGTGGGGGCAAACTTACCCCCCTTGATTTTGTGCAAAAAACGCACAAGATCAAAGAAGGGGGGATTAATTCGCCCCGCCAAAGGCGGGGCTCATTAAGGAGAAAAGATATGGGAATTAAGTGGAGAGATTTCCAGATGCCCAAGAGGCTTGAATGTGACGAATCTACCTATACGCAGACCTATGGAAAGTTTAACGCGGAGCCCTTTGAGCGAGGCTATGGCGTCACCCTAGGCAATTCCTTACGCAGGGTGCTGCTTTCTTCCATTGAGGGAGCAGGGGTAACCAATATCAAATTTGGTTTAAGCCAGCATGAATTTTCTACCATACCCGGGGTTGTTGAAGATGTAACAGAGATGATCCTCAATATCAAAAAATTAGTGCTCCGCCTGCATGCAAAGACTCCCAGGACAATCTGGATAAAAAAAGATAAGAAGGGAGCGATAACTGCAAAAGATATTGAGACCGACGAAACGGTTGAGGTAATTAATCCTGATTTGCATATCGCAACACTTACAAAAGACGCCAAGTTTTCGCTTGAAATGGAGGTTGCCAGGGGGAGAGGTTATGTCCCGGCAGAGCTGAATAAAAAAGAAGATCAGCCAATCGGAGTTATTGCCATAGATTCCATCTTTAGCCCGGTAATCAAAATGGCATTTGCCACAGAAAATACCCGCGTAGGACAAAGGACAGATTATGACCGTCTCATCCTGGAAATATGGACAAACGGCGCGATGAACCCGAAGGATGCTATGCTCTACGCATCAAATATCCTGCAGCGGCACCTGGATGTATTTGTAAATTTCGGCAAGCTTCCGGATGAAGAATTTGAGCAAGAGCCCCAGATGAGCGCGGATGAGATTGTCTTGTATGAAAAGCTGAGGCTTCCGATATCAGAGTTAGAACTAACGGTAAGGGCCGCCAACTGCTTCCGGGAGGAAAATATCAAGACCATCGCCGATTTAGTTAAACGCGCCGAAGATGAGATGCTCTCCTTGCGCAACTTTGGCAAAAAGTCGCTTGCGGAAGTCAAGGAATTACTTGTCGGCATGGGCTTGAGTTTAGGGATGAAGGTTGACACTAAGAAGCTAAAACAGAAGTAAGTGAGGACGTAACTTATCCCCCCTTGATTTTGTGCAAAAAACGCACAAAATCAAAACAGGGGGGGTAAATTCGCCCCGCCAAAGGCGGGGCTCATTTAATATGCGCCATAGAGTAAAGACTGATCGCTTAGGTAGATTTAGCAGTTTACGAAAGGCAACCATTAATACGCTTACCCGCGCTGTGCTTATCAACAGCTCTATCAGGACTACCTATGCCAAGGCAAAAGCAGCGAGCAGCCAGATAGAGCATCTGATAACCTTGGCTAAGGCGAATACCTTAGCCGCCAAACGCCAGGCCTATAGAGTGCTTTTAGACCATAAGCTGGTAGCCGGGCTTTTTGGTGAAATTGCCGAATTGTTTAAAACCAGAAACAGCGGGTTTACCAGAATTCTTAAGACGGGCGCGCGTAGAGGCGATGGGGCGCTAATGGTAATACTGGAACTTACAGAAAAACCTAAGAAGCTAAAAGAAAAAAAGCCGCATCCTGCCAAAGAGCATCCTCTGAAAGCGGAAGAAAAACCGCATATCCCCAAAGAAGAAAAACCGAAGGTTATTGAAAAGAAAGCGCCGACTAAGAAATTTCTGGGCGGGCTTCGGGGCTTCTTTAAGAAAGAAAGAGACTCATTATAATAAATGCCTCTTTCCAGAAGAGTAAAAGACCTCAAGGCCTCCTCTACTTTACAAATAACCTCTTTAGCCAATAAGCTGCGCTCGGAAGGTGTTGACGTAGTCAGCTTTGGGGCAGGCGAGCCTGATTTTGACACCCCTGATTTTATCAAAGAAGCAGCGATTGAGGCCATCAGAGGCGGTTTTACCAAATACACCCCTTCAACCGGCACTCCTGAATTAAAGAAGGCCATCCGGGAAAAATTCAAAAAAGAAAATAATCTCAATTATTCCACCGAACAAATCGTGGTTTCATCAGGAGCAAAACATTGTCTTTTTAACATCATCTTATCTGTAATAGATGACGGCGACGAGGCGATTATACCTGCTCCCTACTGGGTAAGCTATCCTGAGATGGTCAAAGCCGCGGGAGGCGTATCCAGTTTTGCGGTGACTCAAGCGGCTAATGATTTTAAACTTACTTCGGATGAGCTCAAAAAGGCAGTCACGAAGCGAAGCCGACTCTTGATATTAAATAGCCCGGCGAATCCAACGGGTTGCGTGTATGCAAAAGAAGAATTAGAGGCTCTTGCTGAAATTTGCGTTAAAAATAAAATCTACATTATTTCAGACGAAATTTATGAAAAATTGATTTATGATGAGCTTCCGCACGTTTCAATCGCCGGCTCAAGCGATGAGGCATACCAATTGACCTTTACGGTAAACGGCGTCTCAAAGGCATACGCGATGACCGGCTGGCGTATCGGTTACTTTGCCGGGCCTCTTGAAATCGTAAATGCAATAAAAAATCTCCAGGACCATTCAACTTCAAACCCCTGCTCTATCTCCCAGAAGGCAGCGCTTGCTGCGTTGTCAGCGTCTGGCGATTCCGTGCAAAAGATGCGCAAAGAATTTGAAAAAAGAAGGGATTATCTGATCTGGCGCATGGATAGGATTCCTTCTTTAAGTTATATCAGGCCCCGGGGAGCAATGTATCTCTTCTGCAATATTTCTAAAACCGGGCTTGCCTCAAGCGATTTTGCCATGCGCCTTTTAAAAGACGAAAAAGTCGCGGTAATCCCCGGAGACGGCTTTGGCTGCGATGATTATATCCGCTTAAGTTTCACCGCCGATATTAAGGCAATTGAAGAGGGTATTGACCGGTTAGAAAAATGGCTCAGACAATTGCTGAAAAAATCCTAAGCGCGCACGCCGGCCGCAATTTAAAGGCAGGGGATTTTACCGTCTCTAAGGTAGACTTCTGTTTTGGCCAGGACGGAACCAGCGGCATTATCATTGACCGCTTAAGAGAGCTCGGGGTGAATAAGCTCTTTGAGAAGAGAAAATTCTGTATGGTCATTGACCACAATGCGCCCAGCCCTAACCTGGGAGCGGCAACCGTGCAAAAAAAGATGCGTGAGTTCGCGCTTCGCCAGGGTGCGTTCTTTTACGATATCAATTGCGGTATATGCCATCAGGTAATTCCGGAAAAAGGGCATATCCTGCCCGGATACTTAGTGTTAGGCGCTGACTCGCATACCTCTACCTATGGAGCGCTGGGGGCATTAGCAACCGGCGTCGGTTCAACGGATTTGGCTGTTGCTCTGGCAACCGGAAAGAACTGGTTTAAGGTGCCGCAAACTATTAAAATAATTCTAAAAGGCAGACTGCCTATCGGTGTCTTTGCAAAGGATGTGATTTTGTATATTATCGGCGATATGACTGCTAATGGCGCAACCTATCAGGCCCTGGAATTCTATGGGCCTGTAGTGGACAGCTTAGGTATGGATGGGCGTTTTACTATTTGCAATATGGCGGTAGAGTTGGGGGCAAAGTGCGGTTTTATGCCGGTTGATGAAAAGACAAAAAGCTGGTTAAGAAAAAGGACTGATAAAAAGTATAAAGTTTATCAGGCTGATAAAGGCGCCGCGTATACTTTAGTAAAAGAGTACGATGTTTCTAAAATTGAGCCCTCGCTGGCTAAGCCGCATAGCGTAGATAACTACGCAACCGTGGATGAAGTAAAGGGCGCCGTAATCACTGAAGCCTTTATCGGCACCTGCACTAACGGCCGTTTTGAAGATTTAGCGCTCGCAGCAAAAATTTTAAAAAATAGAAAAGTGAAAAAAAGCGTCAAGCTCATTATTACCCCGGCCTCCCGGGATATTTATTTGCAGGCCTTAAAGGCAGGGTTCATTGAGGCCTTTATTGATGCGGGCGCCGTAGTGCTTAATCCTGGCTGCGGCCCCTGCGTAGGCACGCATCAGGGAGTTCCCGCTGACGGAGAGGTGGTTATTTCTACCGCCAACAGAAATTTTAAAGGCCGCATGGGCAATCCCAATGCCTTTATTTATCTGGCATCGCCGGCAACTGTGTGCGCTTCGGCTATTGAAGGAAAGATTGCCGACCCGAGAAAGTATCTAAGGGCAGCTTTTTCTTGAGAGCATAGGAAATTATATTAGATCCTTCGGCGCTTCAACAGGTTCCTGCCTGCTCAGCAGGCAGGATAGAAACGAGCGCCGAAGGATCAACAAAAAGTCTCATTAATGAGACTTTTTGTTGACGCAAAGGTTTTTAAGCTGTAGAATTAAATGAGGTCCCTGCCACCGTTGGCGGGGCAAAGGGGTGGATTCTTGACATTTTTCCAAAGGATAAACTGGAGAAAAAAATGGAGATAAAGGAATTACTCAACTTAACTGTAGAAAAAAATTCCTCGGACCTGCATTTGACTGAGAATGAGCCTCCCATTATACGTATTGATGGAAGGCTGCAGCGGACAAGTTATCCGCCCATTTCAAAAGATGAGCTTAAGCGCCTGATTTATAGCATGCTCACCGATATGCAGAAGTCGGAATTTGAGCGGGAGTTAGAGTTAGATTTTTCCCTGGCTTTACCTGAACTTGACCGTTTCCGGGTAAACGTGCATACGCAAAAAGGCTCAGTTGAGGCGGCCTTACGGCGCGTCCCCCTTGAGGTACCCACCTTTGAACAGTTGATGCTCCCGAAAATTATAGAGGACCTCGCCCGCAAGCCTAACGGCTTAGTTTTGGTTACCGGGCCAACCGGCGCGGGCAAAACCACTACCTTAGCGGCAATGCTCGACCTGATTAACCGGGAGCGTGAATCAATAATCATTTGCATTGAGGATCCCATAGAGTTCATTCATAGCAATAAAAAAAGCATTGTTAAGCAGCGGGAGGTTTATTCGGATACGAAATCCTTTGCCAATGCCCTGCGCCATGTCCTGCGCGAGGATCCCAACGTTATTATGGTCGGGGAGATGAGGGATTTGGAAACCATCTCCACAACCTTGACTGCCGCTGAAACAGGACACTTAGTGCTGGCAACCTTACATACGCCGAATGCTCCACAGACCATCCAGAGGATTATTGACGTTTTTCCTCCTAACCAGCAGATACAGATAAGACTCCAGCTTGCAGACTGCCTGCAGGCGGTCGTATCGCAATTACTGCTTCCGCATATAAGCGGAAAAGGAAGAGTCCTGGCAACGGAAATTCTGGTAGCCACCCCCGGTATACGCAATCTTATCCGTGAGCAGGAAATTGAGCAAATCCCAACCCTTATGCAGACCGGCGCCCAGTTCGGGATGAAGACAATGGATAAATCCCTCAAGGAGTTATACAAAAACAACATCATCAGCTTAGAGAGCGCTATGTCCAAGGTAAAAAATGTGGATGAGTTTAGAAATCTATGAGGATTAAAGGCCGGGCAGTTTTATTGGGCGATAACATCAATACCGATTTTATCATTTCGGGCAGGTATAAATTTTCCATAACTGATATGAAAGAATTGAGCAAGCATATTATGGAAGATATAGACCCCGAGTTTCCTAAAAAACTAAAAAAGGGTGAATCCATTCTTGTTGCCGGTGAAAATTTTGGTATGGGCTCATCCCGCGAGCAAGCCCCTTTGGTGATTAAGGAATCAGGCATCGTTGCGGTTGTGGCAAGGTCTTTTGCGCGGATTTTCTACCGTAACGGCTTCAATATAGGCCTGCCTTTAATTCAGGCCGATACCTCAAAAATTAAAGAGCGCGATGAGCTGGAGATTGATTTTGATCGCTCGCGCTTAGAAGACAGGACGCAAAACCTTAAGATTAATATCCAGCCTCTATCCGCCATTATGCAAAAACTCCTTGATGACGGCGGAATAGTAAATCACCTTAAGAAACACCATGGCAGGTTACGATTGTAAGGATAGCTAATTGCATCAGTTCATCTTCACTATTCTGTGTAATGTTATATGTGTAATCTGTAACGCTGGTGTAATGGTTTAATGTGTAATGGAAAGGCATATTTTTTTGTTTTTCCTTTACACAATCTTTTGCCTTCCACCCGCATTACACATTACACATTACACTTTACACCTTACACAAAATAATCAGGGTAATATTTATCAATGAGGCAATAGGATAGTATGTCTTACAAAGTTACCCTTATCCCCGGAGACGGGATTGGCCCGGAAGTAACTCAGGCAGCCAAAAAATGCCTTGAGGCAACCGGAATAAAGTTTGAATGGGAAGAGGCTATCGCAGGAACTAATGCAATAAAAGAATACGGCACGCCTTTACCCGGGTGTGTTTTAAAATCAATCCGCAAAAATAAAATTGCCCTTAAAGGCCCGATCATCACTCCCATCGGGAGAGGATTTCGTTCAGTTAACGTTGCCCTGCGCCAGGAGCTTAATCTCTTTGCCTGTTTAAGGCCGGTTAAATCCATTCCCGGCATTAAGTCCCCGTATTCCGGTATAGACCTGGTGATAGTCCGCGAGAATAGCGAAGACCTCTATGCGGGCATAGAATTTGAAAAGGGAAAAGAAAATACCAGGAAATTGCTCGGGCTTCTGCAAAGACTACAAAGCAAAAAACTTAAAACGGACTGCGCCATATCCATAAAACCGATATCGGCCGGCGCAACCAGAAAGATAGTCCGCTTTGCCTTTGAATATGCGCGTAAGTATAAGCGCAAGAAAGTTACCGCAGTGCATAAGGCGAACATTATGAAATTTACCGACGGTTTATTCTTAGAGACGGCCAGGAGGGCAGCCCGGAAATATTCAGGTAAGATTATTTTTGATGATTGTTTGGTAGATAATCTGGCAATGCAGTTAGTCAGGAATCCGCATAATTTTGACGTCCTGGTTTTACCCAATCTCTACGGAGACATCATCTCAGATTTGTGCGCCGGT
>Ga0209343_10006676_pt1 | contig 13767 bp, 11 predicted proteins | sample RifCSPlowO2_02_FD_184026 | JGI IMG/M metagenome (GOLD analysis project Ga0209343, IMG submission 184026) | Groundwater microbial communities from Rifle, Colorado - Rifle CSP2_plank lowO2_0.2 (SPAdes) (version 2) | ecosystem: Environmental > Aquatic > Deep subsurface > Groundwater | place... | reverse complement strand
AGTCCCGAGCATGGCGCTGGTATCAGACGTGCTCTTCGGCCAGGCGTACTTCCTCCGGTTCGATCCGAAGCTGTGGGACGCCGGTCAGCCGTACGCGCCGCTCGGCACGCTCTACGCCGCGGCCGCAGTGCGGGCGCGCGGCTACACGGTGGCGCTCTTCGACGCGATGCTCGCGTCATCGACATCGGCCTGGGCCGACTCGCTCGATCGTCATCGCCCGCGCGTCGCGGTGCTCTACGAGGACAGCTTCAACTATCTGAGCAAGATGTGCCTGCTGCGCATGCGCGACGCCGCGCTGACGATGATCGACGCGGCCCGCGAACGCGGCGTGGCCGCGATCGTGTCCGGATCCGACGCGACCGATCATCCGTCGACGTATCTCGATCGCGGCGCCAGCCTCGTGATCGTCGGCGAAGGCGAGGCGACGCTCGGCGACGCGCTCGATTCGATGACGGGCCGGAGCGCCACGCCCTTGACCGCCATTCCCGGCCTCTGCCTGCGCGCCGGCGATGGATCGCTCGTCCGGACAGGGGCGCGCGACATCTCCCGCGATCTCGACGCCCTGCCTCGCCCGGCGTGGGACCTGGTGGACGTCGAGCGCTACCGCGCGATCTGGAAGCGACGGCACGGCTGTTTCTCGATGAACGTGGTCACCACGCGAGGCTGTCCCTACCACTGCAACTGGTGCGCGAAGCCGATCTACGGCCAGCGCTACACGTCGCGTACGCCCGCCAGCGTCGTCGACGAGATGCTGTGGCTGAAGGAGACGTATCGTCCCGACCATCTCTGGATGGCCGACGACATTTTCGGGCTGAAGCCGGGCTGGATCGAGACGTTTGCCGCGCTCGCTCTCGAGCGGCGTACGGTCGTGCCGTTCAAGTGCCTCCTGCGCGCCGACGGCGTGACCGAGACCGTCGCGCGCGCCCTGTCGGTCGCCGGATGCCGGACTGCGTGGATCGGCGCGGAATCGGGATCACAGAAGGTCCTCGACGCGATGGAAAAGGGCACGTCGGTCGGCCAGATCGCCGAGGCGACTCGCCGCCTCCACGATGTGGGCATCGAGGTCGGGTTCTTTCTGCAGTTCGGGTATCCGGGCGAGACGCGGGACGATATCGAGCGCACACTGCAGATGGTCCGCGACTGCCGGCCCGACGACATCGGTGTGTCGGTGTCGTATCCGCTGCCGGGCACGCCGTTCTACGAGCGTGTGAAGGCGCAGCTCGGCGAGAAGCAAAACTGGGTCGATTCAGGTGACCTCGCGATGATGTATCGCGCGACCTACGTTCCCGAGTTCTACAAGACGCTGCACGCCGTGGTACACGCCGAGCTCAGATCGCGCCGATCGTTGGCGACGCTCGCGCGCGTGACCAGACGCCCGTGGACGCTGGAGCGACGCACGGCGCGCGAGGTCGTCGCGGGCGCGTACCACGCCGCCAGACTGCCGATGCTTCGTCTCGAGCTGAATCGGCTGGCCAAGGCGCCCACGTCGGCGCCGTCGCCGTCGATGGTCGTGAGACCGATCCTGACTCGCCAGGCCGCAGGGGTGCCGAGCGACCCCTCGGCATCGCTCAGCGCAGGCCCTTCGGCCGTGCTCGGGGTAGACCCGCTGACGGAGCTCAGGATCGACCTGAGCGCGCGCGGGGTTGAGCACCCGCGGTGCTAAGGCGGAAAGAGAACATGCGACGGCATCGAATCGTGCTCTACAACCCGCGGGCGCCGTACTACACCATGCCGCTGGCGCTCCTCGCGGTGGGATCCGCGCTGGACCAATCGCGCTATGAAGTGGTGATCGTGGACGGCCGGCTCGAACGCGATCCCATCGCTCGCGTGTTGGCCGCGGTCGAGGGCGCAGCGTGTCTGGGCATCAGTGTCCTGACCGGCACGCCCATCCGCGATGCGCTGGCCGTCACCAGGGCGGTGCGGGCGGCGAAGCCGAGGTGTCCGATTGTGTGGGGCGGCTGGCATCCTTCGCTCTTTCCCGTCGACACGCTGCGCGAATCAGGCGCCGACGCCATCGTCATCGGCCAGGGCGAAGAGACGTTCGCGGACGTCGTGGAACGGCTGGTCGCGGGCGAGACGCTTCGCGGAGTCGCGGGCGCGATGGCCGCGGCCGATGTGTGCATGAACCCGCCGCGGCCGACCAGGGACATCAACGGGTTTCCAGGTCACGACTACGGACTGATTCCGATCGAGCGCTACTTCACGTTGAAGCGCGAGCGGCAACTCGACTACATCACGTCGCAGGGGTGCCGCTTCCGCTGCACGTTCTGCGCCGATCCGACGGTGTACGGCCGGGCGTGGTTCGGACTCGAGCCCGCAAGGATGGGCGACGAGCTCGAGCACCTGTGGAAGCGTCACGGATTCACCGACGTCGGATTTCAGGACGAGACGTTCTTCACGCACACGGCGCGTGTGTCCGGCATCGCCGACGAGATTCTGCGTCGGGGCCTCAGATTTTCCTGGATGGCGACGATGCGGGCCGATCAGGGCGCGCGCCTCGACGACGCCGTGCTCGAGTCGTGCCGGCGGGCCGGGCTGCGCCGCGTGATGATCGGCCTCGAGGCAGGCTCGCAGGCGATGCTCGATTGGATGAAGAAGGACATCACGCTCGATCAGACCTTCGTCAGCGCCGAGAAATGCAGGGCCAACGGCATTGCCGTGCTCTTCAACCTGATCATTGGATTTCCCGACGAGACGCCCGAGAGCGTCTCGGCCACCCTTGCGGCCGCGAAGCGGCTGCGGGCGCTTGGTCCGGACTTCCAGGTCGCGTTGTTCCACTATCGCCCGTATCCGGGCACGCCGATTACCGACGATCTGGCGCGGCGCGGCCGCCCGCTGCCGCGGTCGCTGCGCGACTGGGCCGCGATCGAAGACGGCGGCGCCCGCTCGCCGTGGGTCGACCCGGACACGGCCGTCCTCGTCGATCGGTTCGGGTTCTACCAGCGCATCGGCTGGTCTCGGCGGACGCTGTGGCGATCGCCGCTGCAGGTGGTCGCGCGCTGGCGCTGCAGCGGAGATCGGTACGCCTTCCCGATCGAGAAAACGGTCCTCGAATGGCTGCGGCCGGGTGCCACATCGTGAACGACGTGTCCCGCATCGGGTCGTTCGCTGCCGCTGCACTCGTCCGGTTGGCCGAGGTCACCAACCGGACGTTCGTTCTGCCGGTCGTGATGTTCTATCCGACCAGCCGCTGCAACAGCCGCTGCGCCTCCTGCGACTGGTGGAAATCGAGCGGCGCCGGCGACCTGGCCCTCGAGGAGATCGAGGATGTCGCGAAATCGCTGCCTGGACTGGGCACGCGCATCGTGGTGTTCTCGGGCGGGGAGCCGCTGCTGCGTCCGGAGGTGTTCGCTGCGGCGCGGTTGTTTCTCGCGCACGGGGTGACGCTGCATCTGCTGACGAGCGGCGTGCTCCTCGAGCGGTGCGCTGCCGAAGTCGCCAGGCACTTCTCTCACGTGGTCGTGTCGCTCGATGCCACGACCGAAGAGCTCTATCGTGCGGTGCGCGGCGTCGTCGCGCTCACGACGGTGGAGAAAGGCGTGGCGCGGTTGCGCCAGCTGGTTCCGGAGTTGCCTGTCACGGCCCGCGCGACGCTGCACCGGCTCAACTTCCGCGAGCTGCCGCTCCTGATCGATCACGCGCATGCGATGGCGCTCGACGGGATCTCGTTTCTGCCGGCCGACGTGTCGTCCACCTCATTCGGGCGCGAGCAGCCGATCGACCAGGCCGCGCTCTCGCTCGGGCGGGCCGACATCGCCGAATTCGCGGAGCTCGTCGAAGAGACCATCGCCAGCCATGCCGACGACTTCGAGTCGGGGTTCGTGGCCGAGTCCCCGGCCAAGCTCCGGCGCCTGCCGAGCTACTACGCGGCGCTCGCCGGCGCGGGGCCGTTTCCGTCGATCGCGTGCAACGCTCCGTACATGTCGGTGGTCGTCGAGGCCGACGGCGCCGTGCGGCCCTGCTTCTTTCACAAACCGGTCGGCAACGTCCGCTACGCGCCGCTCGCAGCGATTGTCGCGCGCAATCTTCCGGCGTTTCGCCGCACGCTCGACGTCGGCAGCAACCCGGTGTGCACCAGGTGTGTCTGCTCGATGAAGACCGGCTGGAGGCACGCGCCGTGGCAGTGATGGACCGCGCCCTCGCGGACACGCAGCGTGCGTTCGACAGCGTGGCGGTCGACTACGACCGATCGAACGCGGGCAATCCCGTGCTTTGCGCGATGCGGCGGCGGGTGATCGACACCATCGTCGCGCACACGCCGGAAGGCGGCCGCATTCTCGATCTCGGCTGCGGCCCTGGCGCCGACGAGGAAACCTTGCTGCGCGCCGGCTACTCGGTGACGGCCATCGACTGGTCGGCGGCGATGGTCGATGTCACGCGCACGCGGCTGGCGCGCGCGGGTTTCTGCGGACGAGTCGATGTGCATCACCTCGGCATTCAGGATCTCGATCGTCTGCCGCCAGCCGTGTTCGACACCGTCTGCTCGAATTTCGGGCCGCTCAACTGCGTGCCCAGTCTCGCTGACGCCGCGCCGCTCATCGCCGACCGGGTGCGGCGGGGCGGCCGGTTCATCGCGTCGGTCATCGGTCGCGTCTGCCCGTGGGAGATGGCGCTGTACGCCGGACGCGGCGACTGGACACGGCTCAAGGTTCGATTTGCACGCCACGCGGCGCCCGTGCCGCTCAGCGAACACACCGTATGGACGCGCTACTACACGCCCCGCGCATTCGCGCGCGTCTTGGCAACGAGCGGGTTCGAGCTCGTCTCGATCCACGGGCTGGGCGTCTTGGTCCCCCCGCCCTACATGGAGGCGTTTGCGGCGCGCCACCCCGCGCTCGTCGCGCGGCTGCAGCAACTCGAAGACCTCGCGGGCGGATGGCCCGGCGTCAGGCATCTGGGCGATCACTTTCTCATCGTCATGACAAAAACATGAAAAAGACATGACCGAAGGCGTGACCGCTCTCTGGCTGCCGCGATTTGTCTGTCCCGACTGCCGCGAACCGGTCGTCGTCGGCGCCGCCCACGCGCTGTGCCGTCGTTGCGGAGCTGACGTTGGGCCGCGCGACGGGATCTACCGCTTCCTCTCTCGCGTGCGTGCCGAGGTCGCGGCGCCTTTCGAGCGGCAATATCGGCTCGTTCGGGAGCGCGAAGGGTTTCGCTCTGCGTCCCCCGACTACTACAGGAGCCTGCCGTTGGTATCGCGCGACGATCGCCACGTCGGCGTCTGGCGCGTACGCCGGGAGAGCTTCGCGCACCTTCTGGGTCAGGCGGAGAGAGTGGCCGCCGCGGGTGCGCCCCTTCGCGTGCTCGATCTCGGCGCAGGCAGCGGATGGTTGTCGCACCGGCTGGCGGCCGCCGGCCATCGCGCCGTGGCGGTCGACCGTCTCGACGACGACGCCGACGGACTGGGGGCGTGCCGTCACTACGCGGTCCCGTTCGCGGCCGTCCAGGCGGACTTCGACGCGCTGCCCTTCGAGCCCTCGCAGTTCGACCTCGTCACCTTCAACGGCTCGCTGCATTACTCGCCGGATCCAGCCTTCACGCTGGCAGAAGCCAGGCGGATGCTGGCGCCTGGCGGCGCCGTCGCCGTGATGGACTCACCGATGTTCGCGCGCGACGAGGAGGGGCAGGCCATGGTGGCCGACGAGCGGCGGAAGCTCGCGGTGGAGCACGGCGTCGAAAACGCCGTACGTCCCGGCGTGGGGTTCCTGACGTTTGCCGCGCTCGAACGCGCCGCCTCGTGCCTTGGGCTTCGCGGCTTGTTCGTGCCGTCGCATGGATCGATGGGCTGGCGGGTGCGCCGGCAGTTCGCGCGGCTGCGTCTCGGTCGCGCACCGGCGGCGTTTGGCGTGTGGGTGGCCCAGTGATCGTTCTCTTCAACCCGCTCTCGACGACGCCGGGCAAGCAGCCGCTGCCGCTGTCGGTGATGGCCCTCGGCGCGGTGCTCGAGGGGCGGCACCCGTGGGCGCTCGTCGACGGCAACCTGTGCCCGACGCCGGCGCGAGACATCATCGACCGGCTCGATCACTCCGGTTCGCTGCTCGCGGTCACGGTCATGCCGGGCCCGCAGCTGACGCAGGCCGTCGAGGTGTGCCGCCAAGTGCGCGAGGCGCGGCCCGAGACGCCAATCGTCTGGGGCGGGTACTTTCCCACGCAGCACGCCGACACGGTGCTCGCATCCCCGCTCGTCGACTTTGTTGTTCGCTCGCAGGGCGAAGGGCCGCTCTTGAAATTGGTTCGCGTGCTCGCCGGCCAGGGCGCCCCGAGCGACGTGCCCGGCTTGTCGTGGAAGCTGCCCGACGGCCAGATCATTCACAATCCGGTGGGTATGATGACGCCGCTCGACGAGCTGCCCGAGCTGCCGTACGCGTGCGTCGACATGGAGGACTACCTCCACCCGACGTATCTCGGCCGGCGAACGGTGGCGCACAACTCGTCGTTCGGGTGTCCGTTCTCGTGCAGCTTCTGCGCCGTCGTCGCGATGACCAATCGCCGATGGCTGGCCGAGAGCCCGGCGCGGATGGAACGCGTGCTCGGGCGGCTCGTCCGCGACTACTGCGTCGATGCGGTCCAGATGCACGACATGGACTTCTTCATCAACGAAGCGAGAGTGGCCGAGTTCTCCGGGCGAATCACGCCGTTGGGTGTCCGGTGGTGGGGGCTCGGCCGGATCGACACCCTCATGGGGTACTCGAACGCCACGTGGACCGCGATGGTGCGATCGGGTCTGAAGATGGTGTTTTCCGGCGCCGAATCGGCGTCCGATGCCGTCCTGGCCACGATGAACAAGGGCGGCAAGGCGTCGGCGCGCCTCGCCCTCGACCTCGCCCGGCGGATGAAGAGCTTCGGCGTCGTGCCGGAATATTCGTTCGTGCTCGGCTCGCCGCCCGACCCGGCCGGTGACATGGCCAGCACGTTCGAGTTCATTCGCGAGATCAAGAGGGTCAATCCGGCAACCGAGATCGTCCTCTACACCTACACACCGGTGCCAATGGACGGCGTGCTGTACACGGAGGCGTCGAGGCGTGGCTTCGCGTTTCCCTCGACGCTCGAAGAATGGGCGTCCGACGAGTGGCGCCAGCTGATGATGCGGCGCGGCGACGGGATCCCGTGGCTCGACGCGACCGTGCGGAGGAAAGTGCGCAATTTCGAGCGCGTGCTGAACGCGTTCTATCCGACGGTCACGGATCGGCGTCTCACGCCGGTCCGGCGGGCGCTGCTCAAGACGATCAGTGCCTGGCGGTACGCGCTGCGCCTGTACTCCGCGCCGTACGAGCTGCGCGCGCTGCATCGCCTGATGCACTACCAGCGGCCGGAGACGACGGGGTTTTGAGGGGATCGTGGAAATTAAGAATTAGGAATCACGAATTGGGAATTGGGAGCGAGGAATTGGGATCGAGAATCCTGGAAAGAGCCATTGACGTGCCACAAGAGCGCCGAGGCTGATGGAGATGCTCGGACGGTTCGGCCGCGCGCTCGGGTTCGGCGGGAATCTGCTGCCCGCCCGTGACGCGTACGCCTTGTGGGCGCAGTCGTACCCGCCCCGACCGCACAACGTCCTCATGCAAGCCGAACAGGCGATCGTGGAGCCGACGATTGAGACCATCGTCGCGTCGCTCGAGCGCGGTGGCGTCCATCGCACGTGGCAGGCGCTCGATCTGGGCACCGGCACGGGCCGCTATCTGCCGATCCTGAGGCAGGTCGGCACGCGCCTGACGGTGGGCCTCGACCTGTCGATGCCGATGCTCGCGGCCCGTGGTGACGGGCTGCTCGCGCGTCAGGGACGCGACGCGTCGCGAGTCTGTAGTGATGCCCGCTGCCTGCCGTTTCGAGACGAGAGCTTCGATCTCGTGAGCTCGTCGCTGATGGCGGGCGACGTCGAGCACCTCCACGCGTGGCTCACAGAAGCCGCGCGCGTGCTGATACCGGGCGGGCATCTGGTCTACTCGGATTTCCACCAGTCGTGGGCCGCGGAGCGCTGGCGCCGCACGTTTCGGGCCGCCGACGGCCGCCTGATCGAGCTACCGTACTTCACGCACGCCATCGACGAGCATCTGACGCGGCTCGAGCGCGCATCGCTTCGCGTGCAGACGATTCGAGAGCCCCGGATCGAGGGGCGCCGGGCGCCGGTGGTCGTCGTCTTCCACGCCATCAAGAGTGGGGGCAGAGTGGGGTCAGAGTGGGGTCAGAGTAGGGTCAGACACCGATGCTGAGCTGGCGGCGCCCCATCTCGTTCGTCAACGCGCGGGTCGTGCTGCCCGACGGCGGGGCCTCGTCGATCCGTGTCGGCGCCCGCGTGCTCGACATCGATGCGAAGCCCGCCACGAACGATCTCGTGGTCGACCTCGGCGGCTCGTTCGTGCTTCCCGGCCTGGTCAACGCGCACGATCACCTGGAGCTCAATCACTACGGGCGGCTGAAGCGCCGCGACCGCTACGACAACGCGTCGGAGTGGATCGAGGATCTTCGGCCGGCGCTGCAGGGGGATCCCGCGATCCGCGAGAACACCGCGCACCCCCTTGGCGCACGGCTGTTCATCGGCGGCCTCAAGAACCTGCTGGCCGGCACGACCACGGTCGCCCACCACAATCCGTTCTATCGCGAATTCGGCCGGCGGTTTCCAGTGCGTGTCGTGAAGCGATACGGCTGGGCCCACTCGCTCTCGCTCGAGCGGCAGGCGGTTGGGGCCCACGGGGAGCCGGGTGGCGATGTGCGCGGACGCTACGCCGGCACGCCGGCCAGCGCGCCGTTCATGGTTCACGTTGGCGAAGGGATCGACCGGGCGGCCGCCGAAGAGCTGTTGGCCCTCGAGGCGCTCGGATGTCTCGGCCGCAACACGGTGCTCGTGCACGGCGTCGCGCTCGGGCCCGCCGACTGGGAGCGCGTGATGGCCCGCGGCGCCGGCCTGGTCTGGTGTCCGGCCTCGAACGCCTTTCTCTTCCGCCGGACCGCCCAGGTCCGGCAGTTTCTGGACGCGTCCGAGGCATCATCGGCGCACATCTGCCTCGGCAGCGACTCTCGCGTCACCGGCGCCCGCGATCTGCTCGACGAGCTCCGCGCCGCGGCGGCCGTCATGCCCATCACGCCGCGTGAGCTCTTTCGCATGGTGACGACAACGCCGGCGCGCATGCTGCGCCTGCCCGATGCCGGGCGCATCGCCATTGGCGGTCCGGCCGACTTGGTGGTGCTGCCGTCGACGAAGACCGATCCGGCCGACGCGCTGCTCGCCGCGTCGCGCCGCGACCTCTCGCTGGTTCTCATCGACGGCCATCCGCTGGTCGGCTCGCCGGCGTTCGAGGCGGTCTTCGGCGCACGGCGTGCGACGACGCGCCCGATAGGCCTGGACGGTGCCGAGCGGGTGGCCGAGTCGACGTTGGCGCGCACGATCGCGAAGTGTCCGATCAAGGAACCGGGAGTAGAGACCTTTTGAACCGAGAACTGAGAACTGAGAACTTAGAACTGAGAACGACCAAGCTCGCCGTAGAGTTCTTCAAATCGACGAGCGGTCCAGTCCGCATCGTGCGCGACCGTCCACTCGCGCGCGGCGGCGGCCAACGTTCGGCGGGCGGGCGCGTCGGCCAGCAGCCGAGCGATGGCGTTGGCGAGCGCGGTCGAATCGGCGGGGGGGACCGCGATCGCGCGATCGGGCGACCAGTCGGCCAGATACCCGACGAAGGTGCCGACCGTGGGTAGGCCGCTGGCCGCGGCTTCGAGCACCGCCACGTTGGCGGCCTCGTGACGCGACGACAACACGAAGAGGTGCGCGCGCTGATACATCGCGGCCAGGGCGTCGGTTGGCTGGAAGCCGTGGAACGTGATACGCGTCGCCAGATCCAGCCGCTCGGCGAGCGACGCCATGGCCCCTCCCAGCGTGTCCTCGCCGACAAGGTCGAGGTGGACGTCGAGCGGGCGGGACACGAGCAGCCGGACGGCCTGGAGGAGCGTTGTTTGATCCTTCACCGGATTCTGGCTCGCGACGTGCAGCAAGTGCCAGGGCGGTCCGTCGGTCCGATCCGGCGGGGGAGGGAACCGGCCGGTGTCGACACCGATCGGCACCACCGTGGCCTCGACGCGGTGGGCGCGCGCGAGGCGTTCCTGATAGCGACTGCAGACGGTCACGCGGCCGGCAAGACGCGCGGCCACAGAGACCGCGAGCCGGTGCCGCGCCCGGATCTGCAGGCCGTAGCCGCTGCCGACCTCGGGCAGCGCGACGAATTCGCCGCTGTCGAACGTCACGACTGAAGGCACGTGCAGGCGGCGGCCCGCAAGCGCGGCCGCGAGACCCGAGGGGAGCGCGTGATACCCGTGAACGACGTCGAACGGACCCGCGCGCCGCATCGCCGAGACCAGAGTCGAGTACTGATCGAGGACGCCTCGCGGCGATCCGAGGTCGTGTACGGTGGCGCCGAGCAGGGGATAGGTGCGGGGGCGATCGAGATATTGCAGGACGAAGACGGCAACGCGATGGCGCGCCGACAGGCGCTCGATGAGCCACAAGAGCGCCGGTGTGACGCGCTCGCGCGCGCTTCGATCGACGCCCCCCGCGATGACGAGCGCGATGCGCACTACGACCGTCCGAGCGCGACGGCCACACGCGCGATCTGGCCGACCGCGCCGTGACGGACCGCGCGGCGAAGGAATTGAAATTCGATCGCCCCGGGCAGCCAGGCGACGCGGTTGAACGTCGGTACAACGATCGACACCAGCGGCACGGCCATGCCGCATCCTATCGTGGAACGCCATGAGGATCGTGGTCGTCAATCTGGCGTACGACGCCAGCGCCCCGGACGCCGACGCGTTGCTGTCGAGATATCACTCGCTGACCGGATGGTGTGAGGCGCTCGCCGCCGCCGGGACGGACGTCGCGGCGGTTCAGCGTTTCCACAGCGACGCCGAGGTCGCGCGCCGAGGCGTCGTCTACCGCCTGTACGACGACGGCCGCTTTGGACGTCGTCGCCCTCCGCTGTGGTCTGCGGCATGCCATCGGCTGGTAGCCCGGGTCAATCCCGACCTCGTGCACATCAACGGCCTGGGTTTTCCGGCGCAGACGTGGGCCCTGCGGCGCGTACTGACCGAGCGGACGGCGATCGTCGTTCAGGATCACGCCAGCGGCGCGCCCACTCGGCTCGCGATCTCGCCCGCGCAGGTGATCGGTCGGTTCGTGCGCCGCCGGCTGATGCGATCCGCCGACGGGTTCTTTTTTACCGCGGCGGCGCAGGCGGATTGCTGGCGACGCACGGGCCTCATCCACCCGCGGAAGGCGGTCTACCAGGTGCTCGAGGCGAGCACGAGCGTGAAGCCTATCTTACGGGCTGTCGCGCGACGGGAGACCGGCATCGAGGGTGACCCCGCGGTGCTGTGGGTCGGGCGATTGAACGCCAACAAGGATCCGCTGACGGTGCTCGATGGGTTCGAACGATGCCTCGATCGGCTGTCGTCGGCGACGTTGTCGATGATCTTCGGCGCCGACGATCTGTTGACGGAGGTCCGGAACCGAGTGGACCGATCGCCCGCGCTGACCGCGCGAGTGCGTCTCTTGGGGCGGATCGCGCAAGACCGCATGGCGGCGTATTACAGCGCGGCGGATGTCTTCGTGGCGGGAAGTCATCACGAGGGCAGCGGGTACGCGCTTCTCGAAGCGTGCGCCTGCGGCGTTCCTCCCGTCGTGACCGACATCCCGGCGTTCCGTGCCATCACTGGAAACGGCGCGATCGGCGCTCTCTGGCCTTCCGACGATGTGCGCGCGCTCGCGGACGCGCTCGTGCGCGTGTCGGCCACGGGACGACTCGAAGCACGCGAGCGGGTGCTCGAACACTTCGATCGCGAGCTCAGCTGGCCGGCGATCGCGAGGGCCGCTCGGGACGCGTACTCCGACGCGTGCGCGCGGCGGCGCCGTGAATCCGCGTGATACACTACGCCTCAGATTTGCTTGCGCAGTCCTTCCCCTGATCGTCTCGCGGCACGGATGCACACCGAATCGTTGACGCCGCTCGCACTTTCCCGACTTGCCAGCTGCGGAGAAGGCCGTCTCGTCGGCGAGGATCGATCGTTCGACGCCATCTCGACCGACAGCCGGAGCCTTGCTCCCGGCTCGCTGTTCGCTGCGCTCCGCGGTGATCGCTTCGACGGCCACGAGTTTGCGAGCGCCGCTGCCGAGCGGGGCGCCTGTGGCCTGCTGGTCGAGCGCGAGCTCCCGATCGCCCTGCCGCAGGTCGTGGTCTCGGACACGCTGCGGGCGCTGACCGCGTGCGCCCGCGCGCAGCGCCGGCGTTTTTCCGGCCCCGTGATCGGGGTGACCGGCAGCAACGGAAAAACGACGACGAAGGAGATGATTGGCGCCATCCTGTGCCGGATCGGTCCTTGCCTGATCACGAAGGGGAATCTCAACAACCACATCGGGGTCCCGCTGACCGTGCTCGGACTTCGCGAGGAGCATCGGTACGCCGTGATCGAAATGGGTGCGAGCCACGGCGGAGAGATCGCGCATCTGGCGTCGATCGCCGAGCCCGGCGTGGGCCTGGTCACCAACGCCGCCGCGGCGCACCTCGAGGGCTTTGGCTCCCTCGAAGGCGTGGCCGCCGGGAAAGGCGAGCTCTTCGCCGCGCTCCCACCGACTGGCGTCGCCGTGGTGAACGCCGACGATCGATTCGCGGCGTCGTGGCGCTCGACCGCGGCTGGACGAGTCGTGGTGACCTTCGGCATCGACTGGCCGGCCGAGTTCACCGCGCGCGATGTTCGAACGTCGGCTGGCGCGAACGGGCCGACCCTCGAGTTCGACCTCGTGTCGCCCGGCGGGACAGGCCGGGTGCGTCTCGGCCTGGCGGGCCTTCACAACCTCCGAAACGCGCTCGCCGCCGCCGCGGCGGCCGCCGCCGTCGGGGCTGGCGTGGGCGACATCGTACGCGGACTCGAGGCCGTCAAAGCGGTCAAGGGCCGGCTCGAGTTCAGGCCTGCCCTCAACGGCGCGCTGCTCGTCGACGATTCCTACAACGCCAATCCCGCATCGATCAGGGCAGGCCTCGAGGCCTTCCAGACGTTTCCAGGCGCGCGCTGGCTCGTGCTCGGCGACATGATGGAGCTTGGACCTTCGTCGGCCGAGCTGCACGCGGAAGTCGGCCGCTACGCGAGGGCCTCGGGCGTTTCGCGACTCCTGGCGTGCGGGCCCGAGTCGCGCGCGGCCGTGGACGCCTTCGGCGAGGGCGGGAGCTGGTTTGCCGATACCGATGGCCTCATCACCGAAGCGCGCCGCGGCCTGACGAAGGACGTCGCCGTGCTGGTGAAGGGGTCACGCGTCAACCGGCTCGAGCGAGTCACCGCGGCGCTCGCTCGCGCCGACGGTGAGGTCTCATGACTCCGAGCGCGCCACACACCACCGATCCGGATCGCTTTGGGCGCGTTGCCGTGCTGATGGGAGGCACGTCTTCGGAGCGCGAGGTCTCGCTCGACTCCGGCCGAAACATCCTCGACGCGCTGCGCCGCCGGCTCGTGCGGGCCGAGGTCGTGGACGGCATCCCGGCCCTGCGCACCGCCCTGGTCGAGCAGCGATTCGATCGCGTGTTCAACATTCTCCACGGCCAGCGCGGAGGCGGCGAGGACGGCGTCGTGCAGGGACTGATGGACGCGTTTGGGGTCCCTTACACGGGCTCGAACGTGCTGGGTTCGGCGCTGTCGATGGACAAGATCCGCACCAAGCAGGTGTGGCTCGCGCTCGGTCTACCGACACCGCGCTACGCCCGGTTGACGCCGCACGACGACGTGGCGGCAGCG
>Ga0209343_10006670_pt1 | contig 13775 bp, 10 predicted proteins | sample RifCSPlowO2_02_FD_184026 | JGI IMG/M metagenome (GOLD analysis project Ga0209343, IMG submission 184026) | Groundwater microbial communities from Rifle, Colorado - Rifle CSP2_plank lowO2_0.2 (SPAdes) (version 2) | ecosystem: Environmental > Aquatic > Deep subsurface > Groundwater | place... | reverse complement strand
CACTTGCAAACTTTACAAGCTTCGCTTGCCCGCTTCGCGGGGGCTCATTCCTCCACGGGCAAGCCCGTGGATTCCTGCCGCTTCGCGGACGTTTGAGATTTGATTTTTACATTTCATTGCCACATGACCATCCGCGATGCTCTTTTCGAGGCAAAAATTAAACTTGATACGGCAGGCATTCCGTCGCCCTGGCTCGACGCCGAGCTCCTGCTCGCGCACCTTCTTCGACAGCCGCGAACGTACCTTACCATCTACCAAAACCAACCGCTCAACCATGTAACCATTCAACAATTCAACCACCTCGTCATGCGCCGTGCACGCGGGGAGCCGTTCGCCTATCTCACCGGAGAAAAAGAATTCTGCGGCCTCTCATTTGCGGTCAACAAGCACGTACTCATCCCCCGAAGCGCGACCGAGGAGCTGGTGGAAGCCGTGATCAAAGAACAGAGAACAACGATCAGGGAACAAGGAACGGTAATCAGAAAATCATGCACGCTGATTGACGTGGGCACGGGAAGCGGGTGCATTGCCGTGACGCTCGCGCTACAGCTGCCCTCTGCGCACATCATCGCCACCGATATTGCGGTACAGGCACTCGCCGTCGCCCGCGAAAATGCCGCACGCCACGGCGTTACCGACCGCATCGTCTTCTTGCAAGGCGACTTGCTCGCGCCGGTTTTAAAAACACAAACTGATAGACTGATAGACTGTCAAACTGTATTGGTAGCAAACCTCCCTTATGTCCCCGCACAAACGATAGCACCCAATTCCGATCTTTCCTCTGAACCACGCCGCGCGCTCGACGGCGGGCCTGACGGATCACGGCCCTACCGCCGCCTTTTCGACCAATTACGAGCGAAGGGCGATCGGTGGCACCCTGACTGTATTGCGATTGAAATCGAAAACGATGCGTATGGCGCGCTTCTCGCCTCGGCTGAATGGAGGTCCCTGCAACCAGGGTACGCCGCAGAACGCATTGGCAGCACGCTTCTCATGCGCAGCATACAACAAAAACCGCGCTTCTCACGCGGCTCGCTGAAAACTGAAAACTGTCAACTCATCACGGGCACAGTCCCGGATCAAACACTTGTCCTCCCGACGTGTAAAGCTCAAACCAACATGAGCGTATGCCGCCGTCGTTGGCCATAAGGTCGACGTCCAGCTCCAGCGCGGTCACGAGCTTGTACTGGGTGCCCGCACTGCGGTACGCAATGCAGCCTTCCGCCACCGAATCCCGCTGTCCGTTGGTGCCGCTGTTCAGAGGATCCAAGGGCAACGGCGTGATATAGCTTTGCAATTGCGTCAGTCCCGGATTGGGAATGCCATTGATGCAATCAAACGCGGCGCCGCTGCTGGAACTCACCGGATACGCGCCGTATTGCTGCAAATGCAGCTCCAGCGCATTTTTGATCTGGTTCAGGTTCCCTTTACGCAATCCGTCGCGGCTCTTTTGGCGGGCGTTGTTGATCGCCACCGCGACCAGCGTGGAAATCAAACCAATGATCGCCACCGCGACCAGCAATTCAATGAGGGTAAACCCCCGGCGTCGTACTTGCGTGTGATTGAGCATGGATGACAAGCGGGTGTGGAAAAGTACAGCTTCATTGTACTCCAAAATGCGCTTCATTCCAACCGCCTCTGGAATGCTGTCTCTGGAATGCTATACCTTGATCTCTTTCTCCGCCTCTGCCTTTGCTTTCTTCTCCTCTCGTTTCAGCTCCCCTTCCGTCTTCACCTGGGTGAGGTCAGGCGCGACTGCGGCGGCCGCCGCGACCGGCGCCGCCTCTTCTTCCTTCTTCTTCTCGATGATGACGACTACCGTCTCCGGCCGGGTCAGCACGCGTACATGGGGCGGCACGACGAGATCGCTCACGCGGATCATGTCGCCTACCGCGGCAAGATGCGCCACCTCCACCGCAAACTCATGCGGCAAATCCTGCGGCAAACATTCGACCTCGCACTGGCCCAATGAACGCACCAATACGGCGCCCAACTCTTTGACCGCCTTCGCTTCCCCCTTCACGACCAGCGGCACGGGTGCTTTGATCTTTTCCGTGAGTTTCACTTCCTGAAAATCAACATGCAGGATCGCGCCCGACACCGGATCGCGCCGCACGTCCTTGATGAGCGCTTTGGTGGAGGCGCCGTCAATGGCGATGTCGAGAATGCTTGATGCGCCGGCGGCGCGGTATGCGCTCGCCAATACTCCTTCCGGCACGGTAATGGCGCGCGGCGTCACGCCGTGGCCGTACACAATCGCGGGGATCTGGTGCGCGCGGCGCAATGCCTTCACCTTCTTGCCAAAAATTGTTCGGGTGACTGCCGAAAGATTCATACTTTAAGAAAACTCGAAAACTCAAGATGCAAAACTAAAATCATGAAGATCCGACGTCCGTCCGTCGGCGAAGTCGGATCGAAATGCCTTAACGTTGACTTTTGAGATTTGATTTTTGAATTTCAACAAATAATTGATGAGTCGCGATCACGTCATCCGCGCCGATTTCCTCCGCATTACGGTACTGCATGACCTCCTCCTTCGTCAAGTCGGTGACCAGCCCTGCGGCGCGCGCGCCCTCCTCGTCCAGGCTCACCACCGCGAGCAACGCGCTCTGACACGCGCGGCATTGCATATACAGGAGATGAGCGTCGTCGCACGCATCAAGCACCGCCGCTTCAAACGGCCGATAGCGCGTATGACACAGGGGGCAAAACGACACCAGGCGCAATCCTTGCTGAAAATGGTCTCCTCGCATAGTGTGCGCACAATGATAACGTACCGAATTATATCTTCAAATCCACTGCCGCGTCAAACGCTGCGCGCGGAAATGCGGGCAACGGCTACCCGCGCGCGTCCCGCGGCACGGTCGAGTCTCCGCAGGCGGCAAGAACGCATCCTGCGGCAAGAAAACACGACAGCAGGGCGCTGCCGCCGTAACTGACGAACGGCAGAGGAATGCCCACCACTGGCGCGAGCCCGAGATTCATGCTCACGTAGAACGCCGCCTGCACGCTCCACCATCCGCCGATGCCCGCCAATGCGCACGCGGCAAAGCCGTCCGGCGCACGCGGCATATGCGCGAGCATCCTGCCCAGCAGCACGGCATACGCGACCAACAAGGCGAGCGCGCCTGCAAGTCCAAGCTCCTCCGCAATAATGGCGAATGAGAAATCAGTGGACGCTTCCGGCAAAAATTGCAGCTGGCTCTGCGACCCTGCGCCAATGCCTCTCCCCCAGATCCTGCCGGAGCCCACGGCGATAATTGATTGGCGGATATTATACCCCGCGCCAAACGGATCGCGCGCAGGATTAACGAGTACCCGCACCCGTTCGCGCTGATGGTCTTCAAATAGGAAAAACCACCCTCCTACGCAGAGCGCCGCCGCGGCGACGGCGAGAACGGCCCGCTGCCGCCACGGCATCTGCGGCACGAGCAGAAGGGCCCAGAGGAGAACGAGTATCAGCGCCGAGCCGGCATCGGGCTGCAGCAAGGTGAGGCCCACCGCCGGCAGCGCGATACACGCGCTCTTGGCGGCGAGCTCCCACGGCGTCGCGACCGCATGCGCGCGTTCGAAATACGACGCGAGCATGAGTATGAGCCCAAGCTTCATGAACTCCACCGGCTGGAGCGAAAAGGGGCCGAGGAAAAACCATCCCTTTGTGCCGCGCACGGTGCTGCCGGCGACCAGCACGAGCGCCATCGCAGCCACGCACGCCGCGTACACCGGCACGGAAACGGCGCGCAAATGATGGCTGCGGAACCGAGCTATCACCAGCATCAGCGCGCACCCCACTCCCACCGCGATCGCCTGCGTGACCAGCCGCGGATCCCCGGTACCCGCGTGCAGGCTGGCAACCGCCACGAGTCCGAACGCAGAAAGCGTGACGACCGCCGCCACGATACCCCAATCACGAAGAGAGAAAAAATGTTTCCACGAAGAAAATACCATACCGCGTCATCCATTTTTGGTGGTACTTCGTGTCCTGTTTCGTGGTGCTTGGTGTCAATACCATGTGCCACGAATAAAAACGCGAAGCATCGCAAAGACAAACGTCGCACGTGTTCCTTCTCTTCAGAACCCGGGGTACGGCGCCTCTCTCCCCTCAAACGGCATAAACACTGAAGGGTCAAGTATGTCAATGGCAAACTGTACGTTCGTTTCACGCACCGCAGGCAGCGCATCCGGCCAGATCAGGGAAACCTGCCGCCGCTCGCCGATTTTCCACCGTTCAATCGTTATCGCGTGCACGCCCGCCACTCCCCCGGCATGCCGCGCCACCACCGTAAGAGGCACGGCCCAGAATGAGTACGGCGTAGCGTTGACGGCCACAAAATCAATTCCAGTGGCGCCGGTGGCGAGAGGAGTATAACGAATGCCCTCTGCGCGCACGTCGAGGAGAGGCACGCGCGCGGGATCAACGCGGCGCCAGGCCGTCTCCCCCAGCTCCACGCGCACGCGCTCGTCCGGGCGCACCTGCTGACGGAACGCCGCGACCACGCGCGCCTCGCCCGGCAGCACGAATGTACGGGAGGGCAGCGAACGCCCGGCCGCCGTCACGAACTGATAGAATACTTCGCGCGCAGCCCAGATGCGATTGGGATTGGTGATCCGCGCGACCACGTCCGCGCGACCACGTCCCGTCGGCACTACGGCGATCTCTTCCACGGCGAGCGGCAATGCGCGGTGCGCCGCATGATACGACGCAAAATTAATGTACGAATCATTGAGCGACGCCTCCAGCGCATGATGCGCAGGCAATCCCGCCGCATACTCCACGTACACGATCGCCAACGCACAGAGGATCAGCACATCAAGAAAAAACAGCGAAAATTGGAACCCGCGCTGCCACCGCGCGCGATGCCGCGCCGCATACTCCGCCAGCTTGAGCTGCAGCATGCCCGGATCGCGCTCCGTGTGATTGCCCTCTCCCCATGCCATAGTTATTGTCCTTGCTTGTAGGATACGGATGTCATCAGTATACTACACTTGTCCGGATCGCTCTACCCGCCTCGCGCGGCAGTGGCCGCATTTCGACCTCCCTCGCCTTTACCTCATTAACCTCATGCCTCTATGTGGGAAACGTCCCGCGACACGCTCAACCTCACGCTCGCCGCATCCGTCGGCGTGCTCACCATCCTTCTCGCCTGGCTGCTGATCTATGCCATCCGCATCCTAAAGACGGTCGCGGACGTGAGCCGCCGCATTGATGCCACGCTGCGGCTGGCGGAAGACGCACTGACCACGCTCCGCGACCGCGCGCGCGATCTCGCGAGCATCCTTCCCGTGGTCATGAAAACGGTCGACAAGCTGGTGACGTACGTGGGAACACGTAGGGCGAATGCAAAAGTCAAAAACCAAAATTCAAAATGAAGGCATTCCGTCCCACCCGGGGCGGGACTCCATAATTTTACATTTTGAGATTTGCGTTGTAGATACCCACGGCTAAAGCCGTGGCACTTGCAAACTTTACAAGCTTCGCTTGCCCGCTTCGCGGGGGCTCATTCCTCCACGGGCAAGCCCGTGGATTCCTGCCGCTTCGCGGACGTTTGAATTTCACTCATGTCCTTCGTTCACCTCCATGTCCATTCGCACTACTCCCTTCTCGACGGGCTGATCAAAATCCCCGATCTGGTGCGCCGCGCGAAGGAGTATGAAATGCCCGCGCTTGCGCTCACCGATCACGGAGCCCTCTACGGGCTCATTGAATTTTATCAGGAAGCGGTCAAGGAGGGCCTACGGCCTATCCTGGGCATGGAAGCCTATATCGCGCCGCACGGCCTGCAGCTGAAGCGCCCGAAGATTGACGACCGCCGCACCCACCTCACGCTCCTCGCCTTGACCAACGAAGGATACCGCAATCTCCTCGAGCTCGCGACCATCGCCCAGCTCGACGGCTTCTACTACAAACCGCGGCTTGATCTGCCCGCGCTTGCCCGCCTGCACCGCGGCATCATCGCGCTCTCCGGCTGCCGCGGAGGGGAGATCCCGCGCTTGCTGCTGGCGGGCGACGCAGAAGGCGCGCGCGTCGCCGTGGACGCGTACGCAGAGGCGTTCGGAGAAAGAAATTTTTACCTTGAACTCCAGCGCAATCCGCTGCACGACGCGGCAGAACGGGACGAGCAGGCGCGGCTCAATGCGTCCCTGGTCGCGCTCGCCCGCGCCACGAGACTCCCGCTCGTGGCCACGGCCGACGTGCATTATCTGGATCCCGCCGACGCCGAAGCGCAGGACGTGCTGGTCTGCATCGGCACCGGCGCCACGATTGACGAAAAAAAACGCCTGGACATGCGCGGCGCCGATCTTTCCTTCACCGACCCCGCGACCATGATCCAGCGCTTTGCCGATCAGCCGGACGCGGCGGCGCAGACGCTTGAGATTGCCGCGCGGAGCGAGGTGCACCTCACGCTGGGGAAATGGTACTTCCCCAACGTCGCACTGCCGCCCAAGAAAAACGCGCAGGACCGCCTTGAGGAACTGGCCGCCGAAGGGCTTGCCGCGCGTCTCGGCGCCGGCACGCAAGAGACGCGCGCGCGGCTCCGGTATGAGCTGGATATTATCGCAAAAAAAGGCTATGCCGCCTATTTCCTCGTCGTGGCGGATTTCGTGCGCTTCACCAGGGAGCGCGGCATTATCACCACCACGCGGGGATCGGCCGCGGGATCGCTCACAGCCTTCTCCCTCGGCATCACCACCTTGAATCCTCTGGAATTCGAGCTTCCGTTCGAGCGCTTCCTCAATCCCGAACGCCCTTCGCCTCCCGATATCGACGTGGACCTGGAGGACACGCGCCGCGACGAAGTCATTGAATACGTAACGGAACAATATGGCAAAGACCACGTGGCGCGCATTTGCACCTTCGGCACTATGCAGGCAAAAGCCGCGGTGCGCGACGTCGCGCGCGCCATGGGACTCCTCTATGCGGACGGCGACCGCATCGCCAAGCTCATCCCGCTGGGCGCCCAGGGCATGCCCATGACCATCAGCAAAGCGCTGACGCTGACGCCGGAGCTTGCGCGCCTGGCGCGCGAAGACGGCACAGTCGCGCGCGTGCTCGCGCTCGCGGAGAAAATAGAAGGCTCATCCCGCCACGCGTCCGTGCACGCCGCCGGCGTCGTGATTGCGCCCTCCCGCCTGACCGATTTCACGCCGCTGCAGCGCGAGCGCGGCAACCATATTATCACCCAATACGACATGCACGCCGTAGAAGCGGTCGGGCTTTTAAAAATCGATTTCTTGGGCATTCGCAACCTCTCCATCATCGGCGAAGCGGTGCGCATGATCAAAGCGACGGCGGGGAGAGACATCAACCTCGAGCGGCTCCCGCTCGACGACGTCGCCACGTACGCCCTACTCGCCCGCGGCGACACGATCGGCCTCTTTCAGCTCGGCGGGTCGGGCATGACGCGGTATCTCAAGGAGCTCAAGCCGACGACGATCTTCGACATCATGGCGATGCTTGCGCTCTTCCGCCCGGGGCCCATGGAAAGCATTCCGGAATACATCCGCCGCAAACACCATCCGCGGGCCCTCACCTACCTCCATCCATCCCTGAAACCCATCCTCGAACGCAGTCTCGGCATTCTCGTCTACCAGGACGACGTGCTGCTGATCGCCGTGCACTGCGCCGGCTACTCCTGGGCGGAAGCGGACAAGCTGCGCAAAGCCATGGGCAAAAAAATCCCCCGCGAGATGCAACTCCAAAAAGCGAAATTCATTCAGGGGTGCGTCGCGCACGGGAAACTCCCTGACGCGACCGCGGAAGAACTCTGGCATCTGGTCGAGCCGTTCGCCGCCTACGGATTCGGCAAGGCGCACGCCGCCTCCTACGCGATCATCTCCTATCATACCGCGTACTTGAAGGCCCACTTCCCCGCCCAGTTCATGACTGCGGTGCTGACGCAGGAGAGCGGCGACATGGACACTATCGCCGAAGCCGTGCAAGAGTGCCGCAAGCTAGGCATCGAAGTGCTGCCGCCGGACATCAATGAAAGCCGCTCGTCCTTCACGTACCTAAACGACCGCACCATCCGTTTCGGCTTGACCGCGATCAAAAACCTGGGGAGCGATACGGTGGCGGCCGCCATCCGCGAACGGGAAAAAGGCGGCGCATTCGCCTCCCTTTCCGATCTCCTGCGCCGCTTGCCGAAGGAAACCGTGAACAAAAAATCGATCGAGAGCCTCATCCAGTCCGGCGCGCTGGACCGCTTCGGAGAGCGCAATCTGCTGTATACCAATTGCGAGCGCATGCTGAATTTCGCCCGCGCGCAGAGCGAAGGAGATCCGTCGCAACCGAGCCTCTTCGGCGCCATGCTCAAAAAAGCGGAGCTTGCCTTGTTCCCGGCGCCGCCTCTTGCTGAAGCGCAAAAACTCGCGTGGGAACGGGAATTGCTGGGACTCTACGTCACCACGCATCCGCTGGCGCGCGCGGCCGTGGCGATCCGCGACCTCCTCCCGCCGCTCCGCACGCAATTGCAGCGCGCAGACCCCGATGAAATCATCCCCCTGCTCGCGTCGGTCGCCGCGGTCAAGGAAATCCGCACCAAAAAAGGAGACCCGATGGCGTTCGTCACGCTCGAGGACGAGAGCGGCAGCGTGGAAACCGTCGTCTTCCCCCGCCTCTACCAGGAACAGCGCGCGCTCTGGACGCAGGACGCACTGCTTTTTGTACGGGGAAAAGTGGACGCGAAAGGAGACGAACGCAAACTCATCGCCGAATACGCACGCCCGGTAGACGCCGCGCGCATTCATGACACGGTACAGAGCGAAATGGGCGCCTCTGGCGCGGCGACGATCGCGGCGTCTCTACAGGCCGCCGCTCCCCTTGCCTCCGCGGCGCTCATCGTCACGCTCGCGGACCGCGACCTCACGCCCGAGGCGCAAAGCAATCTGCAAACCCTGCTCACCCGCAATCCAGGGCCCGTGCGCGTGCACATTGCCGTCACGAAGCACGGCAAAACCAGGACAATTGAAACAAGTTTCGCCATCCAGTATACTGAAGACATTCAGCAGGCAATCGAGCGCATCTGCGGGGAAGGGTCGGTAACCTATCCCACAACTTCTCACCCTTCATAAACATTAAGTTCAAATATCAAATTCCAAATGCCGAAGGAAATCCCAAGTTCAAACGTCCGCGAAGCGGCAGGAATCCACGGGCTTGCCCGTGGAGGAATGAGCCCCCGCGAAGCGGGCAAGCGAAGCTTGTAAAGTTTGCAAGTGCCACGGCTTTAGCCGTGGGTATCTACATGACAAATTTGACATTGAGATTTTTGATTTTATTTGAACTTTGAGCTTTTGACTTTGAACTTTTCTCCCATGCCCCGCCCTCGCCACGTCCCTCCCTCCCGCCTCTACCGCAGCATTGCGGTAGGCTTCAGCGCGCTCGTCGCTCTGCTGGCGGCAACCACGCTGGTGCTCGCGCTCTCCCGCGCCGAAATCGTCATTACGCCCGCACGTGAGGAAAAAGAATTGAAATCTTCGTTCATGGTGAGCGCCACTCCGGAAGACACGCCCGACACCATCGCAGGGAGCATCACCGCGGAGACCATGACGCTCAAGGCTGCTTCGCCGATCACGGAAGGGAAGCTCATAGAAGATCGCGCCCATGGCGTCATGACCGTCATCAATCATTACCACCGCAACCAGCCGCTTGTTACGACCACGCGTTTCCTTTCTCCTGATGGCGTGCTTTTCCGCTCGACCAGAACGATTACCGTACCCGCGGGAGGCCGCGTGGACGTGGAGGTGCGCGCGGACCAGCCGGGGGAGAAGGGAGAAATCGGCCCGTCGCGCTTCACCATTCCCGGCCTCTGGGCGGGCATTCAGGATAAAATTTACGGCGAATCAAAGGCTGCCATGACCGGCGGCGAGCGGCGCGTCACTACTATTACCGCCGCCGACCTTGAAAAGGCCCGCGCCGCGCTCGCGGCGCTGCAGGCTACCACGCTCCATGAGCTGAATGAAAAAAAGGAACAACCGCACATGATACTTTCGTTGGAAAAACTTAGTGAGAGCATACTCACGCCCGCAGGGAGCGAAGCGGATGCGGCGCGCATCGAAGGCGCCTTCACGCTCACCACCGTCACCTACGACCCTGATGCGCTCTCCGCCTATCTGGCACAACAGGTAGCCCTCCGTTTCGACGGCACAGACCGCATAGCGCCTGCTTCAGTCTCTCTCGCCATTGAACGCGCGGCGAAATCTTCGGCCCTACTCACTGCCATCCAAAAGGTATCTGCCGCCGCGCGCGCAGAAGACCTTGCCCTTGATCCGCGGCTCCTCAAAGGCAAAAAAACGGCGGAAGCCTCCCGCATCCTTGAGGCCGTCCCCGGTATCGGCAAGGTCGCCATCGCGATACAGCCCGCATTCCTCAAACGCCTTCCCCGCCTGCCGGATCATATCAAGATAACAATAATCAGCGGTCAGTAGACAGCGTAAAGGCCTTCATCTTGACATGCGCATGCCATTCAACTAGGATAATAGTGTCAGCAGTGATTGAACGGCCTACCAAGCCGCTACCCTTAAAGGGTTGGGAATTCTCCTCTAAACTCGCTGATAAATCCAAACAAGAGCCCGCCTAAGTTTGCAAAATAAAGTTTGGCGGGAACCAGGGTGGAACCTCCCTCACCTTTACTAAAAACGTAAGAGCAGTATTTCGAGGAGTTATCTATAATATTGCCTACGTCATCTAGTAAAGACTCACCAAGAAAGGTGAGGGACCCGGAACACACACAGTGTTGCCGGCTTTTTATTTTCTCTCTACAATCCTCCTCTTAAGATAATATGTAACCATTCCACTGTATGGACAAAGACTACCTCAACAGCCTCCGCCACTCCTGCTCCCATCTCTTGGCAGCAGCGGTATTAGAATTATACCCAAATGCAAAACCGACGCTCGGGCCGCCGATTGATGACGGCTTTTACTATGATTTTGATTTTTCCGCGCCGATCTCGGAAAACGATCTGCCGCGCATTGAAGAAAAAATGAACCAGCTCATCAAGGTGTGGCGCGGTTTCGAACGGAGCGAAGTTCCCTCTGATGAGGCGAAACAACGGTACGCGAACAACCCGTACAAGCGCGAACTGATCGAAGAATTTTCCGCGCAAGGGCAGACGATTAGTTTTTATAAGGCGGGAGATTTTGAAGATCTCTGTCGCGGCGGCCATGTGGAGAACCCGAGCAAGGAACTCAAACATTTCAAACTCCTCTCGGTCGCCGGTGCGTACTGGCGCGGATCGGAAAAAAACAAGATGCTCACCCGCATCTACGGCACGGCGTTCCCGACCAAAGAAGAGCTTGAAGCCCGCCTAAAGATGCTCGAAGAAGCCAAAAAGCGCGATCATCGCGTTATCGGCAAAGCGTTGCACCTCTTCACCTTTGACAATCTGGCGGGCAAGGGACTCCCCTTATGGCTCCCTCATGGCACGATTATGAAGGATGAAGTGGAGAAGTATGCCAAAGAGATGGAGGAACGCTTCGGCTACATCCGCGTCTCCACGCCGCACGTGGGGAAAAAAGAATTGTTTGAAACCTCCGGACACCTTCCCTACTACGCCGACTCGATGTATCCGCCAATGAAGATGGACGACGGCGTCTACTATCTCAAGGCAATGAACTGCCCGCACCATCACCTCATTTACCGGGCCGGGCCAAAAAGCTACCGCGATCTGCCCTTGCGTCTCGCCGAATACGGCACCGTCTACCGCAACGAACTTTCGGGGACGCTGGCGGGTCTCTTGCGCGTGCGCTCACTGCAAATGAACGATGCGCATGTGTATTGCCGCAAAGACCAGATCAAAGATGAAATTGAACGCGTCCTTGCGCTCACGCTCGCCTTATTCAAAACATTCGGCCTCAAAGAGTATTGGTTCCGGCTTTCGAAATGGGATCCCGCCAACAAAGAAAAATACATTGACGAGCCGGACAACTGGACCTACGCGGAGGCCGTGCTCCGCGACGTGCTCAAGGCGAGTGGTGAAAAATATGAAGAAGTCGACAACGAGGCGGCCTTCTACGGCCCGAAGATTGACGTGCAATTCAAATCTGCGGTGGGGCGCGAAGAAACGATGTCCACCATTCAGCTGGACTTTGCGGCCAAAAAACGTTTCAGACTCGTCTATACCGACCAGACCGGCGTTGAAAACAACGAAGTCTTCGTCATCCACCGCGCGCCACTCTCGACGCATGAACGCTTTATGGCATTCTTGATAGAACATTATGCCGGCGCATTTCCGGTGTGGCTCTCGCCGGTGCAAGTCGTGGTCCTGCCGGTGAAAACGGATCACAACGATTCGGCGCACACATTCGCCGATGAATTAAAAAAGGAAGGGATCCGCGTCTCGATGGACGATTCCAACGAAACCATCGGCAACAAAATCCGCAAAGCATCTGGCGAGAAGATTCCCTACCAGCTCGTCTTCGGCGACAAAGAAATAAATTCTGATGAGCTCATGGTGCGCGTGCGGGGAGAAAAAGAGCAGGAAAAAATGACACGGCAGGAGTTCCTCGCTCGCGTTACACAAGAAATTGCCATCCGAGCGTGAGCGGAACACGGCGCGCGGTTGACGTTCGGACTGTTCAAACATCCCACTGCCACCTACCGAACCTTAGTACCGCCGCGCACCTTGGTCCCGCCCCTGACTTTCACATCCGGCACCGTGGACTGGGCGTTGACGGTGAACGTGCCGGACGAAGAGCTGGAGCACGCTGCGCTGTCATCGCAGACAAAGACGTAATACGATCTGGTCTGGCCGGCATCGCCAGCCACCACATCATACGTAACTTTTTCTGGATCGAGCGTGGTAAACGCCGTCGAGGAAGCCCACACGCCGCCGGTGCAGTTCTGGCCGGACAGGGCATCGGTCTTGCAAACTTTTGCCTTGATCTGATCGCCGCTGTCAGACCAGTCAACCGTGAAAGTGACGGAGCGATTCGGATTGGTCGGATCGGGGGCGTCGGTGACCGAGGAGACGGTGGGGTCGATATTCGGCACCGTCTCGGCCGCGGCATAGCTGCCGCAGGTGTCGTTCATGTTGCAGTACTCAAACGCGATCCAATCAGCCGAGCGGGCAGTATCGGAGACGCGAACTTCGTCCAGCACTCCATTGAACATACGGCTTATGACGCCGCTCAGTATGTGCCCACCGATATACATGGGCTCCGTGCTTTGAGCATAGGACGTTGTGGTGGTGCCACCCTCACTCGTGGTGTCGGCTTGTACACCATTGATATAAACCTTAAAGCCAGAGTCGGCAAAAGTGCCGTCCCACGTCCCCACCACGTGATACCACACACCAGAATTAAGAGTAGCGGTAGTCCTTCGGCCTATCGCATCACCATTTTGATAGGCAAAGAGAACGGTGTCTGCGGTGTTGGTGACTAAATAAAAGCCGAGCGTAGTGCCAGTATAATTCGAGAGAATTGGGTGCCTTGTACCCAAGACCTCGCGCTTCACCCACCCCTCAAAGGTCGTGCCGCTGCCGAGCGAATCGTCAACCGCTGTCGTAGTGGTTATATAATCGTCCGAAGTATCCGCTGCTAAATCGAGAGCCCCATTGATTTGTCCAGTAGCTGCCGCGGAATCGCTGTCAGCGTCAGTAAGTGTGCCGTCATTGTCATTTGTGGTCGAATCTTGATAAAAGTTGGCCGCCGTGGAGTCCCCTTCCTCCAAATGCTGTACCATCATAAAATTATCATCCCAGACGCCGGTGGTGGTGGCATTGTCTTCAGCTCCGGAATTACCGTAGTACATCCAGATGTGCTCGGTCGAGGAAGCGGC
>Ga0209343_10006667_pt1 | contig 13777 bp, 10 predicted proteins | sample RifCSPlowO2_02_FD_184026 | JGI IMG/M metagenome (GOLD analysis project Ga0209343, IMG submission 184026) | Groundwater microbial communities from Rifle, Colorado - Rifle CSP2_plank lowO2_0.2 (SPAdes) (version 2) | ecosystem: Environmental > Aquatic > Deep subsurface > Groundwater | place... | reverse complement strand
AACGAACATCACCGCACCGTCGGAGGTCTCGTTGGCGATGATGTACTTGCCTGCGATGGCATCGACGTGGCGCCGCACGTCCTGCTTGAACGCCTTCTGCGCCAGGCTGCGGTCCGCTTCGTTCGCCTCGCGGTCGAACATGCGGTGATAGTTTTCCAGCGGAAACTTCGAGTCCACCGCGACCAGCCCGGTCGGATCCGGGAGCTTGAGCACGCAGTCGGCGCGGCTGCCGTTGGAGAGCGTGTACTGCATTTCGAAGGCCGATGTGGGAAGCACGTTGCGCACCAGCGCTTCGAGCTGGACCTCCCCGAACGCGCCGCGCGAGCGCTTGTCCCCGAGCAATTCCTGCAGGCTGATGACGCTGCCGGTGAGGCTCTCGATTTTCTTCTGCGCCTCGTCGATCGTCGCCAGGCGCTGCATCACGCTGACGAAGGTCTCGTTGGTTTTCTTGAAACCTTCGTCCAGCCGCTCGCTCACCTTGCCCGAGATCTGCTCGAGCCGCTCCTCGACCTTTGCGGTCAGCGCATGCGTCGCCTCGGTGAGCTTCTGGGCCATCGCCTCGCGGCTCTGGCCAAGGTCCTGAGCAAGCGACAGGCGCAGCGCATGCAGCACGTCGCGTGTTTGCCGTAATTCGTCAGCCACCACGCTGCGCAGCCGCTCGCTCGATTCGGCGAGATGACCGCCAATGCGGTCGCCCTGTTGCGTCAGGCCTGCGTGCAGGTCGGTCAGAATGGCGCGGTGCTTGTCCTCCATGCCCTGCCCGAAACCTGAGAGAAGCCCGTCCAGCCGCCGCTCGAGCCCGGCCACACGCCAGGCAAGCCAGACGAGCAGCAGGACGGCGACACCTGCAACGGCGAGGGCGACTTCAATCATGGGGCCTATGCGCGCATGGCACGGTTGCGACGATGGTCATTGTCATTGTAATGGGTAACGCCGGGACGGCTACGCGTTCGCGCGCCTCAAACCTCCCGCAGCGCGACCATCGGCGGCCGACGCAGCGCCGAGCGCGCGCCGGCAAAGGCGTTGATCGCAACGCACGCGAGGCCCAGCGCCGGCCCCGCGATCCAGATCCAGTGATTGACGTGGAAGGGAAACTGAAACACGAACGCGGCGATCGCATAACCGATCGCGGTCGCGCCGGCCGCGGCAAGCCCGCCGGCAATCAGGCCCAGGGCGATAAACTCCGCGCGTTGCGCGGCCAGCACCTGCGCCCGTGTCGCCCCCAGAGCCCGCATCACCGCCGCTTCCTGTACGCGCTCGTCCTGCGTCGAGAGCAGCGCCGAGTAGAGCACGAGCAACCCCGCGCCGAGTGCGAACAGGAACACGAACTGCACGGCACGGATTACCTGATCCATCACCCCCTGCACCTGGCGCATGATGGCGCTCATGTCGACCACGGTCATGTTGGGAAAGCGCTGCGACAGCCGATTGTTGAATGACACCTGTCCTGCAGGCAGGTGAAAGCTGGTGATGAAGGAGGTCGGCGCATTCGCGAGCAACCCCGGGGTGGCGATGACGAAGAAATTCACCTGCATCGAATCCCAGTCGAGCTTGCGTACGCTGGCGATGGGCGCGGTGAAGTTCTGCCCGGCGACCTGCCAGGTGAGCAGGTCTCCGAGCTTCCAATCGAGGGACTCTGCAATGCCCTCCTCGACCGACAGGGCCCCGCGTGCAATGTCCCCGGCGGCGAAGCGGCGGCCGGCAACGATGCGATTGTGGCCGGGCATCGCCTCCATGTAGGACAGGTTGAACTCGCGCTCGACCATTCTGCGGTTGCGCTCGTCGAACCGCTCCGCATCGATGGGCGCGCCGTTCTTCGCCACGTAGCGGCCGCGCACCATCGGATAGACCTGCGGCTCGGCAATGCCGTTGTCGCGGAAAAACCCGACCAGCGGCGCACGCTGCTCCGGCTGGATGTTGACGATAAAGCGGTTGGGCGCATCCGCGGGAATCTTCGCCTTCCAGGTGGCGAGCAGGTCCTCACGAGTAAAGGTGAGCAGCAAGATGGCAGTCAGCCCCAGGCTCAGCGCCAGAATCTGCACCGTGTTGGTGCGCGCACGCCGCGCCAGGCTCGCCAGACCGTAGCGCCAGGCGAGACCGCTGCCCCGGGCACGGTGGGCAATGCGGCCGCGTGCCGCGCGTCCCAGAACCTTCAATGCGGCGTAGGCAACCGCGCTGAAGGCCGCAAGCGCCGCGGCAAAGCCGCCCATCACGATCATACCCAGCCGGATTTCATCCGCCTGCCAGATGAGCAGCGCACCAATGCTCACGACACCGGCCGCGTAGGCGATGAGCGTGCTCTCGCGCGGCGGACCGACCTCGCGCCGGATGACGCGCAGCGCCGGCACGTCTTTCAGTTGCAGTAGCGGCGGCAGCGCGAAGCCGAGCAGCAGCACGATACCGATGGCGAATCCCTGCAGTGCCGGCAACAGGGACGGCTGCGGGAGCGGCACCACGACAAGACTGGCCACGAGCAGGGCAATCACCAGCTGCGCCACATAGCCCGCCGCACATCCCGCCGCGCAGGCAAGCACCGCGAGCCCGGCGAATTCCGCGCTGAACAGCGCAAACAGCCGCGCCTGGGTCGCGCCCAAGCAGCGCATCACCGCATAGCCGTCCAGGTGCCGCTGCGTATAGCGGCGGGTGGCAAGCGAAATCGCCACGGCTGCCAAGATTACCGCAAGCATCGCGGTGAGACCGATGAACTTCTGCGCCCGCTCCAGTGCCGCCCGGATCTCCGGGCGCGCGTTGGACAGGCTCTGCAGCGACTCGCCGCGCCCGAGGCGGGGCGAGAGCCATTTCTCGAACGCCTCCACCGCGTCGCGCGCGCCCGAGGCGAGCAGCTGATAATGGATCCTGCTTCCGGTCTGCACCAGGCCCGTTGCCGGCACGTCCGCCAGGTTCATCATGAGCCGCGGGGCGATGTTGAAGAACGAAACGCCCCGGTCGGGCTCCAGTGTCAGGATGGCGCCCACCCGAAATGTCGAATTGCCCAACTCGACCGTGCCGCCCACTTCGACCCCAAGCGCGTTCGCCATGCGCTCATCGGGCCAAATCGTGCCGGGCGGAGGCACCTCGCCGGTCTCCGTGTCGGGCGCGTTCAGTTCCGTTGCCACCCGCAGTTTTCCGCGCAGCGGATAGCCGCGGGAGACGGCCTTGATGCTGGCGAGTTGGGCCTGCTCCGAGCGTCGCACCATGCTGATGAAGCTGGTGTTCTCGGCCAGCGCAAGGCCCCGGCGGACGATCTCCTCGCGCACCGCACCGCCCCATGCGTGGTCGGCGCTCATTACCAGATCGGCGCCCATCAGCTGGTGGGCTTCGCGCGCCAGCGCCTGGCGCACGCGGTCGGCGAAAAAGCCCACGCTGGTGACGCTCGCCACCGCCACCACGAGCGCAAGCGCGAGGATGCGCAGCTCCCCGGCACGCCAGTCGCGGGTGAGCATTCTCAGAGACAGCGGGGTCATCTTCTAATCCTGCACGACCGGAACGTGAGCGAGTCCCTCATCTTGCTTTTCCAAATCTCGCGATTTCGGGCAGTTGCGCAGTTGCAACTGCCCGAAATCGTGAGACATAGAGGCGCAATTTTCTCGCGCAATGTGTCAATACTCGACCCGGACATACTACCCGCCTTCCACCCGCCCGCCGGCAAGCCGGATCTGCCGCGTGCAGCGGCGCGCCAGCATTTCGTCGTGCGTAACCAGCACCAGCGTCGTCCCGTGCTCGGCGTTCAGCTGAAAGATCAGATCGATGATCGCAGCGCCGGTCGCGGCGTCGAGATTGCCGGTGGGCTCGTCGGCCAGCAGCAGCTTTGGCTGCATCACGAAGGCGCGCGCCAGCGCCACGCGCTGCTGCTCGCCACCCGAAAGGTGCTTCGGGTAGTGTCGCAACCGCTCACCCAGCCCCACACGCCTTAACATCGCCACCGCGAGTTCCGCCGCACCCGCGTTGCCGGCGAGTTCGAGCGGCAGCATCACGTTCTCCTCGGCGTTCAGTGCCGGCAGCAACTGAAAAGATTGGAACACGAAGCCCAGCAGCCTGGCGCGCAGCACCGCGCGGCCATCCTCGTCCAGGCTGAACAGGTCATGACCATCCAGGCAGACGCTGCCCGAGCTCGGCACGTCCAGCCCCGCCAACAGTCCGAGCAGGGTCGACTTGCCCGAACCGGAGGCGCCCACCACGGCGAGTGCCTCCCCGGACATGACCTCCAGGTGGATATCCTGCAAAATGGCGAGCGTCTCCGCACCATTGGGCACGATTTTGGAAAGACCGGCCGCCTTGACGATGGGTTTCAAACTACCTTCGCTCATGCTTCGAATTCTCTTGTTCGCGCTCGCGATGATGAGCACCGGATTTGCCAGGGCCGGCCCGGCAATTCTCGTCTACGGGGACAGTCTCTCGGCGGCGTACGGCATCGCCCGGAACGAAGGCTGGGTCACGCTGCTCGAGCAACGGCTGCGGCAGAGGCACCTCGATTATACCGTGGCGAACGCCAGTATCAGCGGCGAAACCTCCAGCGGCGGCGCCTCGCGCATCGCGGCCACGCTCGCGCAGCACAGACCCCGTATCGTCATCCTCGCCCTCGGAGCCAACGACGGGCTGCGGGGACTGCCGGTCGCGCAGCTGCGCGACAACCTCGCCGCCATCATCCGCGCCGCGCAGAAGGCCGGCAGCCGCGTCTTGCTGGTGGGCATGAAAATGCCCCCCAACTACGGCCCGCAGTACACGCGCGAATTCGAACAGGCGTACGCCGCGCTCGCGAAGCAGCACAAGACCGCATTCGTGCCGTTCCTGCTGGAAGGCATCGACGGCAAGCGGGACAGTTTTCTCGACGACAATCTCCATCCCACTGCGCAAGTGCAGCCACTCATCCTGGAGAATGTGTGGGCGGGACTTGCGCCGCTGCTGCGCTGACGGACTGAGGCCGCGTGCGCCCAAAGCAGCGGTGCGCGCAAGCGAGGCCCGGCACCGTGTTGGTTGCCCGGCCATTTATGCCTCAAAGCAAGAATAGTTGCAACTTTTTTTGCCTGTCGGCACAATCCGCCCATGGACCGCCCGCGTTACCTCGAACCCTCGGTACGCGAAGACCTCGCCGATAAGATGATCTTCGTCGCCGGGCCGCGCCAAGTCGGAAAGACCACGCTCGCGCGCCGGATCATGGCCTCGTCGGAGACGAGCGTTTACCTCAACTGGGACAATCGGGGCGACCGCACGGAAATTCGCGCCGCGCGCTGGCCGGGCGGGAACGCGCTGGTAGTCCTCGACGAGATCCACAAGTGGCGAGCATGGAAAGGCTGGCTCAAGGGCGAGTACGACCGACACCGGGATCGGCTGCGTTTCCTCGTCACGGGCAGTGCGCGGCTGGACGTCTACCGCCGCGGAGGCGATTCCCTGCAGGGCCGGTACCATCACTACCGGCTGCATCCATTCACGCTCGCAGAAGCGGCAGGAAGAACAGCACACGCCCTGCCCGAACCAGGATCCGAGCTTGCGGTGCCGGGCCGGGGAAGCCGCGAGACGCTCGACGCGCTCATGCGATTCGGCGGATTCCCGGAACCGTTTCTTTCGGCATCGGCGCGTACGCTGCGCCGCTGGCACAAGGAACGCTTCGAGCGGTTCTTTCGCGAGGACGTCCGGGACCTCGAGTTCGTACGCGATCTCGGCTCGCTCCAGTTGCTCGCGGACTTGCTGCCCGAACGCGTCTCCGCGCCGCTTTCCCTCAACGCGCTGCGGGAGAATCTGGAGGTGAGCCACCGCGCACTCACGCACTGGATCGAGATATTCGAGCGGCTCTACTACATCTTCCGGATCCGGCCCTACACCTCCTCGCGGGTGAGATCGCTGCAGAAGATGCCGAAGGCCTACCTGTGGGATTGGAGCGTCGTTCCTTCCGAAGGCGCGCGCTTCGAGAACCTCGTTGCCTCGCATTTGAGCAAGTTCTGCAACCTGCTCGAAGACCGCGAAGGGTACGACGTCGAGCTGCGCTACCTGCGGGATCGCACGGGCAGGGAAGTGGATTTCCTGGTCACGGTCGGCCGCAAGCCTTGGTTCGCGGTCGAAGCCAAACTGGGCGAAACGCGCGTGGACCCGGCGCTCGCGTACTTCCGGGACCGGCTCGGGATTCCCTGGGTGTACCAGGTCGTGCGGGATGCCCGGCGCGACTTTGTCGAGGCAGGCGTAAGGGTACTCCCTGCAGAACGCTTCTTGGGTGCATTGGCATGATGCCGGAGGCATCCTGCTCAAGATCGATCCCGATTTCGAGGCCGCGTTGCGCGATCTTGCGGATCAGGTCTAAAGGTCTGAGTGCTTCGGATTGGTTGCAAGGTCCCTGGGGCCATCGATGACGCCGCACACGTCGGCAAACAAGTCGTGACAACTCACGCCGCTCGTGCCTTCGCTGGAGCGCTGAAGCGCTTCACGCACGATATCGGACTGAGGACGGCCGAGCTCGCGCGCACGGCGCGAAAGCCACGCCGCCAGCGGCTCAGGGAGCTTTACGGTAATGGCTTTCATCCGGCCGTGGTATTACGATTATGCGCACTTGGCAATACGCTAGGTACGCACTGCCTACTTGCTCAGGAGCGGTGCGCCCGATGATGAAACCCGCGTTCTACGGCTCGCCATAGAGGCCCAGCTTCTTGGCTAACGTCCCCTCATTGGCCATTCCGGACTCCCGCTGTTACATTTCATTTGTAACCGACGCGGTGGCTTGCAGAGGCCCGAAAGTAAAGAACCCCGCCGAAGCGTGGTGTCGTCATTGCGCTTACCTACGGTGGCGACAAGCACGGGATTGCGCCGCGACGGCAAGCCCTCCAGGCTTCGCGGCCGGATTGATTCTTCTATCCGTAACAAGCGCCCGGCGAGAGCGATTGATATCCAGCGTGCTATCCTGGCAAGGCTGGAAAAAGTGAGAGGAACAGCATGAACATCATCTCAAGAGCAGCCCAAGCGGCCATTATCGCCGCGTCGTTGTTCGCAGTGGGTACGGTGTTCGGTCAGACGCCGGCCGCCTCGAGCGCCAACGTGCTGATCGGCACCGCTACAGCGAACGACGCACAGGCCGCAGTCGCGGAAAAGTTCGGTGAACTTCTCACCCAGTATTCCAACGGCCGTTTCAAGGCTTCCGCTCGCACCGGCGGGGCGCTCGGCAGCAACCAGCAGATGGTGGCCGCGCTGCAAGCCGGCGCACTGCATGGGATGGTCACCCCAACCGGTATCCTATCCCCGGCAGTGCCGGCACTCGCCCTGTTCGACATGCCGTTCCTATTGCCGACAGCGCCGGCCGAAATGACCGCGTTCGCCGCGCAAAGCAACGCTGCGGCCCAGATGGCGGCACTGGCTGAGCAAAAGGGCATCCATATCATCGGATTTCATGGCATCGGACCGTCGAGTTTCCTGACCACGTTCCGGGTGAGCAAGCTCTCCGATATTCGCGGCAAGAAACTCGGCGCCACCATCCCCTCGCCGCTGCGAATCGCCGCCTATCAAGCCTGGGGCTGGGTCACCCGGCCGATAGGCTTTGACGAGGTATATAGCGATCTGCAGCAAAGCGTTGTCGACGCCATGGAGGGTCCGCCTGATGTCGTCTACAGGATGCGCTTGCACGAGGTGGCCAAGAATTACGTCGTTACCGATCACTTCTCGCTGCTCGCCAACACCATCGTCAGCAAGAAGTGGTTCGACGGACTGCCCAAGGACCTTCAGGACGTGGTGACCAAGGCCGGCAAGAATGCCATCGTTTTTGGCGACGATGCTTTTACCAAGGCGCAGGCCACTGGCCTCGCAGGCTTAAAAAAGGCGGCCACCGTCACCGACATGCCGCCCGCCGAAATCCAGAAGATGAAGGACTTGGCGAAGGGCGTGATTCAAAAACTGGAGAGCGATCCCCAGAGGGGCCCGATCATCAAGCTTTTGCAGGACGATGCTGCCCGCTACGCCAAGAAGAAGTAGGCGCGGCAAGCGTTCAAGGCCCTGCTCGCGTCGGGCGCCACTCGATTTACCACTCGCTCCAATCGCCCGGCTCCGTGGGTGCGCAGGGCAGCGCAATCAACATAATGGCCGGTTCAGGCTCCGGATTGCGGCGCGCCGGAGGGGCGTTCGGACTTTGCAGCCGAATTGGTAATTGAATGGCAAGAATCAAGATCGCGCTATGACCGGTTTGGATCTGAACCCGCCGTTCACGCTTTGCTGATTGGGATAGTAAGGACTTCCGGGGCGAACCTATGTAAAGCTTTACATAGCGACCCTGAGCTGCCGGTCAGTTGTCGCGATAGCTGCCGTTCATCCGTTGCCTGGCGGGGCTTGCATCTAGTAAGAAGCACTGCCTTTGCACGGCGCAAACCAGAAGCAGAAGTAACGGCAATAGAATCAATCACGCCACAGGGCGCCTGAGCGGCGGACCAGCAAAAGGAGGGCATAACGATGGCACTGCAAGCGCCGCGCATTCTCGTCACCGGAACAGGCATTACTGGCGGCGAAGTTCTGCGCCAATTAGCGCAAGCTGGGATCAACCCGCGCGCCCTCGTCCGCGATCCCGCCAAGGCCGAGCCGTTTGCGAGGCTTGGTGTCGAACTGGTCGAAGTCGACTTCGCGCGCCCCGAGTCGTGGGATCGCGCGCTCGCGGACGTGGACAAGGTCTTTGCCATCACGCCCCAGCATCCGGATGCGGAGGCGTGGTTCGGTATCTTCATGGACGCGGCGAAAAGAAGCCATGTCGATCAGGTAGTCAAGCTTTCGGGTTGGCGCGTCTCACCGACCTCGCAGGCGAACGTGCATCGCCAGATGAGCCGCTCAGACAGAGCGCTGGAAACATCGGGACTCGGCTACACGATCCTGCGGCCGAACGTATTTTTCCAGAACATGTTCCTCATGGTCGGGCCGATCCGTGCCCAGGGCCGTTTCCAATCGGCAGCGGGAGACGCGCGAATCAGCATGATCGACGTGCGCGACATCGCGGCGGTGGCAATCAAGGTTCTGACCGAGGACGACCACCTCGGCAAGATCTACGACCTGTCCGGGCCTGAGGCCCTGTCCTATTCCGACGTAGCGCGCCTGTTGTCGGAGGCCGTCGGCCGGACGGTCGAATACGTGGCCCTCGATGAGGAAAGCGCCGTGAACGGCCAACTCGCGCTCGGCATCCCGGAAAAGACGGCGCGCGCCCGCGTCGAAGTGCATCGCAGCTTCTCGAACGGCGTTTTCACGCCTACCTCGACCACTGTCGAAGCGATCCTCGGCCGTGCACCGCGGCCGTTCGCGCAATTCGCGCGCGATTTCGTGGGCCGCTTCCGCTGATCCGCCGCAACCGGGCCTAACGCATGTCGAGCCAGCTCTATTACAGCCACGCCGAGGAGGAAATCCTCGGCCGCCTACAGGAGGAGCCGTCGCTCAACTGGCCGATTGGGCGCAGTACCGCTGTACTGTAGACCTCCGTTATCCACGCTGCAGGACTTCCGCTCCCGGCCGATCTCTGCCCGATTAGCGGCCAGCCCAGTTCAACCAATTTTTGCCGCTCACCTAGTTCGGCACTACCCCACGTACCGCTAACGATTTGGCCGGAAGGGCGTAGGGGCCGTCAGCTCGATCCCCCAGGTGTCTTTTCTTCAGAGCTGAACGCAGATTCTCCCTTTGTTGCGCGCGTAACTCGACCGTATATACACCAGTAGGACCAGTTCCCGTGAGCTGTGGGTTCCAGTAATCGTCAAACGACTTGAACTCCATCTGAATAGTGATGGGAGTTTCCACCACGTCCTTAAACCCATGCTTATGCCACTGCTCGGCGAGTTTGCCTTCTTGGTACAGCGTGGCCGACTTTTCCGCCCTGGCTTCCGCGGCCGGGTCCAGCTTTATGGCCTCTTCCCAGTAGGTCGCGCCAGTTATCATGCCCCTTTTGTCCCATACACAGGCGGCAACCGTACCACCAGGCTTGGTGACCCGCTTCATCTCCGCTACTGCTTTGTCGGCATCGGCAATAAACATAAGAACCAACAGGGACATGGACAGATCGAATGATTTGTCCGCATAGGGAAGCGCCACCGCACTCCCGTGGTCGATGGAGATTCGTTTGTCGTGGGAAAAGCGAGCGCGAGCGTGATCAACGAAAGGCTGGTTCGGATCGATGCCGACGATCTTGGCCGCATGCGTCCTTTCAGCGAGGACCTGCGTCAGGGAGCCGGTCCCACAACCGATATCGAGCAGCGAGCCCCGGTCCCGTATCTGCACAAAATCCGCGAACAATGGCGCCAGCTTCTTGCTGTGACGGCCCATCAATCCTTCGTAGTCTTCTCCGCTAGTGAACATCTTGGCCATGGTTTCCTCCCAGTAGTGGACTTGGTGAAGAACTGACGATTAAAAGGCTTTTCAGCCAAAACGAAAAGAATTTGGTGTAGCGGGGACTCGGGTTGCGCAGCAGAGTGTGCCTCAGAGTCATTGAAAGGTCGGTCCCTAGCATCCCGACAGACGATTTATACCGCCCTTTGCTTTTGTCTACTTTTGCCATGCGCCGTGAAAAGGCGGCGCGATGAAGTCGATGCTAGGGCTACCCCGGAAGCCCGCGAACGTCCGGTTTAGAGCGAATTTGGAGGTGAGGCTCGAACGTCTCCAATTGGCCGGTTGCGGCGGTTGCCCATACTCGCCGTAAGCCGACCTTGGCAAAAAAGTGGGATTTTGCCAGTGGCCGGTTACGGGCTCAACTTGCAATTTACCCTATCGGTCAATACCAGCCAGTCACTCGTACCGTGACAGCGGTCGAGCAATATCACCGGGGGACTGACCTACCCCTCGGTGTACGGCCAAGCGCCCGCAACCGTAGCTACCACGTCGGCCACTAGCCCCGACACCACGGTGCCGGCGACTAGTTCTGGGGGCAGCGACACAATATGGGCCAGCCACAGCGTCGGGCCAAGGCCGCTCATCAGCCAAATAGCAAAGCCCGCATACGCGGCCGTTTTCGGGCCCGCGCCATAGCGGGGACGAATGGCCGCGTAAAGCCAGATCGCGATGATTCCCCCCACGAGCGTAAGCAGCAGCCAGATCACCAGACTTTCGAGAGTTGGTGGAAAGGTCCGTCCCGGTGCTGCAAGTGCGCTCCTCCACCCACTTCTGAGGAACAGAACCCAGACAGAAAGCCACAAGACGTTAAACACGACGACCCACAGGAAGCCTCCCAAAACGACTCGGCGCCAATTAATATTTGTCATCTTCGCCCTCCTACGACTGGGTGTCGCCCCATGGCAACAATGTTACCCCGTTTCTCGCTACTGTCGATCCCGGCTACAATAGTCAATTCTGACTTCCTTGACTGCGCAACTGACAGGGTGACCCCGGCCCGTCTTGCTTCCAGATAGCGGACCTTCGCCGAAGTTTCCGTGGATTCAGGGTGCCACGGGCAGCTGTCGGCCATAACCCGACGCCGGGAATATTCCGGTATCCTGTCACTCAAATGTTCCCGCTGCCGGCACGCGAAATACCGGTTAATAGTTCACTACGGAGAAATCCCATGAAGAGATTCTTGGCGCTGTACAAAATGGATATGGGAGAAATGCAAAAGATGATGGCGAGTACCAGTGCGGAGGAAAGGAAGAAGAGCATGGGAGAGTGGGCGGCGTGGATGAAGAAGAATATGGCCAGTTTTGCAGACCATGGTGGACCTGCTGGAAAGACAAAGCGGGTCGCGGCAAGCGGTGTAACTGACATCAAAAACGATATCGGTGGTTACTCGATCGTACAAGCAGAATCTTATGAATCGGCTGCGGCCCTCTTCGGTGACAACCCATATCTCACCATGCCTGGGGCTACCGTGGAGGTTATGGAGATTGTGCAAATGCCGGGAACGTGAATGGTTGGAAATCTTGGCGGATTTCGGGATCTATCACTGACGCGTGTGAGGACAGTCGATAGCCGGTCCCTCATCATGACGGGGATAGCGTTCGACATAGCGGGAGAATTTTCATTTTGATTGTTCAGACTTTCCGTAGCGGAGGTGGTGATGCGAATCAATTCGATATTCTCCATGGTGATACTTGCCGGATGGTGGGCGGTTTCGCCGACCCAGGTGTGGGCGGGACTGGTGTTCGGACCTTCCGCACGCACCCAGTTCGAAAGCTACCGTACGAGCGTCGGCGATACCTTCATCGACTTCAACAGCCTGGCGCCGAACACGCATCTCACCAGCCAGTTCAGCGGCTTGGGGGTAACCTTCGCATCCAACATCTATACCAATGGAAATCCATTCGGTCCGGCCCACGTCCATGTCTCGGCGTTTTCTGGCTTTGCCAATACCATCGTTGGCTCTCCGTGTGATGTTGTAGGCTGCCAGGATGACGGCCGCGTGGGGTATCAAATCCTCTTCTCGAGCCCGCAGCGCCGGGCCGGATTGCTGCGGAGATGGAACACGCAAACGCTTACGCAGTTTTACAGTGCGTCCGGTTCGCTTCTCGCCCAGCACGTCAACACGGTCGGCAGCGAGTTCGTAGGGTTCATAGCAGACGGCGCCAATCCCGCAACGAACTGGGTTGCGCGGATACAGATCGATACGGTGGCACCGCCTAACGCCAGGCAGGTCGGCTACTCAGACGATCTTTTCTTCGGCGCCACCCCCACCCCGGATATTATATCCGTCGCCAAGTCCGGCACCGGCTCCGGCTTTGTCAGCAGCAGCCCCGCCGGCATCAACTGCGGTGCCACGTGCAGCGCAAGTTTCTCTACCGGCACGAGCGTAACCCTGACCGCCGCTCCGGCCACGGGCAGCACTTTCGCCGGCTGGAGCGGTGCCTGCACCGGCACGGGAAGCTGCATCGTGAGCATGAATGCGGCAAAGGCGGTCGTGGCCACGTTCAATGTCATTCCCTTTACCGTTGCCACCACCACGGTCATCACGGACACCAGCGCCACCATCGCCACCAGGATCACCTTTAACCAAACCGATGTGGGCAAGCAGGGCTCGGTATTCGTTACCTCCTGGGCGCCGGTCAATGGGCTGGGCGCGCTGGGCATATCGGTCTCCCCGAGCAGCCAGTTGAGCGTCACCAGTACCAGTGACAATCCATACCTCCCTGGTGCGGCGAGCAGTCTTCAAGTGACCCATCAAACGCTGGCTGCGACGGATCCCAATGCGTTTGTGCTGGTCCAGTTGACGGCATCGGGCTGGCAACTGGTGGTGAACGGACAACTGATTCCCTACGCCAGCGGCGTGCTGGGCGATCAGCTTGCCGCGCAGAGCATCCTCAACAACGCGAATCCGACGAACCTCCAGGGTGCCCAGTTCTGCCTGGGTTATGGCACCAGCGCCGCGGAGATGACCGCCGCGGGGAGGATTCAATTGGTCGCAGCCATTCCCGACGACCCGAACGCGACCAGCACGGCCTCCGGGAATTGCCTGGTGTTGAACCCGGCCGCCGGCATCTGGTGGAATCCAGCCGAAGGCGGGCGCGGATTCGTGATCGAGCAGCGGGGAAATGCGCTCTTTATGGGAGTGTTCCTGTATGACGGTTCGGGCCGGTCCACCTGGCACGCGGCAAGCGGTGCGATGAACGGCAATACCTTCAGCGCAGCCCTGAGCACCTACGCGAACGGACAGACGCTCACCGGCCCTTACGTAGCGCCCATCGTGACCGCTAGCGCTGGGAACATCAGCATTACCTTCACCGATGCGTCGCATGGGACGCTCACCTGGCCGGGCGGCACCATTCCGATCCAGCGCTTTGACGTCGTCACCGGTGGAGCGGCCATGACGCCTGCGGCGGGCACCCCCGAGACCGGCATCTGGTGGAACCCGGCCGAGAGC
>Ga0209343_10006666_pt1 | contig 13780 bp, 9 predicted proteins | sample RifCSPlowO2_02_FD_184026 | JGI IMG/M metagenome (GOLD analysis project Ga0209343, IMG submission 184026) | Groundwater microbial communities from Rifle, Colorado - Rifle CSP2_plank lowO2_0.2 (SPAdes) (version 2) | ecosystem: Environmental > Aquatic > Deep subsurface > Groundwater | place: Rifle... | reverse complement strand
GAGCTTCAGGGCCTGCTCTATGTCCACCGCGACCACCCTCGACACGCCCTGCTCCTGCATGGTCACGCCGATCAACTGCTGCGCCATTTCCATGGTGAGCTTGTTGTGGCTGATGAACAGGAACTGGGTCTGCTCGGACATCGTGTTGACCAGGTCGCAGAAACGCTCGGTATTGGCATCGTCCAGCGGCGCATCCACCTCGTCCAGCAGGCAAAATGGCGCCGGGTTCAGCTGAAACATGGAGAATACCAGCGCAATGGCAGTGAGCGCCTTCTCGCCGCCCGAGAGCAGATGAATCGAGGTGTTCTTCTTGCCGGGGGGCCGCGCGATGACCTGCACGCCGCAATCGAGCACGTCCTCTCCGGTCATGTCCAGCCGCGCCTCCCCGCCCCCGAAGAGCACCGGAAAGAGCTGCCCGAAGTGCCCGTTGACCGTGTTGAATGTGCTCTGCAGCAGCTCACGCGTCTCCCGGTCGATGCGGCGGATGGCGGTGTCCAGGATCTCCAGGGCTTCGGTGAGATCGGTCGCCTGGGCATCCAGGAAGTGCTTGCGTTCGCGGCTGGTGGCGAGCTCGTCCAGCGCCGCCATGTTGATCGCGCCCAGCTCGTTTATGGCATTGGTGAGCCGCGTGATCTCGGCTTGCAGGGGCCCCGCCCGCTGCCCCTGCTTGAGCAAGGCAGACAGCTCATTCTCGTCCGCACCCGCTTCTGAGAGCTGCGCGGCGTACTGTTCCAGGTTCAGGCGGGCCGCCTGTTCCTTGAGGCGCAAATCGGCGATGCGCTCACGCAGCGGCCCCAGCCGCTGCTCCCGCTCGAGGCGGGACTCCTCGTGCTGCCTGAGCCGGGTGGCGATTTCGTCCTGCTGCCTGCGGGCGTGCGCCAGCACGCGTTCCCGCTCCGACTGAGCCTCGAGGGCTTGCTGGAGCTCATCGCGCAGGCGCTCCTCGGGCAAGCCTGAGAGCTCCGAGCTCAGCGCGTCCAGGGTCTGTATGGACCGCTTGATTTGCTCAAGTGCAGTATGAAGAGACTCATTTATATCATTGATCTTATTTGAACTTTCTCTATCAAGAAAGCCTGCATCCTGTTCCTCCATCTCGGCCCGCTTGAGCGCCTGGCGCTGTACTTGCAGCGCCGTTTCGGCCTGCCTGAACGCCTCCGAGATGGTTTCCAGCTCCGCGCCGAAAAGCTTCAATTCCTCCTGGACCCGGGCCAGCGCCTCGCCCGCCGCACTGCGTGCCGATTGCTCGGCACGCTGATGGGTGGCGATTTCAGCGAGCTCGGCTTCAATCCGGGCGCTGCGATTGGCATAACGCTCGCGCTCGTCCACCCGGCGCACCTGTTCAAGCTGGCGCTCGTGGTGGCGCTGCCTCAGGGCGGCGCCGGCCGCTCTGAGGGTTACCAGACCCTGCCCCTGCTCATCCAGGCGCGTCTCAATGGCGGCAAGCTCAGATCGCGCAGCCAGTATTTCGGCCTGAAGGCCATGCACTTCAGATTCGAGCGCCTCGATCTCGCGCTGCCGGGCGAGCAGGCCGCTGTCCGCGGGATCGGGCGCGTGGAAGCTGACGCCATAGCGGCTGAACTGGTGCCCTTCCTGATTCACCAGCACCCTCCCCGGCGCCAAACCGAGGCGGGTATCCAGATCCGGGATACCTTCGACGGCATAGCAGCCGTCCAGCCACGCTTCAACGACGCCCCGGAAGCGTTCGTCCAGCACGCTGACCAGGTCCGACAACGGTCGCAATCCCGGCTCTCGCGCCAAGCGGGCCTCGGCGACCGCCGCATAGGCGCTCACCCGGGCAGTGGGAGGATCGTTCAGCAATTGCTGGAGCGCCTCGGCATCGCGCAGCTCCAGCGCGTGCAGGCGTTCCTTCAGCACCGACTCGACTGCCGTTTCCCATCCGGCTTCGACCTTGATGCGCTGCCATAGCCGCGGCGCGGACGAGAGTTGATGGCGGTCCAGCCAATCCTGGATTTTGCGATTCTCGTCCGCCTGTCGCTGGATGTCCTGCAAGGTGAGCAGCTTCGCGTCCAGCCCGGAGAGATCCCGCTCCAGCGACTGGATGCGTTGCTGGGCCGCTGCGCGTTCCTGTTCCACCCGGTCCTGTGCCTGCTCCAGTTGCGCGAGCAGCGTTTGCTGGCGCTGAAGCTCGGCATGGCTCTGCTCCAGTTCTGCTTCGAGCTCCATCATCGCTTGCGCATCCGGGGCTGTGAGCTGAGCCCGCTCGCCCTGCAGCCGCTGTTCGCGGGTTGCGAGCCCCTGCAGGTTGCGCTCGGCGTGAGCAGCATGAGCCTGTTCGAGTTGCAGGGCCTTCTCGCACTGGGCCATCTTGGCCCTGTGCGCCTGAAGCTGTTCCTGCAGCGTGCGGTAGGCCTGCTCGGCTCTAGGCAACCGAGCGGCTTCGGCGGCCACGCGTTCGCGGGCTGCTTCCAGACGTGCCCGCGCATCGGCAAGGCGTGCCTGCCACATGGCCGCCGCGTCGTTGAGCTCTGCGGCCTGGTTCTCGCCCGCCTCGCGCAATTCGCGTCCCTGAGCGAGTTGTGCCTCGATTCGCTGGCGCGTTTCAGTGGCGAAGCGAATTTCCGATTCCAGCCTCGAGACTTCGGCGTTCGCCTGGTAAAGCGCCGCCTGCGCCGCATTGACCGCATCCCCCGCAGCGTAATGCTCAACGCGTGCTTCCTCGAGCTCGCGCTCCACCTCGCGGAGGCTCGCCGTCTGCGCTTCCAGATCTAGCACTGTGCGTTCGACGTCCCGCGCCTGTTTTTCCGCTTCGTTGCGCGCCTCGTTGCGCCGCAGCAAGGCAAGCAGATTCTGTTTCTGCTGCTTTTCTGCAGAAAGCTGCTGGTAAGTCCGCGCGAGCTGCGCCTGCCGGTCCAGCTTTTCTATCTGGACACCCAGCTCCTGGCGGATGTCGTTCACCCGGGCGAGGTTCTCGCGCGTATCGGCCAGCCGGTGCTCGGTTTCGCGCCGCCTTTCCTTGTATTTCGAGATGCCTGCGGCCTCCTCCAGGAAGACGCGCACGTCCTCGGGCTTTGCATCGATCAAGCGCGAGATCATGCCCTGCTCGATGATGCCGTAGGCGCGCGGGCCGAGCCCGGTGCCCAGGAAAATGTCCTGCACGTCGCGCCGGCGCACGTGGGTGTTGTTGATGAAGTAGGCCGACTCTCCGTCCCGCTGCAGCACCCGCTTCACCGATATCTCGGCGTACTGCGACCACGCTCCGGTCGCCTTGCCCAGACTGTTGTCGAAGGCGAGCTCCACGCTGCAGCGCGCCACGGGGTCGCGAAGGCTCGAGCCGTTGAATATGACGTCCTGCATCGAGTCGCCCCGCAAAGCGGAGGCCCGTGACTCGCCCAGCACCCAGCGCACGGCGTCAATGATGTTCGATTTGCCGCAACCATTCGGGCCCACCACGCCGACCAGACCGCCGGGAATGCTGATGGAAGTCGGATCGACGAAGGATTTGAACCCGGCGAGCTTGATATCAGTCAGGCGCATTTTTGAAAAAGAAAACCGCCTGCGGCCCTAGCGGCGTCGCGGCGGAGTTGTTCTGGAGATTGCGAAGTTCAACGGCAATATAATACCAAGGTTTTCTTCCTCCTCCACCGGCAGTTGCGCGGTTTCCGACCAATGCCCTCCAGACCCAGCAACGCGCTCGAGACCTTCCCCAATCCCAGCCCCGAGCGCGACTACGTGATCCACATGCGTATTCCGGAGTTTACGTGCCTGTGTCCGAAAACGGGGCAGCCGGATTTCGCCACGTTGATCCTGGACTATGTGGCCGACCGCAAATGTGTGGAGCTGAAGAGCCTCAAGCTCTATATCTGGTCTTATCGCGATCGCGGCGCGTTCCACGAAGCGGTCACCAACCAGATTCTCGATGATCTTGTCAAGGAACTGGCACCGCGGTATGCGCGCCTGATCGCGCGTTTTTACGTGCGGGGTGGAATATTCACGACCGTCATCGCCGAGCACCGCAAGCGCGGCTGGAAGCCGGCCAGCCCCTTGCCGCTACCCGTTGTGCCGCAGGAGCCGAGCTCATAGGGGCACGGGCTCGCCGGCTGCCGCAGGCTCTTCGTATAATGTCGCGCCTTTTGCCATGAAAGCTTCGAGCGCCCCTTGAACCAGTACCTGACCCGTCTGCAGCCCTATCCTTTCGAGAAGCTGCGGGCGCTTTACGAGCCGGTCCGGCCGGCATCCGCTTACAGTCCCATTGCGCTGCACATCGGCGAGCCCAAGCATCCCACACCGGACTTCATCAAACAGGCCCTCACCCAGTCGCTCTCATCGCTTTCGCAGTACCCCGCCACGGCGGGCACCGCCGAGTTGCGCCAGGCCATCGCGCGTTGGCTGTGCCGGCGCTACGGCCTGCCTGCCATCGACCCAGGGGCGCAGGTGCTGCCTGTCAACGGTACGCGGGAAGCACTGTTCGCGATCGCTCAGTTGATCATCGACCAGCGGCGCGCTCAACCACTCGTGGTGTGCCCCAACCCGTTCTACCAGATCTACGAGGGCGCCGCGCTGCTCGCCGGCGCCACGCCCTATTTCGTCAATGCGACGAGCGCCAGCGGTTTTGCCGGGGACTTTGGCGCCATTCCCGAATCGGTATGGCAGCGGGTGCAGCTGCTCTACGCATGCTCGCCTGCCAATCCCAGCGGGCGCGTCATGACGCTTGAAGAATGGAGGCTGCTCTTTGAGCTCTCCGACCGGTACGGCTTCGTCATTGCTTCCGACGAGTGCTATTCGGAGCTTTACCTCGACGAGTCCAGGCCGCCGCTCGGGTCGCTCGAGGCGGCGCACAGGCTCGGCCGGGGCGATTTTTCCAGGCTGGTCATGTTCTCCAGCTTGTCCAAGCGCTCCAATGTTCCCGGCATGCGATCCGGCTTCGTGGCGGGGGACGCTTCCGTGCTCAAATCGTTTCTTCTCTACCGCACCTATCACGGCGGCGCCATGAGCCCGCCGGTGCAGACCGCCTCGGTCGCCGCGTGGAACGATGAGGAGCACGTACGCGAAAACCGCCGTCTATACGCCGCGAAGTTCCGCGAAGTCGCGCCGTTGATTGGCGCACCCCTGCAGGTTTCGCTTCCGGAAGGCGGATTCTATCTGTGGGTCGGGACGCCGGTCGACGACACCACGTTCGCCCGCGACCTGTACGCTGCCTATAATGTTTCGGTGCTGCCCGGCAGCTTTCTTGCCCGGGACGCGCACGGGGAAAATCCCGGCCGCAACCATGTGCGACTGGCGCTGGTGGCGCCGCTCGCCGAATGTCTGGAGGCGGCGCGCCGCCTGTGCGACTTCACCAGGAAAATGCACACACCATGACATCACTGCGCGAGACGATTGAAAAGGCCTGGGAAGAGCGCTCCGCGCTCCAGCCCGGAACGGCCCCCGCGAGGGTAGGAAAAGCGGTCGAAGAAGTCATCGGCGAGCTGGATCGGGGGAGGCTTCGCGTCGCCGAGAAAATCGGCGGGCGCTGGACCACGCAGGAATGGGTGAAAAAAGCCGTGCTGCTGTCCTTTCGCCTGGAGGAAAACCGGGTGATGCAGGCCGGAGACTTGCGTTTCTTCGACAAGGTCCCGACCAAGTTCGCTTCGTACGATCGTGAACATTTCTCGCGCGGCGGATTCCGCGTGGTGCCCCCTGCTGTGGCACGGCGCGGTTCGTACATAGGCAAGAACGTCGTTCTCATGCCTTCGTACGTCAACATAGGAGCCTATGTCGACGAAGGGACAATGGTCGACACCTGGGCCACGGTCGGGTCGTGCGCGCAGATCGGGAAAAACGTTCACCTCTCGGGCGGCGTAGGCATCGGCGGCGTTCTGGAGCCTGTCCAGGCCATCCCGACCATCATCGAGGACAACTGCTTCATCGGCGCCCGCTCGGAAATCGTCGAAGGCGTGGTGGTCGAAGAGAATGCCGTCATATCCATGGGCGTCTACATCGGCGCGAGCACCCGCATCTACAATCGCGCCACCGGGCAGACGCTCTATGGGCGCGTGCCCGCGGGTTCGGTCGTCGTGCCGGGGTCGCTGCCCTCTGGCGACGGAAAATACAGCCTATACTGTGCCGTCATCGTCAAGCAGGTGGACGCGCAGACCCGCGCCAAGACCGCGATCAACGAGCTGCTGCGGGGCGACTGACCGAGCCGCGACGGCGCACGGCAGCAGGAGGGAGCAGCGATGTCGGCAATGAAACGATTGTTCCAGTTGATGGCCGAGAAGAAGGCTTCGGACATCTTCCTTTCGGTGGGAGCGCCGATCAACATCAAGATCAACGGCGTGGCGATGCCCATCAACCAGCAGGTGATGGACCCCGGCACCATCGTGACGCTGCTCTACGAGGTGCTCAACGAAAAGCAGAAGAAGGAATACGAAGACACGCTGGAGCTGAACACGGCCTACACCATCCCCGGCACGGGCAGCTTCCGCATCAGCGCCTTCCGGCAGAAAGGCGGTCCGGCCGTCGTGGTGCGCTACATTCCCGGCACCATTCCGCCTTTCGACACGCTCGCGCTTCCCGCGGTGCTCAAGGAGGTCATCATGGAGAAGCGCGGCCTCATTCTCATGGTGGGTGCCACCGGCTCGGGAAAGTCCACGACGCTCGCGGCGATGCTCGACTACCGCAACGAGCAGAAGTCGGGCCACATTCTGACCATCGAGGACCCGGTCGAGTTCATCTTCCAGAACAAGAAATGCATCGTCAATCAGCGCGAGGTGGGCGCGGACACCCTGGATTTCCGCGTCGCGCTGAAGAATGCCTTGCGCCAGGCGCCGGACTGCATCCTCATCGGGGAAGTGCGCGACAAGGACACGATGACCGCCGCCATCCAGTATGCGCAGTCGGGTCACCTTTGCCTGGCGACGCTGCACGCCAACAACAGCTACCACGCGATGAACCGCATCATCAGCTTCTACCCTCTGGAGAACCGGCCTGCGCTGCTCGAGGATCTGTCGGCAACGCTGCGCTCGGTAATATCGCAGCGGCTGATCCGCAACACCAAGGGCAGCCGTTCAGCCGCCGTAGAGGTTCTGCTGGCGACGCGCCACATCGCCGAGCTCATCAGCAAGGGCGAGATCGGGGAGATCAAGGAGGCCATGGAAAGGAGCCTCTCGCCCGGATCCCAGACCTTCGAACAGATGTTCTTCAACATGCTGCAGCAAGGACTGATCACCCAGGAGGAGGCGCTCGCGAACTGCGATTCACCCACCAACCTGCTGTGGCTGATCAATAACACTGAAGCCGGCGGCGCGCTCAAGCAGTCGCAGGCCAAGAAGGAAAAAGGCGAGCCGCACCCATCCGCGCCTCCGAACGGCGGCGAGGCTTCGTTCGCCGACATCAAGCTCGATCTGTCCGAGGCATAGCTCGCGGAACCCCGGTGTGAGCCTGGCATCGCAACAGGCCGATACGCTGGCGCTGGCGAAGCAGCTCATCGCGCTGCGCTCGGTGACGCCCCAGGACGGAGGCTGCCAGGACCTGCTCGAACGCCGGCTCGCCGCCTGCGGCTTCTCGGTGGAGCGCATGCCGCGCGGCAGCGTTCTGAACCTGTGGGCAAAGCGCGGTTCGGGTTCGCCGCATCTGTGTTTTGCCGGCCACACCGACGTGGTGCCTCCCGGGCCACTGAACCAGTGGCTGCATGATCCCTTCTCGCCCTTCGAGCGCGACGGACGGCTGTACGGCCGGGGCGCGGCCGACATGAAGACGTCCGTGGCGGCCTTTGTCGTCGCCGCCGAGCGTTTCGTCGCGGCCCATCCCGGGCATCCCGGGGCCCTATCGTTCCTGTTCACCTCGGACGAGGAAGGCGACGCGGTGGACGGCACGGTGCGGGTGGTGGAAGCGCTGGCCGGGCGCGGCGAAAAACTCGATTACTGCGTGATCGGAGAGCCGACCTGCGAACAGCGCCTCGGCGATACGCTGAAGAACGGCCGGCGCGGCTCGTTGTCCGCGACGCTGCGCGTCAAGGGCGTTCAGGGACACGTCGCTTATCCGCACCTGGCTCGAAATCCGGTCCACGAGGCGGCCCCTGCCCTGGCCGAGCTCGCCTCCATCGAATGGGACAAGGGAAACGAACATTTCCCGCCTACCACCTGGCAGGTATCGAACCTGCGCGCTGGCACCGGAGCGCCCAACGTGATCCCGGGGGAGCTGAGCGTGCTGTTCAATTTCCGGTTTTCCACAGCCAGCACGGTCGAAGAGCTCGAGCGCCGCGTGCAGGGGGTGCTCGATGCTCACGGGCTGGATTACGAGATCCAGTGGACCGTGAGCGCGCTGCCTTACCTGACGGCCGCCGGAGCGCTCCTCGAAGCGGCGCGCGCGGCCATCAGGGAGGTGGTCGGCATCGATCCGCAGGTGAGCACGTCGGGGGGGACGTCCGATGGACGCTTCATAGCCGCGATCGCTCCCGAGGTGGTCGAATTCGGCCCTCTGAACGACTCCATCCACAAGCTGAACGAATACATTCCGCTCGCGGACATCGAGCCGCTCACCCGCATCTACGGGCGGCTGCTGGAGAAGCTGCTGCTGGGCGGCTGAAGGTGCGCGCTGGAGCGAGCGTACCTACCCGCGATCGTCTTCGCGACTGGATCGCCTATGCGTCCCGCCGCCTTGCCGCCGAGCATCTCGCTTTCGGTCACGGCACCCTGGACGCGCGCGAAGAAGCGGTCTGGCTGCTCGCTCATGTGCTGCGCTTGCCTTTCGAAAAACTCGATGCGGCGCTGGAGCGGGAACTGACCGCTGCGGAGAAGCGCGCAGCGCTGCGACTCATCGAGGCGAGGATCAGCACGCGCAAGCCCCTGGCGTATCTGCTTCGCGAGGCGTGGTTGCGCGGCCGCAGGTTCTACGTCGATGAGCGGGTGATCGTGCCCCGCTCCTTCATCGCAGAGCTGTTGCCGGACGGCCTGGAACCGTGGGGTGTGCGCGCCGGATCGGTGAAGCGGGTGCTCGACATGTGCACCGGCTCGGGCTGCCTCGCGATCCTCGCCGCGCAGGCTTACCCGCGGGCCCGAGTCACAGGGGTAGACATTTCCAAAAGCGCTTTGGCCGTCGCACGGAAAAACGTCGCCCTTTACCGCCTCGGCAGGCGCATCGCACTGGTACAAAGCGATCTGTTCTCGAACGTCGAGCCGAAGACGTTCGATCTCATTCTTGCGAATCCTCCCTATGTCGCCGCAGGCGCCATGCGGCGCCTCCCGGTGGAGTACAGGCATGAGCCGCGGATCGCCCTCGCGGGTGGTGAAGACGGCCTGGAGGCCGTCGACGTCCTTTTGAGGCAGGCAGCGCGCTTCCTCCTTACGGAAGGGCTCCTGGTTGTTGAAATCGGCCACAACCGGCGCAGCCTGGAACGCAAATACCCCACTTTTCCATTCACTTGGCTGTCCACCACCACCGCCGGCGACGACATGGTTTTTCTTATGACCCGCGAAGAACTCGAGGCAGCGGCGACAAACCGCCGAGCTACTCGCTCTTGCCCTCGTTTGATGCAGCATAAGACCTCCGGATGAGGTCTTCAAACTCCTGCTCGAACGCACCTAAAGCCTTGAGAACCGCCCGGGTCCGCTCCTGCATAGCCGGTTCACGAGCCACCCCTCTCAGCTGCGGAGCGGGCTTGTAGATGGCCGCGTGCTCGACTTCCCAAAATAGCCCGGTCAGCATGGGAACGATCTGGTACTCGCCGCGGATTCTGTCGCTCGCTCCGCAGTAACCGTGATACTTCAGGGCCAGCGGAGCATCGCTTGCTTCCGAGTCACGGATGTGATCTGCTTCCCAATGCGAGAACTCTCGACGCAGGGCCAGGTCAATCTGTTCGAGGTGGCTGCGCGGAAACACGAGAAGCCGAACTCCGGCCAAGTCCCTCAAGTTGGTAAGCGTATATTCGTCGGGGTGTTCTCTGTCGAATGTCGCACCCTCCTGCCGTCTACGGAGCGAGTCGAGGGCGCTCTCGCATTCCTTGACTCGAGACCTGATGACGATGCGCTCATATTGGTCCAACCCGAGCGAGATTGGCATGATCTTGAACCGAGCTCGTGCCTCCAGTTCTTCGAGGACTCGCCGAATGTCCGGAAGCAATTCGAAATACTCTTCGCGCAACCGGTCTTCGATAGTCCTGTTCGCCATCACCCCAGAATTTCTTCGAGTTCTTCTTGGACCGCCTTAGACGGCTCCGCGTTAAAGTAAAAGCGCCATGCCTGACCGCCCGGATCTTCATCTATGCGCGTCCGAAGATCGTCCTCACTGTTGTCTTCCACGAACTCAAGACTGAAGACCTTCTTTGCTTTTCGGTTCACGTAGACTTCGCGATCGAAGTTATAGACATATCCCGCGTTCTGCAATATCTGCCGTTTCGCAAGGAGATTTGTCATTGGATCTCACCTCGTCTGGTCTAGAGCCATTCATTGTAACGGATGAGAAAGTTTACTCCGCCGCCAGCCGATAGCCCACCCCGACCTCGGTGAGCAAAAAGCGCGGCCTGGCGGGATCCGCCTCGAGCTTCTGGCGCAGGCAGGCCATGTAGATGCGCAGGTAATGGGTGTGCTCGACGTGCGAGGGTCCCCACACCTCCTTCAGCAGCTGCCGGTGCGTGAGCACCTTGCCCGCGTGTTTCACCAGGGTGACGAGCAGCCGGTACTCGATCGGGGTGAGATGGATCTCCGTGCCGTCCAGCAGCACCCGCCGCTGCGCCAAATCCACCCGGAGACCCGCCAGTGTGAAAAGACCCTGCGCATCCTGCGGCGCCCCCGCCCTGGCATGGCGCAGCGCGACGCGTATGCGCGCCAGCAGCTCACCGAGCCCGAAGGGCTTGGTGAGATAGTCGTCGGCGCCTGCGTCGAGCGCGGCGACCTTGTCGCCTTCACCGGTGCGCGCCGAGAGCACCAGCACCGGCATGGAAGTCCATTCGCGCACCCGCTTGACGACGTCGACGCCGTCCATGTCGGGCAGACCGAGGTCGAGGATCACGAGGTCGGGCTTGCGCGTCGCCGCTTCGATCAGTCCAAGCTTGCCGCTGTCCGCCTCGTGCGTCTCGAAACCGTGCGACTGCAGGCCGGTCTTGAGGAAGCGGCGGATCTGGGGATCGTCCTCGATGATGACGATGGTGGCCGGCTCGGTCATGGAGTTCTTGTTTCGGGGGCCTTGACGTCGCCGATCTGTTCGCGGGCTTTCGGCTCGGCCGACTCCGGTTCGATGGTGGGCGGTGTCTCGTCCAGCGGCAGCGTGAATCGGAATATCGCGCCCCCGCCCGGCCGGTTGTCGGCCCAGATTTCGCCACCGTGCGCCTCCACGGCCGCGCGGCAGATAGCGAGACCCAGCCCCACGCCGCTTTGGGCGCGCTCGGGCGAGGCCCGGTAGAACTTGTCGAACAACCGTTCTTCGAGCCCTGGAGAAATGCCGGGACCGCGATCGGCGACGTACATCGTCACCTTGGTGAGCGACGCCCCGGCGCCGATCTCGAGCGGCGTGCCGGCAGGCGCGTACTTGAGCGCGTTCTCGATCAGGTTCACCAGCACCTGCTCTATCATCACGGCATCCACCTTCACCATAGGCAGATCACGTGCCAGTTTTATATCGATCTTCCTGCCTTCCAGCCGCGCGTGCAATCGCGTCAGGACGCTCCCGACCAGTTCTTCGAGCGGATACCAGTCGCGGTTGAGCCGCAGCGCGCCCTTGTCCAGCCGCGCCATGTCCAGGATATTGGTGGAAAGCGTCGCCATCCTCTGCGCTTCCTCGTAGATGGTCTTGGCGAGCTCCTGCCGCACCGGCGCATCCAGCCGCCCTTTATCCTCGGCCAGTGTGCTCGCGGCACCCACGATGGAGGCGAGCGGCGTGCGCAGATCGTGCGAGATCCCTGACAGCAGCGAATTGCGCAGGCTTTCGGTTTCCGCATTCACTTGCGCGACCTGCGCCTCCTCTGCCAGACGCAAGCGTTCGATCGCGAGCGCCGTCTGGTTGATGAAAGTCTCCAACAGCCGCTGCTGCTCGGGCAGGTACACGCGGCGCAGGTTCACAGGGAGGATAGCCAGCACGCCCAAAGTGCCGGTCGTGCTGGCGAGCGGCATGTAAATGGCCTGCGCGCCGGCAAGCGTGTTGGTGCCGCGCCCCGCCACCTGTGCGTTGTCGTACACCCACTGCGCCACGGCGAGATCGGCCCCGCGGAGCGAGTACGGGCCGCCCTCCTCGCGCGGGTAGACGATGCGGCCGTTCTCGTCGGGGAAAAGTACGACGTTCCGGCTGTCGAACTCGATGCCGATATGCTTCACCGCCGCACGCACCGCTTCCTCCGTGGTGCGGCATCTCGACAGGTCACGGCTCAATTCATAGAGGCTCGCCGCGCGTTTTTCCCGGTAGCCGGCGATCTTCGCCTGGGTGCGCAGGTTCGCGGCGAGATTGCTTATTACGAGGCCCACCAGGAGCATGACCGCAAAGGTGGTGATGTACTTGACGTCCGATACTGCGAAGGTAAGGCCTGGCGGAATGAAGAAGAAATCGAAAGCCGCTACCGAGAGCACCGAGGCGAGGATGGAAGGGCCGCGCCCGTAGCGGCTGGCTACCAGCACCACCCCGAGCAGGTAGATCATCACCAGGTTCAGCAGTTCGATGGCGCCCGAGCCAAAGACACCCACCACAGTGCACAGGGCGGGAACGGCCGCCGCAATCGCGTAGCCCGGCCAACGTGACTTGGCGCTTGGCGCGTCCGCTTCGGACAGCCCGAGGTAGGCGCGCCGTAGCAGCGGCTCCTCGAGGCTCGAACCTTCGCGCCTGGCTGCGTTTTCCGTCTGCGCCAGGAGAAACACGTCGATGTCCTGCACCTCGTGCACCAGCGTGTCCACCACCGAGCCCAGGAGCCAGCGCTTCCAGCCCTTGCGCCGGGGGCGGCCGAGGATGATCTTGGTGATGTTGTGCTCGTGCGCATATTCGAGTATTGCCGCGCTCATCTGTTGCGCCGAGAGGGTCGCGCTGCGCGCTCCCAGCTGCTCGGCGAAGCGCAAGTTGCCCAGGATGGCGTCCCGCTCAGCCGCGGGCAGCCGCTGCAGCGCTGGCGTTTCGACGTAGGCGACGGTCCAATCCGCGTGCAGCTCGGTGGCGAGGCGCCGCCCGGCGCGGACCAGCCGCTCGGCCATCGTCCCCGGCCCGATGCACACCAGGATGCGCTCGCTTGCCTGCCACACCTTGCGGATGGCATGATCGTCGCGGTAACTACGCATCTGCTCGTTGACGCGCTCCGCGGTGCGGCGCAGCGACAGCTCGCGCAGCGCGATCAGGTTCCCCTTGCGGAAGAAATTCTCCAGTGCCGCCGGCGCCTGCTGCGGCACGTACACCTTGCCTTCGTGCAGCCGCTCGATCAGCTCACCGGGGGGCAGGTCCACGAGCTCGATTTCGCTCGCCTGGTCGAAAACCGTATCCGGAACTGTTTCCTGTACCTGTATGCCCGTGATTCCGGTGACCACGTCGTTCAAGCTTTCCAAGTGCTGGACGTTGAGGGCGGTGTAAACGTCGATGCCGGCGTCGAGCAGCTCCTCGACGTCGTTCCAGCGTTTCGGATGGCGCGAACCTTCGACGTTGGTGTGCGCGAGGTCGTCCACCACGACGATGGCGGGACGGCGCTTGAGCGCCGCGTCGAGATCGAATTCGCGAAGCACGGCGCCGCGGTATTCGACGAGCTTGGGAGGGAGGGCTTCCAGACCTTCGAGCAGCGCCGCGGTTTCCGCGCGCCCGTGCGTTTCCACGATGCCAATGACGACGTCCACGCCCTCGGCGCGCTTTTCCCTGGCTGCAAGCAGCGTCGAATAGATCT
>Ga0209343_10006660_pt1 | contig 13788 bp, 6 predicted proteins | sample RifCSPlowO2_02_FD_184026 | JGI IMG/M metagenome (GOLD analysis project Ga0209343, IMG submission 184026) | Groundwater microbial communities from Rifle, Colorado - Rifle CSP2_plank lowO2_0.2 (SPAdes) (version 2) | ecosystem: Environmental > Aquatic > Deep subsurface > Groundwater | place: Rifle... | reverse complement strand
TCGGCCAGCGCGAGCGGCGGCTTGTTGCCCCTGACCGTGACCGTGACGGTGGCAGCCGGGCTGAGCAGCCCCAGGCTATCCTGCGCCCGGTAAGTGAAGGTCGTCTGGCCGGTGAAATCCGCCGGCGGGGTGAAACTGAAGCTGCCGTTGGCGTTGCCTGCCAGTGTGCCGACCGGGGGCGTGCTGAAGTTCGCGGCGGTGAGCGTGTCGCCGGCATCGAGGTCGCGGTCGTTGCCGAGCAAGCCCGGTGCGGCCACGTTCAACGTGCCGCCCTTGATCATGATGTATGCGTCGTTCTTCGCCACCGGCGCACTGTTCACGCCGGCCACCTCGATGCTGAAGGTCTGCGTCGTGAACAGGCCGTCCGGATCGGTCACCCGCACCGTCACATGCTGCATTCCCACCTGTGCTTTGGTCGGCTTCCAGACTATCCTGGCGGCAGTATCGAACACCGGGTTGAACTTCATGCCGGCCGGCGCACTGTCCAGCGTGAAGGTGAGCGGCCCGCCATCGGGATCGCTGGCCGCGACCCGGTAGGCGTAGCTTAGCCCCTGGGTGGCGGTGAGCACCGGCGTCGTGGTGATCACCGGCGCAGTGCCGCCCCCCATCCCCCCGCAACCCTCGCCCACGCACAGCGGACGCATCATCTCGTTATCCTCGTGCGACAGGATATGACAGTGCCAGACGTAGAGCCCGGGAAGGTCGAACTTGACCTTGATGCGGGTGATGCCCGGATTTTCGCCCTCGTCGCCGGGATAGGCGATGACGGTATCCTTGAACCCGGTTTCCCAAGGCTCTGGATTGGTGACCTCTCCCATGAATTCCCGGTTGATGACCTCGAACTGCACCTGATGCAAGTGGATGGGATGGGCATCTGCGGTGTAGTTGTACAGCTCCCATATCTCGGTCTGACCCACCATGGGGTTTTCGGTGACCGCCTGCATCCAGGGATAGGGCACGGGCGCGCCGTTTTCCAAGATGCCCAGTTCGGCCTTGGCGGGGCCGAACATGTCGGAGCCGGGCATGCCTGCGGGAACCGCAACCAGATTGCCCTGCTCGTCCAGCACCGGATCGCCAGTCTCGTCGACGGGGATGTGGACGGTCCCGGACATCAGCTCGTTGAGCGACAGTTGGCGGATCATGGGCATACCCTCGATCGGCGTGATGATGGGCAGCATGAGTGCTGTCGGCGGGGTGCTGTCGTCGGTGCCCGTAGCCGGCACCACGCGGAACTGCATCACCTGTCCGGTGGTGTCGGCGTCGGCCGGAGCGAAATCGACCTCCGGCTCGCCGCCGCCAAAGGGCTCATCGGGGCCGACGTTCTGCAGCACGAGCTGCGTACCCTCGGGCAGGCCGGTGAAGTCGATGACGACATCCGCGCGCTCCGCCGGAGCGATGAGCAGCCGCCCCAGTTCAACCGGCGCGGACAGGAAACCGCCGTCGTTGCCGATCTGCCAGAACGACTGGCCGTTGCTCAGCTTGAGCATGAAGAAGCGCGAGTCGCTCGCGTTCAGGATGCGGAAGCGGTAACGGCGCTGTTCCACGTTGAGGTAGGGCCAGGTCTTGCCGTTGACCACCATGGTGTTGCCGAAAAACTCCGGATTCCAGATGGGCGCGATGTCGCTGGCTTCGCCGGCGAACGAGTCCGGTACCAGGGGGATCTGCAACTGCGCCGGGGCAAGGCCCTCGAAAAAGGCGCGGTCGCCCGGATAGAACAGCGAGCCGTCGGCGTTGAACGAACGGTCCTGGACGACCAAGGGGATCTCGTAAGCGCCGGAAGGAAGGTTCGTCAGATCATCGGGGCCGCCGCGCAGCAGGTAGAAACCGGCGGGGCCGGCATACACGTTGGCGCGGGTCATGCCCATGGAGTGATCGTGAAACCACAGCGTGGCCGCGCGCTGGTCGTTGGGGTACTGGTACACCGCAGTGCCCGGTTCCCAGACCTGGCCGTTGGCCGCTTCGGCCTCGCCCTTGAACTGGTTGTATTTCGATCCGACGCGTGCGTAGCCGTCCGGCATATTGACCGCGGCCGGCAGGAACCAGGCTTCGGGATAGCCGTCGCTTTCCTGCGTCACATGCGCGCCATGCAGGTGCGGCACCATGGGCACCGGCCCGGTGTAGGGCGCGGCATCCATGCCCATCGTGTCGCCGCCCATGGGCGGATTGGCCCAGTGCAGGGTCTGGTCAATGGGCAGGAGGTGCGGCAGGTATTCGCCGTTGGCGTTCTTCAGATCGTTGATCCATTTGACGCGTACCGGCTTGCTGTAACTGGCCTCGATGGTGCGGGCCGGATAGCTGAAGCTCGCCGGATCGGTGACCGAGCCATAACCCCAGACCGTGGTCATCAGGCCCGGCACCACTTCCTGCTGGAACTGGCGCACGGCGATTTCGTAATAATCCAGGCTCGCATTTTGTTGCGGTGTTTCCGGCATCGCCTCCGGCACAGTGAGAGGACGGGCATACTTTTCGATCTGGGCCGGATCCAGTGTGCCGCCCGGTAGCGGCTCGGCGCTGGTGGTGCCGGCAAAGGCCAGCGTGAGTGCGGACACAAACAATGTAGAAAACGCTCGCCTCATGGCTTCTCCTTTCGTTTCATGGTTTCGTTTCATGGTTTCTCCTTTGTAGTCTCGTTCGCGGTCATTTCCAGCAGTCAAATTATTGTCAGCGGCCAGCAGATGACCATAAAGCTATCACCCCAAACTTCCGGCAAAAACCACTCCATTGCGGCGCGGCGACCGTACGCGCGGTGCGCCGCTGCCCGCAGCGGCTAATTCATTGCCAGCGCCACGGTCTGCACCACCCCGCTCGGCGAGGTAGCCCTGAGCATGGTCGTGCCTGCGGGCAAAGCCATAATTGCGTCCAGACTCCAGTTGCCGATGGCATCGGCAACCACACCGCCGGCAGTGCCGAGCACCTGCCCGTCCGAGCCGAGGAAGGCCAGCTGAACCACCTGGTTTGCCGCCGGGGAAATAGTGCCATCGGCCCGCAGGCGGTTCTTGCTCGTCACGTATTCGGAACGGGTGAAGCTGATAGTCTCGGCCAGGATGCTGACCCGCACGTAAACCGCTTTCGATGTTGCCGGCGTGCTGTAGGTGTCCCTGACCCGGTACATGAACTCATCGATGCCGGTGAAATTTAGCCCCGGCGTGTATGAGATCGTGCCGTCCGCATTGACTACCGCCGTGCCCCCGTTGTTGGGCCGGTAGGCTGCCGGGATGAACACGCTCGCCGGGTCGATGCGGTTGGATGGATCCCTCACGGTGTCAGGATCGCTGTCGTTGGCCAGCACATTGATCAGCAGCGGCGTGTTGGCAGCCGTGCTGACCGTGTCGGCCAGCGCGAGCGGCGGCTTGTTGCCCCTGACCGTGACCGTGACGGTGGCAGCCGGGCTGAGCAGCCCCAGGCTATCCTGCGCCCGGTAAGTGAAGCTCGTCGGGCCGGTGAAATCCGGCGGCGGGGTGAAACTGAAGCTGCCGTTGGCGTTGCCTGCCAGCGTGCCGACCGGCGGCGTGCTGAAGTTCGCGGCGGTGAGCGTGTCGCCGGCATCGGGGTCGCGGTCGTTGCCGAGCAAGCCCGGTGCGGCCACGTTCAACGTGCCGCCCTTGATCATGATGTATGCGTTGTTTTTCGCCACCGGCGCACTGTTCACGTCGGCCACCTCGATGCTGAAGGTCTGCGTCGTGAACATGCCGTCCGTATCGGTCGCCCGCACCGTCACATGCTGCGTTCCCGTCTGTGCGTTGGTCGGCCTCCAGACTATCCTGGCGGCAGTATCGAACACCGGGTTGAACTTCATGCCGGCCGGCGCACTGTCCAGCGTGAAGGTGAGCGGCCCGCCATCGGGGTCGCTGGCCATCACCCGGTAGGCGTAGGTTAGCCCCTGGGTGGCGGTGAGCACCGGCGTCGTGGTGATGGTCGGCGCGGCAGCGCCTTCCGGCGCCACACTCACGCTGACGGTGGCAGCGCTGGCCGAGGTGCCGCCCGCGTTCGTCGCCGTGTAGGTGAAGCTGTCCTGGCCGGTGAAGGTGGCATCCGGCGGCGTGTAGTCCACCATGCCGTTCTCAGGGACGTTGGCGACGACGCTGCCGTGGGCGGGCGGGTTCACTATCGTCACGGTGCAGGGCGTAACCGTCGTGCAGTTGGCGTCGTTGGCGGTCAGGTCGATCCCCAACACCGTGCCCTGGATCGTCACGGCCGCATCGTCGGCCGGAACCGGTGCGGCTGGCACCGGCGCGGCACCCACCGTGATGTTCACGGTGGCGATGCCCGACAACTGGCCGACCACATTGTCCTGCGCGCGATAGGTGAAGCTGTCGCCGCCCACATAATCCTCCGCCGGCTCATAGTCCACCGTCCCGTCCGGGTTGGCTTCGACCGTTCCGTGCGCGGGTGCGGTGAGCGAGGCAACCGTGCAGCCGCCGACGCAGGTGTCGTTGGCCAGCACGGGGATTTTCACTTTTTCGTCCCCGGTTGTGATTGCCGCATCATCGTGCGCCACCGGCGCGGCGGTCGTCGTCAGGAAATCGGTCTGCTTGCCGGTCTTGTAGGTCGGCACATCGGTGGTGTTGGTGTCGACGTAACTCACACCGTCCCAGCTAGGATACGGCGTGCGGATCGGCACCGTCTGGCCGGGGTTCTGGCTGTCCCAGCGCAGCAGCATGGCGTGATCCTCATGCTGGGTGTTGTGGCAATGCTCGACGTAGGTGCCGAGGAAATCGCGCACGCGGATCGCCACGTCCACGCTTTTGCCGCTGTTGGGTGGCCCGACGCGGTACATGTCCTTGCGCGCGCCCTTCTCCCACATCGGCGGCGCCACGCCGTCGCGCTGCAATATCTGGCCTTCCTCGAAGTGGATGTGCACCGGGTGCGCCCAGCCGTTGCCGCCGTTCACGATGTGCCAGATTTCGACGCTGCCCTTTTCCGGGGCGGCCGTGATGCGGTCGAACACGTTATGGACGCTGGTCGCGTTGTAGGCATTGCCGCCGTCGGTCTTGATGGTCCAGGGCTCCACGTCGCCGCCACGGGTGAACTCGAAGGTGCGCTCTTTGGCGTTGGCCAGTTCTTCCTTGGTGAAGCCGGGCAGCGGCACCATCTTCTTCTTGCCCTCGACATAATCGGCCGGTCTCATGCTCAGATCCACGCCGCTGTACGGTTGCACGCGGAATTCCATGAACTTGCCGACCAGCGGATCGCAGAACGCGGGGCAGCCGAGCGCCGTGTAGGCGCCGCTCAGCACGTCGGCCAGCGGCACTTCACGATTCGGCTTCTTGCCTCCCTGGTGCTCGAGCAGGTTGACGAAATAGAGCTTGGCGCCCGGCGCGACCTGGCTGAAGTCCACGATGATGTCATAGCGCTCGGCAATGCCCTGCTCCGGCAGCCCCTCGGGCGACTGCACATTGGGGAACGGCACCGCGTGCTCCATGATGTTGCCGTCGTTGCCGATCATGTGGAACGGCACCTGGTTGCCGGCCTCGTCCACCAGCGCGATTTTCCAGTAACGCGACACGCTGCCGTTCAGGATGCGGAAACGGTACTGGCGCGCGCGCACGTCGAGATAGGGTTTGTACAAAAAGTTGACGGTCGCCACGTCGCCGAGGAAACCGTCGGTGTTGAAGGTGTTATACCAGAGCTGGCCCGATGCATCGAAGGCCTTGTCCGCCACCACCAAATTCACGTCGTAATCGCGGTTACCCCAGTCCAGCCCGGAACCGCTGGGGAAACACAGGTTGACGTTTTTCGGGTTAACGTCGGTCGGGTCGGCATAGTTGCAGCCGTAGCCGGGTCTGTCATTACCGGCGGCTTCCTCCGCATTCGCCGGTTCGCGGCCGCGATCGAGCGCGCTGTAGTAGTTCATCATCACGGCATTGCCCTTGTACACGTTCTGCGCGGTGTAATCGACCATATGGTCGTGGAACCAGTGGGTGCTCATGGTCTCGCGCCAGTCGCCGGGAATCTTGGTGATGCCGCCATCGCCGTCCGGGGCGCCGGCCTTCGGGTTCGACGCGTCCGTGTTGATGGTGTCGTGGCCGGCCAGCACCATGGGCCAGCGGTAGTCGTAATACTGGCCGGGGAAGAAGAACGCGCCCGCGAAGCCGTCGCTCTCGGCCGGGTTGTGGCCGTTGTGCTCGTGGGTGGTGATGGTGTTCATGCCGTGCCCGCCGTTGTACGCGGGATCGATGGGCAGCGCGTTGTAGTTGCGGAACAGGATGGTGCTGCCGTATTTCGCCATCAGCAGCTTGGGCGGCAGCGTGCCGTCGAAAGACCACAGGTGCTCGGGATCCTGCACCGGCATGTTGGGGTGGAAGCGGATCTCGATGCCGCGCGTGGTGCCGTCCAGCGCGCTGGCCGGAATGCCCAGCGCGGCTGCGGTCTCCGGCCCCACGGTGTTGTGGTACAGGCCGCCGGGGCCGAATTCACCGAGCTGGTAGCCGTGCATCTGGCGCGAGTCGCGTGCGCCGCCGTTCGGGCGGGAACCGGTCAGCATGGTCTGGAAATAGACCTCGGGAGAAAACTCGTCCCAGCGCTGGTGCGCGAAATCCTCGCCGGGCGGTCGCCCTTCGGCCACACCCGTGACCGGTCGGCCCAGACATCCGGAAATGGTGGCGGCCCAGGCGTTGGGCAGGCTGGTGTTGGCGGTGCGCTGCGGCGCCGGATACAGCGGCTGGCTCAGGAAGGTGTCGAGTTGCTGCGTATAGGCCGCCGGGTCCACTGCCCAATGGCAGCCGCCAGGATCGGGCAGCGAGTGTGCCGCCGCGCTGTTCGGCAGCGGCTCGGTGCCGAACTCTTCGAACATCAGTATCTTCTGGGTGAACGGCTGTGCGCCGAACAGCGGGCTGGGGTTGGCGCCGGTGGGCGCGTCGAATGCCGCGTGGGCGCTGCCGGCGGCAAACATCCCGGCTATGGCAAGCGCCACGGCGGTTTGCTTCGTCGGATGGACATGGGTCATCGGCTGGACATTGCCGGTGCGACCGGCATGACGGAGCTGGATGTTGCGCCCGGTATTCAGTTTTTTCATTTTTCAATCCTCCTCGGAATTAAGTTAAGAACCACCGTTTAAATTTGTTGCTGTAGGAGCGGGCCCTGCCCGCGATTGATTTCTCCATTCGCGCACAAAGCTCGCTCCTGCAAAGGTGAACCATCTGCGCCTGACGCTGCCATCAAGGCTGGCGCACCGCTAAGGACGCGCTGATTTATTCGGTTTCGTCGTTCCCGCGAAGGCGGGAACCCAGTTAAGTAAAGGCACTGGATCCCCGCCTTCGCGGGGATGACGAATAAATCAGCGCACCGCTAACTAGTTTCGCGCCAGCAGGCGCGCGAAAGCATCGCTAACCCAGTGCAGGAAATCCCCGATGGCGGTGGGACTGGTGCCTGGCGCGCCGGAGGCGGCGCCATCCGCCGCCACCGGCTCGACAACCTGGTTCAGAAAATTGGTAGGCTTGCCGGTCTTGAAGGTCGGCACATCGGTCGTGTTGCTGGCTACGTAGTCCACGCCGTCCCACGTTGGAAAGGGCGTGCGGATGGCGACCGTCTGGCCGGGGTTCTGGCTATCCCAACGCAGCAGCATCGCGTGGTCCTCGTGGGTGGTGTTATGGCAGTGCTCGACATAGGTGCCGATGAAGTCGCGCACGCGGATGGCCACATCCACGCTGTCGGTGCTGCCGGGGCGCGGGCCGAGGCGGAACATATCCTTTCGCGTGCTCTTCTCCCACGCGGGAGGCTCCTTGCCGCCGCGCTTCAGGATCTGGCCTTCCTCGAAATGGATATGCACCGGATGCGCCCAACCGCCACTGCCGCTCCTGAGATGCCAGATCTCGACGCTGCCGATGTCCGGGGCAGCCGAAACCCGATCAACCAGCCCCTCGACACTGGTCGCGTTGAAGGCGCGACCGCCGTCGGTCTTGATGGTCCAGGGCGCGCGGTCGCCGCCACGCACGAACTCGAAAGTGCGCTCCTTCGCGTTGGCCAGTTCCTCCTGCGTGAAGCCGGGCGTCGGCATCATTTTCTTCTTGCCCTCGACGTAGTCCGCCGGGTTCATGCTCAGGTCCTCGCCGTCGTAGGCGTGTACGCGCAGCTCCATGAATTTGCCGACCAGCGGATCGCAGTTCGCCGGGCAGCCGCCCCGCGAATACTGGCCGTTCAGCACGCTGACCAGCGGGATCGCCCGCGTGGGCCCCTTGCCGTCCGCGTGTTCCAGCAAGTTCACGAAATAGAGTTTGCTGCCCGGCGCGAAGCGGCTGAAGTCCACGATGATGTCGTAACGCTCGGCGATGGTCTGATCCGGCAGGCCCTCCGGCGACTGCGCGTTGGGGAAAGGCACGGCGTGCTCCATGATGTTGCCGTCGTTGGCGATCATGTGGAACCGCACCTGCTTGCCGTGCTCGTCCACCAGCGCGAGTTTCCAGTCGCGCGACACGCTGCCGTTGAGGATGCGGAAACGGTATTTGCGCGCGCGCACGTCGAGATAGGGCTTGTACTGGAAGTTGACGGTCGCCACGTCGCCGAGAAAACCGGCGGTGACGAAAGTGTTGTACCAGAGTTGGCCGACGCTATCGAAGGCCTTGTCCGCCACCACCAGGTTCACGTCGTAATCGCGGTTGCCCCAGTCCAGCCCGGAACCGCTGGGGAAACACAGGTTGACGTTGTTCGGGTTGGCATCGGTCGGATCGGCATAGTTGCAGCCGTAGCCGGGCGTCGCCGCGCTGCCCTGCGCTTCCGCCACACTTGCCGGCTCCCTGCCGCGATCCACCGAGCTGTAGAGATTCATCATCGTGGCGTTGCCCTTGTAGACGTTCTGGGCGGTGAAATCGATCATGTGATCGTGGAACCAGTGCGTGCTGGATGCCTCGCGCCAGTCGCCGGGAATGTTGCGGATGCCGCCGGGCGTCTCGCAATGTCCGGGACGCGGGTCGGCGCACAGCGGCGTGCCGGCGCGCGGATCGGAGGCGTGCGCGTTGATCGAGTCGTTGCCGGCCAGCGCCATCGGCCAGCGGTAGTCGAAATACTGGCCGGGGAAGAAATATGCGCCGGCGAAACCGTCGCTCTCGGCGGGATTGTGGCCGTTGTGCTCGTGGGTGGAAATGGTGTGCATGCCGAAGCCGCCGTTGGCCGCATTATCGATAGGCAGCGCGTTGTGGTTGCGGAACAGGATGGGTCTGCCGTATTGCGCCATCAGCAGCTTGGGAGGCAGCGTGCCGTCGAAAGTCCACAGATGTTCGGGAGATTGCTCCGGCATGTTGGGGTGGAACTTGATCGCGATGCCCTTGGTCGTGCCGTCGAATCCGGGCGCGCCCACCGTGTTGTGGTACAGGCCGCCGGGGCCGAATTCGCCGAGCCGGTAGCCGTGCATCTGGCGGGGATCGCGGATGCCGCCGTTGGGACGCGAACCCGTCACCAGCGTCTGAAAATAAACGGCGGGAGTGAACTCGCCCCAGCGCTGATGGGCGAAATCTTCGCCCGGCGGACGCCCTTCCAACGCGCCCGTAACCGGCCTGCCCAGGCAATCGCCGATGGTCGCGGCCCAGGGGTTAGGCGGCTCCGCATTGGACAGCCGCTGCGGCGCAGGATACAGCGGCTGAACGAGGAAATTGTCGAGCCGGATGCCGTAATCCTCATGATTCGCTGGCCCCATACAGCCGCCGGGATCCGGCAAATAATACGGCTCGTTGCTGACCTGGATCGGCTGAACGCCGAACTCCTCGAACATCAGCAACTGCTGGCTGTACGGCGCAGCACCGAACAGCGGGCTGGGCTCGCCGCCGCTCGGAACATCGAACCGCGCGTGGGCGACGCCCGGCTCGGCGGCAAACATGCCGGCTGCGGCAAGCGCCACAACTATCCGCACACATTGTTTCATCGTTTTTCCCTCCCCAAGGCGTTCCGCATAACGGCGCTGAAAACTGAGCTTGATTTTCATTGGACTCTCCATAACCCCGGATTATTCACCCTGAAAACTGCTGTAGGAGCGGGCCATGCCCGCGAACAAAAAGACAATCGCGGGCATGGCCCGCTCCTACAAAATCGCTCGCCCAACGGGTAATCCGTATGAAAAGCACAAGTGACTATCACCACGCAGCTTTTCATGGAAGTACAAACGGTCAACTGCTGTTTCCAGGATCAACCGGCTCCGTTTCAACGGCGGGGTTTGCGGCCCGTCCGCTACGTATTTCTGGGTTGCAGTGTGAAGCGGGAAACAAAATTCCACACTGGGCAATATCCTGTAATGCGAGAGTGGCAACACTGCATTTTGTGGTTGGCTGCGGCAACCCGGCTTTTGGGTGAACCGCCCGCAGGAGCGGCGAATGGAAAATCAATCGCACGCAGGGCGTGCTCCTGCAATCTGTCCACGGAACACACGGAAAAATGCATCTTTGTTTTGGTGCTTTCCGTGTCTTCCGTGGATCATGCATTTTCCAGATCGTAGGGTGGGCACGTTTCTGTGCCCACCCTACCAAAACTGCAAATCCCCCCTAACCCCACTTTTTCAAAGGGGGGAACATGGCAGTTTCGATCCAGACAAACCGGAACCAAACGAGTAGCCCGGATGAAACGCAGTGAAATCCGGGGATGGATGCGTTACCCCCTGATTCCGCTAACGCTGCATCCGGGCTACAAATCTAAAAACCGCAGTCAGTATTTGCAGGGTCGGGCCATGCCCGCGAATTATTTGGTCACGGGCATGGCCCGACCCTACAAAATTGTTCGCCCAATGTTGGTACTGCACAATGGGTTATCCCGGTTTACCGCCCGGCTCCCGGCAAGCTGCCGGGAGCCGTCATTGCCTTATTGCACGGTGACACTAACCACAACCGCTTTCGAGGTTGCCGGCGTGCTGTAGGTGTCCCTGACCCGGTACATGAACTCCTCGACGCCGGTGAAACCGGGGCTCGGCGTGTAGGAGATCGAGCCGTCCGCATTGACTACCGCGGTGCCCCCGTTGTTGGGGCGGTTGATTCCGGGGATGAACACGCTCGCCGGGTTGATGCGGTTGGTCTGGTCGAGCACGGTGTCCGGATCGCTGTCGTTGGCCAGCACATTGATCAGCAGCGGCGTGTTGACCGCCGTGCTGACCGTGTCGGCCACCGCTAGCGGCGGCTTGTTGAGCCTGACCGTAACCGTGGCGGTGGCAGCCGGGCTGAGCAGCCCCTGGCTATCCAGCGCCTGGTAAGTGAAGGTCACCGGGCCAGTGAAATCCACCGGCGGGGTGAAACTGAAGTTGCCGGCAGCGTTGCCTGCCAGTGTGCCGATCAGCGGTACGCTGAAGTTGGCGGCGAGGAGCGTGTCGCCGATATCGGGATCAACGTCGTTGCGGAGCAGCCCCGGTGCGTCCACAAACAGCGTGCTGCCCTTGATCATGACGTAGCCGTCGTTTTTCGCCAGCGGCGCACTGTTCACGCCGGTCACCGCGATGCTGAAGGTCTGCGTCGTGAACAGCCTGCTCGGATCGGTCGCCCTCACCGTCACAGTCCGCGTTCCCGCCCTTGCATCCGCAAGGGTTGGCTTCCAGACTATTCTGGCGGCGGTTGGGGATACCGGAACCACCTTCATGCCGAGCGGAGCACTGTCCAGCGTAAAGGTGAGCGCCCCGCCCTCGGGATCGCTGCCCACGGCCCGGTAAGCGTAGGCCAGGCCCTGAGTGGCGGTAAGCACCGGCGTCGAGGCAATGGCAGGAGCTGCGCCGGTCGGGGTGACGAGGCTCACCTGGAAATTGTTGCTGCCCAGAGCGCTGGAGCGCACCGTAACCTTGTTGGGCGGTGCGATAACCGGCGCTATGCTGGCCTGACCGGCCACGAATTCGGCCTCGCGCGCGCCGGCCAGCAGCGTCAGCGTGGGCGGTGTCAGGCTGTCGCTCGAGCTGGCGCTCACCGTCAGGGTCTGGGTGACCGAATCGTAGGTAGCCCCGCTGATGGCGACCACATCCGCGACCGGTTTCATGGTAAAGGTCGGCACGGGGTTGCCGAGCACATCGCGCGTGGAGCGATCCACCACACATACCGCCGAGGGAATCGCCGGGGCCTGCACCTGCCCCCAGAAATTGTTGCCGTCAGCCAGCATCGGCGTCTCGACCGCCCCCAGCGGCGCGCTGAATGGCGGCAGGGTCGCGCCCGTGTCCGGATCCTGCGTACCGGCGCAGGGCGCGTCGAAGAACGAGAGCACTGGCAGCACCGGCGCCGGCTTGGGAGTGCCGGGAATCCGGGTCGGGGAGCTAGGCAAGGCGTTGGCGAAAACATCCACCTTCAGTTCCGTGGCGTTGCGCGTATAGCTGGCGCGGGTGATGTCGGTCTGGCCCGGGAGCACGCCGGAGAACAGGCGGCCCACCAGGGTGAAGTTGGTGGTCTCGAGAAAGTCAACCGGGGCGCCGGTGACAGGGTCGATGCCCAGTCCCGATCCGGCCGGCCCTTCGATGCGGAAGATATTGTGATTGCGGTTTTGCCCGTTGGAGTCCCTGAAATCAGGCAGGGTGCTGCCGGTGACCGGCCCGACGCGACCCGGATCGGCGAGGTACACCCCCCCCGGCCCAGCGGTCGGCGGCAGCTCGAGGCCGCCGGGTGTGAGCGAGGGCACCAGGAACGGCCCCAGGCGCGAGGTCATCGCACCGGTGAAGTCCCCCGGGGAACCGATCCCCACATCATCGGTGAAAAATATCCGTTCGCCCGCGACACCCGCGATCGACTGTTCGCCATAGGGGTGGATAAAGCGGTAAGTACCGGTAACCGGCAGCGGGTTCAGCGCGACGCGGATGCGCGCGAAGGTGATTTGACCGCCGGGGGCGACATCTGCCGAGAACGCGGATTCCACTGCCATCACCAGCAGCGCCTTGCCGCCGGCCTGCCTGGTGCCAATTATTGCGTCCGCAGCATAATAGAAGTGTTCGTCAAAAAAGCTGGTGGGGAACACCTCCGGAAACGTGACATCAAGCGGGGTCAGCAGACACCAGCCGCCGTCCACTTCCAGCTGGCTTTTCGGATCGCAGAATTCCAGCGTCAGACCGGTGGTGTCCTGGTACCAGGCTGGAAAGCCGCCGATGGTCGGCGCACTGCTCACCGGGCCGACCCGCTCGAGGACGGCGTGCGCGGGAAGGGCGGTGGCGGCCAGCAACGTTGCGGCCAGAATGGTTTTAAGTTTGGATGGGAAAGACATAATAATCTCCTTAAAAAAGTAACGTGGTTGTTGCTCGAATTGACCGCTATGCTGCTTTTCATCCCAAGCCGGATCAGCCGGAACCAAACGAACAGCCCAGAGTGAAATCTGGTGACGAACGTGATGCCCCCGGATTCCGCTGGCGCTGCATCCGGGCTACCGATTCGTTCAGCCGAATTTGTAGGAGCGGGCCATGCCCGCGATTGTCTTTTCGTTCGCGGGCATGGCCCGCTCCTACAACCCAACCGGTTTACCGGCCGGCTCCCGACAAACTGCCGGGAGCCGTCGTTGCCTTATTGCACGGTGACACTAACCAGCACCGCTTTCGAGGTTGCCGGTGTGCTGTAGGTGTCCCTGACCCGGTACATGAACTCCTCGATGCCGGTGAAACCCTGTTTCGGCGTGTAGGAGATCGTGCCGTCCGCATTGACTACCGCCTTACCCCCGTTGTTGGGCCGGTTGGCTTTGGGAATGAATACACTAGCCGGGTCGATGCGGTTGGATGGATCCCTCGCGGTGTCAGGATCGCTGTCGTTGGCCAGCACGTTGATCAGCAGCGGCGTGTTGGCAGCCGTGCTGACCGTGTCGGCCAGCGCGAGCGGCGGCTTGTTGCCCCTGACCGTGACCGTGACGGTGGCAGCCGGGCTGAGC
>Ga0209343_10006659_pt1 | contig 13790 bp, 16 predicted proteins | sample RifCSPlowO2_02_FD_184026 | JGI IMG/M metagenome (GOLD analysis project Ga0209343, IMG submission 184026) | Groundwater microbial communities from Rifle, Colorado - Rifle CSP2_plank lowO2_0.2 (SPAdes) (version 2) | ecosystem: Environmental > Aquatic > Deep subsurface > Groundwater | place... | reverse complement strand
GCAACCCCTACTTCCCAATATGTAGGTGGCAATCCCCAGCCTCTCGTATCGGTGCATGTGGCTGCGGTCCGGGAAGGGAAGACTGTCAATGTCTGAGATCGGGGGTCTTGGGCTATTTTTGATAACCTTGCGTCCATCAGGTGCGTTGATGCCAAAAGCAAGTCCATCAATACCTGAGTAATCTAACGAATTGTGTAGCGTGGCAGCCTGCTGCCACGGGCACGTGCGAGCAAGCTCGCACGCTACATTCTTCGGTTGGCTCGCACCCTTAGAACGGCTATTATTCTTTTCTCCTAGAGATAAATAGGGCCTTTTAGCGTTCGTACACAACAAAAATTCTGCCAGTTCAAGAAATGTGTATTCGGGTTCTCCGATGGTTACAGAGTCAACAAAAGGAAACCTTCTGAGGATGTTTTCGTATGAGAATGTAGGATAAAAACCGAATAGGTTTATATGCGTTTGGGGGCAAAACCGGCGGAGCCGCGAAAGCATGTCAAAGACCTCTGTCGTCTTGTTCCAGAGGTAAACCGTGTGGACCCCAAGCAGTTTTGGCGGCCTTTTTTCAAGTTCTTCAAGCGTCTTTTCCATGGACCAGCCCATCAGGTTTGCGTCCAGGATTTCTGCCGGAATGTCCTGTGAGTTGAGCACTGCGGCTATATAGGGACTTAAGAGGTTTGCAGACAGCGGGGCATTCACCACGTCCTGAAGCCTGTCAGGGTCCTTTGGCCGCGGGTGTTCAAGGAGTATGACAGGGGAAGTTTCCTTCACGACAGTCCTTGTGGCCGTCCACTCCGTTTTCAGGTGTTTTGAGGGGTCTCAAACCATTTAAAGGGCCGCAGTCAGACTTCTTTTTCTACTCTTTTCAAGATAAGGCTTATAGTAGTCCTTGACCGTCTTCAGGGAACAGAGTTTGCCGCACATGGTGCATGTGTCGCCATCCATGGGCGGACGGCTCTTGCGTATCTCCCTGGCCCTTTCCTCGGTTATCGCGGTGGAATACTGGGTCTCCCAGTCCAGGTCCCTTCTTGCCACCGCCATCTTCATATCCAGATTTTTAACCTTATCCTTCAGTTTGACCATATCGCCTACGTGGACGGCAATCTTGGCGGCCATAACGCCTTCCCTGACGTCTTCAACTCCGGGCAACGCAAGGTGTTCCGGCGGAGTTACGTAGCAGATAAAGTCTGCGCCATACATGGATGAAAGCGCGGCTCCTATGGCCGAGGAGATGTGGTCGTAGCCTGGGGCCACATCCGTAGTGATTGGCCCCAACATGTAAAAAGGCGCATTGTTACTCAGTCTTTTCTGGAGAAGCACGTTTGCCTCTATCTCGTCTATGGGTATGTGACCGGGGCCTTCAACGATGCACTGAACGTCCCTTGACTGGGCGTATTCGGCGATTTCTGAGTTGATGATAAGCTCCTGTATCTGCGCCCTGTCGGTGGAGTCGTGGATGGCACCGGCCCTGAGGCCGTTACCCAGGCTGAGAATGACGTCGTGCCGTTTCATAATGTCTATCAGACGGTCTATCTGTTCATACAGGGGGTTTTCCTTCTGGTTGTGCTCTATCCAGGCGGTGAGGAACGAGCCGCCGCGGCTTACAAGCCCACCAAAGCGATAACCCTGCTTTTTCAGCCTCTCCAGCACAAGCCTGTTTACACCGCAGTGGATGGCCATAAAACCAATCCCCTCTTCGGCCTGTTGCTCGATTATGTCGAACAGGGCCTCGGGGTCCATCTTCTCCACCGCACCCTCGTTTCTCATGGCCTCAATGGCCGCCTGATAGAGGGGAACAGTACCTACGGTCAGTTCTATGGCGTCAAGCACCCTGCGCCTGATTTCTCTCAAGTCGCCCCCCGTTGAGAGTTCCATAAGGGTGTCCGCGCCGTATTTCTGGGCCGTGCGCGCCTTTTCAACCTCCATATCAATGTCTATAATGTCCGGCGACGTACCGATACTGGCGTTTACCTTGGTCCTGAGACCCCTGCCAATGCCCACAACCCTTGATTTCCTGTGTGGGTTGCCATAAAGGACGATTAATCCCCTGGCCACTCCCTCTCTGATAAACTCCGGGCACACATCGTCATACCTTGCGGCCTCTTCCATCTCCGGAGTGATTTCACCTGCTCTGGCCCTTTCCAACTGGGTTTTCATTTCTTGCGTTTTCCCTAGCTATGCAGTATTTTCTGTCTCTTGTTTAAAGGCTCAAAGTTTTAGGCAGGCACCACTACCTGCGAACTCTCCCAGATACCGTGCAGGTTACACCTCTCCAAGACCTTCAGCGTAGTTTCCTTTTGGACAAGGAGCGGTACCGTTACGATGGCAGAAGGGCTCTGAGGACTGAATTCTGTCCTTGATATCAACGCGTTGTCGGCGTGAACCTCTATCCACTGGATCCAGTGATTTGGGTCCATACCGTGAATGATGTTCCCCACCTGAGCGGTGACGTATATAGTCTGGTTTGCCTTGAAATATGACGGTACGCTTATAACCGGCGCGTGTTTCTTCTCCAGTGTGGTCATGTTATTGGGGTCACACACGCGGTTTATGCACCCGAACAGGTCCTTTTCCCCCTTCCCATGACGGGCGGCACACCCGGGACATGGGCCTTCACCAGCCTTCGTCCCCGTTTTACACGCATCACACGGCCCACCGGCCAGCGCCTCTTTCGTGAGCAGGGCGGGTCCCAAAATGGTCAACCCGGCAGTCTTTAGAAACTCCCTTCTCCCTAGCATCTTCATACTCCCCTCCTCTTCGGCACTTATGCAAATCACTTATTTGAACGTTAGTTCTTTTACATCTTTTTTCTGAATGACTTCCAAGCCTTTGTACATCTGCCTGATTATTATAAAGTCCTTTGATTCCTTTACCAACTCGCCCTCAACCCGGGGCTTGTCTTTTGCTTTTAGTTCTACAACGGCAAGCTTTTTCTCTGGTGGTTTCTCTTCGCCCAGGGTCAGCTCCCAGAAGTCCATAGGCTTGTCCCTGTTAGGGAACACGGTACGGAGGTAGCCGGGGCTGTAGTAGAGCGCCGGGTCTATTTCCGTGTTTAGGTAGAACTCCGCTTCCAGCATTTCGTTTACGTTAATGTCGCCTTTATAGACTATGGCCAGGAGGTTTCCCTCTATGTCACGATTCCTGCGCTTGAATTCAAGCCTTACTTCTTTTCCTTCCAGCAATCCCCGCACAAGCCTGAAGGCCCTTTCTGCATCTTCCTCAGTTAACTCCACACCAATCATTCTAACCATTTCCCCACTGTCAAGAAGAATGGTGTTTGCGCTTACCACCTTGATCACCTTATGGAGGGCTTTGGGATCCCTATCCACAATGTAGACGTCGCCGTCAAAGGTGTAAGGCTTTGTTTGTGTAGGCTGCGTCGCGCTCGGCGTTTCCGCAGGTTTTTCCCCAGATAAGCCCCCCAGCAATCCCAGTACACCGCCTTTATCATCCTGCGGAGATGTTTTCGCCGCCTCTTGGGCATAAACATCGCTTGCGGCAGTAAATAAGAAAGGCATAAAGGCAAATATCCCTATGCATATGGTTAACATGGCAGACACCCTCATAAAGACTGCCACCCTTTTTAAACTTGGAGACATATTAGAATAAAGCTATACCTTTGTCAACAACGCATTACCTTGGCAAATTTCTTTGATGTGTAAATATTGCAAGGATACACAGTCTCGTAGACATCGCTAACCACAGTTACTTGAATACTCATCCAAAATAAGTTTGTTGACTTTTGTGGTGCATCCTGTTAGCTTTATTAACCTTTCTGTTACCTTGAAGACTGCCACAAGGAAACTACAATGGACGTTACAGAGACTCTAAAGCCCATTTATTCCTCCATGATGGAGGTTGAAAAGCGTCTTTACACAGACCTCGCCGCCAAAAATAAAGAAGTTGGCGAGATAATCCTGCACGTAAGCAAATTTAAGGGCAAGAGGTTCAGACCCGCCATTCTTCTCCTCTCGGGTAAGGCTTGCGGGAAGACAGTGCCGCAGCATATGGACCTTGCGGTTGTAGCAGAACTGATACACATCGCCACACTGATCCACGATGACGTAATAGACGAGGCCACCATGAGAAGGCACGTTGAAAGCGTCTATATGAAGTGGGGCAGGGAGATATCCATATTGCTGGGCGATTATATCTGGTCGAGGGGTTTTACCATATTGGCCTCTATGGACTCGCAGATAGCCACCTATATAATGTCCCAGACGGTAAACGTCATGTGTGAAGGGGAACTCATCCAGCTCCTGAGGAGGTATGACCTAAATCTGACGGAGCAGGAGTATCTTGACATAATAGAGCGTAAGACGGCCAGCCTCTTTGCTACAAGCTGTCGGCTCGGCGCCATGTTTGCCGGTGCAAATCGCAAGATGCAGGAAGCCCTGACCAGTTACGGCCTTAAAGTCGGCATGGCGTTCCAGATAGTGGACGACTGCCTTGATATAATCGGAAGCGAAGACGAGATGGGTAAATCTCTTTCGTCAGACTTGAAAAAGGGAAAGCTGACACTTCCCATAATACGCTTGGTAGGGAACCTTCCGGAGGCTAGGAGGGAGAGTACAGGTAGTTGGATACTCCAGAATTTTAATGATCAGAATCGTAGTGCGGTGCTGGACCTCCTTACGGAATGCGATGCCGTTGAATACGCCATGAATAAGGCCCGCCTATATGCCCAGGAGGCCAAGAATTATATCTCTTCACTACCAGAGTCCGGGAGTAAAACAGCCCTCTTTGACCTGGCCGATTCTGTGGTCAACCGAAATAAATAAATGCCTTGGGCCCTCTAACAAACCCTCTGAAGTTGTAATTCTGAGAGAACCAAGCTACCGAAGCGTCTGTTAAAAACCAAACCTTATCTATTTGCATCTTCAGTAACGGCGTCTTGGGCCTTTTAATACGCTTCCTTATGCGGAACCCCCCATATCACCCAAAATATCCCGCAGATGGTCTTGGCGTCCAGTATCTCACCCTTCCTAATCTTATCTACGACTTCACCCAGTTTCATCCTCACCACGGTCATACCTTCTTCAGGCTCCCTTTCCGTCACTATTAGATTCGTTGCCCTGTACAGGTGCATCACTTCGTTCATCACCCCGGGAGACGTGTAGAACTGCCCCAGTTTTTCAATATTTCTGGCAATCAGACCTGCTTCCTCACGCAGCTCCCTCACCGCGCACTGTTCCGGACTTTCTCCTTTCTCAATTGTCCCAGCAGGTATCTCATACAACTCGGAACCTACGGCGTAACGGAACTGCTTCACTAAAAACACCTCCCCCCCTTTTGTTACAGGCACAACGGCCGCAGCTCCGGGGTGAACTACGACCTCTCTAAAGGTACGTTTTCCGCTTGGGAACTCCACCTCGTCTCTGTGAAGGCGGAGCCTTCTTCCACCATATATCAATTCGCTCTGGAGGGTCTTTTCCAATTCATTTCCTCCTATCTGGCAAGAGAAAGGGTTGCTAAAGATTCAAAACTCCACAAAAGGACCTTAATCTTATGTCGTCATTCTGAGCGAAGCGTGTAGCGTCCGATCGGTTCGGCTGAGCTCACCGTCGAAGCCTCCGTATCGGACGCATAAAAAAGACGTCTGGTACGGAGACCAGACGCTACATTCTGCGGTCACTTTGCTCCCTCAGAATGACATCAACTTCACAAGAGTTTTCAGAGGTCTCTATAATATGTGTATCACAATAATCTAACGCAGGCAAGGCGCAGGCACTTCGAGGCCGCAGCAGCTCTCCATAAAGACCGCTTTCAGGCCCTTACTGCGGGCATACGCCACCGCACCCTCGGCAGGAAAGGCAATGCCGTCAAATCCTGCATCTATGGCCAACCTGTCCACGATTCGCTTATATTCCCCCATAGGGCGCGCGCAGCCTAAAATGACGGGGGTGGATGACATGCACGACCGTGCCTCTTGAAAAAAATCGGCCACCGCCTCAACGGATGGCGGCGCAACATCCTCCATCGGCGTGCCAAGAAGCGGCGTTAGTATGACAATCACCAGGGCCTTAAGACTGGACTTCGACACGATCTCAAGGGCCCTCTTCTCCCCCATTAGCCTGCCGTAATGAAGCCCAAGGACTATGTGAGGCATTATTGGTATTCTATATTGAGATAGTGCTTGTAAAGAGGTCTCGTAGTCTTTTACGCTGGCATCAAGGTGATAAACCTCTCTTATGGTCTGGTCACTGCCTATAATGTCTATCAGCACGGCATCTACGGCGGATAGACTGAGACCTCGGGCCTGGGTGTTATCTACCAATCCTGAGTGGACGAATATCTTGAGGCCCAGACTATTCTTGATCTCTCTCATTGCATCGAAAAAGCCTTCCAGGGGTACGCGTCCATATTTATCACAGCCGCCCGATATAAGCACCCCGGTGGTGCCGGTAGAAGCGGCCTTACGACAGGTCTCGAAGAGTTTCTCTGGCGTGACAGCGGCCCTCATGTGTCTGAGAAGCTGACCTCCGCAGTGGTCGCAGTTAAGGGTACATTCCCTTCCGGTTACGCTTATCGGCAAGAAATTCTGAGGGGTCTTTTGGGCAAATTCCTCAGTCTCGTAGCGCTTAATCCCCGGGGCGTAAAAGATAATACGGTCTTGTTTGTGCATCTTTTTCTCAGATTGATTTTCTCTGATGTAAGATAAAAATCTCTAGCCGACAATGTAGGGTGGTCTGGACGCATCCTACTACTGGGAAAATCAATTGTGCATAGGTTTAATCCCGCAGGGCTGAAGCCCTGCGGCACCCTTATTGTTTTTGTGTAGCGTTGGAGCTTGCTCCAACGTTAAACGTGGCAGCAAGTTACCACGCAAATAAGATTTAAGGTGCGTCTAGACGCACCCTGCATTGCTATTTCTTCTTTTCCTCCGCAAATAGTCCCTTCTCGGTGTAGTCCTTATATTCGCGCTCAAGCCATGACTGGATGGCGGATGCACCCTGTATTAAATCCTTAAGGTCTTCTTCCAGATTGTCTGGCTCTATTACTACGAACCAGCCCTTTCCGTAAGGGTCCATGTTTACCAGACGCGGGTCATCAATAACCTCCTGATTTGTTTCTACAATCGTTCCGCTCACGGGGGCCTTCAGGGGACCGATGTATTTGCCGGCCTCAAGCGAGCCGAAAGAACGGCCCTTTTTGGCCGGTCTTCCCACAGGAAGTAATTTTATGTAGGCCGCCGTGCCTGCCGCTTTCTGACCAAACTGGTCGAGGCCTACTCTCACCTTTCCTCCCTCTATTTTTGCCCACAGGTGGTCCTTATGGTCGTAAAAGCATTCGTCAGGAAGATATATGTCTTCGTACTTGGCCATTGAAGAAACCTCGTGTCTAAAGGGACTTGAGAAGCAGTTCAGTTATGTCAGTTACCAGCATCTTGCCTTTAAGATGTTTCTGGGCGCCTTGGAACATGCGTTTGCACTGCGGACAGGCTACCACAAGCGCCTCGGCATCGGTATCCAGGAAGGTGTTGTAGGTACTGTACGATATATCGGCGGCCATGACAGGGTCTGCGGCCTCCAGAACACCGCCTCCCCCACAGCAGATAGACCTGGATTTGCAGTTTCTTGCCTCACGAAAATCAATCCCGGGGATGGCCCTTAACACCTCCCTTGGGGACTCGTACACGCCGGAGTTTCTACCTAAATCGCATGGGTCGTGATACGTCACCTTTAACTTGTTTTGCCGAGGTTTGAGATGCCCATCCCTTAGAAGCTCTTTTATAAACTGCGTTGAGTGTTTGAGTGCGATGCCCTTCAGAAATGGGCCGTATTCATCGCGCCAAGTCATGTAACAGGATGGACAGGTGAAAACCACCGTATCCGCCTCAATCTCCATCAATTTCTCTATATTACGTCTCCTGAGCCCCTCCATCTGGCCCTTCATGCCGGCGGCCTTTAGAGGAAAGCCGCAGCATATCTCTTCCGAACCGAGTATGGTAAAGTCCACCCCGGCCTTGAGCAGTAAAGCGGCAAATGCCTGGGGTATATCCTGGGCAAGGGGCGAGAAACTGGACACACAGCCTACATAATACAAGACCTTTGCCTTTGGTTTTTTAAGCCCTCCTTCAGGCAGGTCAATGTCCATAAAATCCACCCACAGCGCCCGCTCTACGTTGGGATAGGTGAATATGTTTCCTTCACTGGCCACACCGTCTCTAATGTGCGCAAAGCCCTTGGGGAATTTTCCTGTCCCCGTAGAATATTCCTGTCTTATCGAATACCACAGATTTTGCAGGTCTATCCTGGAAGGACACACCTTGGTGCAGTAGCCGCATAGAGTACAACGGAAGGCGGCCTCGGAAAGCGTAAACTTGTCCTGTTCAGAAAAGTTCTTTCCGCCCAGAAGCCTCGACACCCACCCCGGGCCATATTTATAGAGCAGGTGATCCTTCATCTCCTTCAGCTTTATGGCAGGCGCTATCGGGTCAACCTCACGGTTTTTGTAGGTCTCGCATACCCTTAGGCACTCCCCGCATCGGGTGCATCCGGAAAATTCTATGAGCTGTTTCAGGGTAAAGTTCGGGGTGCTGCCATTCGGATCAATAGAGACAAACGACCGTTTATGGTCGAGCGAATTGAGCATCATAGTAAGGGGGGTGACCAGCAGATGAAATGCCCTGGAAAAAGGAATATATGAGAAGAAAGTCAACGATACCAGTGCGTGGAACCACCAGGTATAAAGGTACGAGCCTGACCAGTCCAGGCCCAGAGGTGAAAGGATACCTGCCAGACTGCCGCCCACGAAGGATGCCTTTGACTCTACACCCCCCGCCAACAGGCGAAGACTCTCCACCGCGTATCCACTCACAAGGGATACGAGAAGGAGGGTAATCAGAATCTTATCGTCCAGGAACGTCTTAAGATACGGCAGCTTCAGCACGTAACGTCTGTGGAGGGCCAGGAGCAGACCTACCAGCAGGAGTATACCGGCCGCATCGTTTGCTAAGGCAAACCAGGGCCTGTCTTTCCCAATATCCAGAAGACCCCAATCCGTAAGTTGGTCGCCAAGACTCCCTACGAAGAACAGGGTGCAAAAGCCCAGCGCCAGAGGAAAGTGCATGGGCCATCGTGTCGGGTCTTCCTTCAGCAGGGTCCCTTCGAGCAAGATGTCGCGGGAAAAAAGGCGAAGAAACCCCTTTGCGAAAATTACTCTATAGAGGGTACCGATAAGAAAGCGGAATTTTTCACTAAAACTGCCTGCATTAGTTCTGGCAAGCGCACCCCTAAACCAGAAGCCCAGGTGGGCAAGGATACCTACGGCAAATACTGTGACCGACAAGATCTCGACGGCAAGAAACAGGCGTGGATATTGCTCCAAGATTTCTATCCCTTAAGAGTACAAGCATTAAGTAAAGCAGGTAAAAGGCGGCTAGTCTGCCTTTTCTATAAGAATCTTCCAGAGGCTGTCGCCCTCCTGGATGATTTCTATAGGATAACCCTTTTTCTGGCAGAAGTTGGGGATTGTATTTTTGGCGGCCGGCTCGTAGTCACACGTGACCTCCAGAACCTGCCCCCTTGAAAGACCTTTCAGGGAGTCCCTGGTGTCTATCAACGTATATGGACATATCTTCCCGCGAATATCAACTGATTGTCCAGGCTGTTTTTCCCGTAAGGAAGTCATCTCTCGGCGGTCCCTCTACGCAAAATTTATTACCTTATTTTGAACTATCAGGTCTACCAGCCGGTCGTAATCTATAAGCTCCATATCCTCATGGACCCGGTCTACCAGACCCCTTTTTTCGACATCGTTCCTTACTACATACACCTTTACCTTTGAACCCACAAAACGCCTTACGTCAATGTAGACACCGTCCTGTATGAGCACTATCTGGGCATTTGCGTCCAGCCTTGCCAACTTGAGGCCGTTCTCGCCGTAGACCTTGTTTATCAGATACAGGTTAGCCATTCAGTGCATCTCCTAGAAATCCAGTACAAAATCCGCCTTCTGGACAAACGTCAAGAGTTCCTTACGCGGAATAATCTCAAACTCAGTGGCGATGTCCCTCTCCTTTATTCCCCGTTCCTTCAGCGACTCTCTTTCTACTACCATCCTGGCTTTCTGTTTCTGAAGGGTAGCTATGTACCTTCCCGTGTCCTTTCTGTCCACACCGTGGAGGGTAAAATAAATGCCGTCGCCCACGTATGCCACAGTGACAATATTCTCGTCAACACCGCTCGTAATACCTACGGCGGCCCTCAGCCCTTCGGTGTAATAGATATTACCAAAAGGCGCCTGGTTCATGATTATAAGTGCAGTCTTTTGCGCCACAGAAGGCTCCCTTACAGTGTAATGAGACTGTCTACTTCACTTACCATCTCGGCAAAGTCCGGTAGCCCGCCTACTTTTACACCTTCTATGTAATCCTTTCCCTTCTCCAGTCCACGCGCGTTTACGCATATACCACACGCCACAATATGCGCACCCTTCTTCACCAGTTCCGCGAAACGGTCCTTCGGCACGACGTTCATATCCGGGAAGGTCTGCAACTTTATCGGGTTATACACACCGTCCAGGTACAGAAACATCTCTATCTCGTGGCCCTTATCCAAGGCGGCATTCGCAATGTTGCAAGCCGTCTCCCAATTCTCGAACTGGTAAGGACCAAGGGTGAGTAAGAAGCCGATTCTTGCCATATGGTTATTCCCCAAACAACTCTATTTTATTAGAAATGCACCTGACAGAACTCTTGATAATCGATGAGTTCTTTAATCGTCGGTTTTTCCCCGCAAACCGGACAATTGGGGTTCTTGCGGATACGCACCTTGTTAAACTCCATGGTCAAGGCATTGTAGAGCAGGAGCTTCCCTTTAAGGAGTTCGCCCTTGCCCAACAGGAGCTTTACTACCTCTGTGGCTTGGATGCACCCTATTACCCCAGGCAGTACGCCGAGAACACCCGCCTCCTGACATGAGGGTACCATGTCGGCAGGTGGAGGAGTCTCAAATAAACACCTGTAACAGGGCGTCTCGCCGGGTACTATTGTGGTTACCTGGCCTTCAAACTTGAAGATAGAGCCGTGGGACAGGGGTTTCCCCATCAATACGCAGGCGTCGTTGACTAAATATCTTGTGGGAAAATTGTCGGAACCGTCCAATATTACGTCGTAGTCCTTTATAATATCCATTATGTTTTCAGAGGTCAGCCTCTGCATGTACGGGATAACCTCTACGTCCGGGTTAAGGGCCTCAAGGGTGGCCTTTGCGGAAAGGGCCTTGGGGAAGCCAACGTCCTTTGACGAATGGAGTATCTGACGCTGGAGGTTGGAGTGGTCCACGTCGTCGTTATCCACTATACCCAGCTTTCCGACACCGGCCGCCGCCAGGTAGAAGGCCGCAGGTGAACCAAGCCCCCCCGCTCCGACCAGAAAGACCTTCGAATTGAGGAGCTTCTTTTGCCCCCGTCCCCCGACCTCACTCAGTATTATATGTCTTGAATACCGCTTTATCTGTTCTTCTGAAAAATCCATACCTCTACTCTATCTCCTTTTTAAATACCATTCTCCAGTCGGCGCCGCTTATCTTCTCCACGGTCAATACCTTCTGCCCTTCGTTCTGCATACTCTTCGGGACGTTCTCAACCGCCGGCTCGTGGTCTACTATCACCTCAAGCACCTCGCCAAGCCGCAGCTCCTCCATCGCAAGCTTTGATTTTACAAACGTGTAAGGACAAACTTCACCCTTCAGGTCAATCCTGCGGTTGGGTATAATCTTTTTTGTGTCGCTTTTCACGGCTGCCCCTCCCACTTGAGCAAGTCGGCGAGTAACAAAAAGGCATAAAAGGTAATTATAGCATAAAAAGACCTCCTTTCAACCACTTTTTTAGTCCTAAAAAGATGTTGACTGTATCACAAGTGATGCTAGAATTATTTTATTAACCTGCTCACAAGTCCTCAAGGAGTAAGACTTATGATTAAGGTAGAGTTGGCCAGGATAATGATTTCGGAGACGAGCGACCATCAAATCATAGTGCTGAAGGAATCACAGGGTCAGCGAAGCTTTCCCATCGTTATCGGCCTTCACGAGGCATGGGCTATAGACCGTGCGGTAAAAGGGATACCGACGCCAAGGCCGCTTACGCACGACCTCATCACCAACGTAATAGAGAGACTTGGGGCAGGTCTTTCACAGATAGTCATAAGCGATTTGAGAAATAACACGTTCTACGCCAAGTTGATGGTCTGTAGAGACAGCGATAAGGGTATCATCGAGATAGATTCCCGCCCCAGCGATGCCATCGCCATTGCTATGCAGAGGAAGACGCCGATATTTGTGGAAGAAAAGGTACTCGACGAGGTCTGCAGGTGGAACAACCTCTAAGGAGGGATGGCCGAGTGGACTAAGGCGGCAGTCTTGAAAACTGCTGTGCGCTACGCGCACCGTGGGTTCGAATCCTACTCCCTCCGCCACGTAATAAATTTTGCAAGGAGCAAAATTTAGACGTGGCTGGGACGTTTAAAATTTGTATTAACAAATTTATTACGTCCCGCCAGTTTTGTATCTTGCCAGAAGTGATACCCCCTCTCCATGTACACCTCCAGCATGCCCGTCTAATATGACTTTTTACTGATGTCTGTATCCGTAATTATTATATTCGAAGCGACTCATTGCACATGTTCTACCAGAGAGGAAATAGATGAAAATAGGAATAATCGGGCTTGCAAACTCGGGCAAAAGCACCGTCTTTAATGCCCTCACGGGACAAAACGTCCCAACCACCACTTACTCCACAGTAGAGGCTGAGCCTAATGTGGGCGTAGTAAAAGTTCCGGATGCACGGGCGCACAGACTGGCAGAGATATATAAACCCAAGAAAGTCACCTTTGCGGCGGTTGAATACATTGACTACCTGGGCATAACAAAGGGCGACGTCCAGCAAAACAGAAAGGTGCTGGACATGATTAAGGATGTTGATGCGGTGGTTCATGTCATAAGGGCCTTCAAGGATGAATCGGTCGCTCATCCCCTTGGTGGCGTCAATCCCCTAAGGGATGCCGAGACGGTCGAGCTCGAATTGTTGTTTTCAGACCTCGAACTCGTGGATAAACGGCTTCAGAGGATGGAGGAAGCAGAAAAGAAGGGTAAAAAACAGAACGCCAGGGAGAAGGAGGGGCTTCTTCGGTGTAAAGATACACTTGAAAAAGAGGTCCCCTTGAGAAGGGTTAGTCTTACCGAAGACGAAACACTTGCAACGAAACATCTTCAGTTTATCTCTATAAAACCTGAGGTGATGCTTCTAAACATTCATGAGGATTCTATTGGCAGTGTTAACCCGTCTTCAGAAGGCCTCTTGAAGGATAAATTTGGGCTCCCCGTGATGTCTTCGTCCGGCAAGATAGAGATGGAAATAGCGCAGTTAAGTAAAGAGGAGGCCCATGAGTTTCTAAGAGACCTTGATATTAATGAGCCGGCCATGTACAGACTCATCCATCTCTGTTACGAACACCTTGGCATGATTTCATTCCTTACCGTAGGCAAAGACGAGGTCAGGGCATGGACAGTAAAGAAGGGCACCACCGCCCAAAAGGCAGCGGGCAAGATACATTCCGATATCGAAAGGGGGTTTATCAGGGCGGAAGTCGTCTCTTACCAGGACTTTATTGAGTCAGGTTCAATGGCTGGTGCCAGAGAAAAGGGTCTTGTCAGACTTGAAGGAAAGACCTATCAGGTTCAGGACGGCGACATTATAGATTTTAGATTCAGTGTGTAAATTGAGACCTCTGGAAACCCTGGATTTTCATATATTCCATCGCGATTGTAGGGGTGCGATACCCCTGATTTAAT
>Ga0209343_10006658_pt1 | contig 13791 bp, 15 predicted proteins | sample RifCSPlowO2_02_FD_184026 | JGI IMG/M metagenome (GOLD analysis project Ga0209343, IMG submission 184026) | Groundwater microbial communities from Rifle, Colorado - Rifle CSP2_plank lowO2_0.2 (SPAdes) (version 2) | ecosystem: Environmental > Aquatic > Deep subsurface > Groundwater | place... | reverse complement strand
CAGATCTTGCGCCAGGGGCTTGCCGCGTTGCCAAGACATGATGTTCACCTCCAAATCGGACTTGGATCACATCTTCTTGATTCTGGTTCCTTTGCTCCATTTGTTAGTCAGGGTGCTTTTGCTCTAGGCAAGGTGGCGGCGCAGCCCAGCGCGGCGTTTTATTTGGCGGCAGCGCCCATGCTGTCCCAGGCGGCCAGCACTTCGGCCGTGTACATCAGCGCGGGGCCCCCGCCCATATAGACGCAGATGGCCAGCATTTCCTCCAGTTCGGCGCGGGTGCATTGCAGTTTGAGCAGCGCCTTGACGTGAAAACCGATGCAGCCCGAACAGCGTTGGGTGACACCGATGGCCAGTGCAATCAATTCCTTGTTTTTGGCGTTGATGGCGCCTTCGGCCATCGCCGCTTTGGAAAGGGCACCGAATGCCTGCATCGCGTCGGGTTGCGATTTGCGAAAGGGCGCCAGGTTTTGGTTGATGCTGTGGATCAGGGTGCTGTGGTCAAAGGTGCTCATGGCGCGTGGTCTATTTTTGAAAAGGTCGGTGGAGTTGGATTGTATTTTTTATACGGGGGGTAGTATATAAAATAAAGCATTCTGCCGCATGACCCACATCAATAGGCCTGCAAATCCAGCCTGAGACGCAACGCCTATTGCACGCGCCAGGGCATGCGAACCCAGGCCAGCACGCTGGACGCCGGGGTGACGGTGGCGTCGAAGGGGTGGTGCGTGGCGCCCACGGATTTCAGGATGCGCTGCACATAGGCGCGCGTTTCCACGTAAGGCGGGATGCCGCGGTACCGTTCGACCTTGCCTTCGCCCGCGTTGTAAGCGGCCGCCACCAATGCCACATCCCCGCCAAAGTAGGCCAGCAACCAGCGCAGATAACTTAAGCCCCCCCGGATGTTCTGGACCGGGTCAAAGGGATTTTTTACATGGAAGCGTTCGCTGGTTTCGGGCATGAGCTGCATCAGGCCCTGCGCATTTTTGGGCGAACGCGCCTGGCTGTTGAAGTTGGATTCAGCGGCAATGATCGCCAGCGCCAGTTGCGGCTCCACCTGGTACTGGGGGGCCATTTTCATGACCAGGTCAAAAACATGGCGCGGTGCAATGGCTCGGTAATTGACGGCAGGCGGGCTTGCGGTCACCTTCTCCGGCGGAGCGGCAGGGTCTATGGCAGGTGCAGGGGGCGCGGGTTCACGCAGGCAATCCGGCACTTCACTCCTCTTGGGCGCCCCCACCACTTTCAACATGCGTTGGGCGCCCTCCAGGCCCTGCTCTGCGGCTGCCTGGAAAAAGTAAGCGGCGGTGAGGTCGTTGCGTTCGACGCCGCGGCCGTTGGCGTACATCCAGCCCAGGTTGTACTGGGCATGCGGGTCACCCAGGCGGGCGCTTTTGCAGTACAGCGTGGCGGCCAGGGCGGGGTCGCGGGGTACACCTTCACCGTTTTCGTAGCTGATCGCCTCCCGACGCAAAATGGCGGCAAGGGAATCCTCCGGGGGTATGCCCTGTGCGTGCGCCGGAGCGGGTGCAGTTGTTGCAGTCGTCCAGAACAGCGCGGTCAGCAGGGGCGGCAGGGTGGCAGAACGCAGGCGCATGCCGTCCAGTCTGTGCGCTCTATTCTCGCTGTTGCTTGCGCAAAATCAGTTCAACGGAATGGGTGCTTCAGCGGGCGCACTGGGGCTGCGCCAACCATTTTTCGATATCGGCCTGCCCCGGCACCAGCAGCACCGGCGCAAAACCGCCGCCCTGGGTGCGGAAATTGGTGGTTTGCCCGTGGTAGGTGCGCGCCGCCAGCAACTGCAGCTGGCCCGCATAGGTGTAGGCCCGGATGTCGAATTTCAGCTCGGTCTGGGTGTCGTCGATTTCCATGGCGCGCAGGCTGGGCGGCACCAGGGCCTGGGCGATGTAGTCACCCGCCACGATCTGCTCCCACACCTTGCGGGTGAGTTTGTCGCCCCGGTACACGGCGCGCGCGCCAAAGCCGCTGCGGGGTTTGAAGAACAGCTGGCGGCGGCGTTCCCACAAGGCGTCGGCTTTTTCAGGAGTGACCGTCTCGCACGCCGGAACGCTGGTTTGCAATATGCGCTGGTCCGCCTCGGACACGCCCAGAGCCTGCAGCGTGGGCCGGTGGCCCAGGCTGACCAGGTGGCGTTTGTCGGCGCGCAGGGCGTGGGCGCGGGGGTGCGGCGTCAGCACCACGGCACCGCTGGCATAGGCGCTGGCCAGGGCGGCGTGGGAAGCTTCGGACAAATCAAAGTCGGTGACGCGGTTGTAGACCAGGTCGATGGCCGTGGCGCCGTGCCACAGCGCGCCGTCGCGCCACGCCAGTTGCGCGGCATCGGCAATGACCGCCTGCACACCGCGTCGGCCGAACATCTGGCGCGCCATTTCGAACTCGGGCGCCAGGTACTGCTGGGCCGGATCGTCGTCCACGATGGCAACGGTGCGCAAAACCTGGTCGCCACGCTGTAGCTGCCATTCGGACTGGAACATGGCAAAAAAATCATCCTCCAGCGTCTCCAGACGGCGGTAGGCGTTCAGGGACACGTCCATGGCTTGGCAGCAGGCCGTTTGTGCCCGCGCCAGGGCCGCGTTGAGCAAGGCGCCGCCCGCATTGGTATTGATCTCGATCAGCCGGGGTCCATCGGCGCCGATGTGGAAGTCGTAACCCATGAATGCGCCCACCGGGCCGTGGTCTACCTGCGCCATGGGGGCGGCTCCGGCCAGCGCCTGGGCCTTCCAGGCGGGCAGGGCCATGACGCGCTCAATGGCGGCCACCGTGTCCGAGATGGCCTGCACCATGGGGGTGGACAGAAACACCACCGTGGATGAGAACAGGTGGGGCCGGGTCCGGGCAATGCTCTCGGCCATGCCGCCCAGGCTGGGGTCGTTTTCCAGCTGGACGCGCAGGCGCTGCGCGTCCAGCGTCTGGCAAAAGCAGCCCTGGTTGAGCGCATCGGCCAGATCGAAGGGATGTGTCTCAAGAAGGGCTTGCATGCGGAATCCAGAGGGTTCGGTTTAGGCGGCGCGTGGGGAAATGTCGCAGCGCTGGGCCAGTTGTACACCCGCCCAGGCCCCGGCCATTTGTGCCAGCACAAAGCCCAGCGCACTGGCCGGGGCAATACCGGCAAAGGTGTCGCTGAACATGCGCCCCAGCACCGCCGCCGGATTGGCAAACGAGGTGCTGGCGGTAAACCAGTAGGCCGCGCCGATGAAGCAGGCCACCAGCGCACTGGCTTTGCCGGGCGGCGCACGCAGAATCACAAACACCAGCCCGCCTGCGGCCACCGCTTCGGCCAGCCACTGGCCCCAGCCGGTGAATTGGCCCGCCGCATCCCAGCCGCCCCGCAAATGGGTGCTGACCTGCAGCACTGGCAGATCAAACATGGCGTTGGCCAGCGCTGCCCCCAGCACCGCGCCCAGCAATTGGCTTGCTATGAAAAAGGTAGCTGCTTGCGCAGGTTGCACGGGGGCAAGAAGCCCTTTTGACCACATAACCAGGGTCACCAGCGGGTTGAAGTGCGCACCACTGAGCGGCCCCAGGGTTTCAATCAGCACATACAGCGCGAACACCGTGGCCAGGGTATTGGCCAGCAGGGCCACGCCGTCGTTGCCGCCTGATATGCGCTGGGCCATGATGCCGGAGCCAATCACCGCGCACAGCAGTGCCGCCGTGCCGACCAGCTCCGCCAGCATTTGGGTGCGCAACGGCACGGGGGAAGGCGTCGGGGTGGGAGCGGCCGCCTGCGCGGGAGATGCGGCCCGGGCGCGGGGCAGTGCAGAGGGGGGGCGGGAGGGCACTGCCTTCATGAGCGGGCCAACTCCAGAGCGCTGTTTTGCAGCACGACCTTGTCCAGCTTGTCGTGCGGCAGGTTGACCAGCAGGTCCAGGCGGCGGCGGATGGCGTGCAGGGTCTGGCGGAAGGCCTCGGTTTTTTCGGCGTCGCTGCCCGTGCCGACCGAGGGGTCGGGGTAGCTCCAGTGGGCGGTGGCGGGGCGGCCCGGCCAAAACGGGCAAACCTCACCGGCGGCGTTGTCGCACACGGTGATGATCAGGTCCATGTGCGGGGCGTCGGGCAGGGCGAACTCGTCCCAGTTTTTGCTGCGCAGGCCTTCGGTGGAGATACCGGCCTGCTGCAGCACCTGCAAGCCCAGGGGGTTGGGCTGCTGGTTGTCGCGTGGGCTGCTGCCGGCCGAAAAGCCCTGGAAGCGGCCCTGGCCGATGTGGTTCAGGGTGGCTTCGGCCAGGATGCTGCGTGCCGAGTTGTGGGTGCACAAAAACAAGACGCGAAGGGGGGATGTGCCGGTCATGGGAGTGGTCTCGAAAGGTTGAACAAAGGTGGGGAAAGAAGAAAAGGGAAGCAACAACTAGCAGCTACTGCAAGCGGGACCGCTGGTGGCGGCGTCACCGTCCACCAGGGCACAGGCCTCACCCTGGCAGCAGTGCTGCGTGAGGTAGGCCAGCAGGGCGTTCATGTGGGGGAAGTTGGCACGGTAGATCAGGTTGCGCCCGCGCTGTTCGCTGGCGATCAGGCCCGAATGCGTCAGCTCTTTCAGGTGGAAGGACAAGGCGCTGGGGGAGGACTCCAGTTGCTGTGCCAGGATGCTGGGGGTTAAGCCTTCAGGTCCCGCCACCACCAGGGCCTTGAAGGCGCGCAGGCGCTGCGCCTGGGCCAAGGCGGTCAGGGCCTTGAGGGCCTGGGCTTCGTCCATGGGCAAGTTATTGAAATTCATATTTCAATGATACTTGAAATATTGAAATAAATAAAACTCATAACTTGTGTGTTTTTTACAGGTCTAATTGCTATGAAATTGGTAGCTTCTTGCGCATTAAATTATGGGGCTAAAGCCTAAGAAGGCTTATTTTTCCTGAAATACGTAGTGTGAGTAATCATCATGTTTGAATGCAGCCCCCACACTTGATGCCATGCATACAGGGGCAAGGCGGCTTTTTGTGACGAAAATCCCCCCATGATTGATCAACTTAAACGCGCCCTGGACAAAGGGCTGGAACTTAACGAACGCCTGGCTGCGGCGGCCAACAACGGTTTTGACTGGCTGTTCCGGCGCGAGCAATTGGTGCTGTCGGGGCAAACCGATTACGAGCTGGTCCATGCGGGTGAGCTGATGTCGGTGCGCCACTACAAGCTCCAGGGGGAAACCGATATTCCCTTGGCCGACGGCAGTTCTATGCCCATCGCACGGCGGCGCTTCGCGATTCCCCTGGTGCTGGTGCCGCCGCTGGGGGTGAGCACCGATACCTTCGACCTGCTGCCCAACCGAAGCCTGGTGCGCTACATGGCCGCGCGGGGCTTCAAGGTCTACCTGATCTGCTGGGGCAAACCCGAGCGGCGCCATGCGCACCTGGGCCTGAAAGACTATGCCGATGTGATGATGGGCCAGGCCCTGGCGGCGGTGCGTGCGCACAGCAAAGTCCCCGAAGTCTCCCTCATGGGCTGGTGCATGGGCGGTTTGCTCGCGCTCTTGCATGCCGGTTTGCAACGCGATGCGGGTATCCGCGCCATCGTGACCGTTGCCAGTCCGGTGGATTTGCAAGGCGGTGGCATAGTGGCCGGGGTGGCGCAGGCTATGAATACCCCGGCCCAACTGGTGCAAAAGTACACCAATTTCCGCATGCTGGCCGTCAACCCCCAGTCCCTGCACATGCCTGGCTGGATGACGACCCTGGCCTTCAAGATGACCGACCCCGTCGGCAGCCTGACCACCTACTGGGACCTGGTGACCCGCTTGTGGGACCGGGAGTTTGTGGAGTCGCACAGCACCACCTCCGACTACCTGAACAACATGCTGGTCTACCCGGCGGGCATGGTGCAAGACATGCTGGTGCGGGTGATGATCGGCAACCGGCTTGGAAAGGGCGAAGTGCCCATCGGTGGCAAGAAAACCGCGCGCCTGGGCAATATCCATGCGCCCCTGCTGGTGTTCGCCGGCGAGACCGACAACCTGGTGTCGCCCGGCGCCGCCCGGGGCAGCCTGGACCTGGTGAGCTCCCAGGACAAAACCTTTGAAGTTGCCCCTGGCGGCCACATGGGCGTGATTCTGGGCGCATCGGCGCAAAGCCATGTGTGGGCGCGGTCGGCGGACTGGCTGGCCAAGCGTTCTTCGGCGCGGTCAGGCCCGGTGGCACCCAAACAACCCGCCACCCGGCGGGCTGGTAAACGTTCGCAAAATAGGCCTCCAGCCCTTACGGAACGCTGATAAATAGATAGCATTTCGGCGGTAGCAAGTCCGTTTGTGCTTGTGGTCGTCTCAGAAAACGGAAAATAAAGCACGTTAAGGATGACCGGAGGCCGGAATCCAGCGATAAAGCGTAGGAACGGACACGCCGAGGTTCTTGGCCACGTCCTTGGGCGGAATGCCGCTGGCCAGCAATTTCTTGGCCGATTCGATCTTGCTTTCGGTCATTTTGAGCTTGCGACCACCCTTGCGGCCAAGTTTGCGGGCGACTTCCAGCCCGGCGCGGGTACGCTCGACGATTAGCTCACGTTCCATTTCGGCGAGGCTGGCCATGACGTGGAAGAAGAACCGGCCAGATGGCGTGCCGGTGTCGATGGCGTCGGTCAGGCTTTTGAACTGGACGCTTTGCTTGTGCAACTCGCCGACCAGATCGACCAGTTGCTTGACGCTACGCCCCAGGCGATCCAGTTTCCAAACAACGAAGGTGTCGCCTTCTCGCAGCATTTCCTGCGCCTTGGCCAAGCCGGGGCGGTCGGCCCGAGTGCCGCTGACCCTGTCTTCAAAGACCTTCTGACATCCGGCTTTGGTCAGGGCTTCCCGCTGCAATTCAAGGTTCTGATCCTGCGTCGAAACACGAGCGTAGCCAATCAGCATGGCTTGTCTCCCGCTCGGTCGATGGGTTCCTGCATCGCCTGTATAACTTCTGCGTTGTGCCCAACGATGGGCATCTTGCGGCGGCTGCGGCTCACGGTATAGGACGCCAATCGGGAAGCGTTAATGAGGCCGCTGTGCGTCTTGCCAATGCCGGGTCTGACGGGAGCGCCCGAAGCCAGCAGCGCAGCGCGTGCGGCATCGAACATCGCGCAATAGGCGCGATTGCATGCGCCGTCCACATCCCCCAAATCGAGCAAGGCCCGAGCCGATGAACACGCACGGTCGGCCTTCGCCATCAAGGTGATAGGTGTCAATTGATTACTCACAGTCGAAATCCTTCGCTGGCGATGTTCTGAAGCAGAGCCGGATTCGAGTAATTTTCTGGGTGTTCCCACTCGTCGAGCCAGACCGGCAGTGGAGAGATGTTGATGCCCGTTTCAAGCAGCACGTCAAAAGCCACATCGGCCATTGCCAGCTTGGTGGTCAGGAATCGTTGATGTTCGCCGCTCAGGAGCACAGCCACATCGGCATCGCTGTCGGGGCGATGGGTGCCACGCGCACGACTGCCGAAGACAATTGTGCCTGCCACGTCATAGCGACCGGCGATTAAGACAAGGAAACGCCGGACGGCTTCCTCCGTGTCATGGTCAATGCGATCGGGCTGCCCCATACATCTCTCCTTATCAAAACCCGTTGTAATAGTTGTTGACTGAGAATAATGTATCAAGAACTATTTGTGAGAATGGAAGTGCCTTGATTTTGCGTGCCGCACCGGCGGTAACTGGGCGAGGCAAGGACTTCGACGAGTACCTTGTACCCGTGGAAAAATTCGCCACCATGCGCCGCGCAAGCTCGGCTGCTATGGCGCATTGATCCGGCGTTGAAAACAAGGCCGCGCAAACCCAGGCAACAGTTAACGCCGACATAGCCTGATGTCTTTGAGATAAGTCAAAACGCTTTGCCCCGCGCGGGCGGCAGGTGGCCTAGAATCAATTTTTGGCCGTGCCTCCATGCACCCTCTTACCCCAAGCAACACCGTTTCACCAGTGGCATTGCAGGCTCTGCTGGCACGGCACGGCCATTCACCCCACGCCCTGGTGCAAATCCTGCGCGAGCTGCAGGCCCTGCAAGGCTGGTTGCCCCGCGAAACCTTAAGTCAAATCGGTGCTGCCTTGGGGCTCACGCTGGCGCATGTGGAAGGCGTGGCGGGCTTCTACCGCTTTTTCCATACCCAGCCCGTGGGCGCCTACCGCGTGCTGTTCAGCGACAACATCACCGACCGCATGCTGGGCAGCGAAGCACTCATGGCCGACCTGTGCCGCCGCTTGGGCGTCTCCCCCGGCAAGCTGCGCGGCGATGGCCTGGTGAGTGTGGACACAACATCCTGCACCGGCCTGTGCGACCAGGGGCCTGCACTGTTGATCAACCACCACCAGGTGGTGACCCGTATGGACGCCGAGCGCGTGGCCCACATGGCCGATCTCATTCTCCAGCGTGTGCCCGTGGCGCAATGGCCCGCACACTGGTTCGAGGTTCAAGACCACATCCGCCGCGCCGATGTGCTGCTGGGCGACGCGCCCGCACCCGGCGCCGCGCTGGCCGCAGCCCTGGCGCGCGGGCCGCAGGCCATGCTGGACGAGATAAAAACTTCCAAGCTGCGGGGCCGGGGCGGCGCAGGGTTTGTGACCGGACTCAAGTGGGAGCTGTGCCGCCAGGCCCCCGGCGAGCAGCATGTGGTGGTGTGCAATGCCGACGAGGGCGAGCCTGGCACCTTCAAAGACCGGGTGCTGCTCACCCAGCGGGCCGATGCCGTGTTCGAGGGCATGACCATCGCCGCCCACGCCATCGGCGCCCGCCAGGGCCTGATGTACCTGCGCGGCGAGTACCGCTATTTGCTGGAGCCCCTGCAGGCCGTGCTGCAACGCAGGCGTGATGCACACCTGTTGGGCGCGGCCATCCTCGGCGTGGAAGGGTTTGATTTCGACATCAGCATCCACGTTGGCGCGGGCGCCTATGTGTGTGGTGAAGAGTCCTCGCTGATTGAGTCGCTGGAGGGCAAGCGGGGCACACCGCGCATCCGCCCGCCGTTCCCGGTGGAGCAGGGCTACCTGGGCCACCCCACGGTGGTCAACAACGTCGAAACCTTTTGTGCCGCCACCCACATCGCCCTGCAGGGCGGCGCCTGGTGGGCCAGCATCGGCACGGCCAAATCCACGGGCACCAAAATCCATTCGGTCTCGGGCGACTGCGAGCGCCCGGGCCTGTACGAGTACCCTTTTGGCACCCGCATCGGCCGCATTCTGGAAGACTGCGGCGCCCGCGACACCCAGGCCGTGCAGGTGGGCGGGCCGTCGGGCGTGTGCCTCTCAGCCTTTGAGTTTGGCCGGCGCATTGCGTTTGAAGACGTGCCCACGGCGGGCGCCTTCATGGTGTTTGACCGTTCGCGCAATATGTTTGAGGTGGCGCGCAGTTTTGCGCACTTCTTTGCCCACGAGAGCTGTGGCTTTTGCACGCCCTGCCGCGTGGGCACGGCGCTGGTGGTCAAACGCCTGGACAAGCTGGCCGAGGGCCACGGCTCGCGCCATGACATCGACGTGTTGTTCGAGCTGGACAAACTCATGCACACCGCCACCCACTGCGGCCTGGGCGCGAGCGCCTGCAACCCGCTGCGCGACACCATTCTGAAATTCCGCCCGGCCTACGAGCAGCATTTGAAATCCCTGCACTTCGAGCCCGGCTTTGACCTGGACGCCGAGCTGTCCATCGCCCGGCGCATGACGGGCCGGGACGACCCCGCAGCCCATTTGGAGAACCCGTCTTGACGCCCGATTTACCCAAGCCAGAAGGCGCAAGCCCCAGCTTTTCTCTCGATGGCGAAGACGTGCCATTCACGCCCGGCGAGACCCTGTTGCAGGCCGCCACCCGTGCGGGCCACTACATCCCCCACCTGTGCTGGCACCCGGAATTTTCGGCGCACGGCTCCTGCCGGGTTTGCAGCGTGACCGTGAACGGCCGCCCCGGCGCGGCCTGCACCGTGCACGCCAGCCCGGGGCTGGAGGTGCAGAGCAACACCGAAGAACTCAACGGCCACCGCAAAACCCTGCTGCAAATGCTGTTCGTGGAGGGCAACCACTTTTGCCCCAGTTGCGAAAAAAGCGGCAACTGCCGGCTGCAGGCCACGGCCTACCAGATGGGCATGGAAGGCCCGCACTTTGAGGAGTTCTACCCCGACCGACCGGTGGACGCCAGCCACCCCGACATCCTGCTGGACTTCAACCGTTGCATCCTGTGCGAGCTGTGCGTGAAGGCCAGCCGCGATGTGGACGGCAAAAATGTCTTCGCCATGGGTGGGCGCAGCCTGGGCACCCATTTGCTGGTGAACAGCGAAAGCGGGCAATTGGTGGATACGCCCATGGCGCTGGAGGACCGCGCCATGGACGTGTGCCCCGTGGGCGTGATCCTGCCCAAGCGGCGCGGTTTTGTCATCCCCATTGGGCAGCGGCATTACGACGAAAAGCCGGTGTCGCAATGGGTGGAAGAGGGTAAGGAATGACGCCGCCTGTTTTGCCCCATGGGGCGCGCAAACTCAAAGTGGCCACGGTGTCGCTGGCGGGCTGTTTTGGCTGCCATATGTCCTTTCTGGACATCGATGAGCGGCTGCTGGAGCTCATCGAACACATCGAGTTCGACCGCTCGCCGCTGACCGACATCAAGGAGGTGGGCCATTGCGACATCGGCTTGATCGAAGGGGGCCTGTGCAATGCCGAAAACGTGCTGGTGCTGCGCGAGTTTCGCGCCCACTGCAAGACGCTGGTGGCCGTGGGCGCCTGCGCCATCACCGGCGGCCTGCCGGCCCAGCGCAACCACCTGGACCTGGGGGGCTTGCTGACCGATGTGTACCGCAGTCGCCCCAGTGTGAATGGCCCCCTACACGCCCGCGGCGTGGTCCCCCCGGGGGGGATCAGCCCGCTTGGGGCGGCCCGGCGCGGACTGAGCGCGGGCAGCTCCATCCCCAATGACCCGGAATTGCCCTTGATTTTGAACAAGGTTCACCCCATCCACGAGGTGGTGCATGTGGACTACTTCTTGCCCGGCTGCCCGCCGTCGGCGGATGCGTTCTGGAGTTTTCTGAATGACCTGATGGCCGGACGCACGCCCCATCTCGGGCACGGCCTGATGCACTACGACTGACTCCATGTCCATATCAATGCGATATGTCGTTGCCCCTCCTTGTCGTGCTAAAGCACTGCCTGCGTCGGTGCGCCTCATCTCGCACTGATCTGAAAATGGAATGACCCATGACTTCTTCACTTGAAACCGCCTCCGTTGCCGCCGTCGCCCAAGGCCTGCGCCGTGTGGCCATTGACCCGGTGTCACGGGTGGAGGGCCACGGCAAGGTCACGATTTTGCTGGACGCCAACAACCGTGTGCAGCAGGTGCGCCTGCACATCGTCGAGTTCCGGGGCTTCGAGAAATTCATCGAAGGCCGCCCGTACTGGGAGGTGCCGGTGATGGTGCAGCGCCTGTGCGGCATCTGCCCGGTGTCGCACCACCTGGCGGCGTCCAAAGCGTTTGACCGGGTCGTGGGTGCCGTGCCGGTCACGCCATCGGCCGACAAAATCCGCCGCCTCATGCACTACGGGCAGGTGATGCAGTCCAACGCACTGCATTTCTTCCATTTGTCCTCGCCCGACCTGCTGTTTGGTTTTGACTCGGAGGTGAACCGGCGCAACATTGTGGGCGTGGCCCAGGCCCACCCCGACATTGCAAAAAAAGGCATTTTGCTGCGTAAGTTCGGCCAGGAGGTGATCCGCGCCACGGCGGGCAAACGCGTGCACGGCACGGGCTCGGTGCCCGGTGGTATGAACAAACACGTGAGTTGGGAAGACCGCGCCCTGCTGCAGCGCGACGTGGCGCAGATGCTGGTCTGGGCGCAAGACGCGGTGGACATTGCCAAACAATTGCACGCGCAAAACCCCGCGCTGTACAACAGCTTTGGCGCCTTTCGCTCCAACATGCTGTCGCTGGTGCGTGCCGATGGCGCGCTGGACCTTTACGACGGCGTTATCCGCGCACGCGATGCCGACGGCGCCATTTTGTTTGACGGTGCCAGCGACCAGGGCTACCTGGATTTGATCGAGGAAGAGGTCAAACCCTGGACCTACATGAAGTTCCCGTTTTTGAAGACCCTGGGGCCCGATCTGGGCTCCTACCGGGTCGGGCCGCTGGCGCGGCTGCAAAACTGCGATTTCATCCCCAGCCCCTTGGCCGAAATCCAGCGCCGCGAATTCATCGCCTGGGGCCAGGGTGCGCCCATCCACGCCCCGCTGGCCTACCACTGGGCGCGCATGGTCGAGGTCCTGCACTGCATGGAGGTGATTCGGGACCTGCTGGACGACCCCGATATCTTGTCGGGCGAGTTAATGGCCACGGGCCCGCGCCAGCGCGGCGGCGTGGGTGTGATCGAGGCGCCGCGCGGCACGCTCATCCACCACTACGAGGTGGGCGACGACGACCTGGTGAGCATGTGCAACCTGATCGTTTCCACCACCCACAACAACCAGGCCATGAACGAAGCCGTGCGCTCGGTGGCACGCGAGTACCTGGACGGGCGCGAGCTGACCGAAGGCCTCTTGAACCACATCGAAGTCGCCATCCGCGCCTACGACCCCTGCCTGTCCTGCGCCACCCACGCGCTGGGGCAAATGCCGCTGGACGTGACGCTGCTGGGCCCCGAGGGCGAGCTGATCGACCGCGTCGTCATGTCGCAGGGTGCGCTGGTGCACGACCTGAGCGGGCCTACGGGCTTGGGCGCATGAGCACCTCTGTGGTACCGCCGATGCTGGTCTTCGGCTGGGGCAACCTGAGCCGGGGCGACGACGCGCTGGGCCCCATGTGCCTGGACCATCTGCGCGCCGCGTTTGCGGGCGACCCCCGCGTGGAATGCCTGGACGACTACCAGTTGCAGGTGGAGCACGCGCTGGACCTGGTGGGCCGCCAGCGTGTGCTGTTTGTGGACGCCAGCCTGAACTGCCAGGCGCCGTTTGAGGTGACCCAGGTGCACGCCGCACAAGACGCCAGCTTCACCACCCACGCCATGTCGCCCCAGGCGCTGATGCAGGTGTTTGTGGACCTGCAGGGCGTGGCGCCACCGCCATGCACCCTTGTGGCGATTCGCGGTGCGCGGTTCGAGCTGGGCGAGCCCCCCAGTGCCCAGGCGCTGGCGCACCTGGATGCGGCGCTGCAGTGGGCCAAGACCTGGGTGGCGCAAATAGAAGAACAAACATGCATGAGCTGAGCTGGCCGTGCTCTCGCAACGCGAATCGTTGCAGTTTGAAACCACTATTTGCTCCGACAACGCCGCGCTGCACACCCTGGTGGCCGCCATGCTGCAAGCGGCGCACCGAAGGTGCGGTGCGCACGCTGCGCGACCCCACACGCGGCGGCCTGGCCACCACCTTGAACGAGATCGCCCAGCAGTCGGGCGTGGGCATGCATTTGCAGGAAGCCACCATCCCTGTGCTGCCCCAGGTGGCCGGTGCCTGCGAGATGCTGGGGCTGGACCCGCTGTACATCGCCAACGAAGGCAAGCTGGTCGCCATCGTCGCCCCCGAATCCCTGGATGCCGTACTCGCCGCCATGCGCGCCCACCCGCTGGGCCAACACGCCGCCCCCATCGGCCTGGTCACCGAAGACCCCCACCACTTCGTGCAAATGACCACCCGCTTCGGCGGCCGCCGCGTGGTGGACTGGCTCAGCGGGGAGCCGCTGCCGCGGATTTGTTGAACTGGGGTGGGAGGGGATGCCGGTTGGCGGTCGATGGATTGTGCGCAGTTGCTATTAATTGTGCGCCCAGCATGGGCGCATTCCTGCGGGTGAAAGTCCCGCCGTGAGTTGGTCATGACGAACGAAGTGAAGCGCAACTGCATGAGGGCGACCGA
>Ga0209343_10006657_pt1 | contig 13791 bp, 9 predicted proteins | sample RifCSPlowO2_02_FD_184026 | JGI IMG/M metagenome (GOLD analysis project Ga0209343, IMG submission 184026) | Groundwater microbial communities from Rifle, Colorado - Rifle CSP2_plank lowO2_0.2 (SPAdes) (version 2) | ecosystem: Environmental > Aquatic > Deep subsurface > Groundwater | place: Rifle... | reverse complement strand
TTTGTGCTGCTGCTGGGCGCGGCTTTTGCCACCGGGCAGGGCAGTTTTCAGCCCAGTCCCCAGGTCTGGGCCAGCCTGGCCTTCCATTCGGTGGTGGTGTCGTTTGCCAGCTTTTTGGTGTGGTTCTGGCTGCTGCGCCACTACCTGGCCTCGCGCCTGGGGGTGTTCTCCTTCATGACGCCGCTGTTTGGCATCGTGTTGGGCGCCTGGCTGCTGCAGGAGCCGATGGAGATGAGCTTTGTGCTGGGCGCGGTGCCGGTGCTGGCGGGCATTGTGCTGGTCAGCGGCGGCGGCACCTGGGTGACGCAGGCACTGGGCGGCCTGGGCTGGAGAGGCGTTCGTGCTGGGCGTTGATGTCCATCCAATTGCTATGAAATAAGGAGCTGTCTGCGCTTATTCTGTAAGGGCTAGAGGCCTATTTGGCTCACAAGTCAGCCGAATCCGCCTGGGGCAAGGTGACGGTGATGGTGGTGGCCTCGGGGTCGGAGGCATCCAGCGCAATGCCGCCGAGTTGCGCGGTGGCCAACATTTTGGCCGAGTAGGTGCCCAGGCCGGTGCCGCCCGGTTTGCCGTGGGTGGCGTATTTGCTGAAAAAACGGTCCCGCATTTCCGCCGGGACCGCGCCCTGGTTGTGGATTGCAATCTGCAGGGGCTGGGTGCCTTTCACCAGCACGGTGACGCTGCTGTGGGCGGGGGCGGCCTCGCAGGCGTTCTTGATGAGGTTTTGGAACAGCGAATAACACAGCATGGCATCGCCCCGCGCCAAGGGGGCGGGTGTATCGGCCGGGCTGTCGGTCTCCAGGGCCACGGACAGGGGCTTGTCGGCATAGGTGTTGCGCGCGATCTCCACCAGCCGCTGCAGCACCTCGGCAATCTTCACCACCTGGGGCTGCAGCTGGAAGCGCCCGGTCTCGATTTTGTACAGCTCGGACGACAGGTTGATCATGTCCAGCAGCTGCAGCGTGGTTTCTTCGGCCAGCCGCAGCTGCGCCGTTTGCTCGGGGTTCAGGCGCGTGTCGTCGGCCAGGGTCTGCACCAGGCCCAGCACGCCGGCCAGCGAGCCCTTGAGGTCGTGGCGGGTCATGTGCTCCACATCTTCGCGCAGGCGCGCGGCCTCCTGCATGGAGTCGTAGTCGGCCTGCAGTTGTTTGTGCAGCTCCACGTAGCGCAGGAAATTGCGCACCCGGGGCTTGAGCACCTCCGGGTCCACCGGTTTGGTCACAAAGTCCACCGCGCCCAGCGACAGGCCCTTGAGCCGGGTGTCGTGGTCGGCCATGGCGGTGACAAAAATCACCGGAATGTGCTGTGAGCTGGGGTGCGCACGCATGCACTGCGCGACTTCAAAGCCGTCCATGCCGGGCATCATGATGTCCAGCAAGACCAGGTCGGGCGGGGTATCCGAGTGGCAGATCGCCAGGGCCTTTTCGCCACTGGAGGCCACGCGCACCTTGTAGTCGTCCTTGAACAGCTGCGACAGCAGGTGCAGGTTGTCGGGTGTGTCGTCCACCACCAAAATGGTCGGGCGCGCCGGGCTGGTGTTCAGCGGGGGGCTGGCGGCATCGGGGGCGGGGGTATCCGGCCCGGCGGGTGCCGCGCCCGCCGTGGCGGGCAGGGCCAGCGGCTCCGCCGGGTTCAGCGCCCGCGCAATGCGCGAGGCCAGGTTGGCCGCCGAATAGGGCTTGACCAGGATATTGCTGACACCGCAGGCAATGGCTTCCTGGATGCGCGTGCGCTCCACTTCGGCCGTGATCATGATGAAGGGCAGGTGGTGCAGCTTGGCATCACCCCGGATGGCTTTGAGCAGGTCCAGGCCGTGCATGACCGGCATGTTCCAGTCGGACAGCACCACATCGACCGGCTCCGTTTGCAGCACCGCCATGGCCTGCACCCCATTTTTGGCGGTCAGCACCCGGCTGTAGCCCAGGCTCTGGAGCTGGGTGGCGGTCACTTTGCGCATGGACTCGAAATCGTCCACGACGAGGAAGCTGAGCTGGCGCATGGCTACTGTCCTGGAGCGGTTCCGGCGATCCCGAGGTAGGCCGCTTTTTTGCCCAGGTCGGTGTCGGAGTCGGCATAACGCAAGGCGATGGCCTGGAATTCATCCTGGATGTCCAGGAAGGCGTCCACCATGTCGGGGTCAAAGTGCGTGCCCTTGCCCTGCGCAATGATGTGCGCGGCCTGTGCGTGCGGCATGCCCTCTTTGTAGACGCGCCGGCTGATCAGGGCGTCGTACACATCGGCCACCGCCATGAGGCGCGCCGACACCGGGATGGCGTCGCCGCTGCGGCCCTCCGGGTAACCGCTGCCGTCCCATTTTTCCTGGTGGAACAGGGCAATGTCCTTGGCCATGCTCAGGAACTCGACCTTGGTCCCCAGCGACTCTTCGGCGTGCGCAATGGCGTCGCGCCCCAGCGTGGTGTGGGTCTTCATGATCTCGAATTCCTCGGGGGTGAAGCGCCCGGGTTTGAGCAGGATGCGGTCCGGTATGCCGACTTTGCCGATGTCGTGCAGGGGCGCCGACTTGAACAGCATGTTGATGTTGCTGCTGCTCAAAAAGGCGCCAAAACGGGGGTGGTGCTGGAGCTTCTCCGCCAGCGCCTTGACGTAATACTGGGTGCGGCGAATGTGGTTGCCGGTGTCGGAGTCGCGGGTTTCCGCCAGGGAGGCCATGGCCAGGATGGTCACGTCCTGGATGGCCATCACCTCTTGTGTGCGCTTGGCCACCTCCTGCTCCAGAAAGTCGTTTTTGTCGCGCAGAAAGTCGGCGCTGGCCTTGAGCGACAACTGGGTGGCCACCCGCGCCAGCACGATGGGCGGGCTGATGGGTTTGGTGATGTAGTCAGCGGCGCCCAGCTCCAGGCCTTTTTTTTCGTCCTCCGTTTCGGACTTGGCCGTCAGAAAAATGATGGGGATGTCGCGGGTGGTGGCGTGGGCCTTGAGCCGGCGGCAGACCTCGTAGCCGTCCAGGTCGGGCATCATGATGTCGAGCAGGATCAAGTCGGGCGGCCGGTCCGACATCGCGATCTTGAGGGCCTTGTCGCCGTGGTTGGCCACTTTAACCTTGTAGTGGTCTTTCAGCAGGCCCGCCATCAGGGCCAGGTTCTCGGGCGTGTCGTCCACCACCAAGACGGTGGCTTTTTCGGTAAAGTCAAGAGCGTTCATGCTTGGTTCCAGAGGTGTTACAGGTCGATCTGGGCCTGCTGGGCCGCCCCCTTCAGGGACGCCAGGGCGGTTTCAAAATCAAAGTCCTCCACCGCTGCGGCCAGGGCGCGGTAGCCCTCGCCCAAGGCGGCTTGCAGCAGCAAGGCATGGTCTTTCAGCACATCGGCGGCCTCGGAGTCGTCGTCGGCCAGCAGGGCGCTCAGCTGGCGGCACACCGCCGCTGCTTTTGCAGGGTCGATCGCCACCACGGAAGACGCGGATTCGGCGGGCAGCTTGGCGTGCAGCTGGGCCAGCAGCTCGGCCAACACCGCTGCCGGTGGAGCCATCAAGGCCTCGATGTGCGCCGACTCCCGGTGCTCGCGCAGGGCGGCCTCCACCTGGGCCATGTCCGCTTGCAGTGCACTGGCGCCAATGTTGCCGGCCACACCCTTGAGGGTGTGGGCCAGGCGTTCCGCCGTGGCCCTGTCCCCCGCAGCCAGGGCTTGCGCCAGGGGGGCCAGGCCGCTCTGGTGCCCCGCCACAAACTTGCGCAGCAGACTCAGGTACAAGGCCTGTTTGCCCATGACGCGGCGAAGCCCCAGCTGGGTGTCCAGGCCGGGAATGTCGGTGGGAATGCCGTCACCGGCGGCAAAGCTGCCGACCACGGGCGCCGCCGCCACGGCAAGTCCGATGGGGGTGGGGGCCGCCATCGGATTCTGGCCCAGGCCGTCCCGGGGGCGAATCCACTGCGCCAGGGTGCGCCAGAGTTCGTCTGGGTCGATCGGTTTGGTCACAAAGTCGTTCATGCCTGCCGCGAGGCAACGTTCGCGGTCCGCCTGCATGGCGTTGGCCGTCATGGCCACAATCGGCAGCAGGGCATGGCGTGTGTCCTTGCGGATCTCGACCGTGGCGCTGACCCCGTCCATCACCGGCATTTGCATGTCCATCAGCACGATGTCGTAGCTGCCGTGCGCCGGGTCCGCCTGGTTGACCTTGTCCACGGCGATCTGGCCGTTGTCGGCCACCTCCACCACAAAACCGGCGTCACTGAGCAGCTCCAAGGCGATTTGCTGGTTGAGTTCGTTGTCTTCCACCACCAGCACACGGGCGCCCCGCAAGGGTGCAAGCGCTTCCATGGCCGAGCTGGCGCGCCCCAGGCGGGACTGCCCCGCTTCGTTGGACGCATGGCCCAGCAAACGCACCATGGTGTCGAACAGCAGCGAGGCGCTGACCGGTTTGACCAAAATGTCGTCAATGCCCGCGTCCTGCGCGGCCTTGATGACCTCTTCGCGGCCATAGGCCGTCACCATGACCGGGTGGGGTGGCTGGGCCAAGCGCAAGCTTTGGATGCGCCGCGCCGTTTCAATGCCGTCCATGCCGGGCATCTGCCAGTCCAGCATGACAAAGTCAAAGGCCTGGCCGCGCAAGGCCGCTTGCCGGACCGACTCAATGGCCGCCGGCCCCGAGTGGACCGACTCCACGGCAAAACCAATGGAGCCGAGCAGGTGGTCCAGCACCATGGCCGCATGTTCGTTGTCGTCCACCACCAGCACGCGCCGGCTTTGGATCTCCAGGCGGGAGATGTGCAGCCTGGCCCGGGCCTCGCCCCGGCCCAGCCGGGCGGTGAACCAGAATGTGGAGCCCTGGCCGGGTGTGCTTTCCACCCCCACCGCGCCGCCCATCAGCGCGACCAGGCTTTTGCTGATGGCCAGGCCCAGGCCCGTGCCCCCGTATTTGCGCGTGGTGGAGCTGTCTGCCTGCTGGAAGCTCTGGAACAGCCGGTCCATCTGCTCCTGGGTCAGGCCGATGCCGGTGTCACGCACTTCCAGCCGCAGCACCACGGTGTCGGGGGTGCAGTCGCCCAGCCGCACCACGATGGAGATCTCGCCGTGGTCCGTGAACTTGATGGCGTTGTTGGCGTAATTGATCAGCACCTGCCCCAGGCGCAGCGGATCGCCAATGAGGTTTTGCGGCACATCGGGCGCCACATCGCAGATCAGCTCCAGGCCTTTGGCGGCGGCCTTGTCCACGATGACCGTGGCCACGTTTTGCAGCACCTTGTCCAGCTCGAACGGAATGTGCTCCATGGACAGCTTGCCCGCCTCGACCTTGGAGAAGTCCAGGATGTCGTTGATGATGCCCAGCAGGTGCTGGCCGGACTGCTGGATCTTGCTGACGTAGTCGTGCTGGCGGGGCGTGAGCTCGGTTTTCAGGGCCAGGTGCGACATGCCGATGATGGCGTTCATGGGGGTGCGGATTTCGTGGCTCATATTGGCCAAAAAGTCGGACTTGGCCTTGGTAGAGTCTTCCGCAAGCTCCTTGGCGCGGCGCATGTCTTCTTGCAGCCGCTTTTTTTCGGACACATCTTGTGCAATCACACAGATGGCATAAATCTGCTGCTCACCGTCCCGCAGCGGGAACTTGTACACCTGCCGCACTTCGTCCCCCGCTGCCCGGGGAATCACTTGCTCGAACTCCATGAGTTCGCCGTGCGCCAGAACCTGCGCATCGGTTTCCATGCCCCAGCGGTCCGAACTTTGGCCCACAAACTCGCCGATGGTGTGGCCAATCAGCGCCTCACGGTCAATGTGGAGTACGCGTTGGAGGTAATGGGAGAAGCTGCGGTTGATCAGCATGAACCGACCATCCAGGTCCTTGATATAGATATCGGTGGGCGAGTGGTCCAGCACCGCCTGGATCAGGTTTTTGGAGCGCTCCACTTCGATGAAGGCTTCGGTGAGCTTCTGCTCCACCCGCTTGCGCTCGGTAATGTCCACCGCAATGGCGCAGGTTCCGTACGGCTGGCCGTCTTCGTTCACCAGGGCGGTCGTGGTGGCGATGTAGTAGCGTATCTCCGACCCGTCGCGGGTGGGGATCGCCTCTTCTTCGGTGATGGGGTCCTTGGAATACAGCGCTTTTTTATCCACCGCCGCAATATCCTCGGCGACTGCCTGGGGGAACAAATCAAACGCGGTTTTGCCCAAAAAGTAAGACTCGGGCTGGCCTATTTCCTTCTCGTAGTAGGCGTTGACCTGCAGGTAGCGGCCTTCCTTGTCTTTCACGGCAATCACCGCGTTGATGCTGTTGATCACGTTGCGGGTGAGCTGCTGGCGGTTGCGCAATTCGGCCTCCGACGCTTTGCGCTCGGTAATGTCCTGGTGAATGCCGACTGCGCGGGTCACCCGGCCCTGGGGGTCCCGGCTGACCGCGTCGCCCACGGTCAAAATCCACTTGGGTTCTCCCGATTTGGATTTCATCCGCACTTCCATGCGGTGCACCGGCGTTTGGTTGTTCAAAAATGCGTTGAAGCACGCAAGCGCCCGGTCGCGGTCTTCCGGGTAAAGCAGGCTCTCCCAGCGGCTTGCCGTGGCCCCGTACAGCGCATCCAGCTCCTGTTTGGAATAACCCAGCATCTCCGACCAGATGTCGTTGGTGACCAACAGGTCCGGCCCGGCCTGGAAGTCCCACAAGCCCAGGTTGCCCCCCTTCAGGGCCATGGCGAGCCGGTCTTCACTCTCCAAAATGGCACGTTCGGTTTTCTTTTGCGCGGAAATGTCCACAAAAGTACCCACCAGACCCGCCGGCGAGCCGTCGGCACCGCTGAAGCCCGACACGTAATACAGGGTTTCGCGCTGCGTTCCGTCGTGGAACGGCATCAGCATCTCGCGGTGCGCGGTCGAGCTTTGGGCGATGATGGCCTCGTCCTCGGCCTGGTAGGCCTCGCGGTCGGCTTGCGGCAGGTAGTCCAGGTCGAGCACCCGTTTGCCCTGCAGCGCATCCCGGTGCACACCAAACACTTCTTCGTAGGCGCGGTTGACTCCCAGAAAACGCGCGTCGGCACCTTTGTAAAACACAGGATAAGGAATCGTGTCAACCAGGGCGCGCTGAAAATTCGCCTGCTCCGCCAGATGGGCCTCCATGGCCTTGCGTTTGCTGATGTCTTCCAGCACCCAAATAAAGGCCTGCTCAAATCCCTGCACCGGCAAGCGCCTGCCGACCAGTTTGCCCTGGAAGGGGACGCCGTCATACCGCAGAAACTCCCCTTCCGCGGCCACTTGCTGGTCGTCATCCTGCGGCCGTATGCTCGGGGAATTGAAGGCATCGCGCACATAGGGGTTGGCGAACAGAAAGTCGGCGCCCCCGCCTTGCAGGACTTCGCGGCTGCTGCCCACGATGGAGGAGAAGCCGGAGTTCATTTGCTGAATCTTTCCATCGGCAATGACGATCAGCCCCGAGGGAATGTTCTCAAAAATGATTTTTTGCTGCTCCAGCACTTCACGCAGCTGCTCGTCACGTTGTTTGAGCTCGTGGATGCTGCGGATGAAGCCGGTCCACACAATGCTGCCGTCGGGCTGGGCCCTGGGGGTTGCGGCCAGGTTGACCCAACGCATCGCACCGGGCTCCCGTTCCACCCGGACGTTGAGGTTGCAAGGCGCCAAGGCGGCGGCGGAGTCATTGGCAAACTGCTTGAGATCGCGCATGTCCTGCGGATGCGCACGCCGGATAAATTGGGACATATCGGCCAGCAGGGCCTGCGCTGGAACCCCCCAGATGTCTTCAATTTGCTGGCTCAGGTAGGTAAACGACAGGCGGCCGGACAGGTCGCGGCGGGCCCGGAAAATGGCCAGCGGCAGGGCATCCGTGATTTCATGCAACTCCTCCTGGGCGGCCCGCAGCGCCGCATCCTTTTCCAGCCGGGCCGCCGCACTGGCCAGCTCCATCTGGCTGCGCATGTTCAAGGCCTGGGCCGCGATGCGTTGGCGGTTCTGGCGCAGGGTGGCAATGGCAAACAGCAGGGTCAGTCCACAGAGAAAAGCGGTCAGGGCACCGGAAATGATCAACTGGGATTTGACCTCCGCCGTGCGGGCGTCCACCAAAAGAGCCGAGGCCTGGCCCGCGTTGACCGAGAGTTCCCGAATGGGTTCTTTGAGCGTATCCAGGCTGCTTTTCATCTCCACCAGGGTTGCCGGGTTGAGGGTGTGGCGGGGCTGCTGGCTGAGAAAAACGGTGTCGGATTGCTGGATAAAGCGGTTCAATGACGCGAGGGTTTCATTGAAAGTCGCCTGGTCTTCCACCAGGTCCCGCATACCCGCGCCATCCAGGGGCGCGACCCGGCTGACAAAGATGTCGTAGCGCAATTGCAACTCATCCATGGTGAGACTCTGGGGGGCCAGCACCCGGTGGTTGAGGGCGTTGCTGAAACGCAGGTACTCACTTTCCAGTTGTAAAAAAGTCCACAGTGCTTCTCGGTCATTGCGCAACATGACCCGTTTCAGGCTTTCGTCCTGGCGCAGTTGCACGACGGCGATGGCGATATAGAGCCCCGCCAAGCTGGCAATGATCAATGCCAGCAGTAGCTTGCTGCGTTTCATAACCCGCCCCTCCCGATCAGGTCAAGGGCGGTTTATTGCACGATCAGGCGGGACAACTGCCACGCCGAGCGGTTGTAGTACACCTGAGATTGGAGTTCCGGCTTGGAGTCCAGCGGGTAGACGATGAACAAGGGCCCCTTGTCGCGTACCGGCATCGGCTTGCCGTTCATCAAACGGGCCAGGATGACCTCGTGTTTGAGTGCGTCTTCAAATGGGATGGTTGTTTTGTAATCATTGAGCGCCACGGCCGTGATTTTGGAGCCCTTGGCGCCTGCGGCGGCCAGGACATCGCGCAACAAAGGCCCGGTAAATGCGGCGCCCGCCGGGTACCAGGGGGATTTGGTGGAGACCGTGTGTTGCGGCAGCTTGCCCAGCATGTCCATGCTGAAAGCCGCCGCCTTGCCGACGTTGACCACGCTGACTTGGCCAGAGATGGTCAACACCACCTTGTCGGCGGGTTTGTCCAGCGCATGGGCCAAGGGCACCGCCAGGCACAGGCTGGCGGCCCAGACCCAGGCTAAAAACGATGACACAGCGATTTGGAAGTGGCGTTTTACTATTTTCATGAGTCATTCCCTTTGAGTCTCCCGCAGTACGTTGTAGACCGCATTTTTAGGAGAAGGATATAGCTTAAAGGAATATCAAAAACACCGTGTGCCATGCGCCAACCCGCCGCCGCCGGGCGTGCCGGGCGCCACCGCATTCCAAATATACAATCGCCAAGGACAAAGCGCTTCCCAAAGCAAAGCGTGACATGTCGCAAGTCACACTGGCCCGGCCCCCGCCAGAAAATTTCGGCCCCACCGTGGGTCAAATAACAGGGGTTCATTTGCAATGCCATTCACACGCCGTCGCTTCTTGACTGTCAGCGGCACCACCCTCTCGGCAGGCTTACCGATCTTCAGCGCACACGGTGCGGCTCTGTCCGGCCGGCAGGCCATCAACAAGTCAGGCCAGCTACGGATGTTGTCGCAGCGCATTTTGAAGGCCTATGCGCAACTTGGGCTTGGCTTGATGCCCAAAGAGTCCATGAATGTCCTGAGCCGCTCGGTCATGATGGCCAACGGAAATCTGGTGGACCTGCGCGGTGCCGCCACGGGGGACTCCGCCAAAGCCACTCTCGTGGCGGTCGAAAAAGCCTGGGCCGAGTTGCGCGACATGGTCTCGGTCTCGCCCAATAAAAACGACGCCACGGTGATCGCCAAGCTGGGCGACGACCTGCTGGGGGAGGCGGACAAGATGACCCGCTTGTTTGAAAGCGCGGTGGGAACCGAGGTCGCAAAGATGGTCAGCCTGGCGGGCAGGCAAAGAATGCTGTCCCAAAAGGTGGCGCGGCACTACTTTTTCGCCGCCTGGGGCGCGGCGGACAAGAGCGAGAAACTGGCGTTTGACAAGGCGCGTGCTGAATTTTCCGTGGCGCTGGAGACGCTGAAGGGGTTTCCGAAAAACAGCGAAGTCATCCAGAACAGGCTGACCATGCTGGGGGAACAATGGGGATTCATGCTGGCGGCGTTTACCCCGGAAAAAATGGGCACTTACCACCCCGCAGGCGCCAGGCATGTGGCCACGGCCAGCGAGAACATCCTGGAACTTGCCGACGAACTGACGCTCTTTTACGAAAATCTGAAGGTCTAAAAAGCCCCAACGCCCACAGAGTGTTGCGTGGAGGGTCCAGCGTGCTTGATCTGGGTTAAGAAATGCACATCTTGGATCTTGCGCGGGGCCCATCTCCTCTATGCTGCAGCGCAGCAGTTACGTCATTTCTCAGGAGGTAAATTGTGTTCTTAGATTTCTTGTTTGGAAAAAAACAGCCCCCAAACGTTGTACCGGCAGCACCGCCGAAGCGTCAGGAATCGGCCTCCGAGAAGCCCGTATTGGCGCCAGGAACCCACATCGGCTACCACGCTGAACTGGTGTCGCAGCTGGAAGGAGACCACCAAAACCTGCTGCGCATCATGGGCATGGTGGGTGAAGCGCTGGCGGCGCACGATTTGACGGCCGTGGTGCTGCGCCTGGATGAATTCCGCAGCGCCATTCAGGACCACCTGCTGACTGAAAATGTGCGTCTGTATGTGTATCTGGAACACGCCCTGGTGCAGGACCCGGTCAGCCATGCGCTGATCCACGAGTTCCGCCGGGAAATGGACGGCATTGGCAAAGCGGTGCTGAACTTCCTGGCCAAATACCGCGCACTGGAGACGCAGCCCGACCTGGTCCATACGTTTGGCGACGATCTGAACGCCGTGGGCAAGGTGTTGGCCGAGCGTATCCGACGCGAAGAGGCAATGCTGTATCCGCTGTATATGCCCGCCTACTGAGCGGGCGCACCTCAAGCCCCAAGCCTCAACGCCGCAGACCTGCGTTTTCCTGCTGAAGCTGTGCAATCCGCTGCTCGCAGGCGTGAAGGCGCATTTGCAAATCCTGGTTGGCCAGGGTCAAGCGCTCCACTTCAACCGCGAGGTCATCCGCCACGGCCGTGACCCGTGCACGCGTACTGTCACGGGTCTGCGTCAGTGTTGAATTCAATGCGTCAAGCCAGGTGATGATCTCAACCCGGGTGCTGTCCTTGTGCAGCGGGTTCTGCAGCGTGGCCTTTTTGACATCCGCGCGGCGGCAGAGCTCAGACTGGGTGACCCGGCCATGGTTGAAAGGGTAGACGCCGCTGTTTTCAACGATTTCAGCCTCAATGTCGGTCATGGCCTTGCGCAAGCGCTTTAAAGCGGCCTCGGTTCTTGCGTTGCCTTTTTCAGAGGCGGTGGTGGGCAGAGTCAGGGAGGGCGTGCTGGTCATGGCACAAGTTTAAGGGACCGCGTACAAAAGACCAGCCGCGCACCGCCCCGTTCACACGAGCACCTCCCAGTGGCCCCCTTTGGCTGGGCCAACGCGGCGGATGCAACCGGCTTCGCGCATCGCCTTCAAGTGCTTTTCGATTCCGCTGGTGGAGGCCATGCCGAGTTCGGTAGCCAAGCTCACCGTGGTGATGTTCGGGTTGCATTGCATGGCCTGCGCAATGCGCAAGCGGGTCGCCGCAGTTTTTTCACCCCACTTTTCACCCCACTTTTGCCCCTCTTTTTCGCCCCATTCCGGTTACCGCATCCACCGGCAACCGCCAAACAGCATCGCCACGCCTACTCCCGCGCCGCCGCCATCACAGCCGCAAAGCCCATAAAAACGCCACCCGTCAGGCGGTTGAACGCCCGCATCACCGTGGCGCGGCGCAGGTAGACCGACAGGGATTGGCCGCTGACGGCGTAGACAAAATACCAGCCCACTTCGATGACGCTGAAGGTGGTGATCAGAATTGCAAACTGAGGCCACTTCGCCAGACCCGGGTCGATGAACTGCGGAAAAAAGGCCGCAGCAAACAAAATCGCTTTGGGGTTGCTGGCAGCCACCAAAAAGCCCTGCCGGTAAAGGGCGCCAGGCTGGGCGGCGGATACCTCTGCATGCGAGGCGCCGCCCATCTGGTCGCGAACCGGTGTGCGCCAGCACTTCACCCCCAGGTACGCCAGGTAAGCCGCCCCGGCCAGGCGCAGCGCTTCAAACACGGTGGGGAAAGTCTGCAACAAAGCCCCCAGGCCCGCCGCTGAAATACCCATCATCGCAATCAACGCCGTCATGCACCCCGCCATGGCAAGCACCGCAGAGCGCACGCCGTGGCGGGCACTGGTGCTCATGACAAAAAGCATGTTGGGGCCGGGTGTGGCGGAGACCACAAAGGTCATCAGGATGAAGAGCCACCAGGTGCTGAGGGTCATGGGGATTTCCCGGTTGGGGGAGGGGGTGAGGCTAGCAGATTGGAGCGCTGCCGGTGGGTGATGGCCATGTGCGCGTAGATCGATTTGGGAAATCAGAGTTTTAAATCAAAGCAGAGTGACGGGTTCTCTCTCAGGTTTGGGCCAGAACTGGTCTTTCGGAGTGGGCCTTCAATTTGCGTGAAGCCTATGTAAATCACATTCGGCCAATTCGCGAATTGATGGAAGCAGTCCTTCAATTTGCCCCGAAGCAGTCATTGACGCTTCCTTCGCATTCGATCCAGCGCCGGGGCTTCGGCCGCAGAGTCGACGTATTGAATCGTTTTCCGCTTTCCACAGATCAACATGGAGGGATGGAAGAAGTTTTTGCGGGCACTAAGTGGAACTGGCTATGGGGCACAGGGGACGAACTGACTAGGCGATTTAGCTTTGTCATATTTATCGCACGTCGCCCAGTGTCCAAAGAATCCCAATGCTGTGCCAACGTTAAAAGTCTGAAGCGAACTCTCGGAGCATTCGAGTCAACTGGGGTGATGGGCATTTCGCTTCCATGGGTAAGAAGCCAGAAGAATGGATTTTGTCCATTTCTATTTTCGGAATGCTCCACCGATGTTGGCGCCATCCACTCCGTGTACCCGTCAGACCCGATTTTCTCCGGCGGTTTAAACCAGTATCTAATGAGGTCGGACTTGCCATTTAGCGTCGTAATGACCCCCACATCCACCGCGAGGATGTCAGTCGGTCTACGGTGCGTGAATTCGTTGAAAACGGGTTGATTTTCATCCGTACTACCCGACAGATCAGCTGTTCCCCCACTAGCTCCTTCGATACCTTTTTCGTTGAACACATATCCAATTCCAATGAAGGTGCGCGAATAGTCTTTGTTGTTCACCGGGGGAAGCCACCGGCCTATGGTTTGAAACTCGCGGTTTTCACGTGTTGACTTATAGGGATTTGAATACTCTTTTTTCGCCTCAGCTTCTTGGAACATCTTTCGAAGCTCTTGGGAGGTGATGTTCGATGGCACGTCGGTTACATCAACAGACAACTCTTCAAAATACGCGGTCTTGTCTGGCACGCAGACTTGAACAGCCAGGCGCAACGCTTTCGGGTCATCCAGATAGGCTCTAAACTGATCTGCAGAAAGTTGTGTACTGCATCCCCCCGATAGAAGCAGCAGGGCGGGGATGGTCAATCGCAACAACAAAGAAGGTTCATTCATATCGACACTTTAGTGCGCTTTCTGACTATTGAAGGGGGCAACCAGTTAGTAGTCGAGACTCAACAACCGCTTGCGCTGTGCAACCGAAGTTGACGCCCCCCTTCAACTTGGATGACTGAACGACTGCAAACGGCAGACCAATATTGCAAGGTGGCTGTCTGCATTGAGTTGCAAGACGCCAGTCGAATTGGCTGGTACTCCCGTATTTACCCTCAGGGCAATCGCATCTAAATTGCCAGCACACCAAGGTCCAGCACCTTCTGCATATAAGCCGGGTCCCAACCCGCGCGGCTGCGCTTGT
>Ga0209343_10006656_pt1 | contig 13791 bp, 12 predicted proteins | sample RifCSPlowO2_02_FD_184026 | JGI IMG/M metagenome (GOLD analysis project Ga0209343, IMG submission 184026) | Groundwater microbial communities from Rifle, Colorado - Rifle CSP2_plank lowO2_0.2 (SPAdes) (version 2) | ecosystem: Environmental > Aquatic > Deep subsurface > Groundwater | place... | reverse complement strand
ACACACGCCAGGCGGAGCAACCGCATCGTGTCCTACTAAATCACATCGGGGAAACGCGGGTGGCTCTGCTCGAGGTCGAGGATCTCAGGACCCATCTATTCAGCCGCCGCGGCGTCAACAAGGCCGTGGATGGCGTCAGTTTCTCGCTGGAGGCGGGGAGAAGTCTCGGCGTCGTCGGCGAGTCCGGCAGCGGCAAATCCATGACCGCGCTGTCCATCCTGCGCCTGCTGCCGCATCCCTATGGAAAAATCGTGGGCGGCTCAATCCGCTTCAATGGCGAAAAGCTGCTCGACAAGAGCGAGCGGCAGATGCGCGACATTCGCGGCAAGGATATCGCGATCATTTTGCAGGATCCCATGACCAGCCTCAATCCGGTTTTCTCGATCGGATACCAGATTGCCGAAGCCGTGCGGCTTCATCAAGGCCTGTCTGGAAAAGCGGAACTCGATCGCGTCATCGAGAGCCTGCGCCGCGTGCGCGTGCCCTCGCCGGAATCGCGCCTCAGGGATTATCCCCATCAATACAGCGGCGGCATGCGCCAGCGCGTCGTCGGCGCCATCGCCATTGCCTGCGAGCCGAAACTGCTGATCGCCGATGAAGCAACCACCGCGCTTGATTCGACCATTCAGGCGCAATATCTCGATCTGCTGCGCGGTTTGCAGCGTGATCTCAATCTTTCGCTGTTGTTTATAACGCATGATTTCGGGATCGTCGCCAAGATGTGCGACGACGTTGTCGTCATGTATGCAGGGCGCGTCGTCGAATATTCCGATGTACGGGAAATATTCAATCGCCCCGCCCATCCCTATACGCTTGCCTTGCTTGAAGCGGTGCCCAGAGTCGACGCCCGAGTCGAAAGGCTTTATGCGATTCCAGGCACCGCTGCGGGCGGCTTCATAGGGCAGGACGGTTGTTCCTTCGCAAGCCGCTGCGCGTTGGCGCAACCGCGATGCCACGCGGAAAAACCTCCATTGATTACCCTCAAACCCGGGCACACCTCGGAATGCTGGCGCGCGCAGGAAGTCTACGATTCCCGCATCACGCTGGCCGGCAGTGCAGCCGCGACGCCGGGAATTTCGGCATGAGCGATGTTCAAATGGCGGATGCGCCGAAGATCGCGGCCGGCGCCGACCCGTCGTTGCTGCGCGTGGACGATCTGCATGTCTATTTCAACATCCGGCGCGGGTCCTTGCTTAATCCCAGGATGCTGGTCCTCAAAGCGGTTGATGGCATCTCGTTCGAAGTGAAATCCGGTGAAACATTCAGTATCGTCGGTGAATCAGGCTGCGGGAAAACCACCACCGCGCGCAGCATATTGAAGGTCGAGACCCCGACCAGGGGTGGAATATTCTGGCGGGGGAACGATCTGCAGAACCTCGACGAACTGGAGACCAAAGCCTATCGCACCTCCGTACAGGCGGTGTTTCAGGATCCCTACAGTTCCATGAATCCTCGCATGCGCGTCGGCGACTTCATTACCGAGCCGCTGCTTCTCAATCTCGCCATGAACCGCGCTGAGCGGCGCGAGCGCGCCCGCGATGTGCTGGTGCAGGTCGGACTGCGTTCGGAAGATATCGATAATTTTCCCCACGAATTCAGCGGCGGCCAGCGTCAGCGCATAGCCATTGCGCGCGCGATCGCTTCTTCGCCGCAAATGATCGTGCTGGACGAACCCGTTTCCTCGCTCGACGTGTCGATCCGCGCCCAGATCATGAATCTTCTGAAGGCGCTGCAGGATACTCAGGGCTTCAGTTATCTCTTCATCGCGCACCATCTCGGTACCGTCCGCTACATGAGCCGGATCGTCGGCGTGATGTATCTGGGGCGGATGATGGAACTCTCGGAATCCGAGGATTTGTTCAACCATCCCCTGCATCCCTATACGCAGGCGCTGTTTTCAGCCGCGCTTCCCGATCATCCCGACATCGAGCGCAAGGAAGTTCTTCTGCAAGATGATGTCGCCGCGCCAACGGATATTCCCGGCGGTTGCCGGCTTCACACCCGCTGCCCGTTCGCAAAACCGGTATGCTCGCAGGTCGAACCCGAATGGAAACCCGTTGGCCCCAAACACTGGACAGCCTGCCACCTCTATTAACCGCAATCATCCTATCCCTTGGAGAACAAGCGATGCTACCCGTCATGAGCCGCGACCAATGCCTGGAAGCTTTCCGCAAGATGCTGCTGATCCGCCGCTTCGAGGAAGCCTGTATCGATGCCGCCGCGAAACAGCAGGTGCACGGACATTATCATGTCTACATCGGGCAGGAAGCCACCGGCGTCGGTGTCATGTCGGTGCTGGACAAGGGCGATTTCGTGCATAGCACCCATCGCAATCACGGCCACTTGCTCGCGCGCGGCGCGGACCCGGACAGGGCGCTGGCGGAAATCTTCGGCAGGGCGACGGGCTATTCGGGCGGCAAGGCCGGCACCTTGCACGGCTGCGCGCCGGACTTGAACTTTCCACTGAGTTCGGGCATCGTCGCCGGCATTCTGCCGATCTCCACGGGTACGGCCTATGCATTGAAATATCGCAAGCTCCCCAATGTCAGCGTGGTTTTTTTCGGCGATGGCGCCATGGAGGAAGGCGCCGCCTATGAGGCGCTCAATCTCGCGGCCTTGTGGAAGCTGCCCGTCATTTTCGTCTGTGAGAACAACACCGCGGAAGTCGAGCGCAAGCCCGGAGGCGCGCAATATCATGCGCCCAACATGTCGATCGTCGAATTGACCGATATTGCCCGCATCATGGGCATGAATACCGGCATCGTGGACGGTCTCGACATGGGCGCTGTCTGGACCGCGGCCCGGGATGCGCGCGAACGCGCCATACGCGGCGAAGGCGCCACCTTTCTGGAGGTGCGCACGCATACCTGGCCCGGCGGCCAATATCCAACGCTCGTCACCGGCAGGACAGACATTCGCCACACATGGAATGGCGAAGTTCCCGCGGAATTCTCAAAACATGAAAAATGGTTCCGCCGCAACGATCCCGTTCTGAGCATCGCGCGGGAGCTTCTGACACTGGGAATGGCGAAACAAGCCGAAATCGAGAAGCTGGATGCCGAGGTCACGCGCGCGATCAATGAAGCCGTGAAATTCGCCAATGAGAGCCCCTTCCCGCCAGTGGAGGAAGCCCTGACGCACGTCTGGCCGCACTGACTTTACTCAATCTTTCCGGAGCAATTCATCATGACCGAAACAATGTTCGGCAAAGCCAAGGTCAAAGCGGTTGGCGATCTCATGCGCGCGGACGAAAACGTGGTGATTATCGGTGGCGCGGGATTCGGCGGACTGCTTCACTCGAAATATGTGAAACCGCTGTTCGACGAATTCGATTCCCGCATTTTGCGCACGCCCATCGCGGAACTGGGATTCTGCGGCATGGCCGTCGGCGCGGCGATCGCAGGCCTCTACCCGATCGTCACCATCGGCACCGGCAGTTTTGCTTTCGAGGCATGGCCGCAAATCGTCAATGAGGCGCCGAACATCTTTTACATGAGCGACGGGAAAGTTAAAGTGCCCGTTATGTTTCAGGCGCTGGGCGGAATTCGTATTTCCGGCGCTGCGCAGCATTCGGCGCGCCCGCAGGCCATGCTGATGCAGGCTGCCGGTTTGCAGATCATCGCCCCAAGCCGCGCCAGCGATGTCGGACCCTTGTTGAAAGCGGCACGCGAAAGCGAACGGCCGACATTCTGGATCGATCATGCGCTTCTATTCGAGGAACAGGAGACGGGCACTCCCGTCAAGCCGCCCCCTTTGGGCAAGGCCGCCATCGTGCGCCCCGGCAAGGATGTGACGATCGTCGGCTATTCGATCGATCTCATTCGCTGCGTGAAAGCAGCCGTTGAACTCGCGCAACAGGGCATCGACGCGGAAGTTATCGACCTGCGGACCCTGTCTCCCCTCGACGCCGACACGATCTGCGAATCCGTCGGCAAGACCGGCCGGCTGGTGGTGGCGGACGAATGCTATCCCGCCGCGAGCGTTGCATCGGAAGTGGCCAGCATTTTCACCGGCAAGGGCTTCGGCCTGCTGAAGAAACCGGTGCAGCGCCTGAATTTCGCGGCCGTCCCGGTCCCGCTCAGCCCTCCGCTTGAGATGCATCTCATCCCGCGCGTTGACAAGATCGTCGCTGCGGCAAAGGGGCTCATGGGGTAGCCGGCGATTTCCACCGATTGAATAATCCCGTCCTTTCGGTCGCCCGGTGGAGCGCGGCGATTTTCGAGGGCCAAATCCCTGGATGCTCAAGCCGCGCGCTTAAGCTTGTAATCGCGAATGAGGACATCAGCCGGTATTTTCAGTCCCGCCGAAAGCCTGCGGATCATGTCAAGGGTCAAAGGACGCACACGATTCAGCACTTCCGCCACCCGAGCGCGCGAGCCGATGAATGGCTCCAGATCATTGCGTGAAAGTTCGCGTGCTTCCATCAAGTGCCGCAGGAAGTCGATTGGATCTGGATCCGCGATCGGGGTGTGCTCGCGCTCGTAGGCTTCGATCAGCAGCACCAGCACTTCCAGGCGGTCGGCTGCGGGCGAGCCATCGGGAGCGCTCCATAGCGCTTCCGCTTCCTTGAGAGCCGCCTGGTGTTCTCGGCGGGTTCGAATCGGACGTAATTTCATTTAAGTTACCTCATATAGTGGTCGCGTCAATCTTGTCGTACTCGCGATGGGTGCCGATGAAGCGGATGAACATCATGCCCCGGTTATAGTGCACTGCCACGACAAGCCGATACTCATTTCCCTTGATGTTGAAAACAACGCGGTTGTTCGCGATGAAGCTGGCGCTTCGGTAGTCGGCTTTGATATCCGCCGGGGCGTGCCAATCGGCACGGCTCGCCGCCGCATACCAGGATCGAAGGGGGATTTCAGCATCGGCATGCTTCTGCCAAAAAATCCGTAACGTGCCCAACGCGATAATCCGCATCGCTTCACTTTAGCATGCTCCCATAGCGGGAGCAACGGATCAATCAAGGGGTTAAACAAGAATTTTCAGCGTCCCGTTTCCGCGCAACTCACCGGCCAGACCAGTTTGCTGCCCGCCGGATCGATCCGTCCATCGCGCCCCGCGACCGCCACGGCCACGCGCTTCGCCGCCTCCGGGAATTCGGCAGCCTTTTCATACTCCGCACTGGCCGGCAGGTAGAGCAGCGATTTGGAATTTCCTTGATCTAGCCCAAATTTCGACGCGCCGGGATCCCTATACTGACTCGCCGCTCCCCGCTTCGGAAGGCGCGGAAACCCGTTTCCCAGAGGAAAGCATGCAGAACATCTCGGCACTCAGTATCTTTTTCAGCCCGCGAAGCGTCGCGGTGGTCGGCGCATCCTCGGACGCCAGGAAGCCCGGCAACATCGCGCTTCGAAACATGGGTTCTTTTGGCTACAAGGGAAAGATCCACCCGATCAACCCGCGCGAGGATTCGATTCTCGGACTGCCCTGCTACAAGAGCGTGCTCGACATCGCCGAACCGGTGGATCTGTGCGTGCTGCTGGTGGCCGCGGATTACACGCTGGCGGTCGCCAGGGAACTCGCCGAAAGAAAGCGCCGCTTGAACGACGTCTCGGCGGTGGTGTGCATGTCCGCCGGGTTCGGAGAACTCAATACCAGCGAGGCGAAACAGCGCGAGCACGACCTGGTGCAGACGCTGCGCTCCGCGTCGATCCGGCTGGTCGGGCCCAACTGCCTCGGGGTCATGGACACGGTGAGCGGGTTCAATACCAATTTCGATATTCCCACTTACCCGCAAGGCGGCATCAGCGTGCTCACGCAAAGCGGCGCGTTCGGGAACTCGCTGCTGCTCGGCTCGGGCACCAAAGGCAGGCTGGGGCTCAACAAATACCTCTCCATCGGCAACATGGCCGACGTGCAGATGTCAGAACTGCTCACTTTCCTCAAGTCGGATGACTCGACACGTGTGATCGGCATCTACCTGGAAGGCCTTTCCGATCCGAGGGAGTTTTTCGAGGTGGCGCGCGACGTGGCGGCGGCCAAACCCATCGTGATCCTTAAGAGCGGCAGAAGCGAGATGGGGTCGACTGCGGCGCTGTCGCACACCGGATCGGTGGCCGGGGCTGATGCCATTTACGACGGCGCCTGCCGGCAGGCCGGGCTGTTTCGCGCCAAGTCCGTCGCGGATTTCTACGAAACGCTGCGCGCATTCGCTAAGCAACCGATCCCCGCGGGAAACCGCGTCAGCGTGCTGACCCACATGGGCGGGCCGGGCACCATGTGCATCGACGAGATCTCCACCCTTCCGGGGCTGAAGATGGCCGAGCTTGCCCCGGAAACCCATGACGAGCTGAAGAAGATCCTTTCCCCGGCCGCAAACATCGGCCACCCTCCGGGCTACATCGATCTGACAGCCGCTCATTGGGAAACCCTGCACAACCAGGTGCTGCGCCTGCTGTTCCAGGACAAGAATATCGACACGGTCATCCAGATACTGGCACCGAGCGCGTTCCTCGACCAGAAGCTGCTTGCGCAGGAGGTCGTAAGCGCCTATGAATCCCAGGGCGATGCCAAAAAGCCGCTCCTCAACGTGGTGACCTTCGGCGACTTCGCCGATACTTTGCGGGACCGGCTCGAGGAGGCCAGCCTGCCGACCTTCGATTTTCCGGACATGGTGGCAAAGGTTGCGGCAAACCTCGCGGCCTACGGTGCCGCCAGAAAACCGGCGGCAGCGCGGGATGCAAAGGCTGCGAAGAGCGCGGCCGCCCCGGGCCCAGCGGCGAAGCTCATCGCCACCGCTGCGCGCCAGCGCCGCATCAGCCTGCTCGAGCCCGAGGCTTATGAAGTCTGCGGGCAATACGGCATACGCGTGCCGCCCTTCAAGATGGTGGGTTCGCTCGCCGCGGCAAAGCGCGCCGCCAACGAGATCGGCTATCCGGTGGTGCTCAAAGTCGTATCGGCCGAATTCCTGCACAAGTCGGATATCGGCGGCGTGATGCTCGGGGTCGGCTCCAACAGCGTTCTCAAGCAATCGTACGGCGAGCTCATCGACAACGTCCGCAAGGCCGCGCCGCAGATCGCCAGGCCGAAGGTGCTGGTGCAGAAGATGATGCCGCCCACGACGGAACTGGTGCTTGGCGGCCTGCGTGACAAGCTGTTCGGGCCGACCGTCATGTTCGGGCTCGGCGGTATTTACATCGAAGTGCTCAAGCGCGTGGATTTCCGCCTCGCGCCGCTGGCGATCGAGGATGCCGTGGAACTGATTCGCGAGACCCTGCCCGCCGCACTGCTGGAAGGCGCGCGAGGCAGAAAGAAAATGAACGTCGAGGCGATCGCGGCCGCGCTGGTTTCAATGGGCCGGCTTTTCGACGAACACCCGCTGGTGGAACAGGTGGACCTGAATCCCTTCCTTCCGGACGATGAGGGCGGCATGGCGGTGGACGCGCGGATCATCCTCGCGAAGCGCGCCGGCAATGCCGATGGGGTGTGATTTCGGGTAATCGACGCTGGTCGAATCTGAATTTCCGCGGCAAGGAATCGAATCCAAGAACAACCGCTTGAGGCTGCAACGACCGCGGCGCACCTCGGCTATAGCAAGTGGCGCGGAAAATCAGAATGTGGCGGCAACCGGCCCCGGAACGTAAGCGGAAATCCGATGGATCGTGGCGGGGCGCTGGCCGGATATCCAGGCAGAGCGGGATCAAGCTGCGGATCGACGGCGGTCGATCCGGTGCAACATTGATACCCGGCGCCCGTTCAATCCACGAACTTCGCTCTCGGTCTCAACAAGGCGCTGGAAAGCCGCTGCTCGATCACATGGGCTACCCAGCCGGACACGCGGGAGAGGATATACAAGCCGGCGGCGGCGCGCCGTGGAAAACCGAGAGCGTGAGCGAGCGCCACGACCGCGAATTCCGCGCGCGGCTTGAGATCGAACTTGTTCTGTGCCTCCTCGACGAACGACAACACCATGTGCAACTGCCGCGAAGGCCGGTTCGCGCGCCGCATCAGGTCGAATATGTAAAGCGCGCGCGGATCGCCGCGCGGATAGATCGGCTGGGTGAACCCGGGCGGCACGCGCCCCGATGCCTGCAATTCGCGCATGCGCCGGATCAGATCGGCTTTGGATTGGGCGCCCCTGAGGAAATCCTCAGTGCGGTCGTAGATTTCCGCAATTTTTCGGCCGGAACTCGTCTGGATGGCCGACACCATGCAAGCCTGCAGGTCGGCACCGCTCGAGGCTGCGACCCGGGCGACGAACGTGGCCGGCGAAAGCTCGTGATCCGCAAGCAGCACCAACAAGCCATTGACCAGTCGCAGCTTCTCCTCCGAGCACGCTAGCCCCGAGGCGCGCAACACGGCTGCCGCGATGGGTTCGGCGTTTGCGCACGCTACGTACGCATGCCGCGCTGACAAGTAGCCAAAGCAGCCCGCAAATGCCTGAATCAACTGCCGCGCCGCCAGGACGGTGCTGCTCGAGCGCAATCGCTGCGACGAACTGCCGCGCGCCATGCCGATCGAAAGGGCAAACAGGGAAAAGATATGCGCGATGGGCGCGTTTGCCCGCGAGCGTCCGAGCGCCACGGCAAGCCGCCGTACTTGCGCAGGGAGCGCCTCCCGGTTCCATACCACCGGCTCATCGTCGAGCAGCTCGCCGGTCCAAAGGAACTCCGCGACGTTCTCGTACGGCAGGCCGGCGCTGGCCAATTCAGCCGCGGGCCGCCCGCGGTAGCAGGGTCCCGCAGGCGTAATCTCCGTTATCGACGTGGAAATGATCGGGTCCCCCGCGTACATCGCGGACGCGGCAAGCGCCCCAAGAGGGAAACGAGCCCGCGGACGTGAACGCAGCTTTTCCAGATCCGCCCGAAGATAAAGGTGGCGGTGGCCCTGCGGGGTCGGCAGACTCTGAACGGCGCCCCGGCTTACGTAGGTATACAGGGTTTGCGGCTTTACCCCGAGAAGCGCGGCCGCCTCGGCGCCGCTCATGTACTCGGAATCCCCCGGGCCGCCCGGGTCGAGCGCGCCTTGCGGCTTGGTCCTGTCCAGGGATTTGCTCACCCTCGCTTACTCGGGTTTGATGCCCGCCTCCTTGGCGACCTTCGCATACTTCACGAGCTCGGTCTTGAGGACATCGGCAAACGCCTCGGCACTCGTGCCTACTGGCTCCAGTCCCACGGGCGCCAGCCGCTCCTTTGCCACCTGCGGGTTCTGGATGATGCGGTTGATCTCCATGGTCAGGCGGCCAACGATGGCAGGCGGCGTGCCGGCCGGCGCGAGCACGCCGAACCAGGACACCATGTCGAAACCAGGCAGTCCCGCCGCATCGGCGATGGAAGGCACTTCGGGGAGAGCCGGAGTTCGAGCGATAGCCGCCGTTCCGAGTGCGCGCAGCCGCCCGGATTGGATATGCGGAAGCAGCGAACTGAGGGCCCCGATCGTCATGGTGATCTCACCGGCCACCAGCGCCGGCACCAGCGCGCCGGCCCCTTTGTAAGGAACATGCACCACGTCTATCCCGGTCGCCGAACGCAGCATTTCAATGGACAGATGGTGCGGCGTGCCTACGCCAGCCGTGCCGTAGGTGAATTTGCCCGGCTGCGAGCGCGCGAGCGCTATCAGCTCTTTCACATTGCGCGCGGGCACCGACGCATTGACCGTGAGCACAAACGGAATCGTGGCAATCAGCGAAATCGGCATGAAGTCGCGGATCGGATCGTAGGGCAGCTTCAAATAGAAGGCCGGATTGATGACGTGCGTGGGCGATGTGATCAGAATGGTATAGCCGTCCGCGGGCTGGCGCGCCACGTACTCGGTGCCGACATTGCCGCCTGCCCCGGGCTTGTTTTCGACGACCACCGGCTGATTGACAGCCGGACCCATGCGCTCGGCGATGACGCGCGCGAGCAGGTCGTTGCCCCCGCCGGGTATCAGGGGAACGATGAACTTGATCGGGCGGCTGGGGTAGGCGCCGGTCTGTGCCGACGCGAGCGGCGCCCCGGCAAGGCAGCAGGCCGCCAGTGCTAGGGCTGCGATACGCGGTGTTGCAAATCCGTTGGCTATTTTCATCTCGTCCTCCATTCGATGATTGCGTGGCAGGTCTTTTAAACTCTAATCGAGCGACACCTTGACGTCCTTGATCACCTTGCCAAAGCGCTCGAAGTCGCGGCGGATCAGGGCAGAAAAGTCCTCAAGCCGGGTGGCATAAGGCTCCATTCCGCCAGCGGCATTGAGGCTCATGACCACGCCGTTTTCCACCTGAACGTTCACGCCGCAGCCGATGTAGCACATGCCACATACCGTTTTGACCACTCTTGACTGCAAATTGGATTGCGTCATTTCCACGGCTGTCCCCTAATCGACGCGCGCGCCGCTGATCATCACCAGCTTGCGGTATTTCTCTATATTCGGACCTATCGTTTCAGCGTACTGTTCAGGAGTGCTGCCGACAGGGTCGATGGCGAGCGGAACCAGTTGTTGGGCGATTTCCGGGGTCCTCAGCACCTTGATAATTTCACGGTTCAGCTTCTCGACGACATCCCTCGGCGTGCCTGCCGGGGCGACAAATCCCATCTCGGTGGTGATTTCATATCCGGGTACCCCGGCCTCGGCCACAGTCGGCACATCGGGCATCCGGGGCGAGCGTTTCGCCTCGCTGACGGCCAACATCCGTAATTTGCCTGTCTTGACGAAAGGCGATACCGCGGGCAACGCGATAAACATCGCTTTGATATCTCCGGAGATGATCGCGGGCACCATCGGGCTGGCGCCTTTGTAGGGAATGTGCGTCATCTGCACGCCTGCCAGCATCTTGAACAACTCCATTCCCAGATGGTGTACGTTGCCATTGCCCGCGGAACCGTAAGGCAAGCCCGGGTTGGAGCGTGCGTAGGCGATAAGATCCTTTACCGAATGCACCGGCAGCGCCGCGTTTACCGTGAGGAACAGCGGCCCCGTTACCGCCAGCGTAATGTATGCAAAATCCTTGATCGGGTCGTAGGGAAGTTTCGCGTACAAGGCTGGATTGATGGCGAGCTGTGGAGTACCTGCGAGGAGCAAGGTATAGCCGTCGGCCGGCGCCCTTGCGACGAGTTCAGTCCCTATTATTCCGCCGGCCCCGGCGCGGTTATCTATCACGACAGGCTGGCCGACGTTCTCGCCTAGCATCTTCCCGATCACTCGCGACGCGAGGTCCATGGTGCCCCCCGTGCCGATCGGCACCACCACGCGGATCGCCCGCGACGGAAAGCCCTGCGCCAAGCATTGCGCCGTGATTGCAGGCAGGGTGCACACGAGCATCGCCATGACAGCAGCGGCCCATTTCGATTCGGTCATCGGCGAATCTCTTTCCGGAAATCTGACCAGTTCTAAGTGATTACTCCGATTTGATCTGCGCCTTCCGGACCAGCTTGCCGGTCTCGGCGAATTCCGTGGCAATGAACTTGCCGAAGGCTTGCGCGGTGAGCGCCTGCGATTCCATGCCCAGATCCGCGAAGCGCTTCACCATGGCCGGCTCCTGGATGCCCTTGTTCATGGCGGCATTTAGCTTGTCGATGATGGCGGCAGGCGTGCGTGCCGGGGCCAGCAGGCCGGTCCACGACCCGGTGTAGAAGCCACGCAGGCCAAGCTCGTCGGCTGTCGGCACCTCCGGAGCGAGGCTTGATCGCCGCGGCGAGCCGACGGCGAGCGCCTTCACCTTGCCGCGGTTGGCGAGGTAACCCTGGACGGAGCCGAACATCACGTCGGTCCGCCCGGCCAGGAGGTCGACCAGGGCCGGGGCCATGCCGCGATAAGGCACGTGCCGGATATCGACCCCGGCGGACTCTTTGAAGAGCTCGCCAGCCAGATGAAAGAACGAGCCTACTCCCGCGGAGCCGAACGTCAGGGTGTCGGGCTTTGCCTTCGCCTGGGAAATCAGTTGTTGCAGGCTGGTAATAGGGGAGCCGTTGGCGACGAACACCGCCGCGGGCGTGTCGCCGATCAATGCGACCGGCTCAAAATCCCTGAGCGGGTCGTAAGACAAGTTGGCCTTGATGTGGGGATTGACCGTGATCGAGCCGGGCGAACCGACCAGAAGCGTGTAACCGTTGGGTGCGGCCTTGGCGACCTGGGCGGCGCCAATGGCGCCGCCGGCGCCGCCGACGTTTTCCACGATGAAGCGCTGCCCGAGCTGCTCGGTCAGTATCTGCGCGGCGAGCCGGCCCAGTATGTCGGTGCTGCCGCCCGCCTCGAAGGGCACCACCACCCTCACCGGTTTGGTGAGATAGGCGTCATCCGAGCCAGGCACCTTGTCCTGCGCGTGTGCGCTGCCCAGCGCACCCATCAGAGCGAAAACACCTGCCACTGCGGTCAGATTACGCGACATTGTTTCACCTCATTTTGTTCAATGGGACGAAGGGCGGCTTCGCTGCCCCGCTCGCCTGCCTGGTTCACTAATTGGCAGGCTCAATCTTGGCCGCTTTGGCGATAGCGGCCCACCGGGCGAACTCGGTAGCGATTCTTGCCGCGAACTCTTCGGAGGTATTACCCTCTGGCTGTAAGTTCAGCGCGCCCATGCGCTCGCGAACATCAGGCAACTTGACCGCCCGTTTCATCTCTTGCTCCAGCCTCCTGACAACGGGTGGCGGCGTTCCGGCCGGCGCAAAAAGCCCGAACCAACCTTGGAATTCGAGATCCGGAAATCCCTCTTCCCGCATGGTCGGAATATCTGGGAGAAACGCTATCCGCGCCGGAGCAGTCGTGGCAAGAGCCCGCACTTTACCGGTCTTAAGCGCGGGGATGACTGGGGTTGAATCGGAAACACTCATCAGGATAGTCCCGGCAATCACATTCCTCATGGCCTCACTATTCCCCCCCTTGTAGGCGATGAATTCGACTTGGGTACCGGTGGTGAGCTTGAACACTTCAAGAACTAACTGGAATAGACCCGAGGAGCCGCCATAGTTGGCCTTTTTGGGATTGGCTTTGATATAAGCAACCAGGTCCTTCACGGAGTGGATCGGCTCTGCTGCGTTGATCACCATGAAAAGAGGAAAGGTGACCACCGTCGATATCGGCACGAAGTCCGCGGTGGAATAGGGAAGCTTCCGGTACATGACCGGATTGACGGTTATCACGGAACTTGGAGCCATAAGCAAGGTGTATCCGTCGGGCTTCGACTTTGCCACGAACTCCATGGATATGATCCCCCCCGCCCCGAGCTTGTTCTCGACCACCACGGGCTGAGCAAACTCTTCGGCCATCTTCTGGCCGAGCAGGCGGGCAATAATGTCGGTGCCTCCACCGGGTACAAAGCCGACAATCAGGCGGATCGGCTGGCTGGGATAGCTTTTCGCTGACTCAATTTGCGCCTGTGCCGATGTTGTCAATAAGAACACGATGACCAGGCTCGCTAAACGTACTGCAGGTAGGTAACTCATGGCGACCTCCCAAGTAGAATACGGCGGATTCCGTGACGTCCCTCTATATCGAGGCTGAGTTTACTGTCGCACTGCCAATGTTCCTTCGACTCCTATTACTCCTCCCGCGACAAAATTGTCATGGGGCAGCTCCCAGCCTGGTGACTTTGACCCTGGCGCATAGATCGAGACTGAAGTTGAGCGGGCTCACGTGGTCCCAGTCGAGCTCGATGAAGTCGTTGAAGAACACGCCCTTGCCCTTGGCGATCGGCATGCCCTCGCCCCAGTGCCCGGCGCAGGCGGCGATGCCCAATCCCTCGGCATGGATCGCCTCGCTCAGGCACACCCTGCCTTCGACAAAACGACCTTGCTCGCCCTCCACCCGGATCACCTCGCCGTGGATCAGGCCCTTGCGCTTGCCGGTCGCGCGATTGATGACGATGGTGTAGGAATA
>Ga0209343_10006649_pt1 | contig 13795 bp, 11 predicted proteins | sample RifCSPlowO2_02_FD_184026 | JGI IMG/M metagenome (GOLD analysis project Ga0209343, IMG submission 184026) | Groundwater microbial communities from Rifle, Colorado - Rifle CSP2_plank lowO2_0.2 (SPAdes) (version 2) | ecosystem: Environmental > Aquatic > Deep subsurface > Groundwater | place... | reverse complement strand
GATGGTTTTTTGCATGGAAAAATGGGTGGCAGTAATTATAGCGGTCCCCCTGCTTGCACCTGTAAGGGTGATATAAAAATAGTATGCCCCTGCAGTCTCAGGGCTTGCTGTTGTAGTTGAACCTGCTAATGTTGCTGACTCGGATGATGAGGAGAGAGTTCCATGGGTATTTACTGAATATACTACCGTTATAGTTGCATCTGTCCCTGTAACACCGGCTACACCATAGCCACTTAAAACAGAACCATCTGTATTGAAAATCCTTGTTGTTATAGTAGCTGTACCGTCGATACCGATTTTGCTCTCGTCGCTCCAGATATCTAAGGCATTACCCTCATTTATTGGGCTCCCTGAGCTGACTGGACCTGTAATCTTATTTCCCTTACTTGAGTCACAGCTAATTCCAACAAGACATATAGTAATGAGAAAAATTAGTGCAGGTACTGTTTTTATCCTCATCACCGCCTCCATGAACTTTTGTTGATACCCTTCGCTTTGCTCAGGGTAAATGCGATAATTGTTTTTAAAATTTAATCGCATTTAATTTAGTAAGACCTTCCTGATTAATTCATTAGGTATATCACCTTGAATTTCAACAGAGCCAATTTTTTTCATTAGAACAAATCTAACCTTTTCTTCCTTTACCTTCTTATCTAAATAGAGAGAGTCTATTATAGAATCAGCATCTAAGCCAGAAATTGCAGTTGGCAAACCAGCAACTCTGATTAAATTAAAAACCCTATTGTAGTCTTCGTCACTGCATAGTCCTGTCTCTAATGATAATCGTGCAGCATATACCATACCAATTGCTACAGCTTCACCATGCCTGTATTTCTTGTAGCCCGTGAGTGATTCAATTGCATGTCCAATTGTATGCCCAAAATTCAATATTGCCCTTAGACCTGTCTCCATTTCATCCTTTGATACCACATCTGCCTTGGTCTCGCATGACCTTTTTATTGAATGTATCAAAACCTCTTCGTTAAGATTGATTAGTCTTTCTATGTTTCTCTCTAAATATTCAAAGAAATCTCTATCTCTGATAATGCCGTATTTTATAATCTCTGCCACTCCGCATAAAATCTCCTCTTTTGGCAGTGTCTTAAGGGTATCTATATCAATAAATACTCCCCTTGGCTGATAAAACGCCCCTATCAGGTTTTTCCCTTTTGGATGATTTACTGCTGTCTTTCCACCAATGCTACTGTCCACCTGTGCCAGCAGGGTTGTTGGAATTTGTATATATGGAACCCCTCTAAGATATGTTGCAGCAACAAATCCTGTTATATCACCTATAACCCCGCCACCTAAGGCAATGAGAGCTGCCCCCCTTTCCATCTTTATATCTAATAACCTGTCATATATTTCAACGGCAGTCTTTATTGTTTTATATTCTTCGCCATCAGGTATCTCAGTAAAATAAAAATTAAAACCTGCATCCTTTAAAGAACTTTTTAATGTGTCGCCATAAAATTTGTTTATTATAGGATTTGTAATTATAAATATCTTTTTATCTGTTTTAATATTTTTTAATCTATTTCCACAGTTAATAAGGAGTCCTTTGTCAATATAAATTGAATAACTCCTCTCCCCGAGACCTACATTTACTACCTCCATCTTATGACCTGATTATCTTAGGTGTAATAAATATCAATAATTCCTCGCCAAGTTCTGTATCAGTCTGCTTTTTAAAAAACCACCCGATTATAGGTATCTTCATAAACCATGGAACCCCTGCCACATTTTCAGTCTGCGATGTTTTATATAGTCCACCTATAACAGTTGTATCTCCATCCTTTATCAAGACCTCTGTAGTTGCCTTCTTTTTAATAATACTCGGTGTTCCCTGAACCTGATTTGCAAAGTCTGCCTCGTTCTTTGTTGCTATTATCTTCATAGATACATAATTATCAGGTGTTATCTGTGGCTTTACGCTCAGACTTATAGTTGCATCTATGAACTGAACCTGGGTTCCTGACTGGGATACGGTGGCGTAGGGTATGCTTCTGCCGCTTTCAATCAGAGCCTCTTTGTTATTAAGTGTAGTTATCTTGGGTGTTGATAATATCCTTGCCTTACCTGTAGCCTCTAAAGCTGACAAACGAAGGTCAAGTTGTGTTGCCCCTGTTACACTTCCGAGGGTTGCACTTATTGCACCACCAGTGCCGGACCCGGCAGCGGCAGGGAGGCTTACTGCACTTGTCCCTACTGAGCTTCCTGTAATGGCGACTGTATTTGGGAAGTTAACATCTGAGGCAAGATTAAAATTCCCACCCCATTCTATACCCAATTCTTTTGAGTAGTTTTTGTTAACCTCTACTATTCTCGCCTCTATAAGTACCTGTTGTGTCCTTTTATCAAGTTTGGCAATTAGGGATTTCATGTCAGCTATTTTTCCTTTTATATCTTTTATTATGAGTGTATTTGTCCTCTCATCTATGGTGATATCGCCCCTCTTGCTTTTTATCTTCTCAAGATTTTTTGTCAAATCTCCAGCCTGTGCATAGCTTATGGATAAAATTTCTGTTACCAGTTCTTCTACCTCTTCCTCAACTACCTTACTCTCCACAACAGTCTTCTTTGCCTCCATAAACGCCTTTCGCTCTTCTGCTACTTTTGCAGCAAACGCCTTTCGCTCTTCTGCTACTTTTACAGCAGGAGCAATCCTTATAATATTCCCCTCCCTAATCATACCGAGTTGATTTGTCTTCAGTATTACATCCAGTGCCTGGTCCCACGGAATATTGATTAATCTCATTGTTACTTTTCCCTTTACATCTTCTGAGGTTATTACATTTAATTCGCTGACCTCTGCTATAAGTCTGAGTATATTGTTTATGTCTGCATCCTGAAAATCCAAAGATATCTTTCTGCCGATAAACTTTTTCTCTTCCTCTAAAGGGGTATCAATAGTTTTCGCCTCTGCTGAAGCAACTTGTTTTGCCTCTGCTTTCTTTAAGGCGACCCCTGGCGGCTCTATGTCCAATATTATATTTGCCCCTTCACGGGAGATATTGTAAGAAGAAATCTCTGTAAGTTCTGCAACTACCCTTACAATGGGTTGGGGCTCATCTTTATGTTGAAATGAACTTACCCTTTTTACAAAGGCCGACACCTTGCCTGTATCCAATGCCTTCTGCTCCTTAGGCAATATTCGGGCATTCTCTACATCTATAGAGAGTCTCTTTAAATCCTCTTTCTTCATCAGAGTAAATCTTGGTTCCCCGCTATCGGTTTTTACAATTATCCTTGTCTTGCCATCTGATAACCTCTGAACATCAATAGAGTTTACAGTGATTATTTCCCCAGATGCAGCAACTGCCTCACTACGCTCTTCAGCAGATTTATTTTTTATAGAAACTACTATTTTATTAGCCGCAGGTTTTAATATTTCGTGAGTGATAGGTGTATTTAATCCAATCTCAACCCTCGATGTATCACTCTGCTCAAAATAGTGTAATGTAACTGTTTCTACAGCCCCTTTTTCTATATTAATCGGACTTTTTACATCACCTAATCCTACATTGGGTAAATCAAGAACCAATCTTGAAGGGTCATTCAGTTTAAATGCAGTATACTGGAGGGGATCTGTTGCCTCAATTGTAAGCTGAATCAAATCGGCTGAAGGCTCTGCATAAACCTTTGAAAGGGATGCCTTCTTTGCAATTTTTTGCTCGGCTTTTTCTTCAACCTTTTGAGAGGATGCAGTATTACTGATTTTCTTGCTTTCCGTCTTTGGAGTAGCACACCCGAAGAACAGAAGACAGAAGACAGAAAACAGAAGACAGAAAGCAAAGAGACTTCTGACTTTTAACTTCTGACTCCTGACTTCTGACTTCTGACTTCTTACTTCTGTCTTCTGTCTTCTGTCTTCTGGCATCTACTTTACTCCTCCTTCTTTACCTTTAACTCAACATTTCTTGTTTTTATCTTTTTATCCACATCCTGATATTTTTCTTCCACTATGACAGCATCGGCGGTCACATCTTTAACTATTCCTCTACCTTTACCTATGTATGTACCTTTCTTTATAGTATAACCCTTACCATCAGGTACCTCAACCAGTGCATATTTACCAATCTCGCCCCAGATTATGGCAACCACTTTCATAGATGCCAACTCAAACTGTTGTAATGGTGTTACCGGAATCTTTTCTAACTCTTTTTTAAATCTCTCTTCCTCTTTTTTTTCTTCAATCCTTTTCTTTTCTTCTTCGAACTTCAACTGCGCCTTTTTATCAAGTATAAGAGACCTGAAAGGGTCTCTCTTATAGGTTTGGTTATAAACATATTCGTCTTCACCTTTTAATTCAGCCTGTTCCTGCTTCTTTTCTGCCAAAGCGGTAATCTGCCCTATTGCTACGGAATCAATTATCCTTTGTGCAGTTGACTCTTCGACATCGTTTTTTAAATAAACCGCAAAAATCATCCATATCTTTTGTCCTTCTGTAATAATAAGACCCTTTGCCGCCCCCGGCACTCCATTTAACTTTAAATTCGCCAATATTATTAATCCTTCCCTCCCCGATACAACGATTGACTTTTTTGTATGCTGAAATTCGGAAACTCCCTGTGTCCTCGACATATTTGCGACACCGCCCTCATATGCACCGTTTAGGTCGGTTTTATAAATACTCCGTGCTGCACCGGCAGCAGCCGCTAACTCAAAGTTTCCGCCCCTGCTGTATCTATAACTTTCAAATTTTTCATACATCATGGCATCTCCGGGAGACAAAATACCCGATACAGGCTCAAGCCGGCCAGGCAAATCCAAATAAAGGTCGGAACTGCCAAGCTGGTATCTCTTCCAATCGGATTCAGGGGGCTTTTGGGAAGATGGGGCAAAAACTTTTTCTGAAACCTTGTCCCCAACCTTCTCTCCTACCTCCCTGCCGATAGCTTTAAATATTTCATTTGTAAGCTCTTTACATCCGACAGAAAAAATGTTTGTAAAAATAATAACATAAATAAGATTATTTAAAAAACCTTTTCTCATAATTCATATTCTCAATTTCTAATCTTCATTTCTTTTTCGCCTTCTTTTCATCCTTCCGGTCAGGGGCTTTTTCTACAGGTGTTTTATCTATATACCTGAATGTGGTAGCAGAACATTCCATATCCACAACAGTACTCTCCTTTTCTTCCTTCACACCGCCTATCTTTACATTTGAGATTGTGACGATTCTCGGCATCTTACTAACCTTATCGAAAAACTCAAGGGTATTGTGAAAGCTGCCGTTGATTTTAATCTGAACTGGGACTTCGGCATAAAAATCCTTCGGGCTTTCCCCCACTGGTTTAAAGGTAAGAATATCCAGTCCGGACTGCATTGCAAGATTTGAAATATTCGTCAGGAGCGATGGTATCTCCTTTTCCTCCGGTAACTGGGTTTTTGCAACCGATAGGTCTATATCCAGTTTCTCTATCTCCTTTTCAAGCGCAGGCAGCTTCTTTGCAACCTTCTCATTTTTTGCTATCTCCTGCTGCAGTGCAGACAATTCCCCATTCAATTTTACAATCTCCTCCGTCCTTCCTCTATAGCTCAAAAAATAGTAGCCTGTAAATATAAGAATCTGAATGACACCGATAACAATCCACCTCTGGTAAAGGGGGAAGCCTGCAATCTTGTCAAGGGGTATCTTTTCTAAAAATTTTTTTAATTGCTCCATGTATAGGAAAATATATCCGCAGATTTCGCAGATTACCGCAGATTAAAAAAATATTTTTTAATAAATCTGTGAAAATCTGTATAATTTGCGGATTAACTATGTTTTTGTTCACATATTAATATCCCTCGTCCATTCGCCTTATATTTTCCTCGATATTTCTTTTTTTCCGGTCGGCTTCTGCCTTCAATCTCTCTGCCCTTTTCATTGCCTCATCCATATTCGGTACCTTCATGCCTTCCGGCGATTGCCCGTATTTAAAACCCTCGACAAAAGGATTTCTCGGTGCCGATTTCAAATCTTCAGCAAGCTTCCGCCCGTAAGCATCAATACCCTCTTTAGAAAACATATCTTCTGTTTTTCCACCCATGCCATATAATCCACCGGTGACTGCCATACCTCCTCCACTACCAGCCGTACCTGCATCTCTTGACAGCCGGATAGCCATTATTTTGTCTTTAGGGGATAAATTAATAGTAGAATTTAATGTGAACTTTTTAACCTTTTCCCCCTCTATATTTGTCTGCTGAATCTCAAGAAGCTCCGCATCCAGAAAATATCTCGAGGCTTTTATATTTTCCATAAAAGTCGCTATACCTGGATTTGAAAAGGAATAACCGTCTATCTTTATCTGCCCCCCGCTTCCCGAAAGAGAAGTAACCCATATATCTGAAGGGAGTATGATATTTATCTCATCAAAGATTCTGGCAGGCCCCCTCTGCACCCTTTTCAACTCCCCTATCGCTTTTATGATGTCTTCAAGTCTCTTCTTCTTTTTCTCTTTATCGTCAATCTTGGCGATAACCGTTTTCAGGCTTTCAAGCTTTGCCTTTGAATTACTTTTATTCTTATTGAGTTCCTCTATCTTACTGTTCTGTGAATACCATAAATAACCACTTAATCCGATGGTTACTATCATTAAAGCTACTGCCAAAGATAGCTGCTGTTTGATCCTTTCCCTCTCTATCGCCTTCCTGTCAAATACGAGATTTATCTTTATCATAACTCAACTCTTACGATAGCGTTGCCTTGTCCCCGGGTCTCCTCATGGCAAGTCCTATGCTTATAGCAGCCAGCGGTGCCATATCCTGTATATATTGAGGGTCAAATATCTTTGGATTTACTTTTATGTTTTTATACGGGTCCATTATCTCAGTTGGTATATCAAAATTCTCAGTTAGGATTTTTTCTATCCCTGGTATCCTTGCACATCCACCACTCAAGATAACCCTGTTAATATTCTTTTCGGTAGATTTTATAAAGTCATGAAACATTTTGTTTATCTCATGGGACAATTCTCCAAGGACAGTTGTAATGGTATTTGCCACATCTTTTTCAGATACACCATTTAACCCTATTCCCATCTTAAGTTTCTCTGCGCCTTCATGGTCTGTATTAAAATTCTTCTGCAATTCATGATTTATCCGATTGCCACCACCTGGGATATCCCTTGTAACCTCTGTTACACCATCCACCAGTATATTTACATTGGTAAATGTGGCACCCATATCTATCAATGCTACTACTTCACCATGCGGGACACCGTAGTTCAGTTCATATCCGTTTTCTATGGCGAATACATCCAGATCAATTATAACCGGTTTTAATCCTGCATCAAGAATTGGCTTGCGTCTGTCCCCTATCATTTCCTTCCTCACCGCTACAAGGAGCACATCCATAGTAGTCTTTGGCTCTCCCTCTTCCTCCTTCTCTCCCTTTTCAGATGTTATCTCCTTTATAATCTGAAAATCAACATTTACCTCTTCTATATCGAAAGGGAGATACTGTTCCGCTTCGACCCTTATAGACTCAGCCAGTTCATCTTCTGTCATCTTGGGGACATTTATCTTTTTTATTACCAATGATTGGCCTGAAACGGCTATGACCACATCTTTTGTCTTAATCTTTTCCATCTTTAAAAGATTTTTTATGGCAGCCGTAACCACTTCAGGCTTCTCTATTGTCTCATCCACAATAGTTTCCGGCGGCAGGGGCATGATCCCAAAATTGAGAAGTTCAAAACCCTTCTTCCCTTTTTTTAGACGAACCAATTTTATGGAATGTGTTCCTATATCCAGCCCTACAATATCCTTTGAACCAAACATAATTTATGCCTCAATTAAAATTACACATTAGCCACAGATTAACACAGATTAAAAGACAAGTGCATAGTAGATAGTGAATAGTGAATAGTTTTTACTGACTACTATTCACTAACGACTATTAACTATCTTTTACCTGTGGTTTCATGCTTTTTTGGTTAATCTTTGAATATTTTTTTCCTATCGCTGAAGTTTAGCCCAAGGGCTATTATAATTTTTCTCTTTGTATCCAACCTGCAGGGATACCCCTTTTCAATCCTGTCTATGGTCTGAAACGATAGCCCTGTCTTTCTTGCCAGTTCAACCTTGCTGATCAGTTTTGACTCCCTGATAGTTTTTACATTATTACCACTTCGCATTATACCCTCATTTAGAACTGTGGTATCATCTTAACCCAAATTATGCAATTTATCTTTCAGACAGCACTTCCTTCTCATAGGAAAAATTTCATCGCAGAGCGAAAGTGCTGGGTTAACCCAGCACCAATTTTACTAAAACTCTTTGATTTCCCGCATATAAGATTCATCTGTAGAACTTATACCTTCGTTTAATAATTCCCATTTCCTTTGTAAAATTGGTGCTGCCGAAGGCAAAAAATGCATTTCATTTTTTATGCCATTAACTTCTATTCTACCTATTGTTTTTGTTTACCCCGCACATAACCTACTACGAAGAGACTCATCGCAGAGGGTTATGTGCGGGGTAAAATTTTTCACTTTTTAAACGCATTTTTTGGGTTAAATATATTTTTGGTTAATTACGAGGCGACTCTATCACAATCATGCAGGTGTGTCAATTATTATTTAATAAAATTATTGTTAATTATATCAAATTAATATCAAATTATACTATTAAAACCCTGATGATTTATATTTAATATAATTACCTCAAGTTAATCTCAAAAGAATCCGATTATGTGTTGAAAAGAAATTTGACAGAGGCATTATGGAGAAGATAAGAAAAGATTTAATAGTTAAGTATAAAAGAGAGATTAAGAAAAATCTATATCAAATAAAATCAAAAGAGATAGCTGAGAAAATAGCCCAGAGGCTAAGGGAGGAGAGAGGATTAAATAAGTAATAAATTAAAGTACAAGGAGGTTCTATCAAAATCAATGCCTTATCTTTGATATTCAATCATCTCGCCAACTGTAACCTCTTTTCTACTTTCCGATATTATGGCAGTTGATACCTTTTCTCTTATCTTAATTATCTGAAGGCTTCCAATAATAACCTCTGGAAGTTTAATCTTTTCCCCTCCGACGCTTTTTAGTATGGAAAATCTGTCACCTGCTGATGCCCCTGTATCAGTACCAACATCAATATAAACGATGTCACCTGCCGCAACAGTATCTCTTTGGTCTTTGGCATCAATGATATAACCCTTTATACCTTTAGGACTTACCTCCGCAGCGGGATCTAACATGGGGACAGTCATATCTTCTCTTTCTTTCAGTTTGTTTCCTATTTCTATGGTCAGAAATGATTCTATTATATTTGCAGTAGAACTGTCCTCGCGAGCCTCTATTACTTCTAATTCTCCCATTATCTCAATTAATGTACCAACATTATTGTCTGTAATGGGATGGGTGACTGACCTTAGTGGTTTGTATATTGTAAATATATCACCCGCTTTTGCCCCATCTTTTTTACCAACGGTTATATAAACTGTATCGCCTCTTCCAAAGATTGTCCTTGGCTCAAGAGAATCAAATATTATACCTTTAGCATTTTCTTTCTGTATAATATAACCGGCAGATGCAAGTATCTTGACCGTTGTTAAAGGAATCTTTTCTGGTGGTGGGGGGGGTGGTGACGGCAATGTTACTACCGGGAGGACTGGTATTCTATCTTCATCTATTTTTTCTTCAACAATCTCTACAGGAACTTGAGGTTCAGCCTTTTCAACCTCAATCTCCTCATATTGTCCAGGTATCACTATATTATCGCCTGGATATATAAGATGAGGATTTGTTATAAACTTGTTTTTACTCCAAACCTCCTCCCATTTAAAAGGATTGTCAAGATATTTCTTTGATATGTCCCAAAGCGTATCCTTCTCTCTGACAATATGCACCTTTGGAGTTTTTACAATCTCTTTTTCGGGAAGTTCTTGAGCCAAGACAACAGGAAGAAAGAGAAGATTATAAGCCGCAGAGATCGCTGAGGAAAATATGAATAACATTTTAAATAACAGAAAAACCTTACTTCTTTTCTCTGTGTCCTCTGTGGTTAAATCTATTTTTTGTTCCATTTTCATTTCCCTTTTTCAATATTCCTTATCTTTTCTTTTGCCAGCCTGGCAGCGCTCTTTTTTGGGAATTTTTTGATGAGGTCATTCAGCTCTTTTATGGCAGACTTTTTGTCACCGAGCTCATGATACACATAACCGATTTTAAGCATTGCATCAGGGGTCTTATTGCCGTTTGAGTATTCTTCTAACACCTTCTTAAACTCAGATAGTGCCGCATCATATTCTTTTTTGGCATAGTAACACTCACCTATCCAGTATTGAGAATTATCAGCCAAATTGCTTTTTGGATGATTGTCTAAAAATACCTTGAAATTGGATATTGCATTGTCATATTCACCAAAAATGAAATGATTGTAAGCCTTTTTATAAAGTTCTTCAGGAGATAAACTTGCAAGGCTTTTTAGTTCATCTATCTCTTTTAAAGCCATTTCAGATTTTGGAAGCTCTACAGCTACAGCTTCCTCTTTTGGTAGCGGTGGGATTTCCTTTACCTCAGGTTGTGGTGGGGGGGGAGGCTTTTCCTCTGCCGGCAACTCAATTATTGGACCCTCTTCAACTTTTGCAGACAGATTGAAGACCTCGTTTTCTAAGTCCTTTGATTTATCTTCAAGTGCTTGCAGTTTGTTTTCAATACTGGATATCTTGACCTCAGTATCGGTGCCACTTTTTTGAATATCAGATATCTGGTTTTTTAGGTATGCGATGTCCTGTTTTAGTATATCTGTTGTTTTGTCAGTCCCACAGCCGATAATGGCTATTGTATAAAGTATAATTAAAGAAAGGAATATATTTTTATTTTGCAGCATTAATTTCCTCCATCTCTTGTTAATTTTTTAGCTATAATTTCTTTAGCCTCCGAGAATTATAGATAAATAGTCCATATCTGTCAAGGGAATTACTTAACAGTGAAGAACCATAAATTTTAGTCTCCACAAATCCTATAAAGAAGGTTAGAATAATTTCTTTTGTACCAATTCTTCTCTGTATTATCCGGGCTCTCAGCAGTTAAATCACTTTTTACTTTTTGGGAAATGGCACATAGACATTCTTTGGTTTGTCAAATTTAATATCGGTAGTGGCGATTTCGTAGGCGACTCGGAATATCAGTTCAGCTACTTTTGATACCTTGTCTATCTCTACCTTCTCAACAGTATCAGTAACCTTGTGGAAGTCCTCATGATAGCTGGATGTATAGTCTATGGAGGGTATCCCCTTTTCATAAAAGGGATAATGGTCACTTCCGTAGTCAAAGGCAAATTCTATTGTATCAAGAAGTTTTAATCCTTCGACATGCTCAGGATGATCATGGTGAGCTTTGAGCTTGTCGAAAAGTCGAACCACATTCACTCTGTCATTTAACCTTTTTAAATCAGGACTCCTCAAAGAGCCGAGGATATATATTTCATCAGGTTTATTCCTTCCTATTGTGTCCATATTGAGCATTGCAATTGTTTTTTCATGAGGAAAAGAAGGATTTTCAACATAAGCCTTTGCACCCTGCAATCCCCACTCCTCACCATCAAAGGCAATAAATAGAACACTTCTCTTTAGTTTATCTTTCGCTTTTGAAAATGCAGAGGCGATTTCAAGGAGTGCTGCTATACCAGAACTATTATCATCAGCACCATAAAAAATATTCCCCTCTCCATCTTTTCCAAGGTGGTCATAATGGGCGCCGATTACTACAATCTCATCACTCCCCCTTAACAAAGGGGGATTAAGGGGGTTGTCATCTCCCCCTTTTATAAGTCCAATTATATTTCTGCCTGTGATTATACTATCCTTAAATTTTACTTTTATATTTGCAGTAAGACCCTCTATTGATTTCTCTCCATCTAATATTGCCATAACAACAGGTATATTTATTAATGGGAGTTTTTGTCTTGAAACAGTAGAGGTGGTTTTAATCTCCAATAAAGTATCAGTCATTGATGGATGCTGGGACTGCCATCTTTTTAAATATGCTGGAGGGATGAATTCAGGAAAGGTAGTCAGGTCATTGTAAATAGCATTAACTGAGTTTGTAATGATTATCAATCCCTTTGCACCACTCTCCTGTGCAAGTTCAATCTTTTTAAATATTAGTTCATTCTTTTCACTTTCCGTATTCTTATCTTCTCCTCCATACAGCACAGAAGCAATCTTTCCCCCACATCCTTTATAATCATCTATATTAAGCCCAAATTTTGCAAAGCAAGAAATTCCAGACATCTCCCCTTCTGCTGAAAAATACATGGGTATGAAACTCCACTTTAATTCAAATATTTTACTGCCTATGGATAAACGACTGTCGTTATTCAGATGTCTTACTTTTATCTCAAATGGCTGAGAATAGCTTGAATATTTATTAACAGGCTCAAGCCCATATTCAGAAAAAACATCCTTAATATATTCCCCAGCCTTTTGACTGCCGGGACTTCCCATCAGTCTCCCATCGGTCTCTTTTGATGCTATATAGGTGATATGCTTGAGAAGATTTTTTTTAGAGATTTTTGGTAAGGCAGTCTCCTCTCCGTATAATATATTGCAGTAAATAAGAGAGAGGGTTATAATGAAAAAGTATACTTTTGTGTTAAACCTATGCATCTTGCCTAATTATAGATAAATATTATAATACTATCAAGGTTCTATGTCCGAGAAAAAAAAGAAACCGTTAGGTGAAATTCTTAAGGAAGAAAATATAGTTAAGGAAGAAGCCCTTAAGGAGGCCCTTGCCGAGCAGAAGTCTTCAGGTAAGAAGCTTGGCAATATCCTTGTGGATAAAGGGCTTGCCTCCATGAGGGATATAATTTATGCACTTGCCCTCCAGACCAAAGGTAAGACACCTGCCAAAATTGCAACAACACTTCCTCTGTCAATTATTGACCGTATTAAGAGAAAGAGGATACCAATAAGGGTAAAGCTGTCCATTCTTATAACGGCAATTATAGTTGTAATAATGTTTTTATCAAGCTACCTCATACTCAGCAGGCAGAGGGAACAGTTTACAAAACAGATGATAATCTTTGGTACGACTATTGTCGGCAACCTGTCAAATAACAGCTCTATCTCCCTCCTTGAGGATGATGAGGCATCACTAAATATTCTGATAGAGCAGGTATCTAAAAATAAGGAGATAGTCTATGCAATGGTCATAGATAAAAAAGGGGTTATCAAGGTTCATACGGACATTAGTAAGGTTGATAAAAAATATGAGCCTCTGAAAGATACAATAGAAGTGAAGAAGGATGAGAGTATAGAGATTTTAAAGTATAGAGAGGAGGAGAGGGAGATTCTTAACTTCTCTGTGCCTGTAAGATATCAAAAGGTGGCTATAGGGACTATCCGCATGGGGCTATCCCTTGAGACACTTGAAAATAATATATCAGAGGCAAAGATTTTTGTCATAGTGCTTACAATTTTGCTCATACTAATCGGAATAGGAATATCACTATTTATGAGCACACTCTTTTCAAAGCCTGTTTATAAACTTGTGGATGGAACGAGAGAAATTAAAAACGGTAATTTTAACTACCGAATTGATTTATTTAGTAATGATGAGCTTGGTGACCTGACATTGGCATTTAATGACATGGCTGATGGTTTAAGGAAGAAGGAGGTTATCCAGGAGTCATTCGGCAGATATGTAACACCTGAGATTGTTAATATGATACTCCAGAACCCTGATGAGAAATGGCTGAAGGGTAAAAAGTTAAATGTTACTGTCATGTTTGCTGATATAAGGGGATTTACAGCATTCTCGGAAAAAAAAGAGCCTGAAGAGGTTGTTAATATT
>Ga0209343_10006647_pt1 | contig 13798 bp, 14 predicted proteins | sample RifCSPlowO2_02_FD_184026 | JGI IMG/M metagenome (GOLD analysis project Ga0209343, IMG submission 184026) | Groundwater microbial communities from Rifle, Colorado - Rifle CSP2_plank lowO2_0.2 (SPAdes) (version 2) | ecosystem: Environmental > Aquatic > Deep subsurface > Groundwater | place... | reverse complement strand
TTTTGGAAAAATTTGAAAAAGGGCTCCTTTTCAAAGGAATTGAGCCGAAAGATATTGCTTTGGGAATAAGGGAGCTTCTTGACCATAAGGACAGATACGCGGATTTAAGAGAGAGATGCCGTAAATTCATTGAAGAAAATTATTCCTGGGATAAATTTACTGACGGCGTGGAAAAAATTTTTTATGAATTAAAACCCCAAATCCATTTTTAAGGAATATCTCTAAACTACCTTTACCCACACCTTTCTGCTTCTGGGACCATCAAACTCACAAAAGAATATCCCCTGCCATGTCCCGAGCTTGAGTTTCCCATTTTCAATAAAGACCATCTCTGAAGAACCGACTAAACTCGTCTTTATGTGAGAATCTGCATTACCTTCGGTATGTTTGTAGTGGTTGCCGGGAGGGATTGTCTTACTAAGCCATTGCTGGATGTCGTCTACCACATCAGGGTCTGCTGCCTCATTAATCGTTATCCCTGCTGTAGTATGCGGGATAAATATGCAGCAGACTCCCTCTTTTATTCCCGATTTACTGACGGCATTTTGAACTTCACCTGTTATATTTATGAACTCTGTCCTGTTCCTGCTTTTTACCGAGATTTCTACATTCATTATCTTTTTAACTCGCATCCATAATACCCCACCGCCCATTAGGACAGGGCATGAGGGGGGTTGCTATAGTTATTTTCTCTTTTAAAAATTATAGCATATAGCCCATGACAAAGAAAGCTTTGTATGCTTTTTTCTTGACATTCAGGGGAAAAAGGATTATTAAAATAAACATTATTTAAAGGGAGGGATTTGTGCAGAAGGCAATTATTATCCTTTTATCCTTTTTCTTTACTATTTTAATTTCAGGTTCTGTCTTTAGCGAGATAGAAAATGAAGAAGAAATTATTGAGCAAACGGATTCTTCCTTATCCTTATCAGAGGAAGAGATAAATTCACCGGAAGTTTCAACAGAAGAGGACGAGACGCTATTTGAGGAATTAAGTTCCCCGGATGCCAATTTATTTCATGTCCCCCCCGGCCTGAGGGCAAATGTTGATTTCTGGAAAAAAATATACACAGAATATACCACGAATCAGATGGTTATTCACGATAGTAATAATCTTAATGTAATTTACGCTGTAGTGGATTTAAGTAATGGGCTACGGATAGGCAACAAAATAAAAAAGTGGAAGATAAGTGAAGTCAGGAAGAAATACAGGAATATATTAATCAGCATTCATCACAAGATTAAAAAGGGAAGGATGCTTAATGATGAAGAAATTGAGGTATATAAAAAGTTTGACAATATTGACAAACCAAATAAGTTCCTTGCCGCTGCTGAAAATATTCGTGGACAACTTGGGCAGAGAGACAGGTTTATTGAAGGACTTAAGAGGTCAGGCAGATATATGGATAGGATTAAGGAAGTATTCAAGGATTATGGACTTCCGGAAGAACTGACTGTCCTCCCCCATGTAGAATCATCTTTTAATTATAGGGCATACTCCAGTGCAGGTGCATCAGGAATATGGCAGTTTACAAGGTCTACTGGGAGACTCTTTATGCAAATTGATTATGCGGTTGATGAAAGGAATGACCCGATTACTTCTACTGATGCGGCTGCAAAATTACTCAAAAGAAATTATGAAGAATTGGGGAGTTGGCCGCTTGCAATAACCGCATATAATCATGGACTCGCCGGAATGAAAAGGGCTAAAGAGAGGATAGGAGATGATGTAATGGATGTAATAAACGGCTATCGCAGCCGTATTTTTGGATTTGCATCAAAAAATTTCTTTTGCGAATTTCTTGCAGCACTGGAAATTGTAAATGATTACAGGAAATATTTTGGTGAAATAGAATTTGAAAAACCTGTGGAGTATGATGTCTTTAAGGTGGAGAGTTATCTTGATATTGGGACTCTGAGCAAACATATGGGATTAGCCAGAGATGAGATAAAGGAACTCAATCCTGCATTAAGACCACCTATCTTTACCTCAAGAAGATATATTCCAAAAGGATTTGAACTGAAAATACCAAAAGGGAAATCGCAGGATGTGGGTAATATTTATGCCTTCCTTCCAAAGGATGTTAAAAATCAAAGCCAGAAACATTCGCCGTGGCATCAGGTAGAGAAGGGGGATACCATAGGGAAAATAGCAAGGACATATAATACTACTATAGCAGCCATCGTGGAGATTAATGAAATAGATAATGTAAACCGCATCTACGGGGGGGAGATATTAAAACTTCCGGAATTTGTTTCTGTTCAGGGCAAGACAAAAAATACATATCAGAATACTATTAATGTTGCACTTGAATCTGCTGTTGAAGAGACGAAACCAAAACCTATAGTTCAGCAAGATAACGAAGACAAGTCAATCAATTCTGAATTTAGAAGAACTGACTCAACCGGGACTTCACCAGCTTTTTTGAAAGCGGTCTATGAAGTTACTGTCCCGGCTAATTATGATTCAAAAAAGATTAATTACGGATTTATAAAAGTAGAGCTTGATGAAACTATAGGACATTACGCTGATTGGAGTGGGGCGTCAGTTCAATCGCTAAAAGATATAAACAGCTTGAGAAGACGAATTGGTTTAAAGATTGGGCAGAAGCTCAAGATACCATTTACATCCGTTACTAAAGAGTCCTTTGAAGAAAAAAGGGCAGAACATCACATGGCTATTCAGGAGGATTTCTTTTCTAACTATAAAGTTGAAGGGAGGACAACCTCCTATAAAATAAAAACAGGTGAAACAGTATGGAGATTGTGTGCTGAAAGCGAAATTCCACTCTGGCTTCTGAAAAGATACAATCCTGATAAAGACCTCCAAAGATTGGCAAAGGGAGAACCACTTATCCTGCCTATAATTTCTAAGATTAATTGAAGAATTTTAATGGAAGTAAGGATAAATAAGTCAAAACTTGAACTGGTGGAAGGGGATATTACGCGGCAGGATACAGAGGCGATTGTCAATGCTGCAAATTCAAGACTTGCAGGTGGTGGAGGAGTGGATGGGGCAATACACAGGGCAGGCGGACCCCAGATAATGGCGGAGTGTAAAAAGATAGGTGGTTGTCCAACAGGTGAGGCAGTAATAACCTCAGGCGGCAGGCTTAAGGCAAAGTATGTGATACATGCGGTGGGACCTGTTTACAGAGATGGAAGACATGGTGAGCCTGAACTTCTTGCAGGTGCCTATAAATATAGTCTGAAACTTGCATCAGAGAATAAAATAAAGAGTATTGCCTTCCCTTCTATCAGCACAGGTGCTTATGGTTATCCAATAAGAAATGCGGCAGAAATTGCCCTATCAACAGTAATTAATTATCTCAATTCCCATCCCGAAATAGAACTTGCCCGTTTTGTCCTCTTCAGTGCAGATGCTTATGTGTTGTATGAAACGGTCTTAAAAGAATTAACAAAGGCATAAAACTTTTATCTCCCCTTCGCAGCCTTTCCAACCATCGGAACGAAGGCTACACCTGTGATATGCTGGACATCAAGCTCTCCTTTTATCTTTGTTATTAGCGTCAGGGTCTGATAATAGGTAGTGCTCCCGAGGGGGATAATAAGTCTTCCACCCTCTTTTAGCTGTTTTGTGAGGGGTGGAGGTATATGGTTTGCTGCACAGGTTACAATTATTGCATCATAGGGGGCATACTCCTCCCATCCGAAGTAACCATCACCTGCCTTGCCCTTTACATTTCTGTATCCTAATTCTTTTAGTCTTGCCTCTGCCTTTTCTGAAAGGTTTTTTCGTATTTCCATTGTGTAAACATTCTGTGTTATTTCAGAGAGGATTGCCGCCTGATAGCCTGAGCCAGTGCCTATCTCCAGGACTTTTTCATCCGGTTTTAATTTGAGTATCTGGGTCATAAGTGCAACAATATATGGCTGTGATATGGTCTGCCCTTCGTCTATTGGCAGTGGGTGGTCTGCATAGGCAACACTCTGGAGATGTTTATCAACAAAACGGTGCCTCTCCACCTTCCCCATTATTTCAATAACCTCATGGTCCTTTATATCTCTGCCCTTCAGGTCATTCTCCACCATTTTTTTCCTTGCAGAGGCAAACCTGTCTTCAGCGGCATTGATAGGCGGGATGAAGGAGATTGTAAGTGTTAATGATAGGAGGAGGATAAAAATTATTATGATGGAATATTTCTGAACATGTGTGGGGTATGGTAGTTTAGGAGGCGGGCTATTTATCTTCCAGACTAATGCCCACTTTTTTGAGCCACTCTTTATCATCAAAATTCTTTGCACAATATTCAAGGAAGGCAACCTCATTTGATGTAAGCTCCCTTCCGTCTATATATTGCCTCATATCATTCTTTTTCGCTCTTCTTTTTCCATTATCATTTTTTTTCTGAATATCGGTAAGCTCTGTCAGTGCCTGTATTTTTATCATCAGCATCATGAAGCCTTTATCTACTATTATATCATTTTTAACAAGGCGTGATAATATACTCTTCACCTCTTTTGATTTAACTATGGCATCTACAATTGCCTTTGACAGTTTCTCTATATCTTCTTTGGGATTATTATAGAATTCCATATAGTTAGATATTAATTTACATTCCGTGTCATGTCAAGTAAATCTTTGTTTCCTGTCAAGGTAAAGTAGTAGTGCTGATTTCACAAACATGTTTGAAAATTATCCAAAAATTTTCTTGAAAAAACTGATGATAGATATTATAGTATGTTTAAATCTTTTGAGGGGGAATTAAAATGAGGTATAAAGATATCTTTGATTATAAGAATTCTTTAAAGGGTATAGCAGGATTAAAGGATGGCGGAGTTGATATAATCAATGCATCGGTATTCAGGGAACAGATTCTTGACAGGCTGATATTTAATGCCGTTTTTAATGAAGACAAAGAAATAAAGGGTAATTGCCGCTGGCTTATAAAGTCTGCAGCCTTAAGTCTCGGATTAAGACCTGCCTCCATTCAAGAACTCTATGAGGCAATGGGGAGAGGTGAATATAAGGGTTTTACAGTTCCTGCAATAAATATCAGGGGACTTTCATACGATGTGGCAAGGGCAGTGGTCAGGGCATCAAAGAAGAACAATATGGGTGCCTTCATATTTGAAATTGCCAAGTCAGAAATTGGATATACAGAGCAATCTCCGGCAGAATATTCCACAGTCATGATTGCATCTGCATTGAGGGAAGGATATAAAGGACCTATTTTTATTCAGGGAGACCATTATCAGATAAGTGCAAAAAAATATGCAGGGGATAAAAATAAAGAGCTTTCAGGATTGAAAAAACTTATAAAAGATTCTATATCGGCAGGATTTTATAATATTGACATAGACTCATCTACTATGGTTGATTTAAGTAAAGCGGATTTGAAGGAACAGCAGGGACTCAATTTTGAAATTGCAGCAGATATGACTGCTTATATAAGGGGGATACAGCCGCATGGTATAAATGTATCTGTAGGCGGAGAGATAGGGGAGGTCGGCGGGAAGAACAGTACAGTAGAAGAACTGAGGGTATTTATGGATAACTACCGTAATACACTTAAAAATAAGGGAAATCTTAAAGGCATAAGCAAGATAAGTGTCCAGACAGGGACAACACACGGAGGTGTGCCTTTACCGGATGGGAGTATTGCAAAGATAAAACTCGATTTTGACACCCTTGAAAAATTATCAAAGGTTGCGAGAGAGGGGTATGGTTTATCGGGTGCCGTACAGCATGGTGCATCCACACTTCCCGACGAGGCATTTGATAGATTTCCAAAAACAGGGACGGCAGAAATACATCTTGCTACCGGGTTTCAGAACATGATATATGAAAGCAGGCATCTGCCTGCTGACCTGCGTGAGGACATTTACAGATACTTAAGAGACTCCTGTGCCAGTGAAAAGAAGGCAAATGAGACGGATGAACAGTTTATATATAAGACGAGAAAAAAGGGATTCGGTCCTTTCAAAGAAAAAATCTGGACACTGTCATCATCTATAAAAGAGGCAATTGGCAGGGAACTTGAGGAAAAGTTTGTATTTCTATTTAAGAAACTGAATGTAGTTAACACCTATGATGTTGTAAATACTCTCATAAAACCGATAAATGCAGAATCGGATTTAAAGAGAGAGATTGAAGCATGTTAAACTTAGTGTCAGGGGATAAGGCTTTGACTCTGAATTTAAGGAGGATGGGTATGTTTAAGGAAAATTTATTAAGAATAAAGTTTATCTTATTAGGTTTTATTTTTATTGCTTCATCTTCTATATATGCTGAGTCTATTACGGATATATCTGTTCAGCAGGCTAAAAAGATGATAGATTCCAAAGACTATGGTGTAATCCTGGATGTGAGAACACCAGAGGAATACACCGGAGACCTCGGGCATATAGAGGGGACGATACTTATTCCGGTTCAGGAATTAAAAGAGAGGACTGGAGAAATTGGAAAATATAAGGATGCAAAGGTGCTTGTGATATGTCATAGTGGAGTAAGAAGCAGAAAAGCAAGTGATATTCTTTTACAAAAAGGGTTCAGCAAGGTTTATAATATAACAGACGGCATGGCAGGGTGGAATTCGCAGAAATATCCTGTAAAGAGATAGTTAAAACAGACTCTAACATCAAAAATTTATTATGGCCCCATCGTCTAGTGGCCTAGGACGCTGGCCTCTCACGTCGGAAACACGGGTTCGAATCCCGTTGGGGCCATTATTATGAAACCCAGTTTTCACTCCTATCTCATAAACGGTCCCTTCGATGACCCTGGCCTTTATATCAAGATATTCAGAGAAAAGAGGGCAATACTTTTTGATGTGGGAAGCAACTATTCCATGGCGACTTCTAAACTCCTGAAGGTCTCGGATATATTTGTATCCCATACTCACATAGACCATTTCATAGGATTTGACCATCTATTGAGGTTGTTCCTTGGAAGGGGAAAGGGTTTAAGGGTTTTTGGGCCACCTGGAATAATATCTAACATAGAAGGCAGGCTCAAGGCATATACATGGAATCTGGTAGATGATTATTCTTTTACCCTTGAGGTAAAAGAAATTTCTGAAGACAGAATTAAATCTGCAAGATTTATATGTAAAGATAAATTCAGAAGGATTAATGATGAGGATGATTCCCCGTTTGAAGGGACACTGATAAATGAATCTCTTTTTAGAATAGATGCTGTTCACCTTGACCATCTTATCCCCTCTCTTGCATTTTCCTTCTCTGAAGATTTTCACATAAATATAAAAAAGGACATCCTTTTAAAATACGGACTCCCTTTAGGTCAGTGGTTATCTGAATTGAAAAGGTGTATAAGAGTGGGGATGTCAGATGACCATAAAATTGAAGTCCCTTTAAATGACAGCACAAAAATTTTTAAATTAGGTGAACTGAAAGAAAAGATTATAATAATTACAAAGGGACAGAAGATAACTTATGTGGTAGATGCGATTTACAACACTGAAAATGCTGAAAAGATAATCTCTCTTGCTTCAGGGTCGGATGTTTTCTATTGTGAGGCTACATTTTTAGAAGAAGATATTAAAAGGGCAAAGGATAGATACCATCTTACCGCCAGACAGGCTGGAGAACTGGCAAGAAGGGCTGAGGTAAAGGCACTTGAAATATTCCATTTTTCCCCGCGATATAAGTCAATGGAGAATAAACTTTATAAAGAGGCAACAGATGAATTCAATAGAAGTCTCTAATGAGGGTTTTTAATGGAATTATTCAATGAGACAACATTTCATTGATTTTATAAAACACTCTTATTATAATAGTGGCATTTGAGGCTATATGCCGAGGTAGCTCAGTCGGTAGAGCGAAGGACTGAAAATCCTTGCGTCGGCGGTTCGATTCCGTCCCTCGGCACCATAAATGGTGTCAAAGTATCAAAGTATCAGAGTATCAAAGTTTATACTCTGACACTCTGACACTCTAACACTTTGATACTTTCCATGAGAGTTCTTGGCATTGACACCTCAACAAATTATGGCAGCGTTGCAATTGCAGAAAAAGGAAGATTGCTTTGCGAACTTCCAATCCCATTAACTGAATCTTATTCAAAGGGATTACTCAACACAATAGATAATATATTGGAGGTAAGTAAAATCAGTGGTTGTGATATTGACGGATATGCAATCTCTATAGGTCCTGGCTCGTTCACTGGTTTGAGGATAGGTCTTTCTACATGCAAGGGTTTCAACCTTGCCATGGAACGGCCAATTATACCTGTGGAGACACTTGATGCAATGGTAGACAGCATTTCTTTGGATTTTAAATCTGCAATCTGCAATCTGCAATCTGCAATTTTATGGCTCTGTCCTCTCATTGATGCAAAAAGGGGAGAGGTCTATACATCCTTTTACAGATATGAAGGGGGGTATATAAAAAAGGTAACTGATGATATGGTTATAAGTCCTGAAAATTTGTGCAAAAAAATTACTGAACCCACATTTTTTTTTGGTGATGGCGTAAAACCATATAGAGGTATAATCAAGGATAGATTAGGGGAACTTGCTTATTTCTACACAGGTGTACCAAAGAATTCTATAGCTGCAAGTATCGCCCTCATGGGGATAAAGAAAATTGAAAGGGGGGATGTGGTAGATTCAATGACTTTAAAACCAAAGTATATCCGTCGTTCCGAGGCTGAGATTAAATGGGAAGAAAGACAAAAATCAAAAGGAGGAAAGGAATATGACATTACAGGGGTTTGATGAAGATTTAATTGAAAGGGTAAAGGTTGAGAATGAGGAATTCAGGGTATTATATTTGGAACATCATGACCTGGAGCAAAAATTGACAGAGTTGACCAGGTCGAAATACTTAACTCCTGAACAGGAGGTAGAGAAAAGGAGGCTGCAAAAAATAAAACTTGCCGGCAAGGACAGAATGGCAAGGATACTTAAGCAATATGAGAGTCATTAGGGAATTATAATTTGGACATTTTAGCGCGCCACATTAATTAAGATAAGCCACAGCATGGTTGCTTGCAACATTTGCTGCCCTGGAATTGGGTTGGATCACCACAAAGGTATCCTGTGCCTCGCCTCTATAATGTATCCACACACCATCCGAATAATAGGGATAATTTTTTGTTTGAAAAAAGAGATTTTATATAATAGTATTGAAGAGGAAATTTAAGCTGCAGAGCTCTATGGCAAATTAATTTTTACTATGCGTAGTGATATTATAAAAGAGGGTGTTGAGAGGGCTCCTCACAGGGCATTACTCCATGCTACTGGTGTTACAAAAAAGGCTATGTCAAAGCCTTTTGTCGGAGTGATTTCAAGTTTCACTGATATAGTCCCCGGCCATATTGGATTTAAAGATATGGAGAGGTTTATAGAAAAGGGGATACACAGTGGCGGCGGGTATGCGTTTTTCTCATCAGTCCCGGGAATATGCGATGGTATTGCAATGGGGCATAAGGGGATGCACTATTCGTTGCCGACGAGGGAACTTATAGCAGACATGATTGAGTCTGTGGTAGAGGCAAATTCATTTGACGGGATACTCCTCTTGACAAACTGTGATAAATTTACGCCGGGTATGATAATGGCAGCGGGAAGGCTCAATGTTCCGGCAATTGTAGTAACAGGTGGCCCTATGCTTTCAGGAAGATATAAGATGAGAAGGCTTGCACTTGTTAAGGATACATTTGAGGCAGTCGGTATGTATCAGGCAGGAAAGATTTCTGCCGATGAGCTTGGGAGGCTTGAAATGGAGGCATGTCCCGGCTCAGGCTCATGCCAGGGTTTATATACAGCTAATACGATGGCGTGTGTAACTGAGGCAATCGGCATGTCCATTATCGGCTGCGGGACTGCACTGGCAGTATCGGCAAAAAAGAGGAGAATTGCCTATGACAGCGGTATTAGGATTATGGAGCTTATCAAAAATAACATTACTGCAAGGAAGATTATGACGAGGGATGCCTTTGAAAATGCCATCAGGGTTGATATGGCTTTAGGAGGCTCTACAAACAGTGTCCTCCATATAACTGCAATTGCAAATGAGACAGGGGTTCCTCTTGAGCTTGAGACATTTGACCGTATAAGCAGGGATACTCCGCAGATAACGAATATCCAGCCAAATGGAGATGGATTTATGGAGGATGTAGAATTTGCAGGGGGTATTCCTGCAGTAATGAAGAGTCTCGGGAATAAAATAAAGGATTGTCAGACGGTGAGCGGATTTACTACAAAAGAGATTATAAACTCTGCAGAGATTTTTGACCCTGAGGTTATAAGGACGGTTGATAACCCGTTTAATCATGAGGGGGGGATTGCCGTTTTGAGGGGGAATCTTGCACCTGATGGTGCTGTTGTTAAGCAGTCTGCTGTAAGCAAGAAGATGATGAAGTTTACAGGCTCTGCACGGGTCTTTAATTCAGAAGAAAACGCAATGAAGGCGATAATGGAAAAGAAGATAAAGTCAGGAGATGTGGTTGTAATCAGATATGAGGGACCAAAGGGCGGGCCTGGAATGAGGGAGATGCTTTCTCCTACATCTGCAATTACAGGGATGGGGCTTCAGGAATCGGTGGCGTTAATAACAGACGGCAGATTCTCAGGAGGGACACAGGGTCCATGCATCGGGCATATTTCACCTGAGGCAATGGAGGGTGGACCAATTGCACTTATTGAAGAAGGGGATAAGATAGCCATAGATATCCATGAGAGAAAGATAGAATTGCTTGTTGATGAAAAGACTTTGAGCGATAGAAAAAAGAAATGGACTCCTATACCTCCGAAGATTACAAAGGGGTATCTTGTGAGGTATGCGAGGATGGTGACATCGGCTAACACAGGGGCAATTGTAAAGTAAAACTTACAACTTATAACTAACAACTAATAACTAAAAAATAGTAAAAGATGCCTATTATATGATGTAGTGAGTCATCAGTTGTAAGTTATCAGTTATTTTTATGAAAAAGACAGGTGCAGAAATATTGATTGAGTGCCTTATAAAGGAGGGTGTTGATACAATTTTCGGATACCCTGGCGGTGCTGTTCTGCCTATCTATGATGCCCTTTTTAAATCGTCTCTGAAACATATTCTCGTAAGACACGAGCAGGGAGGTGTCCACGCTGCTGATGGATATGCAAGGGCAAGCGGAAGGGTGGGTGTCTGTCTTGTAACATCAGGCCCTGGTGCCACAAACACAGTAACAGGTATTGCCACAGCGTATATGGATTCTATCCCCCTTGTTATTCTGACAGGACAGGTTCCTACAGCTATGATTGGAAATGATGCCTTTCAGGAGGCTGACATTGTAGGCATAACAAGACCATGCACCAAACATAATTATCTTGTTAGAGATGTAAATGACCTTACAACTATAATCAAAGAGGCATTTTATATAGCCTCAACAGGGAAGCCGGGACCGGTGTTGATTGACCTTCCGAAAGATGTGATGACTGCAAGTACGACACTTAGATATCCTGAGAAGCTTCACATAAGAGGTTATCAGCCAACCTATGAAGGGCATATAGGGCAGATAAAAAAAGTGGCAGACGCATTGATGACTGCCCAGAGACCTGTGATATTTATCGGTGGCGGGATTATCACATCCAGTGCCAGCAAAGAACTGCTGGAATTGAGTGAGATTACCCACATCCCTGTAACCACTACCCTCATGGGGCTTGGAGGATTTCCATCTGAACATACATTATCCCTTAATATGTGCGGGATGCACGGAACATTTAGTTCAAATATGGCACTGACAAATACTGACCTCATAATTGGTATAGGTGCCAGATTTGATGACAGAGTTACAGGGAAGGTAGATGAATTTGCCACAGGTGCCAAGATAGTTCATATTGATATAGACCCCACATCCATCAGCAAGAATATCCCTGCCGATATTCCGATAGTTGGGGATGCAAAAGATATTTTGAGAAAACTCATCGGTCTATTAAAAAAGGAAAAGAAAGATTGGAAAAAAGACCATCACGAGTGGCTGAATCAGATAAAGGAGTGGAAAAGCACTCACCCTCTTTCATATAATCAGGGTAAGAATATTATAAAGCCTCAGTATGTTATAGAGCAGATACATGAAGCAACAAAAGGTGAGGCTATAATTACAACAGAAGTTGGCCAAAATCAGATGTGGACAGCCCAGTATTATAAATTTAAAAGACCGAGAACATTCCTTACATCAGGTGGGCTTGGAACAATGGGTTATGGCTTCCCTGCTGCTATCGGCGCCCAGATTGCGTTTCCTGATAAGATAGTCTTTGATATTGCAGGTGATGGCAGTATTCAGATGAATATTCAGGAGCTTGCAACAGCAGTTCAGTATCGTTTGCCTGTGAAGGTAGCAATATTAAATAACAGTTTTCTTGGAATGGTGAGACAATGGCAGGAGTTGTTTTATGACAAACGATACTCCTATTCATGTATGGAGAGTCACCCTGATTTTGTGAAACTTGCTGAAGCCTACGGTGCGGTAGGTTTAAGGGCAGAGAAGCCTGAGGATGTGAAAAAGGTATTGAAAGAGGCGATAGAAACACCAAAACCTGTTCTTATTGACTTTATTATTGAGAGGGAGGAAAATGTATATCCGATGGTGCCGGCAGGCTCACCCATAAGCAAAATGCTTCTGGTGTAAAACTAACAACATACAACTCACAACACACAATATTAGGTTTAAAATGTCAGTTGTCAGTTGTAAGTTATTAGTTGTGAGTTAAAGTTATGCGTCATACAATTTCAGTTTTAGTAGAAAATAAGTTTGGTGTCCTGTCAAGGATTGCGGGGCTGTTCAGCGGGAGGGGGTTTAATATAGAAAGCCTCTCTGTAGCAGAGTCCCTTGACCCGAATGTCTCCCGAATGACAATCGTAACAAGGGGAGATGACAGGGTAATTGAGCAGGTTACAAAGCAGTTGAATAAACTCGTGGATGTCATAAAGGTAATTGACCATACTGAAGAGAAGTTTGTTGACAGAGAACTGGCACTAATAAAGATAAACGCAGAGCCTCAGTTGAGGGAAGAGATATTAAGGATTACAGAGATTTTCAGAGGTAAGGTTGTAGATGTAAGCTCGAAGACATATACGGTAGAAGTAACCGGGGACGAAGAAAAAGTGGATACCTTTATTGAAATGCTCAAACCCCTCGGCATCAAAGAGATCGCCAGAACAGGCAGAATCGCCATGTCCCGAGGCTCAAAGGCATTGACGACATAAGCTTAATAGTCTCTTATGAGTTAAATTTTTAACAAAATGACAAAGAAATTAAAACCTAATTAGCCACAGATTAACACAGATAAACACAGATAGAAAAAGATTCAAAAATTAATCCTGTCAAGTTTTTATAATTTCTTTATCAGGCACAAATCTTTTACCAATACACATGAATTAAAGATAAAGATATGTTAGAGATTTATTTTATCTGTGTGAATCTGTGTTTATCTGTGGTTTCATAAGGTTTTGTTTAAATATTTTTAGTCTGTGTAAGTCTGTGGCTGATTCTTTTCTTTTCCGATTTATTCGGGTTAGGGAAGTGATTTGTAATGAGATGGAAAGAGATAATAAAACGATTTAAGGACAAGTGGGTGTTAATTGATGTTAAAAAGGCGATATGTATTATAAAAAGGACAAACTTCCGAACTTACAATTACTTGAAGGAAGCGAAAATGAAAGCAAAAATGCTACACCCTTCGTGGACTGGTTTGAAAAAAGCGGAGTCAATCAGCGATTTTGACACAAAAGAGCGGAGGAGTTTGCTTGAAACCCCCTTTTTCTGAGGCATCAATTCCGCTTCTTTGACCATTCCAAGGAATTTTCTCTTCCAAATTTTGGCCTAGAA
>Ga0209343_10006644_pt1 | contig 13805 bp, 12 predicted proteins | sample RifCSPlowO2_02_FD_184026 | JGI IMG/M metagenome (GOLD analysis project Ga0209343, IMG submission 184026) | Groundwater microbial communities from Rifle, Colorado - Rifle CSP2_plank lowO2_0.2 (SPAdes) (version 2) | ecosystem: Environmental > Aquatic > Deep subsurface > Groundwater | place... | reverse complement strand
CGTCCAGGGGCTGTGGGCCGTGCTGCTGGCTCGTCTCACGGGACGCGACGACGTGGTCTTCGGCGTCACGATGTCGGGCCGTCCGGCGGAGCTGGCGGGGATCGAGCAGATGGTCGGGCTGTTCATCAACGCCTTGCCGCTGCGCGTGCGTCTCGATACCGAGGAGCCGATGCACGCCCTGCTGACGCGCATCCAGCAGAGCCAATCACGGATGATGTCGTACCAGCACGTCGGATTGGGCAGGATTCAACGCGCGGCTGGAACGGCGAACCTGTTCGACACGCTGCTGGTGTACGAGAACTATCCGATGGATCACGCGGCATTCATTGCGCCGAACCACGGTCTGCGCATGAGGGTGGCGGAGGGACGCGACGCGGTGCACTTCCCGCTGAGCCTCCTGGTGGTGCCGGGCGAGCAGTGGAGTCTGCGGATGCGCTATGACCCCTTGCTGTTCTCACTCGGGCGCGTGCAGGCAATGCTCGACCAAATCGAGTCGCTCGCGGAGCAGCTCATCGAGCATCCGGAGTGGACGTTCCGCGACTACTCGCTCCTTGCGGGCGACGCCGGCGTGGTCCTTCCCGATCCGCACGAAGAACTGGCCGAGCCGGAATTCGAGCCCGTGACCACGATCATCGTGCGTCTCGCGGCCCGCGAACCGGATCGCGAGGCGATTTGTCACGCGGGACGATCGTGGACGTACGCAGAGTTGATGGATCGTGCGGAGACGATCGCGCAGCAACTGCTCGCCGCGGACGTGAAGCGCGGCGATGTCGTCGGTATCGAAGGCCGACGCGCGTTCGAAACCGTGGCGTCCGTGCTGGGAGTGATGATGAGTGGAGCCGTCGTATTGACGCTCGATCCGAATCTTCCGCAGCAGCGGCGCGAAATGATGCTCGAGAAGTGCCGCGTGAGCATCGTGCTCGGCGATCACCTCGCCGGCACGATCAACGAGCGGCGACCATTGCCCCGCCTCTCGCCCGAAGACTCCGCATATGTCTTTTTCACATCCGGATCAACCGGCGTACCAAAGGGCGTGCTCGGGTGGCACAAAGGCCTCTCGCATTTCATTCAATGGGAAGGCGAAGCATTCGACGTCGGCCGCGAGGATCGCGTCGCGCAGCTGACCCATCTCTCGTTCGACCCGATGCTGCGCGATATCTTCCTGCCGCTGACGCGCGGTGGGACGCTCTGCCTGCCGGAACACGAGGACGAGACCGGCGGCGAGCGCCTCATCGCCTGGATGCAGCGGGAGCGGATCACGATCGTGCATGCTGTGCCGTCGCTCGCTCGATCGTGGCTGAAGACAGTTCCTGACGGTCAATCGGTCCCGACTCTGCGCTGGACGCTGTTCGCCGGCGAGCCGCTCATGGGCGAGCTGGTGCGACGATGGCGCGCCGCGTTCTCGCCATCCGGAGGCGTGGCGAACTTCTACGGCCCGACCGAGACAACGCTCGCAAAGTGCGTGTATCGGGTGCCCCTGGATCCGGACCCGGGATTGCAGCCGGTCGGTTGGCCGCTTCCCCAAACGCAGGCGCTCGTCGTTTCACCCGCCGGCAAGTTGTGCGGTATCGGGGAGCTGGGCGAGGTCGTGCTGCGCACGCCGTTCCGGTCGCTTGGTTACATCGGCACGGATGGCGCGGTGCTACGGCCATGGAAGCCCAACCCGCTGAGAACGGACGATCCCGTGTACTTCTCAGGCGATGCCGGACGCTATCTCCCCACCGGTTCGCTGGAGATTGTCGGCCGCCTCGACGATCAGGTGAAAATCCGCGGCGTCCGCATCGATCCGAACGAAGTCGCGGCCGTGCTTCTGGGGCATCCGCGCGTTGCCGAATGCGTCGTGATGGCGCGCGGGTCAGAAAGCGAGAAACGGCTCGTGGCGTACGTCGTCGGGACGGAGCCCGATCGCGCCCTGATCGCCTACGCCTTGGAACGACTGCCCGCGTCCATGGTGCCGTCGAGCATCGTCGTCCTGCCGTCGATGCCACTCACGCGCAACGGTAAGGTCGATCGGCGCGCTCTTCCCGATCTCGCGGTCGAACGTCAAGACAGCACCGTCCGCATTTCTCCGCGCGACTCCCTCGAACTGCGTGTCGGACGTCTATGGAAAGAAGTTCTTGGCGTCGAGAATGTCGGCATGCGCGACGACTTCTTCGACCTTGGCGGGCATTCATTGCGTGCCTTGCGGCTGGTCACGCGCATCGCATCTGAAATGGGCGTCACGCTTTCCGCGGCGGCGGTCTTTCGTCATCGCACCGTCGAAGAACTGGCCGCCGCGATCCGCATTCGCGTGCCATGGTCGCCGCTTGTGCCGATTCAGACCAGCGGCTCGCGACCGCCGCTCTTCTGCGTTCACCCACAAGGCGGTCTGGCGCTTGGATACACCGCGCTCGCGCGCAGCCTCGGCGCGGATCAGCCGTTCTACGGATTGCAGTCGATCGGCATGGAGGAAGGGCAGGAGCCGCTCGACAGCGTCCAGGCCATGGCCGAGATGTATGTCGAGGCGATCCGGCAAATGCTGCCGGATGGGCCATACTTTCTCTCCGGCTATTCGTACGGCGGGCGCGTCGCCTACGAGATGGCGCAGGTGCTGCGCCGGGAAGGCAGGGACGTGTCTCTGCTGGCGTTGCTCGACAGTGCCTCGCCCGCGCTCGATGATGCAACGATGACGGAAGTCGATGACGCAGCTTTGCTAACCAATCTGGTGCCGGATGACATCGGCGTGACGCTCGAGGAGTTGCGGCGGCTCGATGCGGACGAGCAACTGAGAAGCGTTGTGGCAAAGGCGCGCGAGCGCGGCCTTATTCCTCCCGATTTCGATACGGAAGGATTGCGCCGCTTTCTGCGCGTCTACAAGAGCAATATTTTCGCGGGGTATCGCCACCAGCCTGCGCCGTATCCGGGAAGGATCACGCTGCTGCAGACCGAAGAACGCGCCGCGATTCCGGACGACAATCCCGGGGAAAGTTGGTGTAAACTGGCCTTGGACGGGTGCGACGTTCACATAGTTCCCGGAACGCACATGACGCTCATGCAGCCGCCCGCTGTCACGACGCTCGCTGAACGGCTGCGAGAGTGCCTATTGAAAATCAGCGCTTGAAGGAAACTTAGTCATGACGAACCCCTTTGAAGACGAAAACGCCGAATACCTGGTCTTGATCAATCACGAGAATCAGCATTCGCTGTGGCCCGCGTGGCGCGAGGTCCCGGCGGGGTGGTCCGCAGTCGGGCCGAAAGGCAAGCGCCAGGAATGTCTGGATTGGATCGAGTCGCATTGGACCGACATGCGTCCGAAGAGTCTGGTTGACGCGATGGAAAAGGCGGGGCAGGCGCGCTAGCGGGACGACGCCGGTGCTGATTTCGCCGTTGCGGATCGGGTGTTGAGCGATCTCGTTCACATCTGGAGCCGGTGTCACGCGTGCGGCGCGCAGCCGATCGCCGGACGGCGATTCGAGTGCGCGAGCTGTCCCGCCGGTCCGGATAACGATCTATGCGAGGCGTGCTACCGCGCATTCGAGCGCGGCAGGGTCGAGCACCCGGCGCCCGGAAGCTACGCGAAGCAAACGGGCGGCCGCATTGGCCATGTCTTTCGCGCGCGCGAAGGAGCCTCTCCTGATCGATACAGGCCGTGGCTTGAGGTCCCTCGGGCCGATGCTCGCGCACCTTCGGTGCCGGATCGCTTCGTCGTTCGTCCCGAATTCCGCGCTGGCCGCGAGTCGTTCTTCGGTCCCTACGCATTCGTCGTCGATTCGGAGGACGGGGGCCAACCGCTCGTCCTGACGGCGCTCCACGTCATGGACGAATTGATCAAAAGCGTCGGCCTCGAATGCACGCTGCAGAACCTCTCGTACACCGGCGAAGAACTGCCCGGCGTGGTCACGGAGGTCGGCCTGTATGATGTCTTTGCGGAGAATTGGATGATTGCCGAGCTTGGCTCCGCGCGATCGATGCTGGCCCTTCCCGAAGCGCGCGTCGGCGAGGAAGAACCGCTGTCGGACCGCGATGTCGCTGCGTTCCGCGTATCGCGGTCGGCGCGCGTCACGGCCGGACGCCTCGCGGCCGAAACGCCGCGCCCGGGCGACCCGGTCTGGCTCGCCTTCCGCCGCCCTGCTTCGAACCTTCGCACGATCGAGGCTGTCGTCGTCGAGACAACGGATCGAACGTTCATTCTGCGATTTGCGAATCCGGACGACGTCGCGCCGCACAGCAGCGGCGCGCCGCTGCTCGATCGCGAGGGAGCTGTGGTCGGTATCAACGTCGGCGCGGGTTGGTATGGCGGCCACCGATTCGGCCACGCGAATCACGTGGACAGTATTCGCCGTCACCTCGGTATGGCAAATACGCCAGTGTTGCACCGTGGCTAAATTGCCATCCATGGCTACATCGACTGTCAACGCGCGAACCTCCGGCCCCGGGGCAGTGAGCCCGCTTTCGGACTTGACGTGCGGGCCGCGACCCTCGCGATGGCCTCAGCTTGAATGGTTGGGTACTTACCGCAAAAAAGCGCAGATAGAAGCGCAGATGTGATACAAAAGGCGGCAACGGACGGACTTTGGGGACCAAATACCCGACAGCACGAATCCGATGGAGCATAAGCGCGCACGCAATTGGCCGATGTTAGAAACGGGTCGTGCGGCATTTATGTTATCGCGTGTTTGCACCAACTTCATTATTTTCGCGAGGAGCATCCATTGTGGTCACCACTTCCTTGAATACCGGCAAACGTCCATACCTTGAACGGGTTTGGAGCAGGCTCGTTACGCTCACTTGGGTGGCCCTGTCGCTGAGTCTCTCCTCATGCGCCACCATGGTGGACTTCTCCTCGTGGGCAGTGGGCTACAACAATTCTGTGGAGCAGGCACGGAACCAGTTGATGCTGCTGAACATCGTTCGCGCCAGCGAGAACATGCCGCTGCTGTTCACGGGCGTGCAGGTGGTACGAGGAAACGGGCAGAACTCGGTCGGAGGGAGTGCCGGTATTACCCGGTCCGTCACCGCGAATACGGTATCCGGTGCGCTTGCAAGTACCACCGTGACCAACGCGCTGGCACCCTCGGTTACCCTTCAGGTAACGAGCGGGTTCAACTTCGACGTCGTGGTCCTCGACAGCGCAGAATTCTTACAGGGCCTCCTCACGCCCATCAGCGTCCTTACTTTCAACCACTATGCACGACAGGGAATCCCGGAAGAACTGCTCTTGCATTTACTGGTCGAGAAGATCACGATCACAAGGCCTGGGCGGCCGACGGAGACCTACCAAAACGAACCGCTGGGTCGAGATTACAAGCAGTTTCGCGTCGTTCTGGCCTCCCTGCTACAGCACGGTCTCACTACCGAGGTGGGCAGTTCATCAAGCGAGGCGATCGGGCCATTGCTGACGGATGCTGACCTCAAGTCTGGAAGTTCGACCGAATTCTCGAAGGCGCTGCCCGGTCTATTTCTCGCTAAAGTACCTGGAGGTTACCGTTTCTTCAGACCGGGCGGCACGATTGCCAATTTTTGTTTCATGGGCGAGGAAACTGGCCAGTCGGCGCTTCCGCAGACTTCGCTTTGTGCCGATTCACCCATTCGAAAAGCTAGGCAGGCGGAAGCCGCGGCGGAATCGACCGACAAGAGCGTTCTGAGTGCTGTTGATGCGTCGATGTCGGTCCAGATGCGTTCGACAAGCGGCGTGTTCAACTATCTGGGAAATTTGGCGCGCTACCAAGCGGAGTCCGGCGATGACATCCTCAATTTGCATTCCCGGGAGGCAATTGCCTATCAACGCCAAGGCAAGAGCCGCTCGATGTTTCGCGTCGTCAAGAATCAACCGATGCCGTACGATATCGCTTCGGTCGAATATCGCGGCACGGTGTACAGCTTGCCGCGCGACGAGCAAGGGTATTCCGCGACCGTGCTGATGGTGCTAAATCAGCTTTTCAGCCTGAGCAAGTCCGTAAACTCGATCCCCAGCACCGGTACGGTAGTCGTCCGTTAGCTTGGCCCGTGACGTCTTCCGTATTTCATTGAAATGGGTAAGCTAAGCCGTGGTATCCGCGGTTCATGGCCCGACGCCGCATTACGTTAGACGAGCTTCAACGCCCCACAAGCTGCGCCGATTCTCTGGCGATTGCCTGCATCAGCGCGTCGCCGTCCGAGCGCAGAAAGAAATGTCCTCCTGGAAAAACGCGCAGACTGGCGCTCTGTGTGGTGTGTTCGCTCCATGATTCCATGTCTTCAGGCAACACCTCAGTATCTTGGCGACCGGCGTACAGTTGGAAGGGGCAAGTCAGCGGCGTATCGGACGAATAGCCGTAGAGGTCGCATAAAGTCAAGTCTGCTCGGAGAGTTGGCAGCAAGACATCGAGTAGCTCCTGATCCTCCGTCACCTCTTCTTGCAGGCCGCCCAAACGACGAAGTGCTTGAATCAATTCTTCGTCGGGAAGTGCGTAGATGGGTGCTCGACGTGGCGAAAGATGCGCGGCACGATGCGCGGCGAGAAATAGGGTAAGCGGCAGAGGCGCGTTTTGCCGTTGCAATATTCTAGCCAGTTCAAATGCCAGCAACGCGCCCATGCTGTGCCCGTACAAGGCGAACGGCTTCTGCGAATACAGTTGCATCTGGCCAGCGAGAATTTCCGCTAAAGGCAGAATATCGGTGTACGGTGACTCGCGGATTCGATTTTCCCGTCCGGGCAACTGTACCGGGCACACCTCAATGGTCGGAGGCAGCGCTCTCGCCCAGGTTCTGAATATGGAGGCGCCCCCCCCGGCAAACGGGAAACAAAAAAGCCGCAATCGTGCTGCTGGATTGGGTACTGGACAGGTAATCCAGTCGTTAAATCTTTGGCTCATGGACTCCGGCGGCCTGTCGGACGCGGCCGACTACTATTTGTTGAACGTGTCATCGAATTGACCTAAGGTCATGGGAAAGGTGCGGGGCCAATCTTTCATGACTTGCGCTCGAATCTGCCTTCATTCACCCATTCCAGACTCTCGGTGCCAACTGCGCGATGGGAGGTGATGGTGAGCTTGGGGCTCATGGCCGCAACGCTGACATGATATCCGGCCTTACTCGGCAGATCGATACAGGTCCAGCCTTTGGCCGCTGCGACAGGGAGCTCGACGAGCCAATCGCGAGCAGCGACATCAGTCAGCACTCGGAAAGCCGCAAGCGGTCTTGAGAATCCTTCTCCAAGGGCCTTGACCACGGCTTCCTTGCGCGTCCAGCAGCGATAGAAAGCGTCCCGCGCCGCTCGCGTGGGCAATGCCCGAATGGTGCTGCATTCGACGGGATGAAATATCCCCGCGAGATCATGGTAGTCCACAGTGGCATCTACTCGTTCAATATCGATACCTATGGCGACCGCGCGGCTCACGGCCGTCCATACAAAGCGTCCGGAATGGGAAATGCTGAACTCCATTCCAGACGCCGGCAAGACAGGCTTGCCCCAAGCGTTGGTCGAGAATTCTTCGGTGAGTTTCGGTATTCCCAATTCGCGGGCCAAAAGAATGCGGGTCAGAGCGCGTCCGACCACATGCCGGACCGCGTCCTGACGCCGGTGATATCGCAGAGCTGTGGCCGTTTCGCGAGTGCTGATCCAGTGCGCGGCCACTTCCCACCATGCCTCTAAATCCCGGCCAAGATCTATCTCGATGCAGATTGCCTCACCCCGGGTCACGGATGGTATGGGCCGGGCAAAGAAGTCGTCACCAACTCGCAATAGCGGCTTACGTCTCGGGATAAATCCCTGAGGGAAAGTGCCTGAAGGAAGCGAATTTGACATTTGAGACGTATATTGTACTATTCCATTTACCTATCGAACCGCATAGAACCGCATAAAGTCTTGTTAGTTTCGTGTGGCCGGTGGGAGTTTTGTTGCCGCTACCGCGTTGCAACGATCGCATTATCTTGTCGTGTCGATTTTTCAGATTGTAACAGGCCGTTTGCAGCGTACATAGACTGGAGGAACCCATGGCGAAATCCCCGACCAAGAATGTTAGGGTCCCTGCCGTCGAGCCGACACCCGCTGCATCCGTATCGCCCGAATTGACGCGCGACCAGAAGGCGATGGCGCTGGTGAATAGCTATGTTCCTTGGTCGGTGGGTGCAGGTATGGTGCCGATGCCCGGGGTCGACATGCTGGCGCTGACGGCGCTTGAGTTGCGCATGCTCGCCAAGCTGTCTGAGATGTATGGGGTTACGTTTATGGAGAATGGCGTCAAGAACATTGTCGCGTCCCTGCTTGCGACTGTCGTATCCACCAATTTGGGCGCCAGCCTGGGATCGCTTCTGAAGCTTGTGCCCCTAGTCGGCCCTATCGCCAGTATCGCGGCCATGCCGGGGCTGTACTCGGCCGCGACCTACGCTATCGGACGAGTTTTTGTAACGCATTTCGAAGCGGGTGGAACCTTCCTCGATTTTGATCCCCAGAAGACGCGCGCGCACTTCATTTCGGAGTTCGAAAAGGCGGGGGCGCCGTCCGAGCCGCAGAAAGCGGCATAAGCGTTCGGCCTATTTCGCCGGTTTACCTGTGGCGCGAGCTAGCAGGGTTGTATGCTTCCGCCCTTATAGCTATAACGCTGTCCGGTGGTCCGGTAGATCTAAGCTGTAACTGCCTGTTGCGAATATACGGGTGCCACCAGGAAACTTGCTGAAGCGCATGAAATCATACCCCGGGCACCGCTTTGGCATTACCCAGTTTCTCGTGTTATCCGCGTGGTTGGCCTGCGCGTTTCTGTTGGCACGACCGAACGACGTTCGCGCCGCCGGCCCCAAGGACGGTCTCGCCGACCAGGCTGAAATGCCCACGGCCTCACAGGAACGGCTTCGCAAGGAAAGACCCAAGGGGCCTGTATTTGTGGCAATCCCGGTAGCCTACGTGTACGGCATCGGTGACGGCAACCCAACTTATTGCTCGCCTTCGATCCGGGCCACCAATTCGTCCAACGCAGTGATAGAGGAACTTATCATCGGCATTGACTATTTGACCGAGGCAGGCAAGCCGGCCGGGGCGACTATTACGCGCTATGCTGATATCAAGGTCCGGCGTCAGGATACGCATTTCTTTTACCAGCTGAGCGTTTCCGACTGCAGAGGCGTTGCAGGTGAGGTGTCGGTTGTGCGTTGCGTCTACTCGACACGCGAGGATTGTTCTTCCGACGTCCAGGCCGTTGGTTTCGGCGCCATTCCATTGCGGCTGAAATCCCGTTAATCTGGAGAAATTACCATGTTGCCTCTCTCTGCAATTGTTTATCTGTCTCTTTGTCTCATGATTGGAATACTTGGGCGACGCACGCGCTTGGGGTTCTTTCGCAGCTTTCTATTCAGCATCATCGTGACGCCCGTCGTGATCATGCTCTACCTGTTGCTCTTCGCTGCGGTGGAAGCGGAAGCGCAAGAGGAGACGAAAAAGGGCGGAGGGGTGGCGGGCTCACGCGTGCCGCTGGCCAAGAGCAATCCTGAGTGAGTCGGCGCCCGACGCGCTGCTGCGCGCGTATCAATTCCAAGGCGTTGACCGGCAGTGCGCCTGATTAGTTTCTTCCTCGGCCAAACCCAGACGTCACTACGACGACTGGCCATGATGGCTATCGTGGCTGGCGGCAGTAACGCGGCGCTGTTAGCCGTTGTAAACAGCGCCGCCAATCATATCGAGGACGGGCGGACGCAGATTTCCAGCGTCATATTGTTCCTGATCCTCATCAGCGCCTACGTCTACGCCCAGCGTTATGTTCTGGTCACCACCTCGGCCGAGGTTGAACGGCTTGTCCATGGCTACAGGGAAAGGCTGATTACTCGGCTGAAGATGTGCGAGTTACGCGAGCTTGAGCACATCGGCCGAGGGCGAATATTTTCCGCCATCAGCACCGATACCCAGACCATTTCCCAGTCGGCCAGCGGCCTGGTGTTTGGCGCCCAGGCGGTGGTTCTAATCGTATGCACCTCGATCTATCTGGCGACGATTTCCATGACGTCGTTTGTCATTGCCAGCGTCTTTCTGGGCATAGCAGCGCGCATCTATATTCGAAAGATGCGGGATGTGTACGGTCTTTTCCATGACGCCTCCAATGAGGAGAACAAGCTCCACGATCTGGTTAGCGGATTTCTAGATGGTTTCAAGGAAGTAAAACTGTCAAGCCAGCGAGCCGCGGCGGTGCTTGCAGATGTTGTGTCGGTTTCCGCCCGCACGGCGGCATATCGCACCGACGCGCAGCAGGCTTTGGCCGTCAACCTCATCTTCGCCCAGGTGGCCTTCATGATGTTGCTGGGGACGCTGGTATTTCTGACACCGATGTTTGGCAACACCTATTCGGGCACGGTCATGGGATCGATGACGACAGTCATGTTTTTGATTGGACCCATTTCGGGAATCATCGGCATCGTGCCCCTGGTAGCAACCGCCAACGCCGCCGCCGAGAATCTGCAGAACCTGGAGAAATTACTCGATGCCAGCATCCGAGAGCGAAATGGCGACCCACTGGCGTCTGCCAAGACCCCCGCATCGCCGGCGCTGAGGACAATCGAGCTGCGGCGCGTGTACTTCAAGCATGATGCCGATGGCAGCCAGTTTGCCGTGGGGCCGTTGGACCTGACTATCGGCGCAGGTGAGACGGTCTTCATCACCGGCGGCAACGGTTCGGGCAAGTCGACGCTGATCAAACTGATCACCGGGCTCTACCCGCCCCTTTCGGGTGAGCTGCTGATGAACGACGTCCCGATAACGCCGGGAAGCGCTCAAGCGCACCGCGATCGTTTCTCCGCGGTGTTCTCCGATTTCCATCTGTTCCGCAAGCTCTATGGCATACCATTGCCTGACGCGCAGACTGCGGCCGCCTGGCTGGAAGAAATGGAAATTACCGGCAAGACCGAGATTCTCCCGGATGGATATTCCACCATCGATCTTTCGTCCGGGCAAAAGAAGCGACTCGCACTCCTGAGTGCCCTGCTGGAGGACAAGCCCATCATTGTTCTGGACGAGTGGGCTGCCGACCAGGACCCGCCCTTCCGGCGGAAGTTTTACGATGTATTGCTGCCGCGCTGGAAAGCAGAGGGAAAGACAATCATCGCCGTGACCCATGACGACCGGTATTTCCATATTGCCGATCGCCGTTTCCACCTGGAGGAAGGTCAGCTGCGCGATCTGGCGGAGATACCGATGAATGGATGAATCCACTTCCCCACCCTTGTCGCGCGGTTCCCGATTCGCCAATTTCGTGCGGCGGTTTTACGCACGCGCGTGTCAGCGGCTTCATGCCTATCGCCATGAACTGGTCATTTTCACACTTATATCGGCCGGCGCCTTTGTCTTCCTGCTGCCCAACATCTGGAATACCATCCCGGCAGGACACATCGGCGTGCTGTGGAAGCGCTTTGAAGGGGGCACGGTCACCGATCGGGTAATTACAGAAGGCACCCGGCTGATTTTGCCCTGGGATCATCTGTACGTGTACGATGCGCGTCTGCAACAGGTGCAGAACGAAGTTCAAGTGCTGTCCTCCGATGGCTTGCATATTACCCTGACCCTCGCGTGGCGCTTTCACCTCGAGCCGAATTCCGTTGCCATGCTCCACAAGTTCGTCGGTCCGGATTATGGCGAAACCCTCGTGGCACCAACGGTCGCCGCGCGCGCCCGCGACGTTATCGCCGTCTATCGTCCCGACGAGGTGTACACCGAGAATCGCCTGAAAATACAGAATGAGATCCTTGAATCGGTTCGCTTTGAGCTCAACAACCGCTTCAATCGCAGTGGAAGTGAAAAATATCCCTGGTTGAACATGGAGGACGTGTTGATTAAGGCTATAGCGTTGCCACCCGGCGTACAGGAAGCCATCGTGCGCAAGAATGCGGCGTTCCACGAAATTGAAGAATTCGCCTTCCGGGTGCAGAAGGAGGAGAAGGAGGCGGAAAGAAAGCGCATTGAGGCAGTGGGCATACGCAATTTCCAGGAGATCGTCAGCTACGGCATGACGGACTCCTACCTGCGCTGGCGCGGCATCGAAGCCACACTCGATCTCGCAAAATCGCCAAACGCCAAAGTGGTGGTCATCGGCAACAACAAGAATGGGTTGCCCCTCATCCTAAACATGGATTCGAAGGAAAGTGGCGACGTACCCAGTGTTGCTGCCAAGCCCGCGCCCGGGACCAAGCCCAAGCCCAAGCCCACGCCCACGCCTAAGGAACCCGTGCCAGGGAATTAATGCTGGCTGAATGCGGGCGGCGAAGAATGGCGCCAACCGCTACGGATCCGCTCAGGCCGGGTGCGTTTATTTGCTGCCCGTCCGGGCCTTCTCGAACTCGACCCGGAAATGGTTGCGCACCTTCTTGGGATCGAATTCGAGGAAGGTGCCGCCGGCTTCGAAATGGGTTATAAACACTTTGCCCAGGGCAAAGGTGCCAGCCGCGGCGACGGCAGGCAATACGGCGATCCCAAGCAAGGAACCCAGCACCGGCGTGAACTTGAACGCGAATGCAAGACTTCCCATCAAGGTGTTTTGCACCAAGGTCGCCATCAATGTCGCAACCATCGACTTTGCCGCCTGCTCCTTGAAGGGCACGCCATATACTTCTGCCAGTTCGGCCAGCATGCGCAGTTGCACGCCCATGATCAGCGCCATGTCGATGCCCGGCAGCGGCAGGATGCCAGCGCCCGCCGCCCAGGGAAGAAAACTTTTGACCAGCGTTAATGCACGCTCTTCACGACCGGCCATTGACGCCATGGGAGGCGATTCAGGCAACGCTTCCGAAGCCGTGTCCGCAGCTGCAATGAACTGCTCGGGTGTGATCTCGATTTTCTTTGCTTTGGACGAAGTCGTGGGCATCTTTCTTGCGCGCGTGATCGTCATTTCATACTCCCGCAGGTTCAGTTCAATCGCCGTAAATGGCAAGCATCAAGGTCGCAAGCTCGGCGGCCGCTTTCCGATTGCGGGGCTTGTACTCGGTTACGCTCTGACCGCGTCCGAAGGCGCTGCTAAATATACTGCGGTTGCCGACAGCGCCCGGAACCAGTTTGATGCCTGCGTACTCGTGAATCACCGCGACGGTATCTGCATTGTCCCGCCCCACCGGCTTCGCCCGGTTCAATACCGCGAGGACGCGAAAATCGTGGAGGCTGCGGGCTTCGTCGACCAATTCAAGAATATCATCGATGGCCCAGACCTCGACCGATTCAGGTCCAATCGGCAGAAGCAGCGCATCGGTCACGGTCAAGGCGGCGCGTAGCGCGTTCGAGTCTTTGCCGCCAACGTCGATCACGATGTCCTGGTATTTCGATTTGAGCAGCCCGACCTGATGGCGCAACGCCTTGGCGTCGTCGAGCACGATGCAGGGCACGGGTGGCGCCAGACCGGCATCGGCGCGGATGCCGACGGCCTTGCTGATGCTGGTTTGTTTCGGGTCGCCATCGACTAGCAGGGTGTCCACGCCGGTGAGTAGTCGCTCAATGGCGATATTGAGCGCCAGTGTGCTCTTGCCGACGCCGCCTTTCGTATGGCCGACGGTGAGGATCATGCTTTGATGTTAACCCAATAAGCCGACGGCGCAAAATTAATTGAGGGCACCAGTCGTATGGGCGCGGTTTCGGTTGTCGCTAGCAGCCCGAAATTGAATAGATTTACAAATCGGCGACTGCGCCCAACGTCCGCGGCGTAATTTCTTGGCGCAAGTCATCCTCCGATGTGCGTCCGACTCTGAATTGATAGAATAGAAAGGGATGAGAGAATCAAGGAAAGGACAATCAAGTGCGACACGAAGTCGCTTGTAGAAGTTGTTCTCACAATATAAAGGAGGGAACCGCCCGTGTCACCGGGTGAATCTAGGGGTCTGAATAA
>Ga0209343_10006634_pt1 | contig 13815 bp, 5 predicted proteins | sample RifCSPlowO2_02_FD_184026 | JGI IMG/M metagenome (GOLD analysis project Ga0209343, IMG submission 184026) | Groundwater microbial communities from Rifle, Colorado - Rifle CSP2_plank lowO2_0.2 (SPAdes) (version 2) | ecosystem: Environmental > Aquatic > Deep subsurface > Groundwater | place: Rifle... | reverse complement strand
TTAAAACTTTTTGAAGAAAGAAATCCCCCCACATACGCTTAATCTCGACTTAATAAAATATAAATAATCTTCAATAGAAATAACTGTGCGCTCTTAATTTATATCTCATTTTATGTGACGGCCGTCACAAATAATGATACCATTTTGCCAATAAAAATTGCTCGGCTGTGACCTATTGTCCCGTTGCATAACGCAACAGTATCGTAAGCGCTGACGCGTTTTACTTCCTTGTTCGGAATGGAAAAGGGTAGTTCCACGTCGCTCTAACAACCGAGCAAATTATTATATCAAATTCAAATTTCTTTGGTTCTCTGACACGTGAGGAGAAAGTTAATTTTTAAACCACGTTCATGTAACTGAACGTGGTAAAGTCTGCTCGTTCAACCATTAGTACAGGTAAGCTTAAAACCTTGCGGTTCTTCCACTGCCTGCCTATCAACCTCATAATCTATAAGGGGCTTACGGTCGCCAAAGGCGACCAGAGATCTAATCTTGGAGACGGCTTCCCACTTAGATGCTTTCAGCGGTTATCCGTTGGAAACATAGTTACCCAGCGCTGCTCTTGTAAGAACAACTGGCACACCAGGGGTTTCCTCATCCCAGTCCTCTCGTACTAGGGGCGAATCTCCTCAAATCTCAATCGGTTGTCCTGGATAGAGACCGACAATAATGTTACATTCTTACGAATGACGCAACATTTCTGTTGCGCTCTACATGTCGCCATGCAGTTCGGACTATATCTTGTCGCCAAAGGCGACTCTAGTATGTAGTCTCTGAGGCTCTAGGAAAGAAGTGATTTCATTGAGTATCTTTTATTTGTTACCCGGGTAGTGGCAAAAACTAATTCAACGATTTGTTTAAAACCGTCTTTAGTTAGATGCTTCCCTGTTTCAATTTTCTCAAGCACTTTTACAAAAATTTCAAAATCTTTTTGTTTGCTTGTATGCAGTTTGTGTTTCTGAAAAAAAGGAATAAGTTTTCCCCTTAAATCCCTTCTGTCTTTTACGATTAAAATCCAAGTTTTGTCTTTCAAGCTCTTTGCATGATTGCGTTTTAAATACCCGCAACCAAGCCTTTTTCTGAACTCTTCCAAGACATTTTTTCCGCCCGGATTTTGACTTACATGGAATTCGGTAATCACTTGCCATTTAAGAGGCAAATCTTTTCTTTTACCAAATCCTACATAGAAACACCCTTCACCATCGGTGAATCCTGCTAAATACTCATTAGAAATTTCTTTCCCAGCTGCCTGCTGATTGTCCGCACTTCCAACATTGTCACTTGGCATAAAGTTATCGTAACTCTACGATAGCTTACTTGTCAAGTAGCTGAAGATACTCCGGAGTTTCCAGCAAATAGCTAGATTTATAGACAGCTCATATTAATAGCGTTATTAATGCTATTGGTCTACTGTCTTACGACGTTCTGAACCCAGCTCGCGTACCGCTTTAACGGGCGAACAGCCCGACCCTTGGGAGCTTCTCCACCCCCAGGATGCGATGAGCCGACATCGCGATTCGCCAACCGGCGAATGCGCCCTCTTGTTGCCAAGAGGATCTGACTATACCTTCATCCATTTGCTCGCTGCGCGAGAATGATATTCTCTTCGCAGTAATGGAGCTAGTTTTTTAGGAAAACTTTAAATTTGCATTGCTGCAAAAGTTTCCCTCCCTATGTCTGTATTAACCAAACATAGAAGTCGATACGGTACTGCCAGCAGGATTATAAGAATCATTCTGCTTTGCAGAACCTCGGTATTGACCAAGCTGAGCTTGGCGTCCACCGATTTTAACTAGTCAATTTTATTATTCCAATGCACTCTCTAGATGCATTCTTTCGAATAACCAGACTTTTGCAAATCTCTTTGCAGGCGCCCCAATGATTTAATTCAAAAGGTGCCAAACCGCATCGTCGCTGTGAACGCTTGGATGCGATAAGCCTGTTATCCCCAGAGTAGCTTTTATCCGTTAAGCTCAGAGCGTACCACTACGCTACTGAGGATCACTAAGACCGACTTTCGTCCCTGCTCGACTTGTAGGTCTCGCAGTCAAGCTGGCTTATGCCTTTGCACTATCGCTCCGATTTCCATCCGGAGCTAGCCAACCTTTGTACGACTCCGTTGCGTTGTAGGAGTCAACCGTCCCAGTTAAACTGCCCGCCAGACATGGTCCCTCTGCCCGATTTTTATAGGGCTTAGAGGTAATGATTGTTCATTCCAAAGAGAGGTATTTCATATTTTGGTACGTTCAGTAAATGAACGTACCTCCCTCCTATTCTAAACAGTTAGAATAAACTTTCAAATGCCAAGATACAGTAAAGCTTCTGGGGTCTTTTTGTCCAAGGACAACTAGGCCGCGTCTTCACGGCCATCTCAATTTCGCCGAGTAGATGATCAAGACAGTTATTAAGTCGTTATACCATTCGTGCAGGTCGGAACTCACCCGACAAGGGACTTCGCTACCTTAGACCCTACGTTATCATTCCATATGTCCATATGGAAATCCTCTATGTCGCCATAGAGATCGGACTATATCATGTCGCCTGAGGCGACTCTAGCGTATAGTCTCTGAGGATTTCCTTCGATTGCTCTCAGGATCTTTCCTGCTGATTGCCTGCGATCAACGTATTATCAGAAATGCTCATTAATAATTTTATAGTAGCATATTCTAACGTGATCTCTTCATCTTTTACAGAACAGGTTTTCCAGCATATAGCTAGATTTTAAAACTGCCCTAAGTTTTGACAGTTATAGTTACTGCTGTCGCTAACTGGAGCTTAAGTAAAAAACTGATCCTTGCGGACTTTATTCTCTACTTTTGACTTACCAGCGCTGGACAGGCTTCAGCCCATATACTTAACCTTTCAGTTTTGCATGGACCTGTGTTTTAGATAAACAGTCGCTTAATAATCTTTTGCTGTGACCCCGATGTTAATCGGGGTAAGGCATCTCCCATAGGTTACGCCTAGCTTTATTGCCGAGTTCCTTGACCATCTTTCTCTCGTTCGCCTTAGTCTTCTCGACCAACCCACCTGTGTCGGATGTCGGTACGGTAAAATATACATTTTTTCATGAATAAATTCAGATCTAATGGGATATTTCTCGGAAGTTAAAAGCTATCAAATCGCTGCACCTTTCGATACAACTTTTCATCATAGCTCAATTAAACGGACGAACGTATTTACCATTTCATCCTATTTCGCTATTTGAGCCCAGCGTGCTGGGCCTGACTCTTTCATCCTCGGCATCCCCTTAGAATATGTACATTTTGTAGTCGAATTTCGACGACTTGCCCATCGGATTACTCCCCACAAAGAGGAACATCCTTAGGACCGACTAACCCTCCGCTGATTTACATTGCGGAGGAAACCTTGGGTTTTCGGCGGCCTGGTTTCTCACCAGACACTCGCTACTTATACCGGCATTCTCACTTCTAAGCGCTCCACCAAACCTTCCGGTTCGACTTCGCTGCACTTAGAACGCTCCCCTACCTCCCCTCTTTTTTTAAAAAAGAGGGGACTCCAACTTCGGTAAAAAGCTTAATCCTCGTTAAATTTTCGGCGCCAAATTCCAATCCGCCAGTGAGCTGTTACGCTTTCTTTAAAGGATGGCTGCTTCTAAGCCAACCTCCTGGTTGTCTATGGAATCTGACTTCCTTCTAAACTTAGCTTTTATTTAGAGACCTTAGATGGGAGTCTGGGCTGTTTCCCTCTCGACACATCAGCTTAGCCCGACATGTCTGACTACTCGCTAATAATCCTCCAGTATTCGGAGTTTGATTGAAATCTATGACTTGCGCCATAGAGTTTCATTCAGTGCTCTACCCCTGAAGGGGTCCAGCGAGCGCTATACCTAAATATATTTCGGGGAGAACCAGCTATTTCTGGGTTCGATTGGCATATTGCCTCTAACCTCAAGTCATCTCAGACTATTGCTACAGTCACGAGTTCGGGCCTCCCCCTGTCTTTCGATAGGGTTCACCCTGCTCAAGGTTAGCTCACCCAGCTTCGGGTCTAATCCCCACTTTTTAAAATAGCTCGATTAGAGCTTGCTTTCACTTTGCCTGCGCTACTTAATAGCTTAGACAAAAGTGGGGAATAACTCACCGGTTCATTCTTCAATAGGCACGGCATCGCTCGCGCTCTGCGCGAGAAATTCAAAGTGCAAAATGCAAAGTTCAAAATTAAGGAAGGGATTTTACAAAAACTTTAATTAAAGAATCTATAAATAAAAATACCTTCACTTTTAATTTTTAACTTTTAACTTTAAATTTCTTGTGCAAAGCACAAGTTCTGCCTGCTTGTCAGCCGACAATTTCAGTTCTATTTCATTCCCCTTCCGGGGTGCTTTTCACCTTTCCCTCACGGTACTAGTTCACTATCGGTAGATTCTGGTATTTAGCCTTGGAGCGTGGACGCCCCAGATTCCCACAGAGTTTTATCGTGCTCCATGGTACTTAGGAACAAACTATCGGTGCTTTGAATTTTGCGTACGAGTCTTTCACTCTCTTTGGAGGACCATTCCGGATCCTTCTGCTATCCATTGCACATCGAATATCGTCTGCCCTGCAACCCTCATGCTCTGCAAGAGAAAATCCGAATTTCAAAATTCGAAATCCGAAACAAATTTTAATTTTCTAAATACAAATTCTCAAAACGTTTTGCATTTTGATATTTGAATTTTGATATTGTTTCGAGTTTCGATATTCGTGCTTCGAATTTCCTTGTGCAAAGCACAAGTTTAGGCTGTTCCGCTTTCACTCGCCGCTACTAACGGAATCTCTAAGCCAGCTGAGCTGGCCTAATGATTTATTTTCCTGGCGCTACTTGGATGTTTCGGTTCGCGCCGTGCCCCACCAATCTCTATATAAAACCTTGCGGTAATATTTTTAAGATTGGCTCCCCGCCAAAGGCGGGGGGATTTCTCCATTCGGAAACCGCTGGATCAAAGGTTTATGGCACCTCCCCAACGAGTATCGCCGCCGTATGCGTCCTTCCTCGGCCAAAATCTCCTAGGCATTCATTATCGGCATTATAAGTAGACTTCTTGCCCCGTCAAAATCTCTCCATGAGCCGCATCCCGCTGAGCGGGATAAGGCGAATGGTAAGATTAAGCGGGGTAAAAATTAATTCCATGCACAACTCCCATTTACATGAGAATCTTGCATGGATTCTTCTCCTCACTTGTCAAAGAGCAACGTTCAGTGCTCCGCGCATGAACGTTGCGATGCAAGCTCGCAAAAGCGATAACTCGCACCGCCTCTCATTTAGTCGCTAGTTTCTGGTCGCAGGTCAAGAACTTCTGCAGACCAAAAGACCAAGAACCAACAACTAAATTAATAATGATTAATTAGTAATTATTAATTAATACTTAATCATTCCGTTGTGGACCCGAGGGGAGTCGAACCCCTTGCCTCCTCGTTGCAAACGAGGCGTTCAACCAGGTAAACTTCGGGCCCCCGACCTGCCACGTTTGACGTGGTCTACCTCAAAACCCACAAAAAAATTTTTTACCTTGTCAATTTATTTTATCCAGCACCTTTCCAAAACTTCACAACCTGCTGAACTGGTTGCCAGCAATTCTCTTTTCACAGAGCTTAATGCTCTAGACAAAAGGTGCTGGATTTATGAAGAACCCTTTTTTACGAAGACAATAAAAGTACAAATGTGTTGTTTGCAACTTTTACTTCTTGAAAAAATCTCATCATAAACTATATTCCCGCTCCCTGAGCGAGTATTTGCTATCTTAGCATAGCTATTTTTACCTGTCAATGGGTAGCTTGCGCTTGTTATTTGATTGAAAAGTCGGAACCGTGGATTTTGTTATGCAGCCTGACCATTCTCTGATAATTCTCCTTGGCCTTTTCAGCATCAGGCAAATTCTTCAGTTGTTTTTTAAAATCTTTCATTTTTACTATCTCTGTCCCATTTTTTCTGGCTTGCTTTATTTCCGACGCCATTCCTCCGGAAATTCTCTCGCCGATTATTATCAATGTATGAAAATACTTCTGGATAAGCCGGTCATTAAACTTTATTGCCCTTTCCCGTACCATAGGATAAACTATTTCGTTATATATACTAAATACGTGAAGATGCGGAATAAAAAGAATAATTCTCTTTCCGTTGTATTCTGTTCCCAAGATTTGACTCGCAGCTTTAATTGCTTGGGCCACGTGATCTTGAATTAATTTTTCCTTCGTTGGTTTTAGCGGAGCACATAAATAAACCAGATGGACTAGAGTTTTTTTCATCTCCTTAAGTATTTGCTCGTAATAATCCTCGGCGTCCCTCCATGCCTGCTCTTTGGTTGCCTTCCAATTCCTTATGCGGTCTATTCGGAAAAGCGGAGCTAAATCTTTCATATTTTGCAATACTTATTTTTATACTTTTTCAAATATTAAGTCAATAGGAATTATTTGATACTTGACAAAATTAACGGAATCATATTGTATATATTTAGTACCTGCCCAAATGGATAATAGAAGTCGAAATTTCTTATCTCGCTTATTTGCAAGCGTATTTATTTTAGTTATTGCCTCAACATCGGCTGTTCCTTCTGTTTTTGCATCTCCTGCCAGTTCCTACTACGATTGGGGATCATACTATAATAGTAGTACAGAAAAGCAGGTTTTAGGAGTCAGTTTTTCTTCTTTGGAAAAATTGCCTACACCTGAAATCCCTCAAAATATAATGCCCTCTAAAGCGCAAGGAATTCTTCCGGGAAATCCGCTTTACAATCTTGAACTCTTCACAGAAAATATTCAGCTTGCCTTAACTTTCAATCCAATACAAAAAGCGACGCAACGTTTGGCTTTTGCTTCCGAAAGATTAAGTGAGATTAAAACTCTGGCTGATCTGGGCAAATCCGATCTGGCTAATGATGCTGCTGTAATCTACAAAAATACCATGGAAGATATTGCACAAAACATAGAAGAGCTGTCTTCTAAAAAAACTCCCGGTTCCGCAGATTTATTGACAAAAGTTGAGAGCGCTGCAGCTTCTCATGCTGTGGTCGCTCAAAGCCTGGCCCTTTCTTCCCCCTCCGACACAGCGTCTTTTTGGACCAAAGTTGTAGATGCAACAGAAAATACAATGGATACTGTGGCAGATGCCTCAAATCAACCTGCTATTCCGGAAGATCTCTCAAATGGCATTCAAAAACTCAAAGAGCAAGGATTAATAACTCCTGAGGAAAGCGATAAGCTTTACGGACTGTCAGATAGAACCAGTGTTCGGAATGAACTGGGCAAACTTGTTGATGCGGGTCAATTCCCCGTAGCTGAAGCGATAAAATTAAACAGCGCAGTCGCTCTTAATTATCCGCAAAATTATAAAGATACCCAGGCAGTTATAGGTTTTTCTGAACTGCGGACATATCAGGCGCTTACTCCTCCGACACCTGAAATTCAGAACAAAATAAGTCAATGGCAAAATCAAGCAGGAGATGTTCCTGCGCCCGGGGAAATCCGTCCGTATCTCTATTATACCCGCGCACAGGAACTGGCAAAAAATATAGATTTTAGCAGTTTTGACCCGGAGCAACAGTCTGAAGCAGCTCGATTTTATCCGGATGCAGTTGTGCAAAATCCTACTTTTTCCAGTACCCCTATAACGCCGTCTCCTTCACCATCAATTTCACCAATTCCCTCTCCATTAGCGCAACCGGCCAATATTCCGCCGGCTGAGAATTATTTAACCGATTATAAGGGACCATTGCCCGGAACGTTCGGATATTTCTTCAAAAATATTGGCGAACAGGCAGCTTTAATAACATCTTTTGATCCTGCACGCCGTTTGGAACTGGAAATGGATTATGCCGACGAACGCTTACAGGAAGCGCATGCACTATCTAAACAAAAAGGTAAAGAAAAACTTTACGAAGAAACTCTCAAAGAATATCAAACCACCATGGATAATGCATCTGACAATATTAAAAGCTTTAAGGGCTCGGAAGAAGAAAAAAGAGATTTGGCCCATTCTTTGGAATCGGAATCTGCAAGACATAATGTGGTTTTTGAAAAAGGACTTCTGCCTGCTCCTACTTCGGGAGACACAAAAATCTACACAGCCGCTCTTAATGCTACTGAAAACGTCATGGATGCAACCAGTGATGTTTTGGGACGACCTGTTCTTCCTCAAATACTGGAAAACCGCCTACAAGATCTGAAGGCCCAAGGCATTGTCTTGCAAGAAGAAGTAAGTGATTTAACCAATGCTAAATCAAGAGAAGAAGTTAGAGAAAAAATCCGTAATCTTGTAAAAGTCGGGGGTTTCCCGCCGGCAGATGCTAAAAAACTGGATGAGGCGCAAAGCCTGATTGCTCCTTCTGATTTCAATCAGCTTGTTGAAGTCCGGAAAATCGAGGAATTGCAGAATCTTAGAGCAGTCCAAGCAGAGTTTGCGCAAACAGCAACGCTCAAGGAAGTTAAAGACAGTTACGAGCAAAGAGTAAGCATTCTTTACAACACTATTGATCCTGCCTTAATCAGCATAGAAGATCTTGCGGGACGGGAAGAATTAATTAAAACCTATAAAGATATTGCGGCAAAAGCTCCGAAAAGACCTATCAATGCCGGTCAATTTGGTCCCGATGTAATTCCGGGCGCTCCCCTTCCCAAACCGCCAACCTCATCCGATGCTTTATTGGGTACCTGCCCGATAGGCGCGCTTTTTAAGGAGTCCCAGGGATGCACTTGGGAAGATAACGGAAAGAGAATTGATGATTATACACAATATAAATGCGACAAACCCGCTCAATACTGGTCATTCGTTTCTAATGCCTGTGTCCCTATGGACTTAGAATCTCCGGGCGCTCAAGATAGTATTCCTTCTTGTCCGATAGGTTATTCCTGGTCTTGGAGCGTATCAAACTGTCAAGAATTTACAGGCGGCGGCGCTATAGATTTACCCATACCTCAACCCGAACCGTCTCCTACCAAAAAGAGACAGGACGAACTGTCTAAGTCTTGCCCTGTAGGGGCTTCTTACAAAGTTCCTAAAGGTTGCGTTTGGGACGGAAGCGACAAAACTGTTTATGATGGAGAGCAATATAAATGCAGCACTGATAACAGCTATTATTCATTTAGTCAGAACAAGTGCGTTCCTAACCCTGATCCAAAAAAACCTTTCCCCGATGATGCGAAACCTGAATGCAAAGAGAAAGAGATGTTTTGGAATTGGGCAGAAGGCAAATGCGTACCTCAACCGAAACCGCAGGATAATTCTTCAGGCAAAGCTGCCGATATATTTATACCAAAACCTGCATTTGTTTCATCCGATAATCCATTCTATTTCTTAAAACAAGGAGCTGAAGCGATACAAACTATTACTGCGTTTGGACCAAAAGCTCAAGAGGAGGTAAAACTCGCTCATGCAAAAGAACGTTTTGCCGAAGCTTATAATTTGCTTGAAAAAAATAATGAGAAAGGTTTCAAAGATGCGCTTAGTAAATATACAGGCGCTATGCAGTCAGTTTATAACGATTTAGATAAAGGGCTTTCTCTAAGTAAGGATGACAAAAAAGAACTTGGAGAAAAGCTGGCACAAGAAGTTATAGGGCAAAATTTACTTTTGCAAAAAATATCTATTTTAGCTTCCAAAGATGTTGCTTCCCCTATTAGCGCCGCGAATTCTGTTGTTACTCAGGGAATTGACAGGGCATCTGACCTTCAGGGCCAAGCTCCTATTCCTGAAAATATCAAAGAAAAACTGGCTGATTTACCTGAAGACATGTTAACAAAAGAACAAAAGGAAAAACTGGCTAAGGCTGATACAAGACTTGAGGCACGCTTGATAACAGGAGAATTAGCTGCAACAGGCGCTTTAACTCAATCCGATCTTGTTTCTTTGGATAATTGGGTTGCGCCTCCCGATGCCTCCTCCGCTTTAAGACTTAACGAAATTAAAAAATTAAGCCAGGCAGTTGAACTGACAAATCTTAAAGAAGATATTGCCGAGAAAGTTGAAAAAACCGAAGAGGTTGCCAAAAAATTGGATGATTTCAAGAAAACTTTTACGCCGGGAGAAGATATACCGGCAGATCTTCGTCAATATATGAGACTAACCAGAATCGATGAAATATCCCAAACAATTCGGCCGGATGTTGTCAGGCTTGAAGATTTTGGCAACCGCAAGGATCTCCAGCTGGCAGTTGCTACTCTTCAGCAGGAATTTAAACCAACCAAAGAGGATTTCCAAAGACTCGCGGAATTCCGTAGGTCAAGTCCGGGGAGATCTCTTCCGCCGGAATTAGCAAGAATCGAAGCATTATCCTACAGTATCGGCGTCAGAGATACTGCAACAGCCTGTTTCCTGCCTTCTCCGCCATTTGCTCCCAATACTCCTTGTCCTGCTTCCGGAGCAGCCATTCCTATTTCCTCTTATTATAATGGGGCGCCTTCATTTCCCGGATTTGGAGGATTTGGAGCAGGAGGAAATAACAATGCAGGACTCTATGGCTACGGAGCTCCACAAGTCCCATCTGTTGATAAGGATGGCAAACCATTGGTTTACGGCAAAGGACCCGAAGCAACTAAAGCAGGTGTTTGTCAGGACGGTTACCATTGGATGTATGATAGCGGCGGCTGGTGTATGAGTAATTCCGGAAATTATTCTTCAAGCTCATCTTCCTATGCATCGCCTTATTCTTCCGGTCCGGGCTATACACCTTATACTCCATATTACTCTGCTCCGGGCGCGCCGCCTGCAAATTACGGCTATCAAGGTCCGGGGGGCTATTCTAATTTTATTAACACTTATTCGCCACCCAACTATTATGGAACAGCGCCTACCGCATACTCAACAAACCCGCCTCCGGGAACTGTGCCGGGAACCGGTCCTGCGCCAACTTCTCCGGGGCAATGTCCTTCGGGATTTCATTGGATGCCCCCATCAGCAGGACAAGCAGGTTGGTGTATGGCTGACGGCGGAACATACGTTGGCGGCGGATATGGCGGCAATGCTTCTTATGGATATACGGATTACTCTGCTACGCCACAAACCTCCGGAGGATATAATTGCGGCAGTCAGCCTTGGGATCCTATCCGCCAGAGATGTTCTGACGGCGCTTGCCCGGGAGGATATTCATGGGATGGATCAAAATGCGTGCCCTTTACTTCCCCCAGCTATTCTGGAGGCACTAGCAACAATTATTATTCTCCCAATCTAAACCAATCCAGTTGTGGATCCGGATATTATTGGAATGGTAATGGCTGTGTTCGTACAAGTTCTACCGATACTTATGGTTCTTGTTCAGGCTTAAGCTGTGGCGGAGGATCTTACTTAGACTATTCAACCTGCAGCTGTAAATATCCTTCATCCGGCAGTACTACCGGCACCTACACCGGTGGTTCTTCATATACAGGTTCTTGTAATCCGCCAGCTGGCGGATGCGGCAGCGGTTGGTTTGACCAAGCATCATGCTCTTGTAAACAAGCTTCGTCACAAGGATGCTACAACGTGTCAGCGTCTAGCTGCGGAAGCGGATTTTATTGGGACTCTTCTGCCTGTACTTGCCGCTCCAGCGGTTCAACATCAACAAGCGGCGGAGGCTCAACTACAACCTCATCAGGTTCATCCGGCGGCGGTTCATGTCCGTCTGGATATCATTGGATGTCTGACAGCGGCGGATGGTGTATGTCTGACAGCGCAAGCGGTTCAACATCAACAACAACTACAACAACCAATACGAATACGACTACTCCTACAGCTACAACCCAATCTACTCCTCCGCCAACTACGACTACCACAACCGAATCAAGTTCCCCTCCTCCATCAACAAGTGAACCCACACCAACCGCTAGTCCCTAATGTGAATTATTAAGCCTACATTGAGGTTGAAATGCACTAAAATGCATTGAAAATATTTAATTGCAGATAGCGGCCGCTGTATTTAATTAAATGGCTAAATTACAATGTTACAAGCTAAAATTTGTTGTTTTATTGGCAAAACGGTGAAGAACTGAACCGGCAAGAGTTTGATAGGGAATACCATCCTCTGCCGCTTTTACTTTAAGCTTATGCAAATCTTTTTCCGAAAGTCTGATATTTATATTCTTTGTCTTATTTAAAGTATTTCTTGCAGCTTCTTCCAGCATTCTTTTTTCTTTATTAAAGTTCTTTGTTCGAACTAACTTGCCTTCTTCAAAAGCCTTTAAAATTTGTTCTTCTTCGGGATCTAATTGATATATTTTCATAATTTTCTCCTTAGATATTTTTTAGTTGCCTTTCTGCTAGGGATAATTGTTTTTAAAAAAACTTTCTCCTCGTTTCTGACATAAGGAACTAAATATGCATAATTGTCTATTTCAACAACCGTTATTTTCTGACCGGGATAGCGTTTTTGATTAGGATGATCATACGTATCCAATGTCCTGCCTTCTTCTATTGCCAGCTTTATTTGCTCAAATGAGATATTCCTCTCTTTACTCAAAATCCTATTCTTTTTCTCATCCCAATCAAAATATTTCACTTCATTATTATGATAATATGACAAATGATATGAAATGTCAATAACTAAACTTTACGCCACAAGGAGAATTGCGCCAAGGAACATAACAGAAGCGCCCAATAAGCGCTCTTTGATACGTTCTTCTTTCAGAAAAACTCCGCCCAGGATAATAATAAAAAGCGTGGATAATCTAAAAATTGATGTCGCGTAGCCGACGAATACCAGGGCAAAGGCTGCGTAGGCTGCAGCTTGAGAAAATGCCGTACCAATTCCGTTAAGTATAAACCATTTTATGTTTTTCCTTACTTCTCTTAACGAGCCTATCGCTTTTTTAAACGCAAAGGGAGTCAGAAACAAAAATCCAAAAACCATTCCTATAACCGAAGCGAATAAAGGAATTTGGGGTGAAGTTTCAAAAATTGCTTTCTTTTGTAAAATCGGCGTAACTCCCCAAAGAAAATTAGCCAGCAAAAATAGCAAAACTCCTTTATGGGAAAAGAGTGTTTTAAAAGGAGCTAAAATCCCCTGCTTTATATCAGCGGCATTCAAAAGATATGCGCCTAAAACCACTAATAAGATTCCGACAAATTTTATTGGCGTTGGAATCTCATGGAGAATAAACATGGCGATGAAAGTGGTAAAAACAGGAGTAAAGGACGCTATGGGCGAGATAAGCGAAATGGGAGATTTACTTATTGCCCAAAAAGAACTCGTAAAAGCAACCGAATCTAATAATGCGGCAATACCAATATATAGATAAAACTGGGGAGTTACTTTTGGAATGCCTCCCAAAAATAAAAGTAGAATAAAAGTAATAGAGATGTTAAACGCAAGGAATGTATAAAGAAGCGGGAAGTAATTAATCTTTTTCGTTAGATTTTTAACAAGAAACGTTCCTAAAGTCGAAAAAATCGCAACAAAAAGCGAATAGTAAACCCACATATTTATTCCGAAGCTTCCAGCCAGCGCTCTGCTTGTAAGGCTACCATACATCCGAAGCCGGCCGCGGTGACGGCTTGTTTGTAAATGCTGTCATGCACGTCCCCTGCGACGAAAATTCCGTCAATATTTGTTTTGCAATGATCGCGGACTTTGATAAATCCTTTCTCATCAACATCAATATTGCTAAACACAGCGCTATTGGGGATGTGCCCTATTGCTACGAAGATTCCGTCAATTTTCAACTCTGAAATCTTTTTGGTTTTGGTGTTCATAATTTTTACTCTTTCTACCTTGTTTGTCCCTAGGATTTCAATAATCTGAGTGTCCAGAATAAATTTTATTTTGGGATTTTGGCGGGCTTTTTGCAGCATTATTTCGCTGGCTCTAAAAGTATCTCTGCGATGAATTATTGTCACGTTTTTCGCAAA
>Ga0209343_10006633_pt1 | contig 13817 bp, 14 predicted proteins | sample RifCSPlowO2_02_FD_184026 | JGI IMG/M metagenome (GOLD analysis project Ga0209343, IMG submission 184026) | Groundwater microbial communities from Rifle, Colorado - Rifle CSP2_plank lowO2_0.2 (SPAdes) (version 2) | ecosystem: Environmental > Aquatic > Deep subsurface > Groundwater | place... | reverse complement strand
GTCGAGTACTTCACGGTGGACGATGAGTCCGAGCCGGCCAAGGCGCCCGAAAATACCAACCGGCTGGTGCAACGCGACAAGGTGGACGTGGTGGTGGGCACCGTGCATTCCGGCGTGCTGCTGGGAATGGTCAAGATCGTGCGCGAATCGGGAACGCTGCTCATCTGCCCCAACGCCGGAGCCGGGGAAGCAACGGGTGCGCTTTGCGCGCCGAATATTTTCCGCACCTCTTTCTCCAACTGGCAGACCACCTATCCGCTGGGCAAGGTGCTCAAGGACAAAGGCCATAAGACCGCGGTCTTCATCACCTGGAATTACGCCGCGGGCAATGAAATGCTCGGCGGATTCAAGGAAGGATTCGAGAAAGAAGGCGGCAAACTCGTCAGGGAACTCAAGCTTCCTTTCCCGCAGGTCGAGTTCCAGGCCTTGCTCACCGAGATTGCCTCGATCAAGCCGGATGCCGTGGTGGCGTTTTTCGCCGGCGGCGGCGCGGCCAAGTTCCTCAACGATTACGCGGCCGCAGGCCTGAAAGGCAAGATTCCCTTGTACGGATCGGGCTTCCTCACCGACGGCGTGCTCGAGGCCGCGGGCGCGGCGGCGCAGGGCGTGGAGACTACGCTGCACTATGGCGACGGCATCGATACGCCGCGCAACAAGTCGTTCCGCGAGGCCTATCGCAAGGCCTACAAGAACGTCGACCCGGACGTGTATGCGGTCCAGGGCTACGACGCGGGACTGCTGTTGGCCGCCGGACTGGATGCGGTGAAGGGCGACGCGAGCAAGAAGAAGGAACTCATTGCCGCGATGGAAAAAGCAAGGATCAACAGCCCGCGCGGCCCCTGGACGCTCTCCAAGGCGCACAACCCGATTCAGGACTTCTATCTTCGCAGGGTGGTCGGCAAGGAAAACAAGGTCGTAGGCGTCGCCTACAAGGCGCTTGCCGATCCGGCCATAGGCTGCAAGGCGTAGATGAGAGCGCCGTCGCATAAAGCTCGCGCCGGCTGTGGGAAGCAGCGCGGCGAGCTTTTGGCCGCGCGGTCCTGGATGAGAGCGCCGTCGCATAAAGCTCGCGCCGGCTGTGGGAAGCAGCGCGGCGAGCTTTTGGCCGCGCGGTCCTGCATGAGAGCGCCGTCGCATAAAGCTCGCGCCGGCTGTGGGAAGCAGCGCGGCGAGCTTTTGGCCGCGCGGTCCTGCATGAGAGCGCCGTCGCATAAAGCTTGCGCCGGCTGTGGGAAGCAGCGCGGCGAGCTTTTGGCCGCGCGGTCCTAAACTTCCGCACCTGACTTACAAGAGCAACGCGCGCCGACCGCAACCGAGCGGTTGGCGCTTTTTTTGGCAGCAAGCAGATGGAATACCTGATCCAGATCCTGAACGGCGTTCAGTATGGCTTGCTGCTGTTTCTGCTCGCCAGCGGCTTGACGCTCATATTCGGCATCATGGGCATCATCAATCTGGCGCACGGCAGCTTCTACATGGTGGGTGCCTACCTTGCCTACTGGCTGGCGCAGCAGACCGGCAGCCTGTGGCTCGCCCTGCCGCTCGGGATTCTGATATCCATCGTGATCGGACTGATCCTGGAGTGGACGCTTATCCGGCATCTGTACCGGCGCGACCATCTGTATCAGGTTTTGCTGACATTCGGCCTGATCCTGATTTTCGAGGAACTGCGCAGCCTGCTTTTCGGCAACGACGTGCACGGCGTGCCCATTCCCGCGGTGCTCAATTTCTCGATTCCGCTCACCGAAACGCTGGCCTACCCGGTGTACCGGCTGTTCATCTCGGCGGTGTGCCTGGTGATCGCTGCAGTGCTCTACCTCGTCATCCGCAAAACCCGCATCGGCATGATGATCCGTGCCGGCAACAGCAACCGCGAGATGGCCCAGGTGCTGGGCGTGAATGTTCCGCTCCTCTATACCCTGGTGTTTGCATTCGGGATGGCCCTCGCCGCGTTCGCCGGCATGATCGCCGCGCCGATTTCCTCGGTGTTCCCCGGCATGGGGCATCAGATTCTCATCATCTGCTTCGTCGTGGTGGTGATCGGCGGCATCGGCTCCATCAAGGGCGCCATGGTCGCGGCGCTGCTGATCGGCGTCACCGACACGCTGGGTAAAGTGCTGCTGCCCGAGTATTCCGGCATGGCGGTGTACCTGGTCATGGCCGCGGTGCTGATCTGGCGCCCGCGCGGATTGTTCCCGGCCACATGATTCAATCTTCGGCCGGCATCACCAGGGTGCTGCTCATAGCGGGCGCGGTTTGCCTCGCGCTGTTTCCGCTTGCCGGTTCGGCTTTCTATCTCGGGCTGGTCACCAAGATCATGATCATGGCCATCTTTGCGATGAGCCTTGATCTCATTCTGGGCTATGCCGGGCTGGTGAGCCTGGGACATTCGGCGTATTTCGGCTTTGCCGCATACATGCTGGCGCTGACCGCGCCCAAGTACCAGGCGGCCAGCGTATGGGTCTCGCTTCCCTTGTCGCTGCTCGCAACCGGGGTGCTTGCTCTGCTCATCGGCGCGCTGGTTTTGCGCACTTCCGGAATCTATTTCATCATGGTGACCCTGGCGTTCGCCCAGATGCTCTATTACCTGTTCCACGACACCAAGCTCGGCCGCGGCTCCGACGGCATCTATCTCCATGAAAGGCCGTCTTTGGCGGTCGGGGACTTCAATCCGATCTCCCTGAGCGACCACAACCATCTCTACTACCTGGTCCTCGCTTTGATGCTGGCCGTTTATCTCCTGCTTCGCACCGTGCTCGCTTCACCCTTCGGACGGGTGCTGGTCGCGATCAAGGCCAACGAGGCGCGGGTGCGCGCGCTCGGCTTTCAGGTATTCGCTTACAAACTGGGCGCTTTCGTGCTGGCGGGCATGCTCGCGGGCCTGGCCGGTTATCTTTCAACTTGCCAGTTCGGTTTCGTGAACCCCGAGATTCTGTCCTGGCAATATTCCGGCGTGGTGCTCATGACGCTGCTGCTGGGGGGAATGGGCCGGCTGTACGGCGCGGTCATCGGCGCCTTCGCCTATGTGCTGGTGCAGGAACTGTTTTCCTACGAAGCCCTGTTCGGCGTGTACGCCAAGCACTGGCAACTGTCCATGGGATGCTTCATCGTGCTGGTGGTGCTGCTGCTTCCAGGCGGTCTGGCCGAGCTGCTTGAGCGTCTTGGCGCGAAGCCTGCCGCGGAGCCCGATGATGGCTGAATGCGCGCTCGCGGTTTCCGGGCTTACCAAGCGCTTCGGCGGCGTGGTCGCGGTGAACGCGGTGTCGCTGCAGCTTTCCCGCGGCGAGCTGCACGCCGTGATTGGCCCCAACGGCGCCGGCAAGAGCACGCTTGCAAACCTGCTGTCCGGGGATCTCGCGCCTTCGAATGGCAGCATCGTGTTCGATGGCGTGGAGGTGTCCCATCTGTCCGCCGACCGGAGGTCGCGCATGGGCATGGGCCGCAGCTATCAAACCACCAACATATTCGCGCAATTCACGGCGTTTGAAAACTGCCGGCTTGCGGCTCAGTCGCGCGCGCCGCATGCGTTCAACTGGTTGCGCGGCGCCTTGGGCTACCGCGAGGTCACCCGGGAAGCGCAGCACGCGCTTGCCGTCGTGGGACTGGAACGCCGCGGCGCGATTCTGGCCGGCCATCTGAGCCACGGCGAGCAGCGACAACTGGAAATTGCGATGTGCATGGCGACCAGGCCCCGCGTCCTGCTGCTCGATGAGCCGCTCGCGGGCATGGGTGCGGAAGAGTCGGCGTCGATGATTACCTTGCTCAGAACCATCGCGCTCGACCATGCGGTGCTGCTCATCGAGCACGACATGGACGCCGTGTTCGCGCTGGCGCAGGTTCTCACGGTGATGGTCAACGGGGAAGTTCTCGACAGCGGCTTGCCCGATGCCGTGCGCGCCAATCCTCAGGTCCAGAAAGCCTATCTCGGCGCCGGTGAGGATCATGTCTGACGCCCCGCTTATCCAGGGCCGGGACTTGCACACGTATTACGGTGCCAGTCACATTCTGCACGGGGTGAGCATCGAGGTTCGCCGCGGCGAGACCATCGGCCTGTTTGGCCGCAACGGCATGGGAAAGTCCACGCTGATCCGCACGCTGGTGGGCTTGATACGCCCGAAGCGGGGCAGGGTGATCGTGAACGGCCGCGACATGACCGGCGCCCCGACTTATCTGGTTGCGCGCCAGGGCATCGCCTACGTGCCCGAAGGGCGCGGCATCTTTGCGAATCTCAATGTTCGCGAGAACCTCATCATGGCGGCTCGCGCCGGGAGGCGATGCGAGTGGACCTACGAGCGCATATTGGAGCTGTTTCCGCGCCTCGCGGAGCGTCTCGCGCATGGCGGCGCGCAGTTGTCCGGGGGTGAGCAGCAGATGCTCACCATAGGCCGCGCGCTGATGACGAATCCGGATCTCCTGATACTCGATGAGGCGACCGAAGGCCTCGCGCCGCTGATCTCCAGGGAAATCTGGTCGGTCATCGGAAAGATACGCAGTAGCGGCATCGCCACCATCATCGTCGACAAGAATCACGCCGCGGTCAGCGCGGTCAGCGACCGCAATATCATTCTGGTGAAAGGCAGCGTCGTCTTCGAAGGCGGGAGCGGCGAACTGCGCCGTCAGCCGGAAATCCTGCGCAAACACGTGGGCATTTAAATGCCGTTTGTCCACGTCCAGGGTCATCGCATTGAATATGAATTCGTGGGCGCCGTCCGCGGGGCGCCGGTCATCGTCTTCCTCCACGAAGGCCTGGGCTCGCTTTCGATGTGGCGGAATTTTCCGAGCCGCGTCGCGCACGCGACCGGTTGCAAGGCGCTGGTGTATTCGCGTTACGGTTACGGGAACTCCGATGCGCTGAGCGCGCCGCGCACCACCGGCTTCATGCACGAGGAGGCATTGCAGGCCCTTCCCAAACTGCTGGATGAATTGCAGGTGCGGCGGCCGATACTGTTTGGCCACAGCGACGGCGCCTCGATCGCGTTGATTTACGCGGGCGGATCGGGCCGGAAGCTCGCAGGGCTGGTGGCCATGGCCCCTCACGTGATGGTCGAGGAGGTCTGCCTGCGCAGCATCCGGCAAGCCAAGATAACTTACCAAACCACCGATCTTCGGGCAAAGCTTGCGCGCTACCACGCCGATCCGGACTCCGCGTTCCGCGGCTGGAACGACATCTGGCTGCAGCCGGAATTTCTCCATTGGAACATCGAGGAGTACCTGCCGCGCATCGCCTGCCCGATACTGGCCATCCAGGGCGAGGACGACGAATACGGCACCATGGAGCAGCTCGAGCGAATTGCGAAGCACGCCGCGGACGTCGACCTCGTCAGGCTGAGAGATTGCCGCCACTCGCCGCAACGCGACCAGCCCGAGGCGGTCGTCGAGGCGGTGGTGCGCTTTGTCGATCGCATTGTTGGAAATACCGGCCTGCCGGCAAGCCATCGAGCGCGATAACGCACCCGCCTTGATGCAGAACCTTGCCCGCTGAACAACGGGAATAAAAAGTCCAGAGTGGTTCGAACTCAAGCCGCCGCTCCTGCCGCCGGATGCCTACTCCTCGCGAATTTCCAGTTTCCTGATCAAAGGACCCCAGATTTCCTGGTCCCTACGGATGATTTGGGCCAACTCCTCCGGAGAGGTGACCGCGGGCACGATGCTAGCCTGCACGAAAGTATTCGCTACCTGGGGCACGGCCACTGCCCTGCCAATTTCACGATTCAAACGGTCAACGATGGAGCGGGGTATTCCGGATGGCGCAAATGCACCCATCCACCCAGCCACGTCAAATTCTGGCACGCCAGACTCCTCGAAGGTCGGAACATCCGGTATCGAAGGCATCCGCACCGCGGCTGCGAGTGCGATAGCCCGCAGCTTGTTCGCTTTTACGAGCGACAGGATCTGGCTATTCGGAGAATAGAAAGCGACCTGCACCCGGCCCGCGATCAAGTCCTGCACCATCGGACCAGGTCCCTTGTAGGGTACGTGCACGATATTGGTTACGGTGCGCTGTTTCAAGAGTTCCGCCGTCAAGTGAAAAATCGTTCCCACACCGGAGGAACCGTAGTTCAGCTTTCCGGGATTCGATTTCGCGTAGGCGATAAGATCCTTCAAGTTCTCCGCGGGGACTGATTCGTGCACGATTAGCGCCATGGGTACCTTGGCAAACAGGCTGATTGGCGCGAAGTCACGATCGAGGTCATAAGGCAGCTTGGATCGGGCAAACTTCTGAAGGACGAACTGCCCCAAGCCGCTCGAAATCAATGTGTAACCGTCGGCCTGCGCGCGCGCGGCCTGGTCCATGCCGACAACACCGCCGGCTGCCGGTCGGTTTTCCACAATTATTGGTTGACCGAAGACAAGAGACATCTGAGCAGCCATCGCGCGCGTCAGATTGTCAAAAGAACCCGTTCCTGACGGGACGATCCAGTGGATCGGCTTGGTGGGATATCTATCCTGCGCTGCCGCGATGGCGGGCGCGGCAAGAGCAACGATCAGCAGCTTGAAAGCCGTTAGGACGAGATTTTGACCCAATTCAGCCCCCTGTTATTCGTGACTCGAACAGCTTACGTCGTTGCATCGGCGATCGAGCATACTCTGCGGTAATATCAATCGGAGAAGCTTGATGCCATCAGATACAAAGCTAACACGATCTGGCACTTGAGCAAAAATGGTACGCCGCGAGGTGTGGTATTCTTGTAATACCGCAATACCAAAGGAGCTGCCATGGCCGTCTCTGTCCGCCTTGATCCGATTATTGAAGCCAAGCTGACGCAGCAGGCCAATTTACTTGGCATCACCAAATCGGATTTCATCAAGGACGCGATCGAGCGCGTTCTGGGATTGAAAAATCCGGCCGAACTGCTGCGCGAAGTGCGCAGCGGCGGCAAACTGGGACGGCGGGATGCTTCGGCCAAAGTATCGCGCTTGGTGAAATCGAAACTGCGGAAAGCGAACTTGCGTGCGCAACGTCCTGATTGACGCGGGTCCGCTGATCGCGCTGTTCGCGGTCGACGACGCGCATCATGCGCGCTACGACCGTATCGTCACCGAATCGGCGGCAAGCGGCTTGCGGCTGGTTACCACCTGGCCGTGCGTCATCGAGGCGTCCTACATTCTCAGTGCATCGCTGCGTTTCGAGTTGCTGGAGTGGGTCGAGCGTGGTGGTGTCCAGGTGTTTCCGATCGATGCATCCGACCTCGCGGTGATGCTGCCGTGGATGCGCCGTTATACCGAGAAATACAAACGCGACATGGATCTCGCCGATGCCTCGCTGTTGTGGCTCGCAAATGAATGCGGATTGCGCGAGATCATGACGGTGGATGTGAAGGACTTCGCGCGCTACCGGCTGCCCGACGGCGAAGCGCTGGCATTGCTCTGAACGAGGAAAGCGAACCATAGGAGGGATTCCATCCCCATTGGCGCTGCCTTCGAGACCGCCGGGAAACGCGAAATCCAACGCGGGAGCGCAGCGGCGCTCCGCTGCCGCCGGCAACGCGTTTCACACCCCGCGAAACACCGGCTTGCGCTTTTCCGCGAAGGCGCGCCGACCCTCCTTGATGTCCTCGCTTGCCACGCACTTGTCCATGGCGGTCTGCAGCGCGGCGAGGTCGCGCTCCGATGGATCGCGCTCGGCGGCGTTGAAGGCGAGCTTGGCGGCGGCAATGGTGAGCGGGGCATTGCGGGCGATGTCATCGGCATAGGAGCGCACCGTCGCCTCCAGCTCCGCTGCGGGAACCACGCGGTTCACCAGGCCCATGCGCAGCGCCTCCTGCGCGTCGAACTGGCGTCCCGTGAACAGCATTTCCTTGCCCAAGGCCGCGCCAATACGGTCGCTGATCAACTTCGCGCCGGTGTATCCGTAGGGGTTGCCGAGCTTGGCTGCCGGCACGCCAAAACGCGCATCTGCCGAGGCGATGCGCAGGTCGCAGCCCAGCGCTACCGCCATGCCGCCGCCCAGGCAGTAGCCGTGGATCATGGCGATGGTGGGCTTGACCACCTTGCCGATCGAATCACGCCCGCGGTTGCCGATCGCAGTATTGCGAGCGGAATCCTTGGGCGTCGCGCGGTTGCGCTCGAACTGCGTGATGTCGGCACCGGCGATAAAGGCGCGCTCTCCCGCGCCGCGGATGACGATGACGCGCACTTCCGGGTCGGCATCGAAACCGGCAAGGATGTCCGGCACTGCCTGCCACATCTCGGTGGATACCGCGTTATGCCGCTCGGGCCGGTTGAAAATCATCCAGCCCACCGCGCCTTCCTTGCGCGAGAGCATGTCACTCGTCGTCATGTGCTTTCCTTCAATCTGTAAATTTAGATGATCTTGCGCTCGCGAAGCTTGCCGATTGCCGCCTCATCGTAGCCTAGCTCGCGCAGTATCTGCTCGCTGTGCTCGCCATGTTCGGGCGTGGCGGTACGCAGGCGGCTCGGCGTGCGCGACAGGGTCATTGCCTGGCCGACCAGCGTTTGCGTGCCGAGCTTGGGGTGCTCGATCTTCTGCGCGATGCCCAGTTGCCGCACCTGCGGGTCGGCGAACATCTGGTCGATGCGGTAGATCGGTCCGCAGGGCACGCCGGCGCGATTGAGGATCTCGATCCACTCGGCGCTCGCGCGTGTTTTCATGATTTCGGCGATTTCGGCGTTCAGCGCGTCGCGGTTCTTGCGGCGATCGATCTCCTTCTTATAGCGGGGGTCCTCGAGAAAGCGCTCGGCGCCGATCGCCTGGCAGAAGCGCTTCCACATCATGCCGCCGGCGCCGCCGATGTTGATGTGGCCGTCGGCGGTGGCATGGGTGCCGGTGGCGATGCCGGTCGGGTGGTCGTTGCCGGTCTGCCCTGGGACCACGCCGTCGATCAGCCAGCGCGTCGCCTGGAAATCGAGCATGGCGATCTGCGCCTGCAGAAGCGAGGTCTGCACCCACTGGCCAACGCCCGAGCGCTCGCGCTCGGCCAGCGCGATCAGCAATCCGATGGCGCAGAACATGCCCGCGGTGAGATCGGCGATCGCGACGCCGACGCGCAGCGGGCCCTGCCCCGGAAAGCCGGTCACCGACATCAGCCCGCCCATGCCCTGCGCGATCTGGTCCACGCCCGGGCGGTCGCGATACGGCCCTTCCTGTCCGAAGCCGGAAATGCTCCCGTAGACGAGCCGCGGGTTGATCGCGCGAATCGTCTCGTAGCCGATGCCCAGGCGCTCTTTCACCGCGGGGCGGTAGTTTTCGAGGAGGATGTCTGAATCCTTGACCATCCTAAGCAGGATGTCGCGGCCCTCGGCCTCCTTGAGATTGAGCGAGAGGCTGCGCTTGTTGCGATGCAGGTTCTGAAAATCCGATCCGTCGCGTGCGCCGGTAATTCCGTCTTCCGGACCCTCGATCTTGGTCACCTGCGCGCCCCAGTCGGCGAAGACGCGCGCGCAATTGGGTCCGGCGCGGGCGCGGGTGAGGTCTATCACCTTGAGATGGCTGAGCGGCATGGGCTCCCGTATCCAAATGTGCGGACAATGCCGGCTATGCTACTCGATTGAATTTTGCTCTGTCCCCCAAGCCTCGCGGCCTCGCCGAATCCACCTTGCCGCCGGGATTGGGCGAGCTCGCGCGCAAGCGCAGGATTGATGTAGTCTGGATGGGTCGGCTGACCGAAACAGCCTGGAGCGACGGCCATGATCATCCGCGATGAACCCGACGGGATGCTCCTCATCCCGCAGACCGAGCACTCGCAGTTCGTGGGCCAGCTCGCCGCACACTGGGGGAACGGGCGCTTTGCCGTTCCTGAACCCTTCGAGTCGGTGGCCCGCGCTGCCGCCTACCACGACTACGGCTACCTCGACTGGGAGCCCGACGTGCCTTTCGATGCGGCCACCGGGCGCCCGTACGAGTTCCGCAAGCTGCCCGGTGGAGACCGGCGGCTCGACGCGTACCGGCACTGCATCGACTGGATGTCACGCATCGACGCCTACTCGGGCCTGCTGATCAGCATGCACCGCACCGGCCTTTGGAGGAATCGCTACGGCGCGATCGATCACCCGGCGATGTCCGGCACCCGCCGTCTCGGCGAGGGAGTGGAGGTATTTATCGCCCGCGCCGAGGCCGAGCAGAAGGAGCGCGGCAAGGCCTTCGATGCGCATGCGTTGCGGATCAATTTCCATCTTCTCCAGGTCTGGGACCTGCTGGGTCTTTTCTTCGGCTGCCAGGAACCCGGCGAGGAGCGCATCGAGCCGGTGCCGGCCGGCTACGCAAACGAGGCGCCCGTGAGCTTATCCATGAAGAATCTCGGCGGGGGCAGGGTGGCCTTCGACCCGTTTCCCTTCGACCGGCGCGGTCTCGAGGTGCAGATGCGCGCAAAGCGCCTCGAGCGGCCGCGCTATGACGACGTGGAAAGCTTCCGCGCCGCCTGGTACCGCGCCCCGAACGTGATCCTGGAGTACGAGCTGGTGTAAATCTTGGAGTGATTTTAATTCCATTTATGGAATTCTCTAAGACACAGAGGCAATCCGATCCAGGCATCGATACGCTGTCGGTTTTCGCAGTTCGCCACCAATCGAGTGACCGAGGATAAGATAGTCACCTGCGTCATAGGAGGGGAGCAGTCCGTGCCAAAAACCCGCATCGTCAGCCCTGCCGTCGCCGAAGCCCCGCCCGGACGCTGGTCCAACGCCATTCGCGCCGGAGAGTTCCTGTTCATCTCCGGCCAGGTGTCGCGCGCCAATGACGGCAAGACCATCGAGGGCAAGGGGGAGTATGAGCAATCGAAGATCATCTTCACCAAGATCAAGAACCTGGTCGAGGCCGCCGGGGGCACGACGGATGATGTGGTGAGAGTGACCATTTACGTGGTCGATATCAAGCAGAACACCGAGGTCTGGCGCGCGCGCCAGGAGTTTTTTAAAGGCGATTTCCCGGCTTCGACGCTGGTGCAGGTCGCGGCATTGGGCACACCCGAGGTTCTTGTGGAAATCGAGGCAATCGCGCATATTGGCGGCAAGTAACAGGTCGGATGGCGATACCGCCGCCGCAGGTGCCGGGCCTGGGAAGCAGGCTCAACGAACCGGGCTCTTGATGGAAAAACTCGTCCCGTTCATTCCGTGGCTTGGCGGCGCGCTGGCGTTTGTCTGCCTGTTCGCTGCGCTGCGCAACAATCGCAGGAAGCGGTTGATCGAGAGCCTGCCGACCTCCAAAACCGCCGGGGTGTTCATCGGCCTGGTCGAACTCAAGGGTACGGCGGAGTCCGAGGCTCCACTGACGAGCTATTTCGCCGAGGTTTCCTGCGTCCACTATGAATGGGTGGTGGAAGAGCATTGGCAGCGGACGACGACCGAGACATCCACGGACGCCGACGGTAAAAGGAAGACGGAGACGCGCACCGAGAGCGGCTGGAAGTCCGTGGCATGGGGCGGCGAGACGCAATCGTTTTACCTCAAGGACAGCGAAGGCGTAGTGCTGGTGCATTCCAAAGGGGCGCGGCTGGATCCGGAATCGGTGTTCAGCAGATCCAGTACGCCGGGCGATCCGCTTTATTACGGCAAATGTCCGGCAGGGGAGATTTCCGACTCCACGCACCAGCGGCGCTTCACCGAGAGAGCGTTTCGCCTGCACGCGCCGGTCTTTGTCGTGGGCAAGGCGCGCGAGCGGCGCGACGTGGTTGCAGCCGAGATCGCGCAAGACGACTCCGCGGAACTGTTCCTGATCTCGTCGCAATCCGAGGAGAAGGTCACCCAGGGATTCCGCAATGCGGCGTGGCTGTGGACGGCGGTGGGGCTCCTCGTCCTGATCGGCTCTCTGCTGTGGTGGGACGCCGCCAATGCCCGCGCACTGGACGTGCGCACCTGGATCTACGCCAGCGCCGCGTTGGCTTACCTGGGCGTATTCATGGCCGGCTGGGTCTGGACGGTATTCAACAGTCTGATCGCGCTGCGCAACCGCGTCCTGCAGGGCTGGGCGCTGGTCGACGTCCAATTGAAGCGGCGCCATGACCTGATTCCGAAGCTGGTCCAGATCGTCAGCGGGCTGAAAGACCATGAGCGCCGGGTGCAAACGCAAGTTGCCACGCTGCGCGAACAACTTGCGGCGACGCCGCCGGGAAAGCCGGGCGTGGACCCCCAGGCGCTGCGGCCGACGCTGGTCGGGCTTCAGGAAGCGTATCCGGTGCTGAAAAGCTACGACGCGTTCCTGAGCCTGCAGCGCAACCTGGCGGATACCGAAAACCGGATCGCGCTCGCTCGCGACTACTTCAACAGCATTGCCACGCACCACAACACCCGCCTGGAGCAGATTCCAGACCGTTTTGTGGCAGCCATAGGCGCGATCAAGCCGCATCCGCTGCTCGCAGCTCAGGACTTCGAGCGGGCGGCTGTCAACGTCGAGTTCGCGCGATGATTACGGTATCCAGGTGTTGCACGTACCCTTGTGCAGTGCTTCCTTGGCAGCAAGCGTATCCGGGGCACCTCGCAACTGCAGCGCCACGTCGATGTCGACGGTCAACGCCAGCCGGGCATTCGCGTTACATACTGATACAACATTTCCGGTTTGCAGGCGTAGCATATATGCATTACGGAAAGTTCCCGTGGGGCTGACAGCGGCTCATTGCTGGTTCGCCTCCACAAGCTTGATCCGGGAGAGATGCAATGCGTGTTCTGATTTCGCTCTTGACCCTATTCGTTGCGGTACTCGCCGCTGCCCCCACTCATGCCGGAGTGTACAAATGGGTCGATCAGAACGGCGTGACCAATTACTCCGGCAAGCCGCCCGCCGATGTGAAGGCGGTGAAAAAGGTCGATAGCGTGGCGCAAAGGCTCTCCGTCTATACCCCGGACACCGCGCTCACGTTAGCAATGGCAGCGGGTCCCAAAGTGAGCGAGCGGATTCTCTCCGATAGAATCGACAGCTTGGAGCGCCAGCTCGAAGCCGAGCGCCGCGCGCGGCAGGTCGCCGCCGCGGCCGAACGCCAGGCGGCGCAGACGGCCTATGAGCGGTGCGTGGCCGAGCGGCGAGTCGATTGCAACGGCGGCTATACCCCGTATCCGCCCGCCGTGGTGGTTGCGATCCCGCGCCCGCAAACACGTTTTGTTCCGCGCGTCGCCGTGACCGGCGTGGCTGCCGGAAAAGTCACCCGCGTGATCGCGGCCGGCGGCGCAAGCGTCAAGCGCCCACCCGGCGCGTTCTCTTGGGATACTTTCCCTGCGCGCTCTGCTTCCGCGGCGCGGACGGGCCGTGGATTCGCCTCACGCTAGGATTGCGGCGGCGTGCCGGCAATCAACGCCATAACGAGAATGACTCTCACGTTCGTCATTTCCGGCAGTGGCCGAGCGGCCTTGCATGATTGCCGGCGTGCGCGAAACGGGCGGCTTTTTGTCAGGGCATGCCTTTCTTGTGCACCGCGATCGCTGCTATTGTGGATTCGCTAACACGCCAAGCCAAGTCCTTGGATCACCCCGCGACCAGGCGCGCAGCAACGCACTGCACGCGGCGAGGGACCGCAGGGGGATACGCCCATGTGCTGCTTTACCTTAGAGGTCGAGAAGGTTTCCGACACCAGCATCTTCGCGCGCGCTCTCGGCCCGCGCCAAATCGTCGTCTACAGCATGGCCTATGCCGCGAAAAGCGACCTCGCCATGGTGCTGCCGATTCCGGTGGTGCCCGATTCCCCTGAAGACGCGCTGCGATTCATCAGCCTGGAGAAGTGCCCGGATTTTTTCGACGAACTGCGCACGGGTTTTCCCACCCGCTACGAATCCGGCGATATCGGCGACCTGTTGAGCTTGAGCCTCGATATCGAGGAGGAGGTGCGCACATTGGAGGTCCATGAAGTCGGTGCGTTCGAGGCTTCCTTCGTTCC
>Ga0209343_10006632_pt1 | contig 13820 bp, 11 predicted proteins | sample RifCSPlowO2_02_FD_184026 | JGI IMG/M metagenome (GOLD analysis project Ga0209343, IMG submission 184026) | Groundwater microbial communities from Rifle, Colorado - Rifle CSP2_plank lowO2_0.2 (SPAdes) (version 2) | ecosystem: Environmental > Aquatic > Deep subsurface > Groundwater | place... | reverse complement strand
GCCCGTGGAGGACGCCGACCTTGCGGCGGCCGCAGATCGCTACGCGCAGGAAATGGCGAGGATCGCCGGCGCAGCGTCTGTGCTCGACATCGTGCATCTCGGGCTCGGCGAGGACGGCCACACGGCCTCGCTCATGCCCGGCGATGCGGTGCTCGACATCAGCGATCGCGACGTAGCGCTCTGCGGCGTGTACCAGGGCCGACGGCGCATGACGCTCACCTTTGCGCCCATCAACCGGGCGCGCTGCCTGCTCTGGCTGGTGAGCGGCCAGCGCAAGGCTGAGGCGCTCGCGAAGTTGCTCGCTGCAGATCCGGGGGTGCCGGCCGGACGGGTGAATCAGGAGAGGGCGATCGTGTTTGCCGATCGTGCCGCAGCGGCGAATTTTTAGAGCCGAAGCGCCTCGCAGATTTTCTCGACCGGGACCTGCCACGGAGCGCGCTCGGCATCCGTGAGCGGCACGCCCGCGCGCATGCGCTCTGTTCTGAGGCTGCCCGAGCGATAATGCCATGGCTCGCCCGCAAGGGTAATTACCAGGGAGTAGGACCATGAAACTCCAGGCGCTTGTCGTTCTCTGCGCGGCGGCACCGGCCGCCGCACTGGCCCAGGCTTTTCCAGCCAAGCCCATCCGGCTGGTCGTGCCTTATCCGGTCGGCGGGACGGCCGACGTCATGGCACGGGTGCTGCAGCCGAGGCTCGGCGCCGCGCTCGGACAGCCCGTCGTGGTGGAGAACCGCGCGGGCGGCAATACCATCGTCGGCGCCGACCTGGTGGCGAAATCTGCGCCGGACGGTTACACACTCCTGCTGACCACCGCCGCGACCCACACGCTGGTGCAGTACACGAACAAGAGCCTGCCTTACGATCCCATCAAGGACTTCACGCCTGTTTCGGCCGCCGGCCGCTCCCGCGGGTACATCGTGGTCAACGCCGCGCTGCCCGTTGGCTCCTTCAAGGAGCTGATCGACTATGCGAAGCGTTACCCGGGGAAGCTCTCGTACGGCACGCCGAACGTCGCCTCGAGCTTTCATCTCTCCGGCGTGCTGCTCGAGGAAGCAGCCGGCGTGAAGTGGGTCCACGTGCCCTACAAGGGCGGCGCAGCGGCGATGCGGGCGGTGGCGAGCGGCGAGATTCCCATGTCCATCGGCAGCAACGGCTCGGGGATACCGGTGCTCCAGACTGGAAGGGCGAAGCTCATCGCCGTGCTCGATGCCGACCGCGATCCCAGGTTTCCGGACGTGCCGACGGTGGCCGAGCACTATCCCGGGTTCGAGCGGACGGCCGACTGGACCGGCATCTACGGTCCGGCCGGCCTGCCTCGGCCGGTGGTCTCGCGCCTGAACGCCGACATCGTGGCGGCGCTCAAGGCCCCGGACACCGCGGAGAGGCTTGGCAACGTGGGCCTGGTGCCAATCCCGTCGTCTCCCGGGGAGTTCGCCGGCATGATCGCGCGCGCGGTCAAAGTGCACGGGCGCGCCGTGCAGGTTGCCGGCATCAAGCCCGAGTGAATAATTCCAGGTAGCCCATCCAGCCCCAGCACATCCTTGCATATCAAAAGGCTATCATTCAAAATGCAAGGATGATTAGGCGCCAACTGGAAGCCGTCCTGCTCGCATCGTTGCGGCGCTTTCCGGTTGTCGGGCTGGTGGGCGCCCGGCAGGTCGGCAAGACCACGCTCGGGCGTGCCGTGGCCGATCGGGTCGGAGGGGCGCTCTATCTCGACCTGGAGCGGCCCTCCGATGCCGCGCGCCTCGCGGATCCCGAGCTCTACCTGGAGTTACAGGCCGAGCGCCTCGTGGTGATCGACGAAATCCAGCGCAACCCGGCGCTCTTTCCGGTGCTGCGCAGCCTCGTCGACGCGCGGCGCAGGAACGGGCGCTTTCTGGTCCTCGGGTCGGCCTCTCCGGACCTGTCGCGGCAAGCCTCCGAAAGCTTGGCGGGCCGCATCGTCTATCACGAGCTCGCGCCGTTCACTCTCGATGAAATCGGTTCCAGGGGGCGTCCCGCGCTGATGGCGCTGTGGAGTCGCGGCGGGTTTCCGCAGAGCTACCTGGCTGCCTCCGATGCGCAGTCTGTCGAGTGGCGCGAAGCGTTCATCGACACGCACCTTCAAAGGGATCTTCCTGCGCTTGGGGTGCGGATTCCCGCTGCATCGTTGCGGCGTTTCTGGGAAATGCTCGCGCATTTTCACGGTCAGCTCTGGAACGCGTCGAAGATTGCGGCGAGCCTGGGTGTAAGCGCCCCGACCGCGAAGCACTATCTCGACACCCTGCAGGACACGTTCATGGTGCGCGCCCTGGTGCCGTTCGCGCCGAATCTCAAAAAGCGGCTGGTGAAGAGCCCCAAGATCTACCTGCGCGACAGCGGGTTGCTGCATGCCTTGCTGCGCATCGGGGACGTCGATCGCGTCCTCGGCCATCCGGTCGCCGGCGCTTCCTGGGAGGGCTGGGTCATCGAGCAGGCGCTGGCTGCAGCCGGCGATCGCTCGGGTGCCTGCTTCTACCGCACCGCGGCCGGCGCCGAGATCGACCTCGTCATTGAACGCCACGACGGACAGCGCCTTGCCTTCGAGATCAAGCTCGGGTCGGCGCCAGCGCCGACACGCGGTTTCTGGTCGGCGTTGAGCGATCTGAAACCTGGCGCCGCTTTCGTGGTTTATCCGGGAAAGGAGCGCTACCCGCTCGGGCACGGCGTCGAGGCATTGCCGGCATCCATGCTCGGCGACGTCCTGAAGTCCTGAGTCCACTCACGGGTCTGCCGGGCGGCTTCGATGCCCCGATTACAATGAGGGCGTCGCCCCTCGAAAACGATGCGGTCTCCATGAAGAGAATCGGTCGCAACGATCCGTGCCCATGCGGCAGCGGCAGGAAATACAAGCATTGCTGCCAGCGGCAGCAGCAGGCGCAGCCCGCCGCCCACGCCGGGGAAGCGTCGATCCCGCAGTCCCTCCAGATCGCGATCGAGCACCACCAGGCGGGGCGCCTGCCGCTGGCGCAAGCCATTTACCGGCGAATACTGCAGGTGGATCCGGATCAACCCGACGCGCTCTACCTGCTGGGCATGATCGCCAAACAGGAGGGAAACCTCGAGACCGCGGTCGAACTGCTCGGCAGGACGTTGCGGATCAAGCCGGACCATGCCGGGGCGCACGGCAGCCTGGGGAACGTGCTCCAGGCGCAGGGCCGGCTCCACGAAGCGGCGCACAGCTATCGCAAGGCGCTCGCGAGCAAACCGGACTCCCTGGAGGCGCACACCAACCTCGGAAACGTGCTCCAGGCGCAGGGCCGGCTCGACGAAGCGGCGCACAGCTACCGCAAGGCGCTCGCGATCCTGCCCGATTCCGCGGCGGTGCTCAGCAACCTGGGGAATGTTCTGCACGCGCAGGGACGCTTCGACGAAGCCGCCGCCTGCTACCGGAAGGCCCTCTCGCTCAAGCCGGATTCCGCGGAAGTCCACAGCAACCTGGGCGTATCGCTCCAGGCGGAGGGAAAGCTCGACGCGGCGCTCGGGAGCTACCGCAAGGCCCTGTCGATCAATCCGGATTACGCCGCGGCGCACTTCAACCTGGGCCGCGCGCTCCAGGAAAGCGGCGAGATCGACGCGGCGATCGAAAGCTACCGCAGGGCACTCTCGATCATGCCGGACCACGCCCTGATCCACAGCAACCTGGGGGCGGCGCTGCAGGCGCAAGGGCGGCTCGAAGACGCTGTCGCCAGCTACCGGAAGGCCATCGATATCGACCCCTCCCTGGTCGCGGCCCGCAACGGCATGGTCTCGGCGCTCAGCGTGCTGGTGCCCCTCTGGCATGTTCCCATGATGAACGACGCGACCAGGAACGATGCCTATTACTCGGCGCTCAAAGCCGCGGTCACGCCGGACACCCGCGTGCTCGAAATCGGCACCGGGTCCGGGCTGCTTTCCATGATGGCGGCCAGGTTGGGCGCAAGAGAAGTGACGACATGCGAGGCCCAGCCTTTGATTGCCGCGACCGCCAGGGACGTCATCGCCGACAATGGTCTGGACGATCGCATCAAGGTCGTCTCCAAGGTTTCGAACGACCTGACGCTCGGCGTGGACCTGGCGGAAGCGGCGGACGTCCTGGTCTCCGAGATATTGTCGAGCGAGCTCCTGGGAGAGATGGTGCTTGCCAGCATAGAGGACGCCAGGCGCCGGCTGCTCAAACCCGGGGGCCGCGTCATCCCGGCCGCCGGGAGCATCATGATCGCCCTTTTTGGAGGCGACGACATCGGGAGCAATGTCGTCGTGGAAGACGTCTGCGGATTCAACCTGAGGCGCTTCAATTCCATCGTCCAGGCAAAGCAGGGCATCAAGCGAAACGACCTGAACATCGAGATGCTCAGCGACGACATCGAGGCGTTCCGCTTCGACTTCGAAAACGATCCGTTTACCCCGGCCGAAGCCAGGACCCTGCGCATTCCGGTCAAATCCGCCGGCCGCTGCTACGGCATCATCCAGTGGATTCGCCTGCAGATGGACCGGGAATCCGTTTTTGAGAATCACCCGTGCGTCAGGGCCCGCGCCTCGGGCTGGGAGCACCTCGCCTACATTTTTCCATCGCCCGTCGAGCTCGGCGCGAATCAGGTCGCCGTGGTTTCGGCCGTGCACAACCGCGGCTTTCCGTGGTTTTCGCTCGAAGGCGTTGAATAGGAGCGCGTCTCGTACCCGGCTTGTTCGCCGAGCGAACCGTGAAAAAAAGGCGACCTTGAAGGTCGAATTCGCCACCTGTGCCTGTCGCTAGGACAGCAGCTTCGTCTGCACCTGCCGGAATCGCGCCTCGATCGCAGCCTCCTCGCCATGGTGGCCGTCACGGATCAACCATCGGCCGGCCACCATCACGTGCTTCACCAGCCGATCGTTTCCGAGGAACAGCAGCGCGTCCGTGATGCGGTCGCCGCTGCGCCCCTCGAGGTGCACGTGCCCGGCATCCAGCACCACGAGGTCGGCCCGCAGGCCCGGCGCGATGGCGCCCATCGGCCGTCCCAGCGCCTGTGCGCCTCCGTGCGCAGCCTCGGACCACAGCGTGGTGCCGACCGAGCGGCGGGCCGGCGTCGCCGCGACGTTCCTGCGCCTCAATTGCAGCCGCTGGCCGTATTCCAGCCAGCGCAGTTCCTCCACGGGGGTGAGCGACACGTTGGCGCCGCTGCCTATGGCGAAACGCCCGCCTTTTTCCCGGAACCGCAGGAACGGGAAGACGCCGTCGCCGAGGTTGCCTTCCGTGGTCGGGCAAAGCGCCGCCACCGCGCCGCTTGCCGCCAGGCGCTCCGTTTCCAGCGAAGAAAGATGGGTGCAGTGCACCAGGCACCAGCGCGGACCGAGCGGCATGTTCTCCAGCAGCCACTGCACCGGTCTCAGATCGCTCCAGGCGAGGCAGTCGTTCACTTCCTTCACCTGCTCGGACACGAGGATGTGGATGCGCGCCTCGCCGTCCACCACGTCCAGGCCGGCCAGCATGTCCTTCAGCATGGCGGGGCTCACGGCGCGCAGCGAATGGGGTGCGACACCGAATTGCAGGTCGCGATGATCGCGGCAGGCCTGGCGCAGCTCCGTCAGCATGTCGAGCACCACATCGGGTGTCGCGGCGAAGCGCTTCTGCTCCGGCAACAGGGGTTCTTCGCCGAAATTGGAGTAGGCGTACACGGCAGGCAGGATGGTGAGCGCGATGCCCGTTTCCTGCGCAGCGCGCACATAGGAAAACGCCATTTCGGAGGGGCGCGCGTAGCGCTTTCCGTCCGGCGCATGATGCAGATAGTGGAATTCGCCCACCGCCGTGTAACCGTTCTTCAGCAGCTCGCAATACAGCTGCGCGGCGATGGCATGCGCTTCCGCCGGCCCGATCCGGTTCATGAAGTCGTACATCACCTCGCGCCAGGTCCAGAAGCTGTCCTCCTCCGAGCCCATGCGCTCGGTAAGACCCCCCATGGCGCGCTGGAAAGAGTGCAGATGGGCATTCGGCATGCCGGGAACGACCGGGCCGCCGCACAATTCCACCCCGGCGGCCCCGGTGGGCCAGCCCCGGCGCACCTGGGCTATCGCGCCCTCATTGGAAATGTCGATCAGGACGTCGCGCGTCCAGCCTTCGGGGAGCAGCGCTTCAGGCGCGTACAGTGTTTTCATGAGGGGTCGGAATCCCTTGCTGCACGGATGATACGTCACTCGCCTCAGCTCGTTGAGCTGCCCCCCCTTTTACTGTACCATTCGTCATCCCGGCCCCGCGAAAGTCAATGACCAAGTATGTGTTCGTCTCGGGCGGCGTAGTTTCCTCTCTGGGGAAGGGGATAGCCGCCGCCTCCCTCGCCGCACTGCTCGAATCCCGCGGCATCAAGGTCACCCTCCTCAAGCTGGACCCCTACATCAACGTCGATCCGGGCACGATGAGCCCGTTTCAGCACGGCGAGGTGTTCGTCACCGAGGACGGGGCGGAGACCGATCTCGATCTTGGCCACTACGAGCGGTTCCAGTCGGCCAAGATGCACAAAACCAACAATTTCACCACCGGCCAGATCTACGAGTCGGTGATCAAGAGGGAGCGCCGCGGCGATTACCTCGGGCGCACCGTCCAGGTCATTCCGCATATCACCGACGAGATCAAGGCCTTCATCGCGCGCGGCGCCGGCAAGGCCGACGTCGCGATCGTGGAAATCGGCGGCACCGTGGGCGACATCGAATCGCTGCCCTTCCTGGAAGCGGTGCGGCAGATGCGCCTGGAGCTGGGGCAGAAAAATACCTGTTATCTGCATCTCACCCTGGTGCCGTACATCAAGTCGGCCGGCGAGATCAAGACCAAGCCCACGCAGCACTCGGTGAAGGAGCTGCGGGAAATCGGCATCCAGCCCGACGCCGTGCTGTGCCGCACGGACGGGCCGCTTCCGGAGGAGGAAAAGCGCAAGATCGCGCTCTTCACCAACCTGCCGCCCGAGGCGGTGATATCGGTCTGGGATGCGGACTCGATTTACAAGATTCCCGACATGCTGCACCAGCAGATGCTGGACGAGATCGTGTGCCACAAGCTGGACATCCTCGCCCGCTCGGCCGACCTGACGGCCTGGCACAAGCTGGTGTATTCGCTCGAGCATCCGCAGCACACGGTCACGGTGGCGCTGGTGGGCAAATACGTCGATCTGACCGAGTCCTACAAGTCGCTGTCCGAAGCGCTGGTGCACGCCGGAATCCATACGCGCAGCAAGGTCAACATCCGCTACGTCGACTCCGAGTCGATCGAGCAGAACGGCATCGAGGTGCTCCAGGGGGTGGACGCGATCCTGGTGCCCGGCGGGTTCGGCAAGCGCGGCGTCGAGGGCAAGATCCGGGCCATACAGTACGCGCGCGAAAACCGGATTCCTTATCTCGGCATCTGTCTCGGCATGCAATTGGCGGTGATCGAGTTCGCGCGCAACGTGGTGGGTCTCTCCGGCGCCAATTCGACCGAGTTCGACCCGGACACCCCGCACCCCGTCATCGCGCTGATCACCGAATGGCAGGACCGCGACGGTATGATAGAGCGGCGCACCGCCCAGTCCGACATGGGCGGCACGATGCGACTGGGGGCGCAGGCGGCGCTTCTGGAGCAGGGGAGCCTCGCGCGCAAGATTTACGGCGTCGACATGATCAACGAGCGCCATCGCCACCGCTACGAGGTGAACAACCAGTACCTGGGGCGCCTGAAGGAGAAAGGCCTCAAGGTTTCGGGCACCACCCAAGCCGAGCAGCTGTGTGAAATGATCGAGCTGCCCGGCCATCCCTGGTTCGTCGGCTGCCAGTTCCACCCGGAATTCACATCGACGCCGCGCAGCGGCCACCCGCTGTTCAAGGCGTTCATCGAGGCGGCCGTTCAGTACCAGGCCGATCAGAACCCGGCCGCGGTGAAAGTCAGTGCGGCGGCATGAACCTGTGCGGATTCCCGGTCGGCCTCGATAGACCGCTGTTCCTGATTGCCGGGCCGTGTGTGGTGGAGTCGCGCCAGCTCGCGATGGACACCGCGGGTGCGCTGAAGGAAATCACGGCGAGCCTTGGCGTGCCGTTCATCTACAAGTCCTCCTACGACAAGGCGAACCGCAGCTCGGGCAAATCGTTTCGCGGCCTCGGCATGGAGCAGGGCCTGGACATTCTCGCCGATGTAAAAAGGACCCTCGGCGTGCCGGTCCTCACCGACGTGCACACCGAGCCCGACGTGAAGCCGGTGGCCGAGGTGGTGGACGTGCTGCAGACGCCGGCGTTGCTGTGCCGCCAGACCGATTTCATTCAGGCGGTCGCCTCCGCCGGGCGTCCGGTCAACATCAAGAAAGGCCAGTTCCTGTCGCCGCACGAAATGAAGAACGTCGTCGACAAGGCCAGGCAAGCGAGCCGCTCGGATAACATCATGGTATGCGAGCGCGGCGCCTCGTTCGGCTACAACAACCTGGTGTCCGACATGCGCTCGCTTGCGATCCTGCGCCAGACCGGCTGCCCGGTGGTGTTCGACGCCACGCACTCGGTGCAGCTGCCCGGGGGGCAGGGCAGCGCCTCCGGCGGCGAGCGCGAGTTCGTGCCGGTGCTGGCGCGCGCGGCGGTCGCGAGCGGCGTCGCGGGCCTGTTCATGGAGACGCACCCGCAGCCGGACAAGGCGCTCTCGGACGGGCCCAATGCCTGGCCGCTCGGGAAGATGAAGGAGCTGCTCGAAACGCTGAAGGAGCTCGATGCGCTGGTGAAGCGGCGGGGTTTCATAGAACAGAAACTCTGATAATGTGCCCCCACCCTGACCCTCCCCCGCTCGCGGGGGAGGGTGAGCAGGACCTGAACCCTCCCCTGCTTGCGGGGGAGGGCAGGGAGGGGGAAAAGAAGGGAAAAGAAAATGAGCTCGATCGTTGATGTGGTGGCCAGAGAGATCCTCGATTCGCGCGGCAATCCCACCGTGGAAGCCGACGTGCTCATCGAATCGGGCGTCATGGGGCGCGCCGCCGTGCCCTCCGGCGCGTCCACCGGCAGCCGCGAAGCGCTGGAGCTGCGCGACCAGGACACCACCCGCTACGGGGGCAAAGGCGTGCTGAAGGCGGTCGAGCACATCAACACCGAAATTTCCGAAGCCATCATGGGGCTCGACGCGCAGGAGCAGAGCTTCATCGACAAGACGCTCATCGACCTGGACGGCACCGACAACAAGTCGCGCCTGGGGTCCAATGCCATACTCGCGGTATCGATGGCGGTGGCGAAGGCGGCGGCCGAGGAATCGGGCCTTCCGCTGTACCGCTACTTCGGCGGCTCGGGCGCCATGCAGATGCCGGTGCCGATGATGAACGTCATCAACGGCGGCGCGCATTCCAACAACGTGCTGGACCTCCAGGAATTCATGATCGTTCCGGTGGGCGCGCAGACGTTCCGCGAGGCCGTGCGCTGCGGCGCGGAAGTGTTCCAGGTGCTGAAGAAACTGATCGATGCCCGGGGCATGTCCACCTCGGTCGGCGACGAGGGCGGTTTCGCACCCGACCTCGCGGACCACGAGACGGCCATCAAGCTGATCCTGGAGGCGATCGACAAGGCGGGCTACCAGGCGGGGGCCGATGTGCTGCTCGCGCTGGACTGCGCGGCGTCCGAGTTCTACAAGGACGGCCGCTACGTTCTGGGAGCCGAGAAGCTCACGCTCACCTCCGAGCAGTTCGCCGACGTGCTGGCGACCTGGGTAGGCCGGTATCCGATCGTCAGCATCGAAGACGGCATGGCCGAATCCGACTGGGAAGGCTGGCGCATTCTCACCGAGCGGCTCGGCAAGCACGTGCAGCTGGTGGGCGACGATCTTTTCGTCACCAACACCAAGATCCTGCGCGAGGGCATCCAGCTCGGCGTGGCGAATTCCATCCTCATCAAGGTCAACCAGATCGGCACGCTCACCGAAACATTCTCGGCCATCGAGATGGCCAAGCGCGCCGGCTACACCGCCGTCATTTCGCACCGCTCCGGGGAGACCGAGGACACGACCATTGCCGACATCGCGGTCGGCACCAACGCGCTGCAGATCAAGACCGGTTCGCTCTCGCGCTCCGACCGCGTCGCCAAGTACAACCAGCTGCTGCGCATCGAGGAAGACCTGGGCGACGCCGTCGGCTATCCCGGCCGCGACGCCTTTTACCAGTTGCGTGGCTGACACAGGGCGATAGCGGGCGATGAAAATCCTCGCCGCCATCCTCGGGGCGCTGATCATCCTGATCCAGTACCCTCTTTGGCTCGGCAAGGGCGGCTGGATGCGCGTCTGGGACATCGACCGGCAAGTGAGCGCGCAGAAGGGCAGCAACGCGAAGCTCGAGGCGCGCAACCAGGCGCTCGATGCCGAAGTGCGCGACCTGAAGCAGGGCTCCGACGCGATCGAGGAGCGCGCCCGCTACGATCTCGGCATGATCAAGCAGGACGAGATCTTCTTCCGGATTCTTGACGACCCGCCGCGCTGATCGGCGCATTCCTGCAGACCCGATGCCGGAGGAGCGACCTTGTACCCGCTGACCTATCGCCGTGCGCAGTCGCTTGCGGAAGCGCGCGAGCTGCTTGCCCATACCCAGGACGCAAAGCTCCTGGCGGGTGGAATGACCCTTATCCCGACGCTCAAGCAGCGGCTTGCCGCGCCCTCCATGGTGGTCGATATCGGCCAGCTCGCCGAGCTGCGCGGCATCGCGATGAAGGGCGAGCGGCTGGTGATCGGCGCCGGCACCCGGCACGCCGACGTGGCGGGCTCGGACCTGGTGAAGCAGAAGATACCGGCCCTGGCGCAGCTCGCCTCGCAGGTCGGCGATCCGCAGGTGCGCAACCAGGGCACGCTCGGGGGATCGGTGGCGAACAACGATCCCGCGGCCGACTACCCGAGCGCCGTGCTCGGGCTGGGCGCCTCGATCCAGACCCTGCAGCGCGAGATCGCCGCGGACGATTACTTTCGCGGCGTCTTCGAAACGGCACTCGATCCCGGTGAAATCATCACGGCCGTGTCCTTTCCGGTGCCCTCGCGCGCCGCCTACGCGAAGTTTGCGCAGCCGGCCTCCGGCTACGCCATGACCGGCGTGTTCGTCGCCGAGCTGGACAAATCCGTCCGCGTCGCCGTTACGGGAGCCGGCCCCGGCGTGTTCCGCTGGAAGGAAGCCGAGCAGGCGCTCGGCAGGAATTTCAGCGTCGCTTCGCTTCAGCCGCTCGCGGTATCGCCCGACGGTCTCAACAATGATCTCCATGCGAGCGCCGAATACCGGGCGAACCTGGTGGCCGTCATGGCGCGACGCGCCGTCGCCTCGCTCACCGGAGAAAACGCATGATTGTTTCGTCCATTCCCTCCCCCGCGAGCGGGGGAGGGTCAGGGTGGGGGCAAGAATCACATGGCTAAAGTGGAAATGACCGTCAACGGCCGCAAGGTGTCCCATGAAGTGGAAGACCGGACACTGCTCGTCGACTTCCTGCGCGACACGCTGCGCCTCACCGGCACGCACGTCGGCTGCGACACCAGTCAATGCGGCTGCTGCACTGTCCATGTGAACGGCCGCGCGGTGAAGTCATGCACCATGCTGGTGGGCCAGGCGAACGGCGCGGAGGTCCTCACCATCGAAGGCCTGGCCGAAGGCGAAAAGCTGCACCCGGTGCAGCAGGCGTTCACCGAATGCCATGCGCTGCAATGCGGCTTCTGCACGCCCGGCATGATCATGGCGGTCGTGGGCCTGCTGAAGGACAATCCCGCGCCGAGCGATGATGAAATCATCCACGGTCTCGAGGGCAACCTCTGCCGTTGCACCGGCTACATCAACATCATCAAGGCGGTGAAGCAGGCGGCGCAGGCGATGGCGTAGAGCGCAGCGCATGTCCCAGGGCACGCTGAAGGCCATCTGGATCAAGCGCGTTCCCTTGGCCCCATGGATCCGGTCCAGTGGGGCGGCTCATCCCGGCCAAGGGCTCGAAGGTAACGCCGATCAGGGCAAACGGCGGCAGCCGAATCCGTTATTTTCATGCCAGCGCCTGCCGGTACGCACCCTCTCCGAATGTGGATCAGGCGGCCAGTCAAAGCCGAGCGGCCCAACCGGCCAATTGTGAGACCGCTATGCCAATCATACGCGCAGATCAACTTTGAGATCGTCGAGCATCTCATGGGGCAGCGGGACGAACGTTGTCCCTGGGTCGGCTCCTTCATCACCTGGCTCGGTCCAAGTAGCCTCCGCGTCGCGATCGGCCGTCGGATCACCGCCGGTCAGGATTTCGAAGACTTGTGCTCGCGTGCGAAGCGCGTCAAACATCCGCTCGTCGTAAGTCGCCGCGAGATACGGTAGGGGCACGTCAAGGCCTGGCATGTTGTGCTCGTCCGTTTTGGCGGCACGAAGCTTGCGCTCCCTCTCGGCCTTGCTGCCGATTCGATCCGTTCTCCCCGTGCGCTGTTCAATCGTTGCGGGGTTCCAGCCCAAATCGTAGTGGACCACGTGGCGGCATTTGCGGTGCAGGTCAATGCCCTCCTGGCCGACCGCAGTACACACCAGGATCTCCGGGAGCAGCGGCGTGTTGAATCCTGCGAAAACCGCCGAGCGCGATTTAGTTTCTCCTTTGACGAGGGCCAACGGATAGGAAACTCTATATGCCCGCCCTGACTTTGCCATCCGATTCTGGCTGCGAGAGCAACTTGTCGGGAGTCGCACAAGGCCGATTATGTCCGTTTGCGCTGCGTCAGGGCGAGGAAGGCGGGCGGATTGGTATTAGCGAGCCGGGAAAGCGGCGGCTTTGTTATTTAACTAGAGTGAGGCCGTGGGGTCCGCCATGATCGATAGCGCTGTCCGAATCGCCTTTCTCGGCATTCCGGAGCGGCCTTGCCGGCTTTTGTCATGCTCTTTCGCGCCTGGTTGCCTTGACCGCTTTCGCGGCACGGGCGCAGGAATGGCGCGGAAACAGCGGCGTTTCCTGAAGGCTGAAGCAGCGCGCTACAAGACGATCATCGAGCAGGGTGGGATCAAGGCGGAGTGAATACGGAGGCCGGCTTCATCCTCGAAGCCAACGCTCCCCGCCAGGTGCCTCGACGAACCAGCCATCGGTGCCGATAGCGCTCGCGCCGGCCATCCGTGGGTAGCAATGCTCGAAGAAGACACGCGCGGCGAGCTCGGTGCGGCTGTGCACGCCTACTTTTTCGAAGATCAGCCGCACGTGATCCGACACGGTATAGGGCGAGAGCCCAAGCGCCTGGGCGATCTCCTTGTTCGCCATTCCGTGAAGGACGCAGCGCATCACCTGCTGTTCACGCTCGGTGAGGCCATAGGCGCACGCGATCAGAGGCGCGATCTCGACGGCCGGAGCGGGCTCGACGATGACGCTCACGCGATCCTCGCCCGCGACCTGCACCTGTTCCCCGTGCAGAACCAGCCAGCGCCCGGACCGCGTCGGCACGCGGCAGCGGGCGAGCAGGCCCGCTAAGCCGTCATCAGCGATCGCGCGGGCGCGGCTCGCAACGGCTAGGAGCGGGCGCGGCAACGGCGCGCCTTCTACGGGCATGTCGTCTATCACCTCGCTCAGCCAGCGTTCGGCGGCGGGACTTACCGATGCGAGAGTGCCGTCGCCGTTCAGAAGCACCAGGCCGGGACCCTCGGGCTCGCTATGCACCGCGCCCGCTGACCTGAGGAGCGCGGTGCGGAAACCTTGCGCCAGAGGAGCTGCAAGGCTGGCAACGAAGGCAATCTCGACCGCATCGAACGCGGGCCACCGGGCGCTTCGATACAGGCGCGCGCAACCCCAGAATGTCGAGTCGATCACGAACGAAGCGGTCAGCTCGTCCTCCACCTGTATCGGCTGGAGGATTTCGCGGTAACGGCGGCTGCTGCAAGGCATGTCCC
>Ga0209343_10006628_pt1 | contig 13825 bp, 14 predicted proteins | sample RifCSPlowO2_02_FD_184026 | JGI IMG/M metagenome (GOLD analysis project Ga0209343, IMG submission 184026) | Groundwater microbial communities from Rifle, Colorado - Rifle CSP2_plank lowO2_0.2 (SPAdes) (version 2) | ecosystem: Environmental > Aquatic > Deep subsurface > Groundwater | place... | reverse complement strand
GTGACTTTCTTCCCTTCCGATCTCAGCCAGAAGCCGGTGGATATCGCCGAAGCGGCGATCAAGGAAGCCAGGCTCAAGTTTATTGATGTAGTGATCGTCGATACCGCCGGTCGTCTGGCCATCGATGCCGAGATGATGGCCGAGATCCAGGCGCTGCACGCAGCGATCAAACCGGTGGAAACCCTGTTCGTGGTTGACGCCATGACCGGTCAGGACGCCGCCAATACCGCCAAGGCCTTTAATGATGCCCTGCCGCTGACCGGTGTGGTGCTGACCAAGGTCGATGGTGATGCCCGCGGTGGTGCGGCGCTGTCGGTGCGGCATATCACCGGTAAGCCGATCAAGTTTATCGGTATGGGTGAGAAGACCGAGGCCCTCGAGCCCTTCCATCCGGAGCGTATCGCTTCGCGCATCCTCGGTATGGGCGACGTGCTCAGCCTGATCGAGCAGGCCGAGCAGACCCTGGACAAGGAAAAGGCCGAGAAACTCACCAAGAAGCTGAAGAAGGGCAAGGGCTTCGACCTCGAAGACTTCCGCGATCAGCTGCAACAGATGAAGAACATGGGCGGCCTCGGCGGCCTGATGGACAAGCTGCCGCAGATGGGTGGCGTCAATCTGGCGCAGATGGGCAATGCTCAGGGCGCGGCCGAGAAGCAGTTCAAGCAAATGGAGGCGATCATCAACTCGATGACGCCTCAGGAGCGTCGTGACCCGGACATCATCAGCGGCTCGCGCAAGCGCCGCATCGCCATGGGCTCCGGCACCCAGGTGCAGGACATTGGCCGCCTGATCAAGCAGCACAGGCAGATGCAGAAGATGATGAAGAAATTCACCGCCAAAGGCGGTATGGCCAAGATGATGCGTGGCATGGGCGGGATGATGCCGGGCGGTATGCCGAAGATGTAAGGAATCCGCGTCGGCAGCGATGTCGGCGCAGACCCTGCCGAAGGCGGGGATTTACAGTAAACCCGCCTTTTGCGGGAGCTGATTGGCCGGGTTGGACAGCGGCCCTCAAGCAGATCTTGATTGCACAGTCCTATGCGCCTGAAAAAGCCATTTGCAAAAGTCCGGATATTCCTTAGAATATGCGGCCTTTCGGGCACCTATGCCCGCCGTGCATTTAGATTTGCAGCACCGACTACAGGAACTATGTTCACATGCTAACGATTCGTCTTGCCCTTGGCGGCTCCAAAAAGCGCCCGTTCTACAAAATCAACGTGACCGACAGCCGTAACCCACGCGACGGTTCGCATAAAGAAGAAATCGGTTTCTTCAACCCGATCGCTCGTGGTCAGGAAGTTCGTCTGTCCGTGAAGCAAGACCGCCTGGCCCATTGGCTGAGCGTTGGTGCACAGCCTTCTGATCGTGTTGCTCAGTTGTTGAAGGACGCTGCTAAGGCTGCGGCCTAAGCAATATGAGCGCAACGCCTGTTTCTACCGATGATTTGATCGTTATCGGCAAGATCTACTCTGTACATGGCGTTCGCGGTGAAGTGAAGGTGTATTCCTTTACTGATCCTGTTGCAAACCTGTTGCAGTACAAGTCCTGGACGCTTAGGCGCGAAGGCAGTGTCAAACAGGTAGAGCTGGTCAGCGGACGCGGGAGTGATAAATTCCTGGTCGCGAAGCTCAAGGGTCTTGATGATCGTGAAGAAGCACGTCTTCTTGCCGGTTATGAGATCTGCGTGCCGCGCAACCTGTTCCCTGAATTAACAGACGGCGAGTACTACTGGTACCAGTTGGAAGGTCTCAAGGTTATCGACCAGGCAGGGCAATTGCTCGGCAAGATTGATCACCTGTTAGAAACCGGTGCCAACGATGTGATGGTGGTCAAACCCTGCACCGACAGCCTGGATGGTCGTGAGCGCCTGTTGCCCTATACCGAGCAATGCGTGTTGTCGATTGATCTGGCCGCTGGCGAAATGCGGGTCGACTGGGATGCGGACTTCTAAGCCTGATGCCAAATCTGCGCGTTGAAGTCATTACGCTGTTCCCGGAAATGTTTGCCGCTATCAGTGATTACGGCATTACCAGCCGAGCGGTGAAGCAGGGGTTGTTGCAGCTGACCTGCTGGAATCCGCGTAGCTACACCACAGACCGTCACCACACCGTGGATGATCGGCCTTTTGGCGGTGGCCCCGGCATGGTGATGAAGATCAAGCCGCTTGAAGATGCTTTGCTTGAGGCGAAGCAGGCTACAGGTGGTGCGGCCAAGGTGATTTACCTGTCGCCGCAAGGTCGCCAGCTGACGCAGTCAGCGGTACGCGAACTGGCCAATGAGGGTGCATTGATCCTGATTGCCGGCCGCTACGAAGGCATTGATGAGCGCTTTATTGAAGCGCATGTCGATGAAGAATGGTCGATTGGGGACTACGTCCTGTCCGGCGGTGAGCTGCCGGCCATGGTGCTGATCGACGCGGTAACGCGCCTTTTGCCTGGTGCATTGGGTCATGCAGATTCGGCCGAGGAGGACTCCTTTACGGATGGCCTGCTCGACTGCCCGCACTACACCCGCCCGGAGGTGTATGCGGATAAACGTGTTCCCGAAGTGTTGCTTAGTGGCAACCACGAACACATCCGGCGCTGGCGTTTGCAGCAGTCCCTTGGTCGGACCTACGAACGACGCGCCGATCTTCTGGAAAGCCGCTCGCTTTCTGGAGAAGAGAAAAAGCTGCTGGAGGAATACGTCCGCCAGCGGGACGATAGTTAATGTATCGATGACCGGCCGAGGCCTGTCTTAGGAGCGCAGCATGACCAACAAGATTATTCAGCAGCTCGAAGCTGAGCAGATGGGCAAAGAGATCCCGACTTTCGCACCGGGTGACACTATTGTTGTCCAGGTTAAAGTGAAGGAAGGCGACCGCCAGCGTCTGCAGGCTTTCGAAGGCGTAGTTATCGCCAAGCGTAACCGTGGCCTGAACAGCGCTTTCACCGTGCGTAAGATCTCCAACGGTGTTGGCGTAGAGCGTACTTTCCAGACCTACAGCCCGCTGGTCGACAGCCTGGCTGTCAAGCGTCGCGGTGACGTACGTAAAGCCAAGCTGTACTACCTGCGTGACCTGTCCGGTAAGGCAGCACGTATCAAGGAAAAACTGGGCTAAGTCTCAGCTTCCTTACAAAAAGCAGCCTTCGGGCTGCTTTTTGCGTTTCTGGGTCGGGGTGGCGAAGTGTCTCGGCGGCGCTACCTGTGCAGGTGGATCTTCAGCGAGGCTTGGGACAGGTCGATATCGTTCAGGCTGAGGCTGCCGAAGCTTTGCCCCTGGGGGGCACCGGCGACACGGATATTGTCGAAGCGCAGTTCGCCGATGCTGCTGGGCAGGCGTACGTTGACCGAGCCGTCGGCATTGATCACCGAGCGTGCCTGGCTCGTGTCGTACTGCACGGCGGTCATTGAGGTTTCTGCCTCCAGGCTGTTGAGTACCGGCATTACCAGTTTGCTCAGTTGGCCGACGGTGCTCAGGCCGTCGTCACTGCCGGCCCGTAGAAACAAACCCTGCAGTACTTCTTCCAGGCCCTGTGCGCTGACGGTGCTCATTTCCGTGTCACTCATCGGGCGCAGGCCTGAGGGGGGCTCAAATTGACTGATGACGCTGGGCTGGCTGCGCATGATGTCGGCACTGGCGATCTGGAATGGGCTGAGCAGGGCGGCGACCAGGGTGGCGGCTATGCGCAGGTTGCTTTGCTTGGTCAGGGCCTTTTTCAGCTGGCGTTCGCTGAGCAGGCCGCGTTCGACCAGAATCTCGCCCAAGCGTTTCTTGCTGGTGAGCTGTGCCTGGATAGCGGCATCCAGCTGGCTGCGGTCGATTAGCCCCTTGTTGATCAGGATTTGCCCGAGGCGCGAGTGTTGTTGGCTAGACATGGCGATCCCTGCAGTAGTGTGATGGCGTATTGATATCATGGCGATCAAACCTACTACTGTCACCCTTCGAAAGGTAGGGGTTAGGTGATTTTCGCCGGTTTTTCCGCCGTTGGTCGGGCGGTGCCGGATGGTATTAACCCTGGCTCGCTGCATCCGGGCATGGAAAACTAGCGTAGTTCATCTTCCCCAGGTTTTCTTGATGCCCGCCGTCGACCACCCTCTGATTGATCGCTTTCTCGAAAGCCTGTGGCTGGAGAAGGGCTTGTCCGTGCATACCCGCGCGGCCTATCGTAGTGATTTGGCGCTGTTCAACGGCTGGCTGCAGGCGCGGGATTTGGAGTTGGCCAGCGCCGGCCGTGGGCTGATACTCGATCATCTGGCCTGGCGCATGAACGAAGGCTACAAGGCCCGTTCCACTGCACGCCTGCTCTCCGGCTTGCGTGGTTTCTATCGCTTTCTGCTGCGTGAGGGGCTGATTGCCGGCGACCCGACCCTGCAGGTGGACTTGCCCCAACTCGGCCGGCCGCTGCCCAAGTCCCTGTCCGAGGCGGATGTCGAAGCGCTGCTGGCGGCCCCCGAACTGGATGACCCCATCGGCTTGCGCGACCGCGCCATGCTGGAAGTGTTGTATGCCTGCGGCCTGCGGGTGACTGAGTTGATCAGCCTGACCCTGGAGCAGGTCAATCTGCGTCAGGGCGTGCTGCGGGTGTTCGGCAAGGGCAGCAAGGAGCGCCTGGTACCACTGGGAGAGGAGGCTATCGCCTGGATCGAGCGCTACAGCAAGGAGGCGCGGCCCTTTCTGCTGGATGGAAAACCCAGCGACGTGCTGTTTCCCAGTCTGCGCGGCGAGCAGATGACCCGGCAGACCTTCTGGTACCGGATCAAACATCAGGCTCGCGTCGCGGGGATTGCCAAGAGTCTGTCGCCGCATACATTGCGTCACGCCTTTGCCACCCATCTGCTCAATCACGGGGCCGATCTGCGCGTGGTGCAGATGCTGCTGGGGCATAGCGACCTGTCGACCACGCAGATCTACACCCATATCGCCCGCGCGCGTCTGCAGGAGCTGCATGCCGAGCACCATCCGCGAGGCTGAGAGCGCCGCCCAGCCTGCCGTAGTCGGTCTCTGCAGGCTTCTATGGTAGGCTGTGTCGATCACCGCTTAGCATGTCGTATGACAGGAGAATTCATGCGTTTTACTCGCACTTTCGCGGCACTGACTCTGGGTCTGGCCAGCAGCGTGGCCATGGCCGCCGATGCCGATCAGGCCATCCGCAAGACCTTGCAGGCCATTCAACCGGATCTGCCGGTCGAGGCCATTGCCGAAAGCCCTATGCCTGGGGTTTATCAGGTGCAGTTGCAGGGCGGGCGTCAGCTGTATGCCAGCGAGGACGGGCAGTTTCTCCTGCAGGGCTATCTGTTCCAGGTCAAGGATGGCAAGGCCGTCAACCTGACCGAGCAGGCGGAAAGCCAGGGCGTGGCCGAGACCCTCGCCGCGATCCCAGCTTCCGAGATGGTGATTTTTGCCGGTAAAGAATCCAAGACGCATATCACCGTCTTTACCGATACCGATTGCGGTTATTGCCAGAAACTGCACAGCGAAGTGCCGGAGCTCAATCGTCTGGGCGTTGAAGTGCGCTATCTGGCCTTCCCGCGCCAGGGCATGGGCAGTGCCGCAGCCAAGGAACTGGTCAGCGTCTGGTGTGCCAAGGACAGGCAACAGGCCATGGATCTGGCAAAAAAACGTCAGCCGGTACCCGAGGCCCAGTGCGACAATCCGGTCGCCAAGCAGTACGCCCTCGGCCAGATGATCGGCGTCACGGGCACGCCAGCCATCGTTCTGGCCAATGGCAAGATCATTCCAGGCTATCAGCCGGCACCACAGCTGGCGAAAATCGCCCTGGAATCCGCCCAGAAATCTAAGTAGTCCGAGCCTGGCGACGGATTGACTAATAAACAGCCGCTTCGTATGGTGCGGCTCTTTTTCTACGGCCGGGGCTTGCTCCGGCCGTTTTACGCAGTGCAGATGGGGAGTTCAGTGTGAAACCGGTCAAAGTAGGCATCTGTGGGCTGGGTACCGTCGGTGGCGGTACGTTGAATGTGCTCAAGCGTAACGCCGAGGAAATTACCCGGCGCGCCGGCCGCGGTATTGAGATCGCCCAGATCGCCATTCGCTCGCCCAAGCCGCAGTACGACACGACCGGCATCAGCCTGACCCAGGATGCCTTCGAGCTGGTGAATAACCCCGAGATCGATATCGTTATCGAGCTGATTGGCGGTTACACCCTGGCCAAGGAGCTGGTGCTCAAGGCCATCGACAATGGCAAGCATGTGGTCACCGCGAACAAGGCGCTGATCGCCGTGCACGGCAACGAGATCTTCGCCAAGGCCCGCGAGAAGGGCGTGATAGTCGCCTTCGAAGCGGCGGTGGCCGGCGGTATTCCGGTGATCAAGGCGATCCGCGAAGGTCTGGCGGCCAATCGTATCAACTGGCTGGCCGGTATCATCAACGGCACCGGCAATTTTATCCTCAGCGAAATGCGCGAGAAGGGCCGGGCCTTCGACGACGTGCTGAAAGAGGCCCAGGCCCTGGGTTATGCGGAAGCCGATCCGACCTTCGACGTCGAAGGCATCGATGCCGCGCACAAGCTGACCATCCTAGCGTCGATTGCCTTTGGTATCCCCCTGCAATTCGACAAGGCGTACACCGAAGGCATCACCAAGCTGACCACCGCCGATGTGAATTACGCCGAAGCCCTGGGTTATCGCATCAAGCACTTGGGCGTGGCGCGGCGCACCGACGCGGGTATCGAGTTGCGCGTGCATCCGACGCTGATTCCGGCCGATCGCCTGATCGCCAACGTCAATGGCGTGATGAACGCGGTGATGGTCAATGGCGACGCCGCCGGCAGCACCCTGTATTACGGTGCCGGTGCCGGTATGGAGCCGACCGCCTCTTCCGTGGTGGCCGACCTGGTGGACGTGGTGCGCGCCCTGACCACCGATCCGACCAACCGCGTGCCGCACCTGGCCTTCCAGCCGGATTCGCTGTCCGATCACCCGATCCTGCCGATCGCTGCGTGCGAGAGCGCCTATTACCTGCGCATCCAGGCCAAGGACCATCCCGGTGTGCTGGCCCAGGTGGCGAGCATCCTGTCGGCGCGCGGGATCAATATCGAATCGATCATGCAGAAGGAAGTCGAAGAGCATGACGGCCTGGTGCCGATGATTCTGGTGACCCATCGCGTGGTCGAGGCCCGCATCGACGAGGCGCTGGCCGCTCTGGAAGCCCTGGATGATGTGGTTGGCAAAGTCATGCGCATCCGCGTCGAACAGTTGAACTAACCAGCGGCAGGCCGCACGCGCAACCGGCGCCTGCGGCTTACCGCTTGAAGCCTGCAGCTCAAACCGAAGGTTTGCCCCTATGCGCTATATCAGTACCCGCGGCCAGGCACCGGCCCTGAATTTCGAAGACGTGCTGCTGGCTGGCCTGGCCAGCGACGGCGGCCTCTATGTGCCGGAAAACCTGCCGCGTTTTACCCAGGAAGAAATCGCCTCCTGGGCCGGCTTGCCCTACCACGAGCTGGCGTTCCGGGTGATGCGCCCGTTCGTCACCGACAGCATCCCGGATGCCGACTTCAAGAAGATTCTTGAGGAAACCTACGCGGCCGGCTCAGGCGGCGTGTTCGCCCACAACGCCGTCGCGCCGCTGCGCCAACTGAACGGCAACGAATGGGTGCTGGAGCTGTTCCACGGCCCGACCCTGGCCTTCAAGGACTTCGCCCTGCAGCTGCTCGGTCGTCTGCTCGACTATGTGCTGGCCAAGCGCAACGAGCGCGTGGTGATCATGGGTGCGACGTCTGGTGATACCGGTTCGGCCGCCATCGAGGGCTGCAAGGCCTGCGACAACGTCGATATCTTTATCATGCACCCGCACAACCGGGTGTCCGAGGTGCAGCGCCGGCAGATGACCACCATCTTCGGCGACAACATCCACAACATCGCCATCGAGGGCAACTTCGATGACTGCCAGGAGATGGTCAAGGACAGCTTTGCCGATCAGGGCTTCCTCAAGGGCACGCGCCTGGTCGCGGTGAACTCGATCAACTGGGCGCGGATCATGGCCCAGATTGTCTACTACTTCCACGCTGCCCTGCAGCTCGGCGGCCCGGCGCGCTCCATCGCGTTCTCGGTGCCAACCGGCAACTTCGGCGACATCTTCGCCGGCTACCTGGCGCGTAATATGGGCCTGCCGATCAGCCAGCTGATCGTCGCGACCAACCGCAACGACATCCTGCATCGCTTTATGAGCGGCAATCAGTATGTGAAGGACACCCTGCACCCGACGCTGTCGCCGTCCATGGACATCATGGTGTCGTCGAACTTCGAGCGCCTGCTGTTCGATCTGCATGGACGCAATGGCGCAGCGATTGCCGAGCTGATGGCCACCTTCAAGCAGGGCGGCGGCTTTAGCGTCGAGGAAGATCGCTGGACCGAAGCGCGCAAGCTGTTCGACTCCCTGGCCGTGGACGATGCGCAGACCTGCGAGACCATCGCTCAGGTGTATGCCGAGTGCGGCGAGCTGCTCGATCCGCACACCGCCATTGGTGTGCATGCTGCCCGCGAGTGCCGACGCAGCCTGGCCACGCCTATGGTGATCCTCGGTACCGCACACCCGGTCAAGTTCCCCGAAGCGGTGGAGCAGGCCGGTGTCGGCCAGGCTCCGGCATTGCCGGCGCACCTGGCGGATCTGTTCGAGCGTGAGGAACGTTGCACGGTATTGGCCAACGATCTGAAAACCGTACAGCAGTTCGTGGCTCAGCACGGCAACCGCGGCAAGCCGCTGTAAGTCTGGCGCTGGTCGACAAAGCCGGTACCCGCAAGGGGCCGGCTTTTTTTGCGGCTATGCTCTGGGTGGTTTGCTGGAGCGGAGCGGGTGATGAGCGAGTTCAACGAGGATTTGCCACCGCAGGTGGTGGCGGCGCTTGAGCGTGGGCAGAAGATCGAGGCGATCAAACTGCTGCGCGAACTCAAGGGCATCGGCTTGAAGGAGGCCAAGGAAGCGGTGGACGACTACGCGCCCGGGCGACAACCGGGCGACGTATCGGTGGTGCAGCCTGGCGGGCATGGGGGTATCTTCTGGTTGTTGAGCTTATTTGCGTTGGGCGCTGCAGTCGCCTGGTTGTTGGGTGCGTTCTAGCGGCGGCTTGTAGTGCGCAGGGGTAGTAGGGTGATGCTGTGAAGTGGTTGAGCAAGGCAATTTTTCTGTTGTCGAGTGCCTGTTCTTCAGCCGGCACCCATGCCGCTACCTTTGAGGTCGGCTTTTATAACTACCCACCGATGATGATCGAGCAGGGTCAAACGGGGATTTATCAGGACATACTCGATGAGCTGGGCAAGCTCACGGGCGACACCTTCAGCGTGCAGTACTACCCCTATCCACGCATTGCCTTGCTGTTCAACGGCGGACAGCTCGATATCGAGCCGGGCGTGTATCCGGGCTGGGTGCACCATCAGTCGACCCCGGGGATGTTCTCGGTGCCGTTTGGCAAGGTTGTCGATGTCATGGTGTTTGCGCCGGGCAAGGCGTTCCCTGTGGTGCGGCCCGAGGATTTGCGCGGCAAGTCGGTAGGGCTGGTACGCGGCTATTCCTACCCTGACTTACGGGCGATGATCGAGGCGGGGCAGCTCGATCGGCGCAACGCGTTGAACGAAGCGCAGTTGCTGGAAATGCTGGCGAAGTCGCGCTTCGATCAAATCGTGGTCAATAAGGCGATTGTGCAATACAGCCTGACCAGGACCCCGGAGTACCGCCATCTCGAGATCGGCGATGTAATGAGTTCTTTCGATGTCAGCATGCGTGTGCATCCGCGCCACAAGGCCTGGCTGGATAAGCTGGATGCGGCAATTCTGACGCTCAAGCGGCGCGGGGTCATTGAGGAGATCTACGGCAAGTACGGAGTTCGCCTCTAGTGAGCGCGCCCGCGGGCATGGCTGATCAGATGGCACCGTCGCTGCGCAAGTGGGCGATCTGTTCAGGGCTGTAACCCAGGCCACCAAGCACCTGCTCATTGTGCTCGCCCAGTTGCGGGCCGACCCAGTTCACCTCGCCCGGTGTATCGCTCAGTTTGGGCACGATGCCGGGCATCTTGAAAGCCTTGCCATCCGGCAGCCTGGCCGACAGGAGCATCTCGCGGGCGAGAAACTGCGGGTCGTGGAACATGTCCTCGGCGCTGAAGATACGGCTGGCCGGTACTTCGGCCTGGTTAAGTGTGGCCAGCACCTGCTCCAGCGGCAGCGAGCCGACCCAGCGGTCGATCACCCCGTAGAGCTCATCGCGGCGTGCATCGCGGCCATCGTTGCTGGCCAGCGTCACGTCGTCGGCCAGGTCATGGCGGTCGATGGCCTGCATAAAACGTTTGAAGATCGCATCGCCGTTGGCACCGATCTGGATATGTTTGCCATCGCTGCTGGTGTGGATCGAGGAGGGCGTGATGCCGGGCATGATATTGCCGCTGCGCTCGCGGATAAAACCGAACACATCGAACTCCGGCACCATGGACTCCATCATGGCGAAGATCGCCTCGTACAGCGCCACATCCACCACCTGGCCGCTGCCCCCCCTGACCTCGCGTTGGCGCAGCGCCATCAATGCGCCGATCACCCCCCAGAGCGCGGCAATCGAGTCGCCGATGCTGATGCCGGTGCGCACCGGCGGGCGGTCCTCGAAACCGGTGATATAGCGCAGCCCGCCCATGGACTCGCCCACCGCGCCGAAGCCCGGTTGATCCTTCATCGGTCCCGTCTGGCCGAAGCCGGACAGGCGCACCATCACCAGCTTGGGGTTGAGCGCATGCAACACGTCCCAGCCCAGGCCGAGCTTTTCCAATACACCGGGGCGAAAGTTCTCGATCAGGATGTCGGCTTCGCCCAGCAGCTTTTTCAGCACCTCCAGCCCTTGCGGGTGCTTGAGGTTAAGGGTGATCGACTGCTTGTTGCGCGCCTGCACAAACCACCACAGGGATGTGCCCTCATACAGCTTGCGCCACTTGCGCAGCGGGTCGCCGCCATTGGGGGACTCCACCTTGATCACCTCGGCCCCGAACTCGGCGCAGATGCGTGCGGCAAAGGGGCCGGCGATCAGGCTGCCGAGTTCAATCACTTTCAGGCCGGCAAGGGGTTTGCTGGGCAAGGACATGCTGTCTCCTGGGCTGGGGTGCGCGGCTAAGCCTATTGCATTGCGCGCAGTTGGGCTATTGCTCCAGGCGGTTGCGGCAAGGTACCGGTCGCACTGGTCGAGCCGCTGCAATCTGCCCTCTGGAAAGCCCGGCCGATATCCGGCATAAGGGCTTACTGCCCTGATGGATGCGCTAAACACGATGATGACTGTCGAACCCTGCCTGTATCGGCACCTGTCCAGCCAGTCGCGGCCGGATTGTATGGCCGCTGAGCGGCCATGAAAACCTGGCTGCTGGTACGCCTGCAGTTGCTGCTGGGCATTGCCGTGCTGATGCTGCTGGTGCAGGTGGGCAACAGCCTGAGCGGTTACAGCCTGAATATCTGGGGGGTGATACCGCGGCGGCTCGAGTCCTTGCCGGGCATTGTCTTCGCGCCCTGGTTGCACGGCAGCTGGGCGCACCTGCTGAGCAATCTCAGTGGGCTGCTGGTGCTGGGGCTGCTGGCGCTGCTCGAATCGCGGCGCGACTTCATCAAGGCCAGTGTGGCGATACTGCTCGGCAGTGGTCTGCTGGTCTGGGCGTTCGGCCGCGAGGGCATTCATGTCGGGGCCAGCGGCTGGCTGTTCGGGCTCTGGTCGTTGTTGCTGGCGCGGGCCTGGTTTCGCCGCAGCTGGCTGGATCTGCTGCTGGCGGTCCTGCTGTTGCTGTTGCACGGCGGCTGGGTGTTCGGTCTGTTGCCGCAGCAGGGTATTTCCTTCGAATACCATCTGGCTGGCGTGCTGTGCGGCGGGCTCTACGCGGTCTGGCGCTATTCGCCGCGGCAGCGGCAACAGCAGGGCGGTTGACTGGGCCTGGCAGCGCCCCGTCGAGCACTCGGGTTCGTGGCGAGGCGGCCTTTGCGGTAGACTTGCCGGCTTATTCGATCAGCCAAGAAGCCCCACCATGGCCCTGCCTTCCACGACCTATAAAATCGAGCTGAACCTCACCGACATGGACCGCAGCGTCTATGAAAACCTGCGTTTCACCGTGGCCAAGCACCCCTCGGAAACCGAAGAACGCCTGGCCGCGCGGCTGGTCGGTTACGCGCTGTTCTATCACGAGCAGCTGGCCTTCGGCCGTGGCCTGTCGGATGTGGATGAGCCGGCGCTGTGGGAAAAGAGTCTGGACGGCCGTGTTCTGCACTGGATAGAGGTGGGCCAGCCGGACAGCGAGCGCATGACCTGGTGCTCGCGGCGTACCGAGAAGTTCAGCCTGGTGGCCTATGGCAACCTGCGGGTCTGGCAGACCAAGGAGCTGGATCCGGTACGCAGCCTGAAAAATATCAACGTCGTCGCCCTGGATCAGGAGGCCCTGGCCAAGCTGGCGCTGGATATGCCGCGCTCGCTGAACTGGAGCGTGATGATCAGCGACGGCGAACTGTTCGTCACCGACGAGCGTGGCCAGCACGAGCTGCCGATCGAGTGGCTGATTGGCGAGCGCTAGGCCGTTCCAGCCTCCTGAATAAACGTAGGAGCGGCCTTGGCCGCGATAAGCGCAGTCACACCGCGCTCCTGCAAATGTTTCGCCCCGTTTGTATCGGAAACCTGATGCGTATCGAGTCCCGCCCGCTGCCTGAAGTCCTGCCCGATCTGGGCGGCCTGCCACCGTTGTTGACCCGTCTCTATGCCGCCCGTGGCGTGCAGTCGGCGGCCGAGCTGGACAAGGGGCTGGCGCGGCTGATCCCGTACCAGCAGCTGAAGGGCATGGACACCGCGGTCGAGTTGCTGGTGCAGGGGCTGGAGCAGGGCCAGCGCATGCTGATCGTCGGCGACTTCGATGCCGACGGGGCCACTGCCAGCACGGTAGGAGTGCTCGGCTTGCGTATGCTTGGCGCGGCCCATGTCGACTACCTGGTGCCCAATCGCTTCGAGTACGGCTACGGCCTGACTCCGGAAATCGTTGCGGTGGCGCTTGAGCGTCAGCCGCAGCTGCTGATCACCGTGGACAACGGCATCTCCAGCGTCGAGGGTGTCGCCGCAGCCAAGGCCGCCGGCTTGACCGTGCTGGTCACCGATCACCACTTGCCCGGGGCCGAGTTGCCGGCGGCGGACGCCATCGTCAATCCCAACCAGCCGGGCTGCGACTTTCCCAGCAAGGCCCTGGCCGGGGTCGGGGTGATGTTCTATGTGCTGCTGGCCCTGCGTGCGCGGTTGCGCGAAACGGGCTGGTTTAACGCGCAGCGCCCGGAGCCGAATCTGGCCGAGTTGCTCGACCTGGTAGCTCTGGGCAGCGTCGCCGATGTGGTGCCACTGGATGCCAATAACCGCATCCTGGTCCATCAGGGCCTGGCGCGGATTCGTGCCGGGCGGGCGCGGGCGGGGCTGCGGGCGATTCTCGAAGTGGCCGGGCGCGACCATCGGCGCATCACCTCCACCGACCTGGGCTTTATCCTCGGCCCACGGCTGAATGCCGCCGGGCGACTGGACGACATGGCCCTGGGTATCGAGTGCCTGCTCTGTGACGACGAGGCGCTGGCCCGGGATATGGCCGTGCAGCTGGACCAGCTCAACCAGGACCGCAAGGCCATCGAGCAGGGCATGCAGCGCGAGGCCCTGGCCCAGCTCAAGGATCTGCCGCTGGAAGATATGCCGTTCGGCCTGTGCCTGTTCGAGGCGGACTGGCACCAGGGGGTGATCGGCATCCTCGCCTCACGGATGAAAGAGCGTTATCACCGTCCGACCATCGCCTTTGCCGATGCCGGCGATGGCGTGCTGAAAGGCTCGGCGCGTTCGGTGCCAGGTTTTCATATC